>Ga0190275_10000009_pt1 | contig 324637 bp, 292 predicted proteins | sample Popmic550T_FD_133745 | JGI IMG/M metagenome (GOLD analysis project Ga0190275, IMG submission 133745) | Populus adjacent soil microbial communities from riparian zone of Yellowstone River, Montana, USA - 550 T | ecosystem: Environmental > Terrestrial > Soil > Riparian zone > Trees stand...
GCGGCCTCATCGGTACCGAAGGTGACCGACCGCTCCACCTCGTCCTCCGACGCAGGGTCCGGCGCCTCGGGGATCGGCTCGGCCGCCGTCACCGGCACCACACCCGCCACCGCCGCATCGAAGCCATACCGACACGTCGCCCGGGCGATCTGCGCCACCGTCGCGCTCTCGGCCAGCTCGCACACCGACGCCTCGAACGGAGCCGGCGTGAACCGCGCCACCTTCGCCGCCTGATCCAACGACAACCGCCCCTCCGAGAACGCACCCATGGTCACCGGCAGCTCCGCCGCACGTCGGGCCAGCCCCACGATCCGCCGCGCCGTCGACCGCTCCAACCCCGCCCGCCACATCAACCACTGCACCGGCGTGTGCACCCCATCGCCCTGCCACAACCCACCCCCCAACGCCTCCGCCACCAACCCGACAAGCTGCGCATCCGCGGCGTTGCGAACACCCGCCACCCGCGCCACCTCACGCTCCAACCGCTCGACCGCATCACCCGACACGACAGGACCACCGCTCCCCACCCCCTCAGATGTGCGCTCCCGAACACTGGCCTCCATGGGAACAAGTGTACGTAGGGGGTGTGACACCCAAACCCAAGTCGCCTCGATGGCGGCGGGTCCGCCCACAGCCAGTTCGGAGCCGCCGTCCGGCGGGGCCAAGGCCACGACGAACCAGAGCCTCATGCCGCCCCCGACCCCTGCCTCGCGGGCAGGCCCGCGCCTCCCGACCGTTCTCCGACCTGGGGCATCAGCGATCGGCCCGAACTGCCGAGCACTCGCCTCCTCGACCGGGTCGTTCACGAAGAGCCATGGGCAGCGTTCACGGCCCGGAGCGGACCCCCGGCCTGATCTCGACCAAGGTCACCCCGTGGACACTCCTGGCTCGACCCGGCGACGGCGCGACGTAGGGTGACCGGCCATGGGGCTGAGGGGCCGGGGAGAGCGCAACGAGGGACGAGCCGAGGAGCCGCTGGCCCTCCGCCGGGCCGGCCTCGTCCTCCTCTTCGGGATCGGCCTGACCGCCGCCATCGCCGCCATCGGCGTCTTCTGGGCTCCGGACTGGTCCGTGCTCGCCGCCGAGCCCCAAGCCGACGCCGACACCGTCACCGCCCACCGGCAAGCCATCCGGGAGACGGCGGTCCGGTTCGCCACCGGCGCGGGCGCCGCGGTGGCCGGCATCCTGGCCTGGGGCCGCCTGGAGCTGTCCCGCCGAGAGCACCGGGGCGCCGAACGGGCCCAGAACACCGACCGCTACACCCGAGCTGTCGAACAGCTCGGCCACACCAGTGATGACGTGATCCTGGGGGGCCTCTACGCCTTGGAGAGCCTGGGCAAGGACTCCCCCGCCGACCGCGCCACCATCACCGAGGTCCTCTCCGCCTTCGTCCGCGAGCACGGCGATGCCGAGTTCGCCGAAGCCCACGGGCGCCAACCGGTCACCGTCCAGGCTGCCCTGACGATCCTGGGCCGCACGGCCTGGCAGCCGGCCGACCTGTCCGGAGCCGCCCTCACCAAGGCTCGACTGGAGGGCGACCTCAGCTACGTGCTCCTCTTCCGGGCCGACCTCACCGACGCCGACGTCCTCGGCGCCGACCTCACCGGGGCCAACCTCTTCGGCGCCGACCTCAGCAAAGCTCACCTCATCCACACCATCTTCCAGGGTGCTGGCCTCACCGGCGCCAACCTCACCGACGCCAACCTCTCCCGGGCCAACCTCACCAGGGCCGACCTCACCGCCACCGAGCTCATCCGCGCCAACCTCACCGACGCCGACCTCACCGACGCCAAGCCCTCGTACGCTGACCTCACCGGGGCCAACCTCACCGGGGCCAACCTCACCGGCGTCGACTTCTCCGACGCCAACCTCTCCGGGGCCGACCTCACCGACGCCAACCTCGTCAACGCTGATCTCAGCGACGCCAACGTCGTCGACGCCAACCTCGCTGACGCCGACCTCACCGGGGCCGACCTCACCGGCGCCAACCTGGCCGGCGCCAGCCTCGCCGGTGCGACCATGCCCCCCAACTGGGCCGACATCGTCGGCTGGCGGCCGGACGGGACGAGCCCGAAGGACCAGGTGCACGAGAGCTAGAAGGTCCAAGGAGGTGCGGCCACGTCCCACGCCACCAAGGAGGGCTCAGCGGCGTGACGACCCTCCGGACCGACGCTCGGCGGGACCGACGACCGGCCGACCCGGAGACGACCGGTCAGGCCTTGGGGGGCTTCTGGCCGCTGATGGACCAGAAGACGATGCGGGCCATGGCGGTGCGGAGATCGGCGGTGCGGACGCCCCAGAACTCGAAGCCGTAGCGGTGGGCCGAGACGTGGGCCAGCATGGCCACCAGCACCCCGGCGGTGGCCTGGGAGTCGACGTCGGAGGGGACCCGACCGCCGGCCTGCATCTCGCCGATGGCCTCGGCCAGGGCGTTGTTGAGGTCGTTGAGGAGCCGGGTGCGGACGTTGGCGAAGCGGCCGTCGCCCTCGTCGGTGGCCAGGTCCACCACCCGCAGCACCACCCGGTGCTCCTCCCAGAAGGCGATCACCTCGTCGACCAGGGCCTCGGCCGCGGCGTAGCCCCGCCGGCCCCTCCAGGCGCTGGCCCGCACGTGGTCGCCGAAGCGCTTGCCCTGGGCCGCCATCTCCTCGGCCAGCACCACCACCGCGCTCTCCACGTCGGCGAAGTACTGGTAGAAGGTGGCCGGGCTGGTGCCCGCCTCCCGGGCGATGTCGACCACCTTCAGCTCCCGGTACGACCCGGCGCCCAGCATGGTGGCCGTGCACTCCAGCAGGCGCTGGCGGGTGGCCAGGCCCCGGCGCCCCGGGCGGCGCCCGTCGGCGGCCCGCAGGTCCTCGTCGTCGGCGCCATCGACCCCGGCCGAGGTGGGCAGGGCCGGAGCGGTCGGATCGGCGTCCACCTCAGCGCTCCGTCCCGGGCTCGGGGGGGGCGGGGGGCCGGTAGCAGGCCAGGATCAGCCCGATGCCGGCGGCCAGGCCCAGGCCGGCGGAGACGACCAGCCCCACCACCGGGTCGAAGGCGGGGGTCAGGCCCAGGGCCCAGTCCAGCGAGAACTGGCCCGGGCTGGTGGTGGCCACACCCACAGCCACGGTGGCCAGGACCAGGTTGTACTCCCAGCCGCTCTTGACGATGAAGAAGCCCTTGGTGCGGTGGCTGGTCCACCCGGCCACGACCATGACCCCGACCATGCCGGCGGCGGCCAGCGGGGTCAGGAGCCCGAGCGCGAACAGCACGCCCCCGCCCAGCTCGGTGGAGGCGGCGGCCAGGGCGTGGACCTTGCCCGGGCGCATGCCCATGGAGTCGAACCACCTGCCGGTGCCGGCGATCTTCCCGCCACCGAAGAACTTGTTCCAGCCGTGGGAGGCCAGGGTCAGGCCCACCACCACCCGCAGGATCAGGAGGCCGACGCTCAGCTCGCTCCAGGTGGGGAGGTCGGGGAAGGCGATGTCGGCCAGGAAGGAGGGGCTCACGGGGTGGCTCCGGGGTCGGTGGGCGGGACGGCTGGGGCAGACGACGCGAGAGCGGTGGGCGGGGTCGGGGCCAGGGCGGCCACCGCGTCGTCGCGCAACACGAACTTCTGGATCTTGCCGCTGGGGTTCAGGGGCAGGGCCCCAGTCCAGCGCACGTGGCGGGGCGCCTTGAAGTTGGCCATGCGCTCCCGGCTCCAGGCCACCACCTCGGCCTCGGTCGGGGGCTCGGTCCCGGTGGCCGGCACCAGCCAGGCGAAGCCCACCTCGCCCAGGCGTTCGTCGGGGACGCCGACCACCGCGGCCTGGGCCACGGCCGGGTGCTCGGAGAGGACCGATTCGATCTCGGCCGGGTAGGCGTTGAAGCCGCCACAGATGAACATGTCCTTGGTGCGGTCGGTGACGTCGAGGTAGCCGCGCTCGTCCATGGTCCCCACGTCGCCGGTGCGCAGCCAGCCGTCGGGATCGACAGCCTCGGCGGTGCGCTCCGGGTCCTCGAAGTAGCCCTTCATCACGTTGAACCCCCGGACGAGGATCTCGCCGGGCTGGCCCCTCGGCACCTCGACCCCCGCTCCGTCGACGATCCGCACCTCCACGCCGGGGATGGCCCGGCCCGAGCTGGTGGAGATGGTCTCGGCGTCGTCGTCCTGGCGGCACATGGACACGATGCCGGTGGCCTCGCTCAGGCCGTAGGCGGTGAGCACGGCGTCGAAGCCCAGGTCGCGGCGCATGCGCTCGACCAGGCTGACCGGCACCGGGGCCGCCCCGGTCACTGCGATGCGCAGGGTGCCGCGGGCCAGGGAGCCCCGAGCGGGGTGGTTGAGGATGGTCTGGTAGAGCGCCGGGGGCCCGGGGAAGACGGTGATGCGCTCGGCGGCGATGGTGGCGATCACCGCATCCACGTCGAAGACCGGCAGGGGCACCATGGTCGCCCCGGTGAGGAGGCAGGCCACGATGCCGGCCTTGTAGCCGAAGCTGTGGAAGAACGGGTTGACGATCAGGTACCGGTCGTCCCCGGTCAGGCCGGCCAGCTCGGCCCACGTGGTGAAGCCCTCGACGGCCTGGCCGTGGGTGGTCTCCACGCCCTTGGGCCGGCCGGTGGTGCCCGAGGTGAAGATGATGTCGGACACCGTGTCGGGGCCGAGGGCCGCCTGGCCGGCCGCCACCACGTCGGGGTCGACGTCCCGGCCGGCGGCCAGGAAGGCGTCCCACCCCACCGTGCCGGGCGGGGCCGCATCGCGCGCCACCACCACCTGGGCCAGGTCGGGCAGGTCGTGGCCGGCCAGCATCCCGGCGTAGCCCAGGTCGAGGAAGCGGTCCACGGTGACCAGGAGGCGGGCCCGGCTCCGGCGCAGGATCCAGGCCGCCTCGTCGCCCTTGTAGCGGGAGTTGAGGGGCACGGCCACCCCCCCGGCCCGGTGCAGGCCGACCAGGGCCACCACCCACTCCCAGCAGTTGGGGGCCCACAGGCCGACCCGGTCGCCGGGCTCCAGGCCGGCGGCCACGAAGGCCCGGGCCGCGTCCACGCTGCGGTCGCGCAGCTCCCCCCAGGTCAGCCGGTGCGAGCCGTCGACGACGGCCTCCCCCTCGGGGATGCGAGCCGCGGTGGCGTCCAGGGCCCCGGGGATGGTGAGCGCGCCAACCCCCGCGGTCACGCCTCGCCCCCCGGACCAGGCCGCCATCAGCGCGTCCACCGTGGTGATGGTGGCCAGGAGGGCCAGGGTGTGGTCGACGACCGCCTCGGCGTAGGCCGGGGGGAGGCCGGCCACACCGTCCCGAGGGACGACCACCTGGTAGCCCCGGTTCACGGCGTCCATGACCAGGTTGGTCACGGCCACGTTGACCGACACCCCGGTGACGATCACCGTCGTCACCCCCAGGTTGCGCAGCACCGGGTCGAGGTCGGTGCCGGCCATGGGCGACAGGCCGTGGAGCCGGCTGAGCACCAGGTCGCCCGGCTCCGGGCCCAACGCCGGCACCACCGCGGCCTCGGCGCTGCCGGGGAGGAGGGCCACCGGGCTGCGGCGCACGCCGGCGAACAGGCGGGCGTTGGTGTTGGAGCCCTTGCCGTCGTCGCGGCGGGCCGCGGTGCAGTGCACCACCTGGACCCCGGCGGCCCGGGCGGCCCGGCACAGGCGGGCCACCGCCTCGACCATGGGCCCGGCCGCGGCGGCCAGCTCCGGGAGGGCCGATCGCTCCCCCACCACCCCGGACTGGACCTCGGAGGTCACCACCGCGCACCGCTCGGGGCGCACCAGGGCGGCGAGGTCGACGGCCATCGGGCGAGGCTATCTGACACCCCGTCAGGGGCGGGGTGGTCAGCCCGGCTCCACCGCCACCCGGTAGGCGGTGGCGTAGCCGTCGACCTGGCTGACGTGGAGGATGTGGGTCCCCTCGGCGCGGGCGGTGAACGTACCGGTGGCGTCCAGGTCGAACAGGCCGCCCCCGCCGTCGTCGGCCTCGATCCCCTCACCGCCGCCCTCGGGGGGCACCAGCGTGAAAGCCATGTCGCCGAAGGCCGACGAGGCGGTGATGGCGACCGACTGCCCGGCCCGCAGGTCCAGCAGGTAGGTGTCGGTGTCGTCGAAGGCGCTCACCGTGCCCTCCACCGGCTCCCCCACGTCCAGGCTCTGCAAGGCGGGCTGCGGGTTGAGCACCTCGAAGGGCAGGGACGAGGTGACCTCGGCGCGGGCCCGGTCATCGGCGGCCGACACGAACACGAGGACCGGCTCGTCGATGGCCACGTCGAAGGTCCAGGTCCCGGGCTCGCTCGGCGGGGTGGGCTCGGGCCGGGCCGACGGGTCGTCGTCGGGGTCCTCCCGGTAGAAGGCGTCGGCCGCCTCGTTCAGGGCCACCGTCTCCAGGGCCAGGTCGGTCACCTCCAGCTCCACCGGCACGTCGGCCGGGAACCGCACCTCCAGGTCGGGGAGGTCCCGGACGTTGGGCACGAACAGGACGCTCTGGCCGCTGGCCCTGAGGTCGAGCGAGGCCCCCTCGTCCCGGGGCTGGCCCAGGGGCGGCAGCGGCGACCACTCCGAGCCCCGGTCGTCCAGGATGGCCTCGACCGAGTCCTGGGCCGCGGGGCCGGCCACGGCCAGGGAGAACTGGTCGTCGTAGGAGTAGCCGGAGATGCCGACCACCCGCCCGGCGGTGTCGGCCAGGACGCCCCCGCTCTGGCCCTCGGCGATCTCGGCGTCGGTCTGGAGCAGCTCCAGCTTCCACCCCGGGACCTGCCGCCGGCGGGACAGGACGCCCTCGGTCACCGTCACCTCGGGGTCGTCGGTGGTGCCCGGGTAGCCGACCAGGAAGAGCTCGTCGCCGGTGGTCAACCCGCCGGGGTCGGCCAGGGTGACCGGCGGCCCCTCGGCCTCGACCGGCAGCGGGCCGACCACGGCGATGTCGGCCACCAGGTCCACGCCCACCACGTCCACGTCGTGGCCTTCGCCGTCGAGGGTGACGGTGACCCGCCGGAAGGGGTCGACCACGTGGGCGTTGGTCACCAGGTAGCCGTCCTCCAACAGGACGGCCGAGCCCGACCCCGCCGGGGTCTCGACCAGGGCCACCGACCGCCGCAGGCTCTCCACCACCTCGGCCCCGCTGAGGGGCGCGGTGGTGGTCGACGCCGTCGACGCGGTGCTGGCCGTGGTGGAGCGGTCCTCGTCGGCGCCGTCGCCGGACCCCGACGAGCACGCCCCGGCCGCCAGGACGGCCAGGGCCAGCGCCACCGCCCCCCACCGCCGTGCTCCCCGACCCGGTCCCTGCGGTTGCCCCATGCCGCGCAGTCTGGCCCACCGGCCCACCGGCCCGGACCGGCCGGCGGTGGGCCGCCGCCCCCTCCAGCACACCAGACGTGATGCGGTAGGATCTGACGGGTCGTCAGATTCTGAGTCCCCCACGCCGAGGAGAGCGGGCATGGCCGAGCTGCCGAAGATCATCAGCGTCGACGACCACGTCGTCGAGCCGCCCCACGTCTGGCAGACCTGGCTCCCCGAGAGGTACCGGGCCGACGGCCCCCGCGTCGAGCGCCGGGGTGTCGGCGACGTGCAACACGTCGGCGGCGGCACCTACGCCCAGGAGTTCACCGACGACGGGCGCCCGGCCGACTGCTGGGTGTTCGGCGACGTGGTCTACGTCCACAAGCGCCACGTGGCCGCGGTGGGCTACAGCCGCGACGAGATGACCATGACCCCCATGACGTACGAGGAGATGCGGCCCGGGTGCTACGAGCCCAAGGCCCGGGTGGCCGACCAGGAGGTCAACCACGTCGAGGCCTCGCTGTGCTTCCCGACCTTCCCCCGCTTCTGCGGCCAGACCTTCACCGAGCACCCCGACCGCGACATGGGCCTGGCCTGCGTCCGGGCCTACAACGACTGGATGGTCGAGGAGTGGTGCGGCGACTCCGGCGGCGCCCTCATCCCCCTGGCCATCGTCCCCCTGTGGGACGCCGAGCTGGCCGCGGCCGAGGTCCGCCGCAACGCCGAGCGGGGCGTCCACGCCGTGTGCTTCAGCGAGGTGCCGGCCCACCTGGGCCTGCCGTCCATCCACTCCGGCTTCTGGGACCCGTTCTTCGCGGCCTGCGAGGACACCGGGACCACCATCAACATGCACATCGGCTCGTCGTCGCGCATGCCCGCCACCTCGCCCGACGCCCCGGTGGCGGTGGCCGCCTCGCTCAGCTTCAACAACGCCATGGCCTCGATGAGCGATTGGCTGTTCAGCGGAAACCTGGTGACGTTCCCCGGCCTGACCCTGGCCTACTCCGAGGGCCAGATCGGCTGGATCCCCTACATCCTCGAGCGGGTCGACGACGTGTGGAAGGAGCACCGGGCCTGGGGCGGGGGCAAGGACCTGATCCCCGAGCCGCCCAGCACCTACTACTACCGCAACATGTACGGCTGCTTCTTCCGGGATCGGCACGGGATCGACAGCCTCGACATCGTCGGGGTGGACAACGTCACCTTCGAGACCGACTACCCCCACACCGACTCCACCTGGCCCCACACCAGGGAGATCGCCACCGGGCTGATGGAGGGCCTCGACGACGAGGCCGTCTACAAGATCATGCGGGGCAACGCCATCCGCATGCTGCACCTGGACCTCGACCGCGACCGCCGGCCGGCGGTGCCGGCCCCGGCCTGACCGTCCCTCCCCTAGCGTCGCCGGCCGTGGACGACCTCACCACCATCCGCTGGCGCCAGGAGGGGGCCGTGGGCTGGGTCACGCTCGACCGGCCCGAGCGCCACAACGCCTTCGACCAGGTGATGTGCGACGAGCTGGCCGCCCTGTGGCAGCGCCTCCGCACCGACGACTCGGTGCGCTGCGTGGTGCTGGGGGCCGAGGGGGGCACGGCGTTCTGCACCGGCATCGACCGGGACTCGGTGCCCGCCGAGGGCGGAGCCGAGTACACGTTCTCGCCCTACACCTACGACGACCCGGGCCGGCGCCTGGGGCCCAAGAGCAACGAGCTGTGGAAGCCGGTGGTGGCGGCGGTGGACGGCCTGGCCTGCGGCGGCGCCTTCTACCTGCTGGGCGAGGTCGACGTCATCGTGGCCACCGAGGCGTCGCGCTTCTTCGACCCCCACGTCACCTACGGCATGCCCGCCGTCTACGAGCCGCTGCTCATGCTCCACCGCAACCTGCCCTTCGGGGAGGTCCTGCGCATGACCCTGCTGGGCAACCACGAGCGCATGACCGCGGCCCGGGCCCACCAGATCGGCCTGGTCTCCGAGGTGGTGCCCGACGCCGAGGCCCTCGACGGCGCGGCCCGCTGGGTGGCCGAGGCCATCGCCTCGGCGCCCCCCTCGGCGGTGCAGGCCACCCTGCGCAGCCTGTGGGCCGGCCGGGAGCTGACCCGCCAGCAGGCCCTGGCCCTGGGCGGGCCCCTCCTCAACCTGGGCATGAGCGCCGAGGCCCTGGCCGAGGGCCAGAAGGCGTTCGAGGGCCCCCGCCCCACCCCCCGCGACCGCTGAGGCCCCCTCGCCCCCGGGTCAGGCCCGGTGGGCCTCCACCGCCGAAGCCAGCACCGGGGCCAGGTCGCCCTTGGGCTCGATCTTCACCTTGGGCAGGCCCAGCCACCCGGCCATGAGCCACAGCTCGGCCGCCAGATGCTCGGCCACGTGCTTCTGGTCGTGGCCGGGCTCGCCGTAGGCGGCCTTGATCTTCAAGGTCCGGCGGTGGCGATCGGCCTTGGCGTCGACCCGGGCCACCAGCCGGTCGCCCAGCAGGAAGGGCAGCACGTAGTAGCCGTGGACCCGCTCGGGGGCCGGCACGTAGATCTCGATCTTGTAGTCGAAGCCGAACAGGACCTTGGCCCGGTTGCGCTCCCACACCAGCGAGTCGAACGGGGTCAGCAGGCAGCGGGCCCGGATCCACCGGGGCAGGCGGGCCTCGGCGTGCAGGAACGTCATCTCCTTCCACCCCCGCACCCGGATGGGGATGAGCCGGCCGTCCTCCACCAGGTCGGCGATGAGGGGCCGGGCCCGGTGCAGGTTCAGGCGGTGGTAGTCGGCCAGGCAGCGGTCGGTGGCGATGCCCAGGGCTCGGCCCGCCCGGTCCAGCAGGGCCCGCTTGGCGTCGTCGGCGGCGGGGACGGGGAGGGCCCGGATCTCGGCCGGGATCATCCGCTCGGTCAGGTCGTAGTAGCGGGTGAAGTTCTCCGAGTCGTGCCAGGCCACCACCTGCCCGGTGGAGAACAGGTACTCCAGGGCCTTCTTGCCGTCGTTGCGCTCCCACATGACCCGCGCCTTGTGCCCCGGGTCCGACAGCTCACCGGCCCACAGGGGCCCGGCGTCGCGCACCTCGTCCAGCACCGCCTGCACGTACTCCGGGCGCCGGTCGTTGACCTCGCGGGTCTCGGGCCACATGTCGGAGTCCGGGTGGCGGCGCCAGGCCAGCAGCGGCCAGGCGTCGATGGGCAGCAGCGAGGCCTCGTGGCACCAGGACTCGAACACCTGCCCGGCGCGGGTGAGGCGCTCCCACAGGTCGTGGGGGTGCGGGCCGAGCCGGGCGAACAGCGGCATCTCCTGGGAGCGCACGGCCACGTTCACCGAGTCGATCTGCACCACGTCCAGGCGCTGGTGCACCCGGCGGACGTGGCGCTGGTCAACACGCGTCCCCTCCGCGCCGGGGCGGGGCCCGTCGAACCCCTGCGCCGCCAGCGCGATCCGCCGGGCCTGGGCCAACGAGAGCGTCTCGGGCACGGGCACGGCCAGAGGGTAGCGAAACGCCTGTCCGGAGTATGGACTTCCAACCATCCGGGTGTCGGCCCGCCGTCGCTAGGCGCCGCCCCCGGCCCGGGCCCCGGGCACCTCGGCGGCCAGGGCGCCGGCCAGGTCACCCCGGGGCTCGACGCCGACCCGCTCCAGGCCCAGCCAGCCGGCCATGAGGTGGAGCTCGGCGGCCAGGGCCTCGGCCACCGGGCCGGCGTCGCTGCCCGGCTCGCCGTAGGCCGCCTTCACCCGGAGCGTCGAGGTCGGCCGGTCGGACTTCAGGTCGACCCGGGCCACCAGGCGGTCGCCCAGCAGGAAGGGCAGCACGTAGTAGCCGTGGACCCGCTGCTCGGGCCGCACGTAGATCTCGATGCGGTAGCGGAAGCCGAACAGCTCCTCGGCGCGGGCCCGCTCCCACACCAGCGAGTCGAACGGGGTGAGCAGGGCCCGGGCCCGGAGCCGGTGGGGCCGGCGGGCCTCGGCGTGGAGGTAGGTCGGGCGGTCCCACCCCCGGACCGCCACCGGGACCAGGCGGCCGTCCTCCACCAGCTCGGCGATCAGGGGCCGGGCCCGGGGCAGGTTGAGGCGGTGGTAGTCGGCCAGGTCGCGCTCGGTGGCGATGCCCAGGGCCCGGCCGGCCCGGTCCAGCAGGGCCCGCTGGGCGTCGGCCTCGGCCGGCGCCGGGGCGGCCAGCACGTCGGCCGGTAGCACCCTCTCGACCAGGTCGTACCAGCGGGTGAAGGTGCCCGGGTCGCGCCAGGCCGCCACCTGCCCGGTGGCGAACAGGTACTCCAGGGCCTTCTTGCCCTCCGACCGGCCCCACATGCCGGCCGGGCGGGTGCCCGGCTCCGACAGGTCGCCGGCCCGCAGCGGCCCCCGGTCGCGCACCTCGCCCAGGACGGCGGCCACGTACGCCGGCCGCTCCTCGGCCACGGCCCGGGTCCCGCCCCACATGGGGCCGTCGTGGTGGCGGCGCCAGGCCAGCAGGGGCCACGCCTCCACCGGCAGCAGCGAGGCCTCGTGGCACCAGGCCTCGAACACCTCCCCGGCCGCGGCCAGCCGGGGCCACAGGTCCCGGGGGTGGGGGCCGAGCCGGGCGAACAGCGGCATCTCCTGGGAGCGCACGGCCACGTTGATGGAGTCGATCTGGACCACGTGGACCCGCTCCAGCACCCGGTGGGCGTGGCGCCGGTCGACCCGGCGGCCCTGCGCCCCCAGCCGGGCCTCGCCGAACCCCTGGGCGGCCAGGGCGATGCGCCGGGCCTGGGCCAGGGACAGCGACTCAGCCATCGGCGGCGGGCGACGGCGAGGCCGTGGCCAGGCGGCCCCAGTCCTCCACGCTGAGCTCCTCGGCCCGGGCCTCGGGGCGGAGGCCGGCGGCGGCGAAGGCCTCGGGGCCGACCAGGCCGGACAGGGACCGGCGGAGCATCTTGCGGCGCTGGCCGAAGCCGGCCCGCACCAGGGCGAAGAGCCGCTCGGGGTCGGCATCGACGGCCGGGGCCGGGAGCCGGGTGAGCTCGACCAGGGCCGACTCCACCCGGGGCCGGGGCAGGAACACGTCCGGGCCGACCTTGCCGACCAGGCGGGCGGAGGCCCAGTAGCGGACCTTCACCGACGGGATGCCGTAGGCCGGGTCGCCCACCTCGGCCGCCAGCCGCTCCCCGGCCTCGCGCTGCACCATGACCAGCATGCGGGCGATGGCCGGCACGTCGTCCAGCAGGTCCAGCACCAGCGGGGTGGCCACGTTGTAGGGCAGGTTGGCCACCAGCACCCACCGCTCGGAGCCGGCCAGCACCTCGTCCCACCGGAGGGTGAGGGCGTCGCCCTCCACCACCCGCACCCCGGCCGGGGCCACCACCTCCCGCAGGACCGGGACCAGGTGGCGGTCGACCTCCACCGCGGTCACGTCGGCCCCGGTGGCGGCCAGGGCCAGGGTCAGCGAGCCCAGGCCGGCCCCGATCTCGACCACGGCGTCGCCCGGCCCCACCCCGGCCAGCCGGGCGATGCGGCGCACGGTGTTGGGGTCGACCACGAAGTTCTGGCCCAGGGCCCGGCTGGGGGCCAGGCCGTGGGCCTCCAGCAGGGCCACGGCCTGGGTCCGGGTCAGCGTCACGGCCGGGGACCGGGCACGGCTCAGACGTCCAGGCCGTAGAAGGACGTGGCCGTGGCCCCGGTGGCGGCGGCCACCTCGTCGGTGGCCACGCCCTTCACCTCGGCCACCGCCGCCCCCACCAGGGGGAGGTGGCCGGGCAGGTTGGGGCGGCCCCGGTGGGGCACCGGGGCCAGGAAGGGGCTGTCGGTCTCGACCATCAGGCGGTCGAGCGGGGCCAGGGCCACCGCCTGGCGGACGTCGTCGGCCGAGCGGAAGGTGACGATGCCCGAGATGGAGAGGAAGGCCCCCACGTCCAGGCCGCGCCGGGCCTCGGCCGCGCCGCCGGTGAAGCAGTGGAACACGGTGCGGCGGGGCACCCCCTCGGCCCCCAGGACGGCGAAGGTGTCGTCCCAGGCCTCCCTGGTGTGGATGACCAGGGGCAGGTCGTGCGCCCGGGCCAGCGCCACCTGGGCCGCGAAGGCCTCCCGCTGCTGGGGCCGGGGCGAGTGGTCGTAGTGGTAGTCCAGCCCGCACTCCCCGACCGCCACCACCTCGGGCCGGGCCAGCAGCTCCTCCAGCCCGTCGAGGCCCAGGCTGGCCTCGTGGGGGTGGACGCCGGCCGTGGCCCACACCCGCCCCGGGTGGGCGGCGGCTGCGTCGGCCGCGGCCCGGGAGTCGGCCACGTCGCAGCCCACGGTGACCATGCGCCCCACCCCGCGGGCCACGGCGTCGTCGACCACGGCCGCCACCTCGTCGGCCGGGGCGTAGGCGTGGCCCACGTGGGTGGGCCCGGCGTGGTGCAGGTGGCAGTGGCCATCGACCCACCGCGACGGGACGTCGGGTTCGCTCACGGCCGCACTCAGGTGTCGAGGGCCAGGCGGGGGAACAGGGGGGTGCCCTTCTCCACCGGCAGGCCGCCCGGGTAGCCGCCCCAGATCACGTCGTCGGGGACGTGGGCCTCGGCCGGGTCGCCGTCCAGGCCGATGCGGCGCCAGATCTCGGCCGGGCTGCGGGTCAGGGCCGGGCTGGCCAGCACGGCCACGATGCGCAGCACCTCCAGGGCGTCGCCCAGCACGCCGTCGGTCTCGGGGCCGGGCTCGGCCTTCCAGGGCTCGGCCTGCTCCAGCAGGGCGTTGGCCTCCCGCACCAGGCGCCAGGTGGCGTCCAGGGCCTCCGAGGGCGCCACCGCGTCCCAGGCCGCGGCCGTGGCCGCCACCACCTCGGCCGCCACCGGGGCCAGGGGGCTGTCGGGCCGGGGGGCGGGGCCGACGCCAGCGCACTTCTTGGCCACCACCGTGGTCACCCGGGCCAGCAGGTTGCCCAGGTTGTTGGCCAGGTCGGTGTTGTAGCGGCCGACCATGCCCTCGACGGAGAGGTCACCGTCGGGACCGAAGCGCTGGTCGTGCAGGAAGTGGTGCCGGAAGCCGTCGACGCCCAGGGCCGGGTAGCCGGCCTCGGCATCGCCCTCCACCAGCTGCACCGGGGCGATCTTGTTGGCCGCCGTCTTGGACATCTTGGCCCCGCCCACCAGCAGGAAGCCGTGGACGTCGAGCTCCCGGGGCGGGGCCTCGCCGGCCGCCATGAGCATGGCCGGCCAGTACACGCAGTGGAACCGCAGGATGTCCTTGCCGATGACCTGGGTGACGTGCGGCCACCAGGCCGCGAAGCGCTCCGGGTCGGTGCCGTAGCCGATGGCGGTGACGTAGTTGACCAGCGCGTCGAACCAGACGTAGAAGACCTGGCCCTCGTCCCACGGCACCGGTACCCCCCAGGTCAGGGAGCTGCGGGTGATGGAGATGTCCCTCAGCCCGCCCCGCACCAGGCCCAGGGCCTCGTTGCGCTTGCCCTCGGGCCGCACCGGCGACGGGTCCCCGGTGAGCCACTCCTCCAGGCGCTCGGCGTAGGCCGAGAGGCGGAAGAACCAGTTGTCCTCGGTGAAGCGCTCCACCGGCCGCTGGTGGATGGGGCACAACCCCGGCGCGTCGGGGTCACCGCCGGCCGCCGGGTCGGCCAGCAGCTCGTCGGGCGCGTAGTACGCCTCGCAGCTCACGCAGTACCAGCCCTCGTAGGTGGCCGAGTACACGTCGCCGGCGTCGTAGACCTTCTGCAGGAGGGCCTGGGTGGCGGCGTGGTGCCGGGGCTCGGAGGTCCGGATGAAGTCGTCGGGGGCGATGTCGAGCAGGGCCCACGCCTCCCGGAACCGGGCCGAGGCCCAGTCGGCCTGCTCGATGGGGGTGATGCCCCGCTCCTCGGCGGCGCGCTGCACCTTCAACCCGTGCTCGTCGGTGCCGGTGACGAAGTGGACCTCGTCGCCCACCATGCGGTGCCAGCGGGCCAGGGCGTCGGCCGTGATCGTGGTGTAGGCGTGCCCCAGGTGGGGCGCGTCGTTGACGTAGTAGATCGGCGTGGTCACGTAGAAGCGGCCGGGCACGCGGCCACCCTAGCGACGGCACCCCGGCCGCCGGCCGGGCCCTCGAGGGCCGACCGGCGCTCAGACCATGGGGGGCTTCACGTCGGTGCGGTGGACGATGCACAGGCTCCCGGCCGGCGAGTCGGGGTCGAGGAACATCTGCACCGGCAGGTCCGACGGCAACCCGGTGTCGTCCACCTCGATGACGATGGAGCGCTCGTCCTCGGGGTCGAAGACCTCCTGGAAGCCCAGGGCCAGGCCGGTGAGGACCGCCCCCAGGGCCGAGCGGCGCCGCCACTGCGACACCCGGGTCACCGGCTCGTCGCTGCGCCGGGTGGGGCCGGCCTCGATGGCGGCCAGCACGTCCGGACCGTAGATCTCGTCGAAGTCGCCGGCGCCGGCGTCCGGACCGGGCCACTCGGTGGGCGGCTCGGCCGGGAACCCGTCGCCCCCGCCGCTGTGGGCACCGGAGGCGGCGCCGGGCCCATCGGTGGGGGGCTCCTCGCCCCAGCGCTCGTCGTCCGGACCACGGTCCACTGGGTCAGGTTACGGCCCGGATCGGCGTCGCACTCCGCGCCCGCCCGGGCCCTGGTCACACGCCCGGGGCCCGTCCCGGGCCCGGCAGGCGGTCCAGGCGGTCCAGGCGGTAGCGCACCTCGTCCACGTGCTCGGCGTCGATCGGGGTCACCTTGCGGGACCCGTCGGGCCGCCACCCCCACCGCTCGTAGAAGGCCCGGGCCCGCACGTTGCCCTCCACCACCCAGAGCACGGCGCCGGTGAACCCGTGAGCGGCCAGGGTGGCCACCGCGTGGCCCAGCAGCGCCGAGCCCAGGCCCCGGCCCGTGACCGTGGGGTCGACGTACACGCTGCACACCTCGCCGGTGCGGGGCGTGCCTCCCCCGTCGACGTCGCCGTCGCCGTCCCGGGTCGGGCCGGTGTCGACCATGCCGTAGGCCTCGCCGGGGCGGCCGGCCACCAGCAGGTGGTGCCGGGCCGACGGGCTGGCCGCGGCCCGCCCCGTCCAGTAACCGCCGAGGTAGCCGAGGTCGAGGCCGTCGAGGAAGGCGTCGGAGAGCAGGCCCCGGTACCGGGCCCGGTGGGCCCGACGCTGCACGGCGGCCAGGGCCGGGCCGTCCACGCCGGTGCCGGGCCGGATGGGCAGGCGGGCCGGGTCGGCCGGCGGGGGGATGTACGGCGGGGGCAGGGCCACCCCGAAGCGTCGCCGGGCCAGGCGGAGGGCGGCCACGTCGGCCGGGTCCAGGTCGCCGGGCCCGGCGTGGTCGGGGGTGCGGAGGGCCACCTCCAGCACCTCCTGCAACGGGTCCCGGATCACCGCCCCAGCATGGCCGCGGTCACGACGAGGCCGGGACCTCGAAGTCGTCGCCCCCTCCGACGTCGACGCCGGAGAGCACCGAGCCGGGGGCCAGGGACCAGAGGGCGAAGGCACCGGCCTCGGCCTCGAGGGTGCCGGCGGCCCGGGGGCGCCAGCCCGACAGCCGCCCAGGGCGCAGCCGCACCACCCGGAGGACCCGGCCGTCCCGGCTCACCCAGGCCACGTCCAGGGGGAAGGCCATGCCCACGGTGTGCACCGACCGGACCCCGGGCAACCACAGGGCCCCGTCCAGGGCGGACCGGCCGAGCAGGCCCCGGGCCCGGGCCCGGCGGGTGCGGGCCACCTCCAGGGGAGCCACCGGGTGTCCGTCGACCACGAGCACGGCGGCCACCGTGCCCCCGGCCGCCGGTGGCCAACCGGCTACACGTTGAAGCGGAACTCCACCACGTCGCCGTCATCCACCACGTACTCCTTGCCCTCGATGCGGACCTTGCCCAGCTCCTTGGCCTTGGACCACGAGCCGATGTCGAGCAGCTCGTCCCAGCGGATCACCTCGGCCTTGATGAAGCCCCGCTCGAAGTCGGTGTGGATGCGGCCCGCGGCCTGGGGGGCCTTGGACCCGGCCCGGAACGTCCAGGCCCGGCTCTCCTTGTCCCCCGTGGTCAGGAAGGTGCGCAGGCCCAGCAGGTCGTACGCGGTGTGGATGAAGCGCTCTAGCGCCCCCTCGCCCAGGCCCAGGGCCTCGAGCATCTCGGTCCGCTCCTCGCCGGTGAACTGGGCCGCCTCGGCCTCCAGCTGCACGCAGATGCCCAGCACCTCGGCCCGGCCCCCCAGCTCGGCGGCCACCGGGGCCACCACCTGGTCGATGCGGTCCAGGTCGTCCTCGCCCACGTTGACCACCGCCATCACCGGCTTGTTGGTGAGCAGGAACCAGGGGCGCAGCACCTCGCGGGCGTCCGCCGACAGGTCGCTGCGGTACAGGGGAGTGCCCTCGGCCAGCACGGCGTGGGCCTCGTCCAGGGCCGCCACCTCGGCCTGGAGCGACTTGTCGACCCGGGCCGCCTTGCGCTTCTTGGCGATCTGGGCCTCCAGGGTCTCCAGGTCGGCCAGGGCCAGCTCGATCTCCAGGACCCGCAGGCACTCCAGCGGGTCGTCGGGGCCGGGCACGTCGGTGTCCACGAAGCCCCGCAGCAGGTAGACGACGGCGTCGACCTCGCGGATGTGGGCCAGGAAGCGGTTGCCCAGGCCCTCGCCGGTGCTGGCCCCCTCGACCAGGCCGCCGATGTCCACGAACTGCACGCTGGCCGGCACCACCTTGCGGCTGGCCGACATCTCGGCCAGCCGGTCCAGGCGCCGGTCGGGCACCTTGGCCACGCCCACGTTGGGGTCGGTGGTGGCGAAGGCGTAGGGGGCGGCGAGCGCACCGCCCCCGGCCAGGGCGTTGTACAGCGACGACTTCCCGGCGTTGGGAAGTCCGACGAACCCGAAGCGCTCCATGCCCCGAAGCTACCGGGCGCCTCTCTCCGCCCCCGCAGCGGTGGGCGGTAGGTTCGGGGCGGTGAGCGGCATCCACCCCCTGGAACCACCGATGGACCCGGCCGACGCCCTGGACCGGGTGGCCCACCTGCTGGACCGGAGCCTGGCCTCGGCCCGCAAGGCCGAGGCCTTCCGCACCGCGGCGGCCGCCCTGCGCCAGGCCGGGCCCGAGGAGGTGGCCCGCCTGCACGCCGGCCGGGGCCTGACCTCCCTGGCCGGGGTGGGCGACAGCACCGCGGCGGTGGCGGCCCAGGCCCTGGCCGGCAGCGTGCCCGAGCGCCTGGCCGAGCTGGAGGAGAGCACCGTCGTGCCCCTGGGCGCCGGGGCCGAGGTGCGGGCCGCCCTGCGGGGCGACTGCCACAGCCACTCCACCTGGAGCGACGGCGGGGCCTCCATCGCCCAGATGGCCGAGGCGGCCATGGCCCTGGGCCACGAGTACCTGGTGGTCACCGACCACTCCCCCCGCCTGACCGTGGCCCACGGCCTCAACCGGGAGCGGCTGGAGGCCCAGCTGGCCGAGATCGAGGCCCTGAACGAGCGGCTGGCCCCGTTCCGCCTGCTGACCGGGGCCGAGGTGGACATCTTCCCCGACGGCTCCCTCGACGGCGACGACATGCTCGACCAGCTCGACGTGGTGGTGGCCTCGGTCCACTCCAAGCTGTCCATGGGCCGCACGGAGATGACCGAGCGCATGGTCAAGGCGGTGCTCGACCCCCGGGTCGACATCCTGGGCCACTGCACCGGGCGCAAGCTGAAGGGCCTGCCCGACCCGGGCCCCGAGGACCTGCCCGACACCACGTACGTCCGCCCCCGGTCCAGCTTCGACGCCGACGTCGTGTTCGCGGCGTGCGAGGCCGCCGACACCGCGGTGGAGATCAACTGCCGGCCCGAGCGCCGCGACCCGCCCGACGACCTGCTGGCCGTGGCCGTGGCCATGGGCTGCAAGGTCAGCATCGACACCGACGCCCACGCCCCGGCCCAGCTGGAGTGGCAGCCCTACGGGTGCGACAAGGCGGTGCGCCACGGCCTCGGTCCCGACCGGGTGGTCAACACCTGGCCGGCCGACGACCTGCTGGCCTGGGCCGCCGACCACTGACCGGCGGGACGGGGGGCTTGGGCGGGGCCCCTCCCGGCCGGTAGCGTCGCATCCCTATGTCAAAGAAGACCGACAAGCGGAAGACCAACGCGCGCCGCAAGAAGGCCAACCACGGCCGCAAGCCCAACGCCGGTCGCTGACCCGCTGACCTGGTCGCCCCCGCTGACGCGGGGCTGGTCGTCGTGGCGCAGGTCGGGGTCCGGCGTGGTGGGCCCCGGGCCCACCGCCTTGGAGGCGTCCAGCCACTCGGGGTCGTCGGCCACCAGCATCCCGTCGTTGCGACCACGTGGGTGGTGGCCTCCGGCGGGGTAGCGAGGTCGGTCACGGGCGGCCTCCTCGGGACGGACCGGTGTCGGAGGTGGTGGCCGGAGCGGTGTCGAGGGCCGCGGCCCGGGCCCGGAGCTCGTCGAGGACCCGGGCCTCGTGGGGCAGGGGCCACCCACCGGTGACCGAGCGGCCCAGGGCCAGGCCCAGGATGGCCTCCCGGGCCGTGAGGTAGGCGGCCTCGGCCTCGCTGCCGGGCGCCACCGCGGCGGCCCCCCGCTCGCCGGGGGCCATGAGCTCGGCGAAGCGGGCCACCACCGGGGCCAGCTCGGCGGCCAGGACGGGGTCGTTGCCCACCGCCATCCACGCCTCCAGCACCGCCTTGAACCGGCGGTCGCTGGCCGCCCGCCACAGGCGATCGATCTCGCCGGCCAGGGTGGGGGCCGGCTCGGAGCGGGCCGAGAGCTCGCCGTAGAGGTGGTCCAGGGCCCCGGCCAGCAGGCCGGGCAAGCCGCCGAAGTGGTGGACCAGCGCCCCCCGGGTCACCCCGGCCCGGGTGCACACCGCCACTGCGGTGGTGGCGGCCCACCCCCGCTCGACCAGGGTGTCGACCGCCGCCTCGACCAGGAGGGCCCGGGTGCCGGCCGAGCGCTCGGCCTGGGTGCGTCGGGGGGCAGGCTCCACCCCGTCACCCTGTCACCACTTACCTACATCGTCAAATGTATCTTCCTGCGGGCCGCCCGGGACCAGAGACCGGTACCGTCCCCGGATGCCGCCGTGGCCGCCCGTCCCGCCGCCCCCGCCCACCCGGGCCGACGACCTGGTCGAGGTGATCGCCGGCCACCGGGTGGCCGACCCCCACCGATGGCTGGAGGACGGTGACGACCCGGCCGTCCGGGACTGGGACGAGGCCCAGACCGCCCGCACCGCGGCGGTGCTGGCCGCCCTCCCCCACCGGGAGCCGCTCCGCCGCCGGCTGGCCGAGCTGCTGGACGTGCCCGTGGTGCTGGGCGCCGCGGTGGCCGGGCCCCACCTGTTCACCCTGGAGCGGGGCGGCGGCCGCGACCAGGCCGTGCTGGTCATCGCCGAGGCCACCACCCCCGATCCGCAGCCCGGGCGGGTCCTGGTCGACCCGGTGGCCCTGCTCGGCGACCCCACCGCGGCCATCGACTGGTTCCACCCCTCACCCGACGGCGCCCGGGTGGCGGTGGGCCTGTCCACCGGGGGCGACGAGCTCTCCACCCTGCACGTGGTGGACGGGGCCACCGGCGCCCTCCGGCCCGACCGCATCACCCGCACCCGGGCCGCCTCGGTGGCCTGGCGGTCCGACGGCTCCGGCTTCGCCTACACCCGCACCCCCGACCCGGCCACCGTGCCGGCCGGCGAGGAGGCCTCGCACCGGGTGGTCCACCACCACGACCTGGGCACCGACCCCGACCGGGACCCGGTGCTGTGGGACGAGCGGCCCGACCCCTCGGCCTGGGCCGACGTGCGCACCTCCCGCGACGACCGGTGGCTGCTGGTGCACGTGTCCGTGGGCTGGGGCCGCACCGACGTCCACCTGGGCGACCGGTCCGACGGCACCTGGCGCACCGTCATCGCCGGCGTCGACGCCGTCACCGACCTGCGGGTGGTGGGCGACCGGCTGGTCGGCACCACCACCCTCGACGCCCCCACCGGCCGGGTGGTGGCCGCCCCCCTCGACGACCCCGGCCCCGGGTCCTGGACCGACCTCCTCCCCGCCTCCGAGGCCGTGGTCGAGGCGGTGGTGGCCACGGCCGACAGCCTCCTGGTGGCCACCAGCCACGCCGCGGTGGCCGGGCTGGTCCGCCTGGCCCGGCCCGACCGGCTGCCCCCGGGCGCCCCCCTCCCGGCCCCCGAGCCGGTGGCCCTCCCCGAGGACGGCAGCCTCACCGCCCTGTCCGGCAGCCGGGACCGCGACGAGGCCTGGGTCGGGTTCACGTCCTACGCCCGGCCCCCCGCCCTCCTGCGCTGGACCCCGGACGGCCTCCGGCCCTGGAGCGGGGCCACCGCCGTCGACCCCGCCACCTTCACCGTCGAGCGCCACCGCTACCCGTCCACCGACGGCACGCCGGTCAGCCTGTTCACCCTGCGCCGCGCCGACGTCGCGCCCGACCCCGCCACCCCCACCGTGCTCAGCGGCTACGGCGGCTTCGCGGCGACCATGAGCCCGGCCTACTCGGCCGAGGCCGTGGCCCACGCCGAGGCCGGCGGGGTGTGGGCCGTGGCCTGCATCCGGGGCGGGGCCGAGGAGGGCGAGGCCTGGCACCGGGCCGGCCAGCGGGCCCACAAGCCCCAGGTCTTCGCCGACTTCGAAGCCGCCGCCGACTGGCTGGTGGCCGAGGGGCGCACCAGCCGGTCCCGGCTGGCCGTCCGGGGCGGCAGCAACGGGGGCCTGCTGGTCACCGCGGTGCTCACCCGACGCCCCGGCCTGTGCGCCGCCGTCCACGCCGCCGTGCCGCTGTGCGACATGGTCCGCTACCCACGGTTCCGCATCGCCCGCCTGTGGGTGCCCGAGTACGGCGACCCCGACCGGCCCGACGAGCTGGCCTGGCTGCTCTCCTACTCGCCGTACCACCGGGTGGTCGACGGCACCGACCTGCCCGCCGTCCTGCTGACCGCCGGGGCCGAGGACTCCCGGGTCGACCCCCTCCACGCCCGCAAGATGGCCGCCCGCCTCCAGGCCGCGGCCGCCCCGGCGAGCGGACCGGTCCTGCTGCGGATCGAGCGGGACGCCGGGCACGGGCAGGGCAAGCCCACCTCTCGACGGGCCGAGGAGGGCGCCGACGTGCTCGGCTTCCTCCACGCCGCCCTGGGGGTCGAGGCCCCGGCCGGCTGAGTCAGCCTCCGAGGGGCCAGGCCTCGGGCCGGAACCAGGCCCCGGCCGCGGCGACCAGCAGGCACACCGCCACCACCACGGCGGCCACCGGCGTGAGCCGGCCCCGGGGGAGCAGGCGGGTGGCCAGCGCGTCGAGGGCCACGTGGCTGCGGAAGCCGGGGCCGCCCCGCCCGATGGACGAGGCCAGCACCCACCCGGCGCCCACCCCGGTGGCCCGCAGGACCCAGGAGCCGGCCCCGGCCGCCCCGTCGAACAGCTCGGTGCCGTACCAGAGGCACAGGCCCACGCCCAGGATGCCGGCCGCCCCCAGGCCCCGCACCAGGCCCACGGCCACGTTGCGGGCCCACCACCCCGGCGCCCAGGCCAGGCTGCGATGGGGCCGGACCAGCCGGTCGCCCACCGTGGCCAGGGCCGGGGCCACCCCGACGGCCAGCGCCAGGGTGACGGTCACCGGCTGGGCGCTGGCCAGCGCCACCGCGGCCAGCCCCAAGGGCAGCGTGACCCACCCCCGCCCCCGGGGCGGCGCGCCGACCCCGGGGGCGACGGGCACAGGAGCGGCGACCGGCGGGAGGGGCTCCCAGGAAGGGACGGGAGGCCCAGCGGGGGCGGCCGGCGCCGGCACCACCGCCCGGTGCCGGGCCGCCGGCGGGGGGCCGGGCGACGACGCCGCCGGGCCGGGGATGGCGGCGCCGGGACGACGGGGAGGCGGGTCCACGATCGTCACCGTGGTCGGGCTCGCCCGGGGATCGAGCACCTGGGGATCGAGCACCGTCGGCGGGTCGTCGAGGGCGGGCCGACGGGCGGCGGCCTCCCCGGGGGCGTCGGGGTCGAGGCCCAGGCGGGCCAGCAGGTCGCCCACCGAGGGGGGCCGGCGGTCGGGGTCGAGGGCCACCGCGGCGGCCAGGGCGTCGCTGACCGGCCGGCTCACCGAGGGGTTCAGGCGCCAGGCCGGCACCAGGTCGTCGTCCCGGGCCCGGTCCACGGCGCCGGCCGGAGCGTGCCCCGTGACCAGCCGGTACAGCGTGGCGCCCAGGGCGTAGACGTCGGAGCGGGGGCCGAAGCGGGCGGAGCCCTCGTACTGCTCGGGCGAGCCGTAGCCGGGGGTCACGATCCGGGTCATGGAAGTGGTGCGGTCGGCGGCGAAGGGCCGGGCCAGGCCGAAGTCGATCAGCACCACCCGGCCGTCGTCGGTGCGGACCAGGTTGGCCGGGCTGACGTCGCGGTGGAGCACGCCGGCCCGGTGCACCACGGCCAGGGCCGCCGCCACCTGCTCGGCCACGTGGAGGGCCTCGGCCTGGCTGAAGGGGCCCCGCCGGGCCCGCAGCTCCTGGGCCAGGGTGTGGCCCCGGAGGCGCTCCAGCACCAGGTAGGCGGTGCCGTTCTCCTCCATGGCCCCCCAGATGCGCACGATGCCGGGGTGGCCGAAGCGGGCCAGGGTGGTGGCCTCCCGCAGGAAGCGCTCCCGGGCCCGGGCGAAGCCGGCCTCGGCCCCCTCGGCCACCCGCACCTCCAGGCCCCGGCGGCCGGCTCCGTCGGGGAACAGCTCCTTGACCGCCACCGGGCGACGCAGCCGCTCGTCGGTGGCCGCGTAGGTGATGCCGAACCCGCCCCGGCCCAGCACCTCGCCCAGGCGGTAGCGCCCGTCGCCCAGCGTGGTGCCGGCCGGCAGGGCCACCGGCGCCCCGGCCACCTGGTCCCCGCCGGTCCCCTCGGGCTCGGGGGCCTGGTCCCCACCGAGGACAGGGGGGTGGACCGGGGACACCACGCCCAGAGGGTACGGCCGGGCGGCGCCGGTCACCCCGGCACCGGGGTGGGACGCCCACCCGTTCACGGGGCGGGGGGCCCGTCCCGGTCGTCGCCGGGGATGGCGTCGCCGTCCCGGTCGGGGGCCTCGTCACCGTCCACCGCCTCGGCGGCGTCGAGGATCTCGTCCAGCTCGAGGGGCGCCATGGCCAGGTCCAGGGCCGACCACAGCGTGCGGGCCACCGGGTAGAAGGCGATGGGGACCACCACGGCCAGGGCGACGGACACGGCCACGAAGCCGGCGACGCCCCCCTCGTGGCCGTTGGCCCGCCACAGGGCGTAGCCCATCACCACCACGAACAGCACCCCCAGGATGCAGCTCAGGTTCAGCAGGTAGACGCCGGTGAAGTAGCCCGGCTCGCGGGCGAAGAGCAGCCCGCACCGGGGGCAGCGGTCGTGGATCGACCAGTAGGTGCGGAACAGCCCCCCGCTCCCGCAGCGGGGGCAGCGGCGCCGCGCTCCCCGGCGCAGCAGGGTGCCCACCGGGGGCGGGCCGGCTCGGGCGTCGTCGGCGTGGAGGTCGGGGGCCATGGAGGGTGTCGTCGCTCGGGCGGCGGCCCGCCTACTCCACCTTCTGGAACTGCCGGACGGCGACGGCGAGCATGGCCACACCGAGCACGGCCACCAGGCCCAGCTGGCACAGCGTGGGGACCTCCCAACCCCACCAGGTGATGGGCGGGTTGAGGCGATCGAGGGCGCCGGGCGGGGCGTCGACCCGGCTGAAGGCCGCCGTCCGCACCGGGTGCACGGCGTAGGTGACGGGGTTGACCTTGACCAGGACGGCCAGCCAGCCCGGCAGGTCACCCACCGGGTACAGGGCGCCGGAGAGGAACGACAGGGGCAGGACCAGCATCTGCATGATGCCCATGACGGTCTGGATCTGCTGGATGCGGGCCACCACCACCAGCCCCAGGGCGGTCAGGGTGAACGACAGCAGGAACACCTCGGCCAGGATCACCACCACCAGCACCGGGGTGAGGCGCACGTGCACCACCGGGGCCAGGATCAGGATCACCACGCTCTGCACGGTGGCCACCGTGGCCCCACCCAGGGCCTTGCCCAGGATGATCGAGCCCCGCCGCACCGGGGCCACCAGCATCTCCCGCAGGAAGCCGAACTCCCGGTCCCAGACGATCGACACCGCCGAGAAGATGGCCGTGAACATGGTCGAGGTGGCCAGGATCCCCGGGTACATGAACGTCCGCAGGTCGATCCCGGCCGTGGTCCCCTCCGTCAGGGTCGAGAGACCGGTGCCCAGCACGAACAGGAACAGCACCGGCTGCACCAGGGCCGAGACGAACCGCAGCCGGTCCTGGGCGAAGCGGATCAGCTCCCGGTGCATGACGACCTTGACGGCCTGGAGGTCGCGGCGCAGGCCGGGCTCGGCCACCATCACCGGCACCACGGAGGTCGCGGCGCCGGGCTCGGAGGTGGGGGTGGGGGCGGTCGTGGTCACGGGGTCACCGCCGGCTCTGGGCGAAGGGGTTGAACATCCCCGGCGCCTGCTCGGCGTCGCGGATGGTCCGCCCGGTGTAGGACAGGAAGACGTCGTCCAGGGTGGGGCGGCGCACGTTGATGGAGGTGACGGCCACGCCCAGGCCGGTCACCACGGCGGGGACGAAGGCCTCGCCGTCGGGCACCTTGACCTCGATGCCGTCCTCCACCGCCACCGCCTCCAGGGCGAAGCGGTCCCGCAGGGCGACGGTGGCGGCCCCGTCGTCCACGGTGCGGAGCCGGACGGTGTCGGTGTCGACCGAGGCCTTGAGCCCGTCCGGCGTGTCGAGGGCGATGATCCGGCCGGTGTCGATGATGGCGATGCGGTCGCAGTTCTCGGCCTCGTCCATGTAGTGGGTGGTGAGGAAGATGGTGATGGCCTCGGTGCGTCGCAGCTCGTCGATGTACTCCCAGATGGAGCGGCGGGTCTGGGGATCGAGGCCCACGGTGGGCTCGTCCAGGAACAGAACCCGGGGCGAGTGCATGAGGCCCCGGGCGATCTCCAGCCGCCGCTTCATCCCGCCCGAGAAGTTCTGCACCTTGGAGCCCCGCCGCTCCCACAGGCCCACCATCTCCAGCACCCGCCGGAGCCGGTCGTCGAGCACCTCGCGGGGGATGCCGTAGAGCTCGGCGTGGAACCGCAGGTTGCGCTCGGCCGTGAGGTACTGGTCGAGGGTGGTGTCCTGGAACACCAGCCCGATGTGGCGGCGCACCTGGTCCCGCTGGCTGACCACGTCGAAGCCGGCCACCGCGGCGGTGCCTTCGGTGGGCTCGGCCAGGGTGCAGAGGATCTTGATGGTGGTGGACTTGCCGGCCCCGTTGGGGCCCAGGAAGCCGAAGGTCTCGCCCGGGGTGACGTCCAGGTCGATGCCGTCGACGGCGGTGAAGTCGCCGAAGCGCTTGCGCAGGCCCCGCACCCGCACAGCGCCGGTGGTCACGTCCATCTCGCTCCCCGTCCGGCGCCGTCGCCGCGCCTCGTGCTCATGGGCCCCAACCCTAGGGACCCGGTCAGCGGACGGTGGCCGCGGCGTCCACCGGCTCCAGGTGGGTGCCGGCCGCCACCTCGACGCCGGCGGCCAGGCGCCGGCCCGCCCCGACCAGCACCGGGTGCCGGGCCTGCGGGGCGCCCAGGCGGGCCCGGGCCCCGATCCAGGCCCGCTCGGCCACCACGGCCCGGGCCACCGACGCCCCCGGCCCCACCTTCACGTCCTCCATGAGCACGCTGTGGCGCACCTCGGCCCCCGCCTCCACCACCACGCCGGGGCCGAGGACGGAGTCGACCACCGTCCCCCGCACCACCGCCCCGCCGCACACCCACGACCCGTCGATCCGGGCCGAGGCCTCGATCCGGGCCGGGGCCCGGGGTACCGCCGCGCTCAGCACCGGCCACGACGGGTCGTCGAGGCGCATCGGAGGGCGGGGCCGCAGCAGCTCGAGCTGGGCGTCGAGGTAGGCCCGGGGCGTGCCCAGATCCCGCCAGTGGCCGTGGTGGGCCAGGGCCCGAGCTCGGCCCCGGTCCACGAAGGCCGGCACCAGCGCGTCGCCGTAGTCCCCGACGGGCTCGTCGGCCCGGGCCAGCTCGCCCAGCACGTCCAGCAGCACGTCGGGCGCGTAGGCGAAGACCTCGGTGGCCGCCGTGCGGTGGGGTGGGTCGTCGGGCTTGTCGTGCAGGCCGGTGACCCGGCCGTCGCCGGCCACGTCGACCAGGGCGTGGCGGGTCGGGTCCTGGGTGCGGGCCAGCTCGGTGGTGACGATGGTCAGCTCCGCCCCCGAGGCCAGGTGCTCGTCGGCCACCGCCCCCAGGTCGATGGCGGTCAGGTGGTCGGCCGAGGCCACCAGCACCACGTCGGGGTCGAAGGCCGCCACCAGCCGGGCCTGGCGGGCCAGGGCGTCGGCGTTGCCGGCCGCGAAGCCCTCGCCGGTGTCGCCCTGGTACGGCGGCAGGACCTGGAGCCCGCCCCGGCTGCGGTCCAGGTCCCACGGCCGGCCCCCGGCCAGGTGCTCGTTGAGGAGGTGGGGCTCGTACTGCTGCACCACCCACACGTCGCGCAGGCCGCTGTGGGCGGCGTTGGACAGCATGAGGTCGATCAGGCGGTAGGCGCCGCCCACCGGGAGGCTGGGCTTGGCCCGCCCGGTGGTGAGCACGTCGAGGCGCGAGCCCTGGCCGCCGGCCAGGACGATGAGCAGGGGGCGGCGGGCCACGGGCCTCCTCCGGTCGTCGGGGTCCTCCCGGTCTAGCGGGTGGGGGCGATGGCCGGGCGCCGGGCCCGGCGCCTGCCACCATGGCGCCCGTGCTCCCACGACCGCCCTGGTGGCGTGCCCTGGCCGTCCTGGTGGCGGTGGCCCTGGTGGCCGGCTGCTCCCGGGGCGACGACGGGGCCACGGCGCCGGCGCCGCCCTCCACCGGCGGCCCGACCGGGTCGGCCGCCCCCACCGGGGGGCGACCCGGGGACCGGCCGCCGGTCGACGACGGGGGCCCGGCCGACCCCGCGGCCCACGCCACCCTCGGCTCGTGGGAGCGGTGCCGGGGCGCCTTCCAGTGCGCCACCCTGACCGTGCCCCGGGACTGGTCGGAGCTCGACGGGCCGACCCTGGACCTGGCCGTGATGCGCCGGCCGGCCACCGGCGAGCGCATCGGCTCGCTGCTGCTGAACCCCGGCGGCCCCGGCGCCTCCGGCCGCGACTTCCTGGAGGGCTTCACCTCCCTGCCCACCGGTCTCGGCGACCGCTTCGACGTGGTCGCCTGGGACCCGCGGGGCACCGGCGGCTCCCAGCGCATCGACTGCACCTCCGACGAGGAGCTGCTGGGCGCCGAGATCGACCCCACCCCCGAGGACCCGGCCGACGTCGCGGCCATCCGGGCCGACGCCCAGGAGGGCCTGGACGCCTGCCTGGCCGCCGTCGGGGACCTGCTGGAGGTGGTGGGCACCCGCTCCACGGTGCGCGACCTCGACGCCCTGCGGGGCGCCCTGGGCGACGACGCCCTCACCTACCTGGGCTACAGCTACGGCACCACCATCGGCCTGGAGTACCTGCGCCGCTACCCCCACCGGGTGCGGGCCATGGTGCTCGACGGCGTGTCGCTGCCGGGTGTGGACCCGGTGGAGGACGTCCACGTCCAGGCCCAGGGCTTCGAGCGCACCCTCGGGGCCTACCTGGCCGCCTGCCCCCGGCGCCCCGGCTGCCCCCTGGGCCAGGACCCCCGGGCCACGCTGGCGGACGTGGTGGCCCGCCTGGAGGCCGAGCGGGTCCCCGCCTCCTACGCCCTGGGAGCCGACGGCGCCCAGCGGCAGGGCACGGCCGGGGTGGGCGAGCTGTACGTGGCCGTGGCCGTGTCGCTCTACAGCGAGCAGGGCTGGGGCCAGCTCGACCGGGCCCTGGCCGAGGTGCTGGGCCCCGAGCCGGCGGGCCGGACCCTCCTGTCCCTGCGCGACTCGTACTACGGCCGGACCGCGGAGGGCGCCTGGCACGACGACGCCGACGCCCGGGGCGCCATCCGCTGCGCCGACCAGGAGGCCCGGGCGGCCCAGCCCGAGGGCGACCCGGCCCTGGCCGACCGCTGGGGGGCCGAGCTGCCGTTCTGGGGCCGCTGGTTCGCGGTCGGCACGCCCGGGTGCTGGGGCCTGCCCCCCGCCACCGAGCCGTTGGCGACCCTGGCCGACGGGGCCGTGGCCGACGCCCCACCGGTGGTGCTGGTGGGGTCCACCGAGGACCCGGCCACCCCCTACCAGCAGGCCCGGGACGCCCACCGCGTCGTCGAGGGCTCCCGCCTGGTCACCTACGAGGGGCCCGAGCACACCGCCTACCGCTCCCTCACCGACTGCATCGACAACCCCGTCACCGCCTACCTGGTCGCCCTCACCCTCCCCCCCGCCGACCTCCGCTGCCCGGGCTGAGCGACCTCAGCCCGGCGTGTCGGCCAGGAGGGCGACCAGGCCCCGGCGGCCGTCGACGCCCAGCTCGGCGTAGGAGCGGTGGAGGTGGTTCTCCACGGTGCGCACGGCGATGGCCAGGCGCTCGGCGATCTCGCCGTTGCTGAGGCCCTCGGCGGCCAGCAGCACCACCTCCCGCTGGCGGGGGCCCAGGCCGGCCAGCAGGGCCCGGGCCGGGGGGACGTCGGCCGGGACGCCCTCGGAGGCGGCCACGCTGCGGGCCGCCAGCTCCTCGGCGCTGCGGGCCAGGCCCCGGCGGCCCTCGGCCCCGGCCTCGGCGGCCACCGCCCGGGCCACGGCCAGGGCCAGGCCGTGGGCCCCGACCTCGGCCACCGCGGCCGCCCCGGCCAGGCGCGCCCCGCCGTCGCCGGCCAGGGCGGCGGCGGCGTCGGCCACCCGGGCCCGGTGGAGCAGGCCGTCCACCCCCTCCGCCGCGGCCAGGCGGGTGGCGGCCGCGGTGGCGGCCCGGGTGGCCGGGGCCGTCACCACCAGCTCGTGCCACAGCACCACGGCCACGCCGGCGGCGCCGTCGTCCCAGGCCCGGTCGGCCCCGTCGGCCAGGAGGCGCTCGGCCGCCGTCAGCTCCCCGCCGGCCGCCCGCAGGCCGGCCCGCAGGCGCAGCTCGTCGGCCACCAGGAAGCGGTCGTCGACGGGCTCGTCGGTGTCCATGCCGTCCAGGGCGGCGAGCATGGCGGCCGCCTCGTCGCGCCGGCCCTGGCCGGCCAGGGCCAGGCCCAGGCCGATCAGCGCCCACCGGCGCCGGCCCCGGGTCTGCAGGTCACGCTCGATGAGCCGGGCCTCGGCCAGCCATCGGGCCGCGCTGAGGGCCCGCCCGCCCATCTCCAGGACCCGTCCCCGGGCCCAGGCGGCCACCGCCTGGCCGGTGAGCAGCGAGGCGTCGACCGACCGGCGGTAGGTGTCCTCGGCCAGGGCCCCGGCCCCGGCCAGGTCGCCGGCCTCGGCCAGGCCCATGATGCGGGTCAGGAGCAGGTTGGTGGCGAAGGTGGCCCGGCCGAAGCCCTCGGGCAGCCCCTCCAGGGCGGCCAGGCCCCGCTCGGCGTGGGCCACCGCGGCCTCGGGCCGCCCCATCCCGATGAGGCCGGCCCCGGCCGCGAAGGCGGCCCGGGCCACCTCCCGGGGGTGGCGGGCCTCGGCCAGCAGGTGCTCGGCCTCGGCCACGGCCCGGCGGGGATCGCCGGTGAAGGCGGCCAGGGCGGCGGCGTCGGCGGCCAGCTCGGCCCGGCGCTCCGTCACCGTCACCGTGGCCGAGGCGGGCGAGCGGCCCAGGGCGGCCGAGGCGTCGCGCAGCAGCTCCCGGGCCTCCCGGCCCCGCCCCAGCCCCCAGGCCCGGTTGAAGGCCAGGGCCAGGGCGATGAGGCCCACCAGGGAGGCCTCCTCCTCGCCGGCCGGGGGCGGGCCGCCGGCCAGCAGCGGGTCGACGACCCGGGAGAAGGTCTCGTCCGCGCCGGCGAAGCGGCCCACCGCGTTCTGGATCTCGCCCAGCAGCAGGAGGGCGGCCACCCCGCCCCCGGCGTCGACGGCCCGGCGGGCCAGGTCCTCGGCCCGGTCGAACTCCCCGCGGCGACGGGCCTCGCGGGCGGCCCGGGCCAGCAGGTCGGCGGCCACCTCGCCCCCGGCCGCCACCCGCCAGGCCACCACCCGCAGCACGTCGACCTCGGCCCCGTCCGAGGCCTCGGCCGCGTCGGCCAGCCGCCGGGCGTGGTGCCGGCGGGCGATGGGGCCCAGCCCGGCCCGCAGGGCCTCGCCGTACACCGGGTGCGAGGGCCGCACCACGGGCCGGCCCAGCACCGTCTCCCGGGCCACCAGGCCCGAGCGCTCCAGCTGGCCCAGCACGGCCGGGCCGACCAGGGCGTCGGCCAACGGCACGGGCAGCACCTCGGCCACCGCCACCAGCTCCAGGCCGTCGCGGCCGTCCCGGTCGAGCTGGGCCACCCGCTCGGTGACCACGTCACCCAACCGGCCCAGGGGTCGCTGGCCCTCGTCGAGCGACCAGATGCCGTCGACCTGGCGGAGGGCACCCCCGCTCCCGGCCGCAGCCAGGGCCTCGCGGAGCAGCAGCGGGTTGCCCCGGGTGGCGGTGGCCAGCACCCGGGTGGTGCCCCCGGCCACCGGCCCGCCCAGCGTGGCCACCAGCAGCTCGGCCACACCGTCGTCGTCGAGGTCGCCCAGGGTGATCTGCACGATGCCCGGCGCCGTCCACGGGGGGCCCAGGGGTGGGTGCGGGCTGCGGGCCGTCCCCACCACCCGGGCCACCCGCCGCTCGACCAGGGCCCGGACCACGCCGTGGGACTGGGGGTCGAGGAGGTCGACGTCGTCCACCACCAGCAACAGGGGGGCGTCGCCGGCCGCGGCGGCCAGGTCGGCCACCACCCGGTCGACCACGCCGTCCCGGCGGTCGCCGCCCCGCACCCCGCCGGGGGCGATGGCGGCCAGGGCCCCGAGGGGGATGTCGGCGGTGGCGGCGGTGGCGATGGCTCGCAGCACCACGGTGCCGGCCGCGGCCCGGCGGCTCATGACCTCGGCCGCCAGGCGGGACTTGCCCACCCCGATGGGCCCGGCCACCAGCACGCCCCGCCCCTCGGGGGCGTCGAGCACGGCGGCGATGGCGGCCAGCTCCGGGGCCCGCCCCACCAGCGGGGGCGTGGCCAGGGCCCGCAGCGACGGCGGCTCGGCCGGCCGGTCCACCGGCTCAGCCCAGGAGGGCACGGAGCTGGGAGATGGACAGGACGTTGCCCCCCCGGGCCCGGGAGCCGGCCCGCACCCGCTCGTCGTTGCTGGCCACCACCACGACCCGGTCGGGGGGCTCGGCGTCGACCATGTCCAGGAGCACGTCGTCGGCCTCCACCCCCTCGTCGGTGAAGCGGACCCGCACCTGCCGGGTGACGCCCTGCACCGACGCCGCCACCCCGTCGAAGACGGCCACCGCCTCGACCCCGGATCGAGCCTCCAGGACGGCCAGGCCGCTCACCAGGCGTTGGCGCTGGTCGGCCAGCGGGGTGTCGGGCCACATGGCCAGGGAGGCGTTGTAGCCGTCGACCAGCAGGATGGCCCCGGGCCGGCGGACGAGGTGGTCGGCGGCCTCGGCGGTGTCGTCGTGGATGCCGCCGGGCAGGCGGGCCGGGCGGCGCCGGGCCCGGGCCGGCGGGCGGGCCGGGGGCGACCCCTCCGGGGGCCCGCCGGCCTCGACGGCGGCGTCGGGTTCCTCGTCCGGGGCCTCGGTCCCGTCGCCGGGACCGGCCGGCGCCGGTTCGGTCGGCGCCGTCGGCTCGGTCGGCTCGGCCAGGGCGGCCACCGCGGCCAGGGCGGCGTCCAGGGCGGTCGAGGCGTCGGTGGCCTGGGCCACGGCCCGGGCCAGGGCCGCCCGGTCGACCTCGGCCCGCCGCGCCGCCTGACCCGTCCCACCCTCTCGCAGCTCCCGGAGCTGCTCGTGGGCTCGGGCGTGGGCCTCCTCCAGCTGCTTCAGGGCCCGGACGGCCTCGGTCCGCTCGTCCTCGGCGGCCCGGGCCCGGTCCTCGGCCTCGTCGGCCGCCTGGCGGGCCGCGGCCAGGTCCTGGCGGGTGGCGGCCAGCTCCTGCCGGAGGTCGGTGGCCTCCAGGCGGGTCCGCCCGGCCTGGGCCACGGCCCGGTCCCGGGAGTCCTCGGCCGACCGGCGGGCCCGGCGCTCCCGGGTGAGCTTCTGGCGGACGTCGGCCTCCTCGACATCGGCCGCCTCCACCTGCACCATCTCCTCCAGGGCCGCCTCCCACCCGTCGGGCCGCTCCAGCCACAGCCGCTGGGCCGGGGTCAGCTTCTCCAGCTCCACCAGCAGGGCCACCCGGGACCGGAACGGGTCGTCGTCACCGGCCCGGTCGGCGGCGGCCAGGGCCCGGGGGCCGAGGCGGCTCAGGCGCACCACCGGCCGCAGCGGCAGGGGCACGAGGGACGGGTCGGTCTCCATGTCGTGGCGGGCCACGCCGATGGCCAGCTCCAGGAGGTCGTGGAGCAGGACGCTCCGGGCCTTCTGGAGGGACTTGGGGCCGGGGGCCGACACGGTGCGCTCGGTCCTGGCCGGCCGTCAGGCCCCGGCGAGGGCCTCGACCGCGCCGGACGGCCCGCACCAGGCGCACTCGACCACCTCGACCACCTCGCCCAGCACCTCCGTGCGCTCCACGGTGAGGTCGCCCCCCACCGTGTAGTGGTGGAAGGCCCGGGTACGGCGGGTGGCGGTGACGTCTAAGCGGGTGAGGTTGCCGCACGACGTGCAGCGGTAGCGGGTGGGCGGCCGCGGGTCGCCGGTCACGGGGGCCGAGGGGGAGGGATCGGGCATCGCCCGGCATCGTACCGACGCGTACCACCCCGACCGGTGCGGGCAGCCGATGACACCGGGATGACCCGTTGACGACGAACACAGGTTCGCCCTAGCGTCGAACACGTGTCCGCCCCCCGCCGCTCCCCCGCCGGGCCCGGGGGGCAGGCCTCCTTCGACGACCTGGGCACCCCCCTGCACCAGGTCACCTTCTGCGTGATCGACATCGAGACCACGGGGGGCCGGGCCACCGACGGCGGCATCACCGAGGTGGGGGCGGTGAAGCTCCGGGGCGGGGAGTGCGAGGGCACGTTCCAGACCCTGGTCAACTGCGGCCAGGCCATCCCCCCGGCCATCACCGTGCTGACCGGCATCACCGACGCCATGGTGCTGCCCGCCCCCCGCCTCGGCCCGGTGCTGTCGGCCCTGCGGGAGTTCGTGGGCGACGCCGTCATCGTGGGCCACAACGTGCGCTACGACCTCGGCTTCCTGAACGCCGCCTACGAGGCCCACGGCTCGACCCGCTTCCCCAACCGGTGGGTCGACACCTGCGCCCTGGCCCGGCGCCTGGTCCGTGACGAGGTGCCGAACTGCAAGCTCGGCACCCTGGCCTCGCGCCTGCGGCTCGACCACCAGCCGTCGCACCGGGCCCTCGACGACGCCCTGGCCACCGGCGACCTCCTCCACGTCCTGCTGGAGCGGGCCGCCGGGCTGGGGGTGCTGGGCCTGGACGACCTGCTGGCCCTGCCCACCATGGGCGGCCACCCCCAGGCCGCCAAGCTGGCCCTGACCCGGCACCTGCCCCGGGCCCCCGGGGTCTACCGCTTCCGCGACCGGGGCGGGCGGTTGCTGTACGTGGGCAAGGCCACCGACCTGCGGTCCCGGGTGCGGTCCTACTTCTCGGGCGACGACCGCCGGAAGGTCGGGCAGCTCCTGCGGGAGGTCGAGGCGGTCGACGCCATCGTGTGCACCAGCCCCCTGGAGGCGTCGGTGCTGGAGCTGCGCCTCATCCGGGCCCTCGACCCCCGGTTCAACCGCCAGGGCCGGGCCCGGGGCGGGCCGGTGTGGGTGAAGCTCACGGCCGAGCGGTTCCCCCGCCTCTCCGTCGTGCGCCAGGTGCGGCCCGACGGGGCCGACTACCTCGGGCCCCTGCCGTCGACCCGGGCCGCGGCCCGGGTGGTGGAGGCCGTCCACACCGCGCTGCCCATCCGGCGCTGCTCGGGCGCCCCGGGCCGGCGGGCCGCCCGCTGCGCCCCGGCCCAGATCGGGCGGGCCCTCTGCCCCTGCGCCGGCGACCTGGCCGAGGACGAGTACCGGGCGGTGGTGGCGGCCGTGCGGGCCGGCTGGGACGGGCGCCCCGACCTGCTCCTGGCCCCCCTGGCCCGGCGCATGGAGGTCCTGGCCGCCGGCGAGCGCTTCGAGGAGGCGGCCGAGGTGCGGGACCGGGCCGCCGCGGTGGTGGCCGCGCTGCGGCGGGGCCGGAGGCTGGCCGCCCTCGCCGCCAGCGGGCGCACCGAGCTGGCCCTGCCCGGGGGGGCCGGCGCCGTGCTCGACGGAGGGGTGCTGACCAGTGCCTGGGGGGCCGACGGCCAAGTGCGGGCCCTCGACGTGGTGGCCGGCGTGCCGCCCCCGGTGGCCGACGGCCCGGGGGGGCCGGGCACGGCCGCGGTCGACGCCGAGCGCCTGTGCGTGGCCGCCTGGCTGGACCGGGCCGCCGGTGCCGTCCGGGTGGTGCACAGCGAGGGTGGCCTGGCCTCGGCGTGGCCGGCGCTGCCCCGGTTCCAGGCCCTCCCGCCCCGGCCCACGGCTCCCTCGGCGCCGGCCGGGGCAGCCGGGGCGGGAGCCGGGTCCGCCCGCGCCGCCGGACGGCGCTCGGGTCGGCCCCGGCCCGAGATCCCCGCCAGCGCCCTGGCCCGGTCCGGCGCCTGAGCCCACCGGGGTGGCGCCCCAGAGGCGAACGGTGGCCCACCCCACGGGCGCGAGCCGGGTCACCGGTACCCTGGCCCGGTGGACGCCTTGGCCGCCGCCCTGATCGTCGCCCTGGTCCTGACCCTGCTGATGGCGCTGGCCGCGGTGGTGGCCCTGCTGGTCGGCCTGCGGCGCCTGGAGCGGCGCAACCGGGTCAGCCCCGACGTGCCGTCACCGGCCCCGTCGTCGTGGGGGGCCGGGCACCCGTCGGCCCCGGCCCGGCTCCACCGGCGGCTGCGCTCGGCGGTGGCCGCGTCCCGGGCCGCCTGCGCCACCGCGCCCTCCGCCCCCCGCCTGGCCGAGCTCACCGCCGAGTTGGAGGCCGAGGCCGTGGCCCTGGACGGGCAGATCGTGGTGGTGGCCCACCTGCCGGCGCGGAGCCGGCGGGTCCCGTTGGCCGGCCTGGCCGCCCGGGTGCGCCAGGTCGAGCAGGTGGCGTCGCAGGTGTCCCTGCTGGCCGTCCGGGCCCAGGCTCCGATGGTGGCCGCCGGCCAGGCCTCGGCCCTGGACGAGCTGGCCCGCCAACTCGACCTGCTGGAGCAGGCCCGCACCGAGGTGGCCGACATCGAGGCCGCGGCCGGCGTGGCTCGCCCCAGCCCCTACGCCGACCCCGGTTCCTAGGTCAGAGGCCGGCGGTGCGGGCGGCGACGGACGTGGTGACCAGGCGGTCGAGGGCGGCGGCCGCCGCCCCCGAGTCGAGGGCGGCCCCGGCCCGCTCGATGCCGTCGGGGTAGTCGTCCACCTGCCCGGCGGCCACCAGGCCGGCGGCGGCGTTGAGGACCACGATGTCGCGGTGGGGGCCGGCCTCGCCGGCCAGCACGGCCCGGGCCAACCGAGCGTTGGTGGCCGGGTCGCCGCCCCGCAGGTCCTCCAGGCGGGCCGGGCCCAGGCCGAAGGCCAGGGGGTCGACGGTGAGGGGGCGGATCGCGCCGTCGGTCACCTCGACCACGTTGGAGGTGGTGGTGATGGTGATCTCGTCCAGCCCGTCGCCGCCGTGGACGACGAAGGCCCGCTCGGCCCCGTGGGCCAGCAGCACCTCGGCCATGCGCTCGGCCATGGTGGGGTCGCCCACCCCGACCACGTAGCGGCGGACCCGGGCCGGGTTGGCCAGGGGCCCGAGGATGTTGAACACGGTGGGCACCCCCAGCTCCTTGCGGGTGGGCCCGGCGTGGCGCATGGAGGCGTGGTACCGGGGGGCGAAGCAGAAGCCGATGCCGGCCTCGGCCACGCACCGGGCCACCCCCTCGGGCCCCAGGTCGATGACCACGCCCAGGGCCTCCAGCAGGTCGGCCGAGCCGCACGACGACGAGGCGGCCCGGTTGCCGTGCTTGCACACCCGGGCCCCGGCGCCGGCCACCACGATGGCGGCCAGGGTGGAGTCGTTGATGGAGTGGCTGCGGTCGCCACCGGTGCCGACGATGTCGACCACGCCGTCGAGGTCGGGCAGGGGCACCCGCTCGGCGGCGGCCAGCATGGCGTCCAGCATCCCCCCCATCTCGGCCGCGGTCTCCCCCTTCATGCGCAGCGCCACGATGAAGGCGGCGATCCGGGCCGGGCTGGCCTGGCCGGCCAGGATCTCGGCCATGGCCGCCCGGGCCTCGACCGGGGTGAGGTCGCGCCGCTGGGTCAGTGCCCCCAGGACCCCGGGCCACCCCCCCACCTCGTCCAGCGACGGCGTGTCGTCAGCGGGAGCAGCAGCGTCAGCGACCATGGCCCGGCAACCTAGAGCACCCCGGCGGGGACCCCGTGGGGGTTCAGTCCCACCACAGGTGGCCGGCCAGGACGCCCTTGCCGATGAGGCCGAGCTGCACCTGGGTGGTGCCCTCCACGATGGTGAGCTGCTTGGCGTCGCGGTAGTACAGCTCGGTCATGTGGTCCTTCATGTAGCCGGCCGCGCCCAGCATCTGGAGGCACACGTTGGAGGCCTGCACCGCCACCTCGGTGGCCTTGTACTTGGCCATCGACAGGTAGGGCACGAACTCCTTGGTGAACTTGCCCTCGTCGGCCATGACCGCGGCCCGGTAGGTGAGGAGGCGGGCGGCCTCGATCTCGGTGGCCAGCTTGGCGATCTCCCACTGGGTGCCTTGGAACTCCGCGATGGTCTTGGTGAAGGCGGCCCGCTCCTTCACGTACTCGGTGGCGTACATGAGGGCCCCCTCGGCCAGGCCGATGCCCCGGGCGGCCACGATGGGGCGCATGGAGTTGAGGCCCTGCATGGCCGCCTGCCAGCCCCCGATCTCGCCGATGACGTTGGCCGCCGGCACCCGCGCCCCGTCCAGCAGCAGCTCGCCGGTGGCCACGCCCCTGACGCCCATCTTCTGGTCGAGGGTGCCGACCTGGACCCCGTCCCAGCCCCGCTCGACCACGAAGGCGGTGATGGAGTCGTGGTCCCGGCTGGCCGGGTCGGCCGAGGTCTTGGCGAACACCGTGTACCAGTCGGCCTGGGCCACCCCGGAGATCCAGCACTTGGTGCCGGTCAGCACCCAGTCGTCGCCGTCGGGCACCGCCTTGGCGCGCATGCCCATGACGTCGCTGCCGGCCTGGGGCTCGGACAGGCAGAAGGCCCCCCGCTTCTCGCCGGTGGCGATGGGGGCCACGTAGCGCTCGTTGAGGTCGCGGCTGCCGGCGATCATCACCGGGCCGGTGGGCAGCCGGGTCAGGAGGAGCATCAGGGCCGCGGTGTTGGAGTACTTGGCCACCTCCTCCATGGCGATGGTCAGGCCCAGGATGCCGGCCCCGCCGCCGCCCAGGTCCTCGGGGATGCACAGGCCCAGCAGGCCCGTGTCGCGGAACACCTCGAAGATGTCCTGCGGGTACTCGTTGGACTCGTCGATCTCCCGGGCCCGAGGCTTGACCTTGTCCTGGGCGATGCGCCGGCAGGTCTCCTGCAGGGCGGTGAGCTCGTCGGAGAACGTGAAGTCCATGGCCGGCGACGGTACCGGTCAGCGCAGGGGCAGGCGCAGCTCGACCTCACGGATGGCGGGGGCGGGCTCGTACGGCCGTTCGGCGCCGGTGGGGACGAAGCCGAGGGCCTCGTGGAAGGCCCGGGCGTGGGCGTTGCGCTCCACCAGCCACTGGCGGACCTCGACGGCGTTGGCCCTGACCGCCCAGTCCCGGACCGCGCCCACCAGGGCGTCGGCCACGCCGATGCGGCGGAACGGCGGGGCGGACCACAGGGAGGTGAGGGTCACGGCCCCGTCGTCGGTGCGGAAGGCGCTGACCATGCCGGCGGTGTCGGGGCCGACCTCGGCGAACCAGGTGGCCTGGTCGTCGGCCCCGCTGTGGGCCTCGGCCACCCGGGTCCAGGCCTCCACGGGACGGGCCCGGGCCGCCTCCAGGTTGGTGGTGAAGGTGCCGGGGCTGTCGGCGATGGCGGCCAGGCGGACCTCCCGGAGGAGGGGCCCGTCGCTCTCGGTGATGCGGCGGATGCGGACCTCGACGCCGGGGGCGGGGCCGGCGACCTCACCGGCGGGGATGGGGTCGCCCGGGGCGGTGGCGTCGGAGGGCATGGTGGCGGGGACCGGTCCGGGGCTCAGGCCGAGCGCCGACGCTGCCGGATGATCCGGCGCCTCTCCCGCTCGGAGCACCCGCCCCAGATGCCCTCCTTCTCCCGGACGCCGAGGGCGTGCTCCAGGCACAGGTCGACCACCGGGCACTGTGCGCACACGGCCTTGGCGTCGAGGCACTCGTCCTCGTCGTCCGCCGGGTAGAAGATGCTCGGGTCGAGGCCCTTGCAGGCGGCCTGCCTGCGCCAGGGCGGGGTGCTCGTGGTCGCGTCGCTCACGGATCGTTCTCTCTCGGGGCCCCGGCCCACGGTGGGTGCCCGCGGGGGTGCAGCCAGGGAAGGGGCGAGTATCGCCGTGCCCCGGGCCACGTGTCCAGACCGATCCGGCCGGAGCCGAGGGGACCTCACGTCCCCCGCAGGTCGGCCAGGAGCTCGGCCCGGGTCTCGTCGCCCAGCATCGTCTCCTCGTCGTAGGCCGGGTGGGCCACGGCCAGGCGGACCGGCCCGGCCTCCACCGCGTCGACCTGTTCGGGGGTGAGGCTGAAGTGCACGTAGTGGACCGCGGCGGTGATCTCGTCCCGGGTGAGCTGGCTGGCGTGGGCCGGGTCGACCTGGCAGCGCGCGACGGCGCCGTCGCCGTCCCCGGCGGCGCTCAGGCGCAGCTCGACGGAGGTCTCGATGCCGACCAGCTCGGGCAGCCACCGGCGCATGGCGTCGTCATCGGTCAGCTCGATGAACAGGCTGGCGGCCAGGTGGCCGGGCTCGGGCACGAGGGGGTTGTAGACGTCGAGCTCCTCCTGGATGCCCTCGTCGGTGCCGATGCGCTCGACCCGGGCCATCTCCTGGATCTGGAAGCGGACGGTGTCACGGTTCTCGAACACCAGGGTGACGAAGGGCCCCACCCCCACCCGGCGGCGCTTCTTGAGGGCGATGACGTGGCGCCGGAAGGCGTCGCGCTCGCGCTCGTACGCCCGTTGGTCGGCGATGTCGTCGATGGTCAGCTTGGCCATGGGGGGCCTCCTAGTGGCTGGTGGCGCCGGGCTCGGGGTCGATGGCGTAGGCCCGGGCCAGGACCTGGACGGGGTGCGAGGGCCGGGCCCCGGTCTCCAGCTCGATGGCCCCGTTGGCCAGGCTGCAGTCGCCGCACACCACGCGGGCGCCGCTCTTCTCGACGCCAGCGGCCAGCTTGCGGGCCACCTTGCGGGCGTCCTCCATGTTCTCGGCCCGCAGGCCCCAGGTGCCGTCGATGCCGGAGCACTCGGCCACCAGGCGCACCTTGGTGCCGGTCTGCTTGAGCAGGTCCCGGCTCTTGAACCCGATGTTCTGGGCCCGCAGGTGGCAGGCCCCGTGGTAGGTCACCTCGTCGGGCACCTCGCCGGTGAAGTCGGTGTCGAGGTCGGGGCCGCCGCCCTTGTGGACACGGCTCCACAGGAACTCCGCGGCGTCCATGGTCCGGGCCGCCACCAGCTCGGCGTCGGCCCCGCCCACGTAGTCGCGGTAGTCGTTCTTGAGGACGAAGCTGCAGGTGGGCTCGGGCACGACCACGGTGGAGGGCCGGCCCTGGTCGTCGCTCCGGCGCAGGGCCCCGGCCAGCACCTCCACGTTGCCCCGGGCCATCTTGGAGAAGCGGGCCAGGTCCCCCTGGTGGAGGGCGGGGGCGCCGCAGCACTGCTGGCCGGGGGGCAGGTCACAGCCCACGCCGTTGCGGTCGAGCACCTTCACCAGGTCCTGGCCGATGGCCGTGTCCTGGTACTCGACCAGGCAGGTGGGGAACAGGGTGGCGTGGGCGTCGCGGCCCTCGACCTCGGCCGGGGCGCCGTCACGGCGGGCGAACCAGGTCGAGAAGCGGGCCTTGGCGTACGGCGGCAGCACCCGCTGGGAGGAGATGCCGACCGTGGCCTCCATGGCCTTGCGGGGCAGGGTCTCGGGGGTGGCGACGGCCCGGTTGGCCAGGCCGGAGAGGGCGCTGCCCACCTTGCCGGTGAGGTCGGTGCGGCCCAGGGCCTGGTCGGTGAGCCGGGTGCGGAGGCTCTTGCCGCCGCCGGCGTGCTGCACGGCCTTGGCCCGCAGCATCAGGCGGGGGAAGTCGAGGGCCCACTCGTGCTTGCCCGGCGTGTACGGGCAGTTCAGCTCCCCGCACAGCTTGCAGTTGTAGCACTGGTCCACGACCTGGAACCGCTCCTGGTCGGTGAGGCGCTCGGAGTCCTGGTCGTCGTGCTGGTCGATGGCCGCGAACAGGGTCGGGAAGGCCGGGCAGAACTTGAAGCAGAGGCGGCAGCCGTGGCACAGGTCGTAGACCCGGTTCATCTCCTCCCGCAGGTCACCGGTGTCCAGGTAGGCGGGGTGGAACGGGTCGTAGGTGGTGGTCACGGAGCCTCCCGGGGCGGGGGTCGTGGCGATGCGGCGAGAGCGGCCGGCGCCACGGTGGCGGGTGCGGTCGGGGGACAGGGCGCAGGCGGGAGGCGAGCGGGCCGCCACCCCGGCCGCGCCCCGCCAGGGGCCCGGCCGGGGGTGGATCCGGTGGCCGGCTCAGGGGTGGCTCAGGACAGGGCCTCGAGGCCCTGCTGGAAGCGACCGGCGTGGCTCTTCTCGGCCCGGGCCAGCGTCTCCAGCCACTCGCCGATCTCCTCGAAGCCCTCGTCGCGGGCGGTCTTGGCGAAGCCCGGGTACATCTGGGTGTACTCGTAGGTCTCGCCGGCGATGGCGGAGCGGAGGTTGTCCTCGGTCTCCCCCACCGGCTCGCCGGTGGCGGGGTCGCCCACCTCGGCGAGGAAGTCGAAGTGGCCGAAGGCGTGCCCGGTCTCCCCCTCGGCGACGGACCGGAACAGGGCGGCCACGTCGGGGTAGCCCTCGATGTCCGCCTTCTGGGCGAAGTAGAGGTAGCGACGGTTCGCCTGGCTCTCGCCGGCGAAGGCCTCCTTCAGGTTGTCCTCGGTCTGGGTGCCCTTGAGCTCAGCCATGGGGTGTCTCCGTTGTGGGTGGGTGGGTGGATCCGGCCGCGGCGCGGCTCAGACGTGGGCCGGTGCAGCCCGGGTGCCACCGGGACCCTCGGCCGGGGCCTCGGGCGAGCACTGCTCGCAGAGGCCCCGGAAGACGATCTCGGTGGCGGTGACGGTGAAGCCCGGCGAGGTGCCGGCCGGCAGGGCCACGGCCCCGACATCGGCGTGGACGTCGTGGATCCGGCCGCACCGGTCGCAGACCAGGTGGTGGTGGGCCTCGAGGGTGGGGTCGAACCGGGTGGCCCCGGTGCCCAGGTCGAGCGGGACCAGCTCGCCCATGGCGGCCAGGTCGTTGAGCGTCTGGTACACGGTGCGCAGCGACACGGTGGGCATCTGGGCCACCACCGCGGCGTGGACGGCCTCGGCCGTGGGGTGGACGGCGCTGCCGTGGAGCACGCCGAAGATGCACTGGCGCTGGGGCGTGACCTTGAGGCCACGGGCCCGGAACATCTCGGTCAGCTCGTCGGGGGACTTCACCGCCGCCGACCCTACCGCTCTCCTTGCTCATCAGCAACGATTGTTGAGATCTGGCCCTTTCGGGACGACCGGGAGGGCGGTCGTAGGCTCCGGGGCCATGATCGACACCCCGTGCCGCTGCTCCCGCCCCGAGGGCCGGTCGTGATCGGGCCGGGGTGGTTCGACCGGGCCGACGCCCTGCGCCGCCTGGAGGACGACGGGGTCGACGTGCTGGTGGTGGGCGGGGGCATCACCGGCGCCGGGTGCGCCCTCGACGCCGCCTCCCGGGGCCTGCGCACCGGGCTGGTGGAGCGGGACGACTTCGCCTCCGGCACCTCGTCGAAGTCCTCCAAGCTGGTCCACGGCGGGCTGCGCTACCTGCAGCAGGGCGAGGTCCAACTCGTGTACCAGGCCCTGCACGAGCGCCAGCGGCTGCTGCGCAACGCCCCCCACCTGGTGAAGGTCCTGCCCTTCCTCATCCCCATGTTCACCGGCAAGGGCGGGGTGATGAACCCCAAGCTGTCCCGGGCCCTGGGCTCGGCCATGTGGGCCTACGACCTGACCGGCGGGCTGCGCATCGGCAAGCGCCACGAGCGCATCTCGGTCGACGAGGCGGTGGCCCACATGCCCACCCTCCGCGCCGACCGCCTGGCCTCGTCGTACCTCTACTACGACGCCCAGGCCGACGACGCCCGCCTCACCCTGGCCCTGGCCCGCACCGCGGCCATCGACCACGGCGCCGCGGTGGCCAACCGCACCCGGCTGGTGGGCCTGGACAAGGACCCCGCCGGGCGGGTCACCGGGGCCCGGGTGGAGGCCGACGGGCGCCAGCGCACCATCCGCTGCTCGGCCGTGATCAACGCCGGCGGCGTCTGGGCCGACGATGTGCGGGCCCTGGACGAGGGCACCCACCCGGACTCCATCCGGCCGGCCAAGGGCGTGCACATCACCGTGCCCTGGGACCTGGTCCGCAACGACATCGCCGCCGTGGTGCCGGTGCCGGGCGACAAGCGGTCGGTGTTCGTCGTGCCGTGGGGCGACCTGACCTACATCGGCACCACCGACACCGACTACCGGGGCCCGGTGGAGGAGCCGCAGTGCACGGCCGAGGACGTGGCCTACCTGCTCAAGGCCATCAACGGGGCCATCACCGGCACCATCACCGAGGCCGACGTGGTGGGCAGCTGGGCCGGCCTCCGCCCCCTGGTGAAGTCGGCGACCACCGGTCGCACCGCCGACCTGTCCCGCCGGCACCGGGTGGCGCCGTCGGCCAGCGGTGTGGTCACCATCACCGGCGGCAAGCTCACCACCTACCGGGAGATGGCGGCCGACACCGTGGACGCGGTGGTCGAGGGGTTCCCCACCGACCTCCCCCGCCGGGCCCGCCGGAGCCGCACCGCCAAGCTGCGCCTGCGGGGGGCCGACGGCTACGACACCCTGGTGGTGGACGCCGAGGAGCGCACCCTGCACCTGGCCCAGCGCTACGGCGGCGAGGCCCGCACGGTGCTGGCCCTGGCCGACCGGGACCCGGCCCTGGGTCGGCCCCTGGTGACCGGCCTCCCCTACCTGCGGGCCGAGGCCGTCTACGCCGCCCGCCACGAGATGGCCCGCACCGTGGACGACGTGCTCAGCCGGCGCACCCGGGCCCGCCTGCTGGCCCGCGATGCCTCGGACGTGGCCGCCGAGGACGTGGGCGCCCTCATCGCCCCCGAGCTGGGGCTGACCGCCGAGCAGGTGGCGGCCCAGGTGGCCGACTACCGCCGGATGCTGGCCGCCGAGCGGGCCGCCAACGCGGCCCCGACCGACGACCAGGTCGAGCCCGGTCCGGTGGCCACCGATCCGGTCCCCGAGGCCGACTCGCCGCGCCTCACCGAGGAGACCCGCCTGGCCTGATCCCGGCTCGGGCCCGCTGAGTAGGGTCCGGCCGTGACCGAGCTGACGCCCGCCCCGGGGACGCCCACGCCGCCCATCGCCCTGGCCGGCGACCCGGCGGCGGCCACCATCCGTCTCCCGGCGCCGGCGGTGGAGCTGGACGACGCCTTCCTGCGCCGGCTGGCCGGCGCCTGCGCCGAGGTCACGGTGGACCCGGTGGCCACCGCCGAGGCCGGCCGCGACTGGTGGCCCCTGGCCATGGTGTGGGCCACCGGCAACCAGGTACCGGCCCGGGCCGGGGCCGTGGCCCGCCCGTCCACCGAGGACGAGGTGGCCGCGGTGGCCGCCCTGTGCCACGAGGCCGGGGTGCCCCTCACCACCGCCGGGGGTCGCAGCGGGGTGTGCGGGGCGTCGATCCCCATCTTCGGCGGGGTCGTGCTCGACACCACCGCCCTGTCCGGCATCCGCTCCGTGGACGACGCCTCGCTGGTGGTCGACGTCCGGCCCGGCACCTTCGGTGACGCCTTCGAGGACGAGCTCCAGGCCACCCACGGGCTCACCGTCGGCCACTGGCCCCAGTCCATGGCCCTGGCCACCGTGGGCGGCTGGGTGGCCTGCCGGGGAGCGGGCCAGTACTCGACCCGCTACGGGAAGATCGAGGACATCGTCACCGGCCTGGACGTGGTGCTGGCCGACGGGCGCCGCATCACCACCGGCGGCCAGCCCCGCCAGGCCGCCGGGCCCGACCTGACCCAGCTGTTCGTGGGCTCCGAGGGCACGCTGGGCATCATCACCGGCGTGCGCCTGCGGGCCCACCCCCGCCCCACCCACGTGGCCAAGGCGGCCTACGGGTTCCCGTCCTTCGAGGCCGGGCTGGAGGCCATGCGCCGCATCCTCCGCCGGGGGGCCACCCCCGCCGTGCTGCGCCTCTACGACGACATCGAGTCCGAGCGCAACCACCAGACCACCGGCACCCACGACCTGCTGGTCCTGGACGAGGGCGACCCCGGCCTGGTCGACGCGGGCATGGCCGTGGTGGCCGAGGAGTGCGCCGGGACCCCGGCCCTGGACGTGGCCCTGGTCGACCACTGGCTGGCCAAGCGCAACGACGTGGCCGCCCTGGAGGCCCTGATCGGCCGGGGCTACGTGGTCGACACCATGGAGGTCAGCGGCCCGTGGGCCGCCCTGCCCGCCATCTTCGCGGCGGCCACCGCGGCCATCCGGGAGGTGGACGGCACCCTGGTGGCCTCGGCCCACCAGTCCCACAGCTACCTCGACGGCGGCTGCCTCTACTTCACCTTCGCGGCCCAGGTCGAGCCCGACCGGCGCGACGCCTACTACCAGGCCGCCTGGGATGCCGGCACCCGGGCGGTGCTGGCCGCCGGCGGCTCGCTCAGCCACCACCACGGGGTGGGCGTCAACCGGGCCCGCTTCGTGCGCGACGCGCTGGGCCCCGCCTTCGACGTGCTGGCCGCCACCAAGGCCGCCCTCGACCCGGCCGGCATCCTGAACCCGGGCAAGCTGGGCCTGCCGTCGCCCTTCGGCGAGCTCGCCTGGCCGTGACCGAGGGGGCGGGCGGGCGCCCCGACGGCGTCGACTGGGGCCTGGCCCTGCGGGCCGGGCTCAACGGCCTGGTCTTCGTGGCCCCCGCGGCCGTGGTCGGCCAGGTGCTGGCCGACGACGACGGCGAACTGGGCGGCGCCACCGCCCTGGCCGTGGTGGCCGTGCAGCTCCTGGGCTTCGCCTTCGCCGGGTGGGTGGTCCGTCGCCTCGCCCCCCTCTCCCCCATCGCCACCTGCGCCGCGGCCGGGGCCCTGTGCTGGGCCCTGCTCCAGTCGGCGGGGATCGTCACGTCCGTGCTCCGGGGGCAGGACCTGGCCCCGCTGACCTGGGCCGCCACCGGCCTGCTGGCCACCGTCACCGCGGCCTGCGGCGGCCTCCTGGCCCGGGTCGAGCGCGTGCCCCCCCGCCCCACCCCGACCCCCGAGGACGACCCCATGACCGAGGACCGACCATGACCGCCGACCCCCGCCTCCTCGTCGTCGACGTCGGCACCAGCAGCGTGCGGGCCGGCACCGTCGGCCGCGACGCCCGCGTGGCCCACGTCCACCACCGTCCCCTCCTGCCCGACACGCCGGCCCCGGGCCTGGTCGAGTTCGACGGCGCCCTGATGGCCACCACCGTCCTGGAGGTGGCCCGGGCCGCCCTGGCCGAAAGCGGCCCGGTCACCGCGGTGGGCATCACCAACCAGCGGGCCTCGACCCTGGTGTGGGACCGGGCCACCGGGGAGCCCGTGGCCCCCGGCCTGGGCTGGCAGGACCTCCGCACCATCGGCACCGTGCTGGAGCTGTCGGCCGAGGGCATCCACATGGCCCCCAACCTCCTGGGCACCAAGGCCCAGGCCATCCTGGACCAGGTCGACCCCGACCGGAGCCGGGACCTGTGCATCGGCACCGTCGACTCGTGGGTGGCGTGGACGCTCTCCGAGGGCGCCCTGCACGTCACCGACCCCACCAACGCCGCCCTCACCGGGCTCCGCACCCTCGACAGCACCGGCTGGGACGACGACGTGCTGGCCCGCCTGGGCATCCCGGCCGACGCCCTGCCCCGCGTGGTCGACTCGGTCGGGGTGGTGGGGCCGGCCACCGCCCTCGACGGGGCGCCGCCCATCGCCGGCCTGGCCGGCGACCAGCAGGCCTCCCTGGTGGGCCAGGGCTGCCTGGCCCGGGGCCAGGCCAAGGCCACCTTCGGCACCGGCGGCATGCTGGACGTGTGCCTCGGCCCCGAGCGGCCCGCCTTCGCCACCCGGGGACCGGCCGGCGCCTTCCCCATCGTCACCCGCAGCCGGGGCGGGGAGCTGACCTGGGGCGTGGAGGCGGCCATGCTCTCGGCCGGGACCAACGTGGAGTGGCTGCGCGACGACATGGGCCTCATCGCCGATGCCGCCGAGTCCCACACCGTGGCCGCGGCCTGCGACGACAGCGAGGGCGTCTGGTTCGTGCCCGCCCTGCTGGGCCTGGGCGCCCCCAAGTGGGACTACGGGGCCCGGGGCACCCTGCTGGGCGTGAGCCGGGGCTCGGGCCGGGCCCAGGTCGTCCGGGCCGTGCTGGAGGGCGTGGCCCACCGGGGCGCCGACCTGCTGGAGGCGGCCGAGGCCGACGGGGGGGTGGACATCCCCCGCCTGCGGGTCGACGGGGGCATGAGCGACAACCCCACGTTCGTCCAGGCGCTGGCCGACGCCACCCAGCGCCCGATCGAGGTCTCGCCCGAACGGGAGGCCACCACGCTGGGGGCCGCCTACCTGGCCGGGCTGGCCACCGGGGTGTGGTCCGAGGACGCCGAGCTGGCCGCCCTGTGGGCGCCCCGGGCCGTGGTCGAGCCGGCCCGGGCCCTGGACCGGGAGCGCTGGGCCGAGGCCGTCCGGCGGTCCGAGCGGTGGATCCCGGAGCTGTCCGGGCTCGACTTCTGAGGCCGCGGGGGCGCGCACTAGACATGGCGACCGTGCCGCTGCCGACCGGGGCCCCGACCCCGGGGTGCCGACCCAAGGAGGACGAGTGGGGACCCACCCGCGACTGCCAGGCCTGACCGCCGACCGGGAGCCCGGCGAGGCCATGCCGCTGGTCCTGGCGGCCGACGCCGGGGCGTCCCGGCGGGCCTTCCTGACCAAGGTGGCGATCGGGGGCGCGGCCCTCACCGTCGGGTCCCAGCTGGTGCCGGCCACCCGCCTGCTCCCCACCTCCGGGGCCCAGGAGGGCGGCGAGGCGCTGGCCCTCGACGAGGACGAGACCCGGATGGAGTTCCTGGCCAGCATCGCCCTGGCCGCCTCGGAGGCCTACCGGGCCGCCGCGGCCCGCACCACCGATCCCCTGCCCGAGCCGGTGGCCGAGGTGGTCGCCGCCTTCGGCCAGCACCACAGCCAGCAGGCCACCACGTTCCTCGGCCTCCTGCCCGAGGGCTACGACATCGAGTCCCTGGCTCCCAACGCCACGCTCCTGGCCGAGCAGACCTCGGCCCTGGACGGGGCCGACGGCGCCGAGGCCGTGCTCGGCGCCCTCCGCTCGCTGGAGGAGTCCCTGGCCGCCACCCACTTCGTGGCTCTGGGGGCCCTGGAGTCCCAGGACGACGCCCGCGTGGTGGCCACCGCCCTGCCGGTCTGCGCCCAGCACGCCACCGTGCTCGGCGTGCTCGAGGGTCGGGCCCCGGCCGACGTGCTGCCCGAGGCCCAGACCGGCGAGGGCGCCCTGGCCCTGGCCGACCACCCGGTGACCGGCGGCACGGAGGGCGGCGCCGAGGGGGGCCAGGACAGCACCACCACCACCGCCAACGACGGCGGTGACGGCCCCGACGCCAACGGCGAGGGCGGCACCGGCCAAACCGGCGAGGGCACCGACACCGGCGGCGGCGGCGCCACCGACGAGGGCGGCACCGGCGGCGGCGACTCCGGCCAGGGCCAAGGTGGCCAGGGCCAGGGTGGCGCCGGCTCCGACGAGACGACCGAGGGCTAGAGGAGACCGAGGCATGCAGCCCCACGACATCGACGCCCCGGCCGGACGCCGGCAGTTCCTGAAGCTGGGCGGGGGGGCCGTGCTCGGCGCCGCCGTCCTGGCCGCCTGCGGCAGCGACGAGGAGAGCCTCCCGGCCGAGACCGGCACCACCGTGCCCACCACGGCCACCACCCTGGCCCCGCCCCAGGGCACCACCCCCGAGGAGGGCGCGGCCAACGACGCGGTGGTGACCCGCACCCTCCGCAGCTTCGAGCTGGCCGCCGTCGAGGTCTACGGCGTGCTGCTCAGCGACGAGCCGGCGTCCACCGATCCGGACGTCACCGCCCTCCCGGCCGCCATCACCTACGCGGAGGACGTGGACGAGGTGCTCACGCTGCTCGGCGAGCGCCACACCGCCCACGCCGCCGCGCTGGTGAGCGTGGTGTCGGCCGCCGGGGGCGAGCCGGTGAGCGAGCCCAACCAGGGCGTCCTCGACGTGCTGCTGATGGCCCAGCTCCCCGACCTGACCACCCAGGAGGCGGTCCTCCGGCTGGCCCGCTCCGTGGAGGAGATCGGCGCCGCCACCCACGCCTGGGCCGCCGGCGTGGTGACCACGGCCGAGCTGCGCCAGGACCTCATGGCCATCGGGGCGGTGGCCGCCCGCCAGACGGCGTCGGTCGACCTGCTGCTCGACCCCACCGGCCAGTCGGCCGCCCTGCAGCCGATGCTCGACACCTCGGGCCCGGCCCGCCTGCCCGAGGCCCTGCTGGTCCAGGAGGGCCAGGACGGCGGCGACGTGAGCGCCGACCCCGAGGCCGCAGCCGCCGAGGGCGAGGGCACCGGGGACGGGGCCGAGAGCGAGGGCGACGGCGGCGGCGGGGCCGTGGGCGAGTCCGACGGCGGCGGTTGACCGCCACGCCCGACCCGCACCGCGGGCGCGTTCGACGGGCCGGCACCCACGGGCCAGACTGGACCGGTGGTGGTGAGCCGTCCGGGTGACCGCGGCAGGACCGGCGCCAGCCGGTCCCGCTGAGGAAGGTCGGGGCTCCCCAGGGCACGGTGCTGGCGAGAGCCAGGACGGGGCGACCTGTCGGTTCAGGGCAACAGAGAGCAGACCGCCGATGGCCCCGGAGAGATCCGGGGCACAGGCAAGGGTGAAACGGTGCGGTAAGAGCGCACCAGCGTCGTGGGTGACCACGGCGGCTCGGCAACCCCCACCGGGAGCAAGGCCGAACAGGGACAGGGTGGTCCGCCCGTCACGTCCCAGGTGGGCCGCACAGATGGATGGTCACCGAACCGGACCCCCGCAAGGGACCGGGGAACAGAACCCCGCCTACAGGACAGCTCACCACCACACACCCCCTGACCAGGGGAAACGCCCCCGCGAAGGCCTGCAACCCCACATCAGCCCCACCACACCGATCTGACCAGGGCCGATGCGTCGCCCCCTGGACCTTGAGTGTATTTCTCGACTTCTGGGCGCAGCGTCCGATGAGCGGGGCATGAGCGAAACCCGTCGCGCCGCGGACGCGCCCGACACGGTGGACCCCGACGACGTGGCGGACCGCTCGCCACGGCGCCACTGGATCACCCGAGCCCGGGCCTGGCTGCCCCGGGGGGGCACCTTCAGCCCCGAGGACTTCGCGGCCCGGCACCGGACCGTGCTGGTCGTCCTGTGGGGCCACGTCCCCGCCCTCCTGGCCTTCGGCCTGATCCGGGGGGTGCCGCTGACCCACCTCCTCCTGGAGTCTCAGGTGGTGGTGTGCATCGCCGCCGCCGCCTCCCAGAAGCACGTCTTCGCTCCCCGCCTGCGGGCCGCCCTGGCCGCCGTCGGGCTGCTGCTGTGCTCGGCCATCCTCGTGCACCTCTCGGGCGGCTCCATCGAGATGCACTTCCACTTCTTCGTCATGGTCAGCCTCATCTCGCTGTACCTGGACTGGCTGCCCTTCCTGGTGGCCATCGGCTTCGTCGCCCTCCACCACGCGGTGCTGGGCATGGCCCAGCCCCGGCGCGTGTTCGACCACGACGCGGCGTGGGCCGCCCCGTGGAAGTGGGCCCTGATCCACGCCGGCTTCGTGCTGGCCGCCAGCGCCGCCCAGATCGTCTCCTGGCGCGTGGTCGAGGACCAGCACGACCGGTCCCAACGGTCGTTGCGGCGGAGCGAGCGTCGCTTCCGGGCCCTCATCGAGCACTCCCTCGACGCCGTGGCCGTCGTCTCCCCGGAGGGGCAGGTCGTCTACGACAGCGCCTCGGTCGAGCGGGTCCTGGGCTTCCCTCCCGGCCACCGCACGGGCGAGCCGGCTCTCGACTTCGTCCACCCGGAGGACGTGCCCCGGGCCGCGGCGGTGATGACCTCGGTCCTCCAGGAGGCCGGTTCCACCCAGACCGTCGAGCTGCGGGGCCGCCACGAGGACGGCTCCTGGCGCTGGCTCGACGCCCGGGTCACCAACCTGGTCGACCAGCCCGACATCGGGGGCCTGGTCGTCAACTTCCGCGACGTGACGGCCAAGCGGCAGCTGGAGGACGAGCTGGCCCACCAGGCCTTCCACGACTCCCTGACCGGCCTGGCCAACCGTGCCCTGTTCCTGGATCGCCTGGAGCACGCCCTGACCCGCCAGGGCCGGGTGCCGACCGAGACCCTGGCCGTGCTGTTCGTGGACCTGGACGACTTCAAGACGGTGAACGACGCGCTGGGCCACGGCGCCGGCGACCGCCTGCTCCAGGAGATCGGCGGCCGCCTCCGGGACTGGTCCCGGACCTCGGACACGTGCGCCCGCCTGGGCGGGGACGAGTTCGCCGTCCTCATCGAGGGCCTGCGCGACGAGGACGAGGCCACCACCACCGGCAACCGGCTCCTCGAGGTGCTGTGCCAGCCGTTGACGGTCGAGGGCAACCTCATCGTCCTCAGCGCCAGCGTCGGGATCGTGGTCAGCGACGGCACCGAGACGGCCGAGGACCTGGTCCGCAACGCGGACCTGGCCATGTTCCGGGCCAAGCGCACCGGCAAGGGCCGCTTCGAGCTGTACGAGAAGGCCATGCACGACGACGCCCGGCACCGCCTGGACATGCGCGAGGCCCTGCGCCGGGCCATCGACCAGGGCGAGCTGGTCAACCACTACCAGCCCATCGTCGACCTGAGCACCGGCGCCCTGGTCGGCGCCGAGACGCTGCTGCGGTGGAACCACCCCCGCCGGGGCGTGCTGGCGCCCGAGGCCTTCCTGGAGATCGCCGAGGAGACCGGGCTGATCTCGCCCATCGGGCGCGCCGTCCTGCAGCGGGCGTGCCGGGACGCGGCCTCGTGGCCGACCGTCGACGGCCCGCCGCTGACGGTCAGCGTGAACCTCTCGCCCCGGCAGCTCCAGGAGCCGACCATCGTCGCCGACGTGGCCGAGGCCCTGGCCACCGCCGGGCTGCCCGGTGAGCACCTGACCCTGGAGATCACCGAGTCGGTCCTCATCCACGACCCGGGAGCGGCGGCGGCCACGCTCCGGGACCTGAAGGACCTGGGGGTCTCCATCGCCCTCGACGACTTCGGGACCGGGTTCTCGTCCCTCAGCCACCTGGCCCGCTTCCCGGTGGACTGCCTGAAGATCGACAAGAGCTTCATCGACCCCCTGACCGAGGGGGCCGACCAGGAGCACGCCGCCCTGGTCGACGCCATCCTGGAGATGAGCAACCGGCTGAAGCTGAAGGTCACCGCCGAAGGTGTGGAGCGCCTCGACCAGGTCGAGCGCCTGATCGAGTTGGGCTGCGCCACCGGCCAGGGCTGGCACTTCGCCAAGGCCATGTCCCACGAGCACCTGGTCCGCCTGCTCACCTTCGACCTCCCCACCGGCTCCCTCCCTCCCGCCCTCGAGGGCGCCCGCCCCCACGAGACCGCCTGACCGTCCCGAGGTGGGTGGGGTCGTCACCGTCGAGCGACGACCCCACCTACCCGGCGGATCAGGTCAGCTCGAGATCGGTGACCGTTGCCGACACGCCGTTGAGGCTGGCGAATGGCGAATCGCACTCGCCGGCCTCGAAGTAGCCCGACCCGTCGAGCGGGCCATCGGGATAGGCGCCGTACAGGGAAAGATGGAGGAGCAGCTCGCACACCTGCTCACCTGGTCCGCAGGTCGCCGGCGCTTCCACATCGCCATCCAGGTCGTGGATGGTGAGGTAGAGCGTCACGTTCTGCGTCCAGAACCCTCCCGCCGTGATGCTCCCGGTGTTGTCGGCTTCGACACCGGTGTAGAGCTCGCTCTCGAGTCGCCACCACTGGCCTGCGAAGCGGTACACCATCTCGGGCACGTCCACGCCGGTGACCTCGGTGGTCGTGGGCAGAGAGCCGGCCAGGTCGGTGTCGACGCCGACTTGGTGCCAATCGACGTCACAGGGATCCTCGGCCGGCGGCTCGTTGAGCTCGAAGCCGAACTCGTACGGGTCGACTTCAAAGGTGAGGGTGTCGCCGGTGTCGCAGCTGGCCGCAGTCAACGTGACCAGGACCGAGACGACGAGGACGAGCAGGGGCCGACGACGGCCGACGATGCGCATGACGCGCTCCTTTTGATGGAGTGGGTGAACCGGCCCGCGACCGGTCGGCGCCAGTGGACCACCCCTCGGTTGCCATCCGTGCGCGAGGACGCCACTCAACGTGGGCTCGGGCCAAGACGACCCGTCGCCGGTACCCTCGGGGGCATGGAGGAGCGGCTGAGCTTCGAGCAGATCCGGCGGGCTCCGAAGGTGCTGCTCCACGACCACCTCGACGGGGGGCTGCGGCCCCGGACGGTGGTGGAGCTGGCCGCCGAGCACGGCTACACCGGCCTGCCCACCACCGACGTGGACGACCTGGCCGGGTGGTTCACCCAGGGGGCGGCCCGCCGCGACCTCGACCTCTACCTGGAGACCTTCGAGCACACCGTGGGCGTCCTCCAGGAACGCGACGCCCTGGCCCGGGTGGCCGCCGAGTGCGCCCAGGACCTGGCCGACGACGGCGTGGTCTACGCCGAGGTGCGCATGGCCCCCGAGCTGTGCCTGGAGCGGGGCCTGACCCTGGACGAGGCCATCGGGGCCATCCTCGAGGGGTTCCGCCTGGGCACCGCCGACGGGCGCCTGGAGGTCGGCCTCCTGGTCACCGCCATGCGCCACGCCGCCAACTCCAAGGAGGTGGCCGAGGCCGCCCTCCGCCACCGGGACGAGGGCGTGGTCGGCTTCGACATCGCCGGCAGCGAGGCCGGCCACCCCCCCACCCGCCACCTGGACGCCTTCCGCACCGTGTCGGAGGAGAACTTCCACATCACCATCCACGCCGGCGAGGCCTTCGGGCTGCCGTCGATCTGGGAGGCGGTGCAGATCTGCGGGGCCGAGCGCCTGGGCCACGGCGTGCGCATCGTGGACGACATCGACGTCACCGGCGACGGGGTCCGGCTGGGGCGCCTGGCCTCGTTCGTGCGCGACCGGCGGGTGCCGCTGGAGATGTGCCCGACCTCGAACGTCAACACCGGGGTGTGCGACACCATCGCCGAGCACCCCATCGGCCTGCTGCGCCGGCTGCGGTTCCGGGTCACGGTCAACACCGACAACCGGCTGATGAGCGGCACGTCGATGAGCCGGGAGATGGCGCAGCTGGTCGACGCCTTCGGCTACGGCTGGGACGACCTGGAGTGGCTCACCCTCAACGCCATGAAGTCGGCGTTCTGGCCCTTCGACCGGCGCCTGCGCATCATCAACGAGCGCATCAAGCCCGGCTACGCCGCGCTGCGGGCCTCCGGCCTGGGCGTCAGCCTGGCCGGTTAGCGCGGCGGCTGGCCGTCGGCGGTGTAGGCCTCGCCCTGGACCCGGGCCAGCTCCACCAGGTCGTCGAGGGCCACGGTCATGTCCACGAGGTGCAGGCCCCACTCGTGGTCGAGGGTCTCGGTCACCAGGCTGCCCAGGGGCCGGGGGTCGGCGGCATCGGCCCGGGCCACCGACAGGTAGTCGTGCGTCTCGGTGGCCTGGCACGACACGTCGAGGGCGTCGGGCAGGGCCACGAACGGCGTGGTGACGTCCTCGGTGCCCTCGACCCGGCCCACCAGCGGCGCCTCGACGGGGGCCACCGGGTCGGCGTGCTGGCGGCCCAGCAGGCCCACGGCGTCGACGCACAGGGCCCGGCCCCCCTCCCCGGCGTCGGCGAAGATGCCCCCCGCCGGTGGCGGTGAGCCCTCGGGCCAGCTCGACCACGTCACCACGCAGCCGACCTGCTCGGCCGAGGTGCAGGCCGGGATGGAGCTGAACGTGCCCCCGACCTCGGCGCCCTCCGGCGCCCGGGCCGCCCCGCCGAACAGGTAGGCGGCCACCAGCCGGTCGCGGAGGGCCGGCTCGTCGTCGACCTCCTGGCGCAGCAGGTCCACCAGGTGGCCCATGCCCTGCGAGTGTCCGATGACGATCACGCCCCGGCCGTCGTTCCAGCGGGTGATGTAGGTCTTCCAGGCGTCGAGCACGTCCGCGTAGGCCACGGGCCCGGCCTCGGCGAAGGCCCCACGCCCCAGCCCCGACAGGGTGATCTGCTGGTAGGCGGGGGCGAAGACCCGGCACGAGCGGGCGAACTGGGCGGCCTGGGCCACGACGGTCAGGGCCTCGGGATCGCTGCGCCCCACCACCCGGTTGCTGTTGTTGCGGACGTCGTTGGACACCGTCGGGTAGACGTAGAAGCAGTCGATGGGGGGCTCCGCCGCCGGCTCCCGCTCCTCGACGGTCCGGGTGCCGTCGGCGGCGATGGTGGTGACGTCGAGGTCTCGGCAGACGTCGTCGGCCAGGTCGGGCCGGCAGATCCACGGCAGCTCCTCGTCGTAGACGTTCGAGGCGTAGCCCGCGTAGGGAGCACCCCCGCCGCCGGCGCCCGTGGTCGACGACGAGGGCGCCGTGGTGGTCCCGTCGGCGCCCTCGGCGTCGCCGTCGGAGCTCGAGCAACCCGCCACCAGGACCAGGGCCGCCCCCACGGCGAGCAGGCGGCGGGCACGGCGAGGGACGGGGCGGGTCGTCATCACGGGCCAGACTGGCACAGTGCACACCACCGTCGTCGACCACCCACTCGCCGCCCAGGCCCTGGGCAGGCTGCGGGACGAGACCACCGAGCGGGTGGCCTTCCGCCAGGCCATGGACGACCTGGCCGGCATCCTGGTGGTGGAGGCCACCCGCACCCTGCCCACCGTCCAGGCCGAGGTGCGCACGCCCCTGGCCACCACCCGCGTGGTGCGGGTGCACCCGGCCCCGCTGGCCGTGCCGGTGCTGCGGGCCGGCCTGGGCCTGCTGCCCGGCGTGCTGCGCCTCCTCCCCGACGCCCCCACCGGCTTCATCGGCGTGGCCCGGGACGAGGGCACGCTGGAGCCGGTGCCCTACATGGACTCGGTCCCCGCCGACCTGGGGGGCCGGCCGGTGCTGGTCCTCGACCCCATGCTGGCCACCGGCGGGTCGCTCACCTACGCCTGCCGGCTGCTGCGGTCGCGGAACCCGGGCCGGGTGACGGCGATCTGCGTGCTGGCCGCCCCCGAGGGCGTGACCCGGGTGAGCAGCTCGGGCCTGGTCGACGACCTGGTGGTGGCGGCGGTGGACGAGCGCCTGGACGACACCGCCTACATCGTGCCCGGCCTGGGCGACGCCGGCGACCGCCTGTTCGGCACCGCCTGAGCCCGACCTGAACCGATCAGGTCGTCGACCAGAGCGCGTCGACGAAGCGTTGGTCCTCGTCGAACAGCCAGCACTCCCGCAGGCGGGCGTCCTCCACGCGGAACACCAGCACCCGTTGCACCACCCGGCCGGGCTCGTCGCCGGCGACGCCCAGCCGCTCCTCGACCACCAGGGCGCTGCGCTCGGCCCCGACCAACACGTCGACCACCCTCTCCAGCACTCGGGCCGAGCGCGCCGTGGCCTGGGCCAACGCCGTCACCGCGGCCTCGAAGCCGACGTGGTCGCCGGCCAACGGGCTGGAGCCGAAGTAGTGGATGACCAGGTCCGGGTGGTAGCAGGCCAGCACCCCGTCGAGGTCGCCGTCCTGCCACGCCCGGGCGTAGCGGTGGAGGACGGTCTCCTCCGGCATCAGTCGAGGCCCAGGGCGGGCGGCAGAGCGGCCAGCAAGGTGGCCAGGCCCTCGTCAGCCCGGGCCCGGGCCCCGGCCAGGTCGCCGTCGCTGACTGGCTCCACGACCTCCACGTAGCACTTGAGCCGGGGCTCGGTGCCGCTGGGCCGGACCACGACCCGGGCCCCTTCCAGGGCCAGGCCCACCACATCGGCCGGCGGGAGGGTGGGTCGGGGTGTGCCGTCCAGGAGGTCGGCCACGCCGGCCACCCGCCGCCCGGCCAGCGCGACCGGGGGTGAGGACCGCAGCCGGGCCATGGCCCCGGCGATGCGGGCCGCCCCCTCGGCCCCCTCCAGGAGCGCCGTCCACCGGCCGGTGGCGTGCACGCCGAAGCCTCGGGCCAGCTCGTCCAGCCGGTCGAGGACGGTGACGCCCCCGCTGGCCAGGTCGCTCACCATCTCGGCCGCCAGGAGCAGGGCTCCGATGCCGTCCTTGTCCTGGACCAGGTCGCCCACGCAGTACCCCAGGGCCTCCTCGTAGCCGAAGGCCAGCCGCCGTCCGGGGCCGGGTGAGCGCACGATCCACTTGAAGCCGGTGAGGGTCTCGGCGTACGGCACGCCGGCGTCCACCGCCAGGGCCCGGAGGAGGGTGGAGGACACGATGGTGGTGGCGAACACGCCCTCGGGGGGCAGGCCGCCCCGGCGCACCAGGTGGTCGGCCAGCAGCCACCCCAGCTCGTCGCCGGAGAGGACCCGCCAGGCCACCTGGTCCCGCACCGCCCCCCGCTCGGGGTCGTGGACGGCCATGGCCAGCCGGTCGCCGTCGGGGTCGTTGGCCAGGGCGACATCCGCGCCGGCCCAGGCCGCCTGGCCCCGCAGCTTGTCCAGGACCCCGGGCTCCTCGGGGTTCGGGGAGGGGACGGTCGGGAAGTCGGGGACCGGCTCGGCCTGCTCGGGCACCTCGTGGAGGGTCACGAAGCCGGTCATCCGGCAGGCCCGCCGCACCGTCGCCCCGGCCACGCCGTGGAGCGGGGTGTAGGCCACCTGCACCGGCGCCTGGTCGCCACGGCCCCGCAGCACGGTGGCCAGCAGCTCGGTCAGGTACTCGTCGACGATGTCGAGGCTGACCCGCTGGATCAGGGGGTTGGCCGCGCCGCTGAGCGGGACCTGGGACAGGGGGCCGGCCGCCTCCATGTGGGCCACGATGGCGGAGGCCTGGTCCACGTCCACCTGGCGCCCCTCGCCGTCGTACACCTTGTAGCCGTTGTCGGTGGCCGGGTTGTGGCTGGCCGTCACCATGATGCCGGCGGCCGCCCCCAGGTGGCGGACGGCGTAGGCCAGCACCGGCGTGGGCACCAGGTCGGGGAGGACGTGGACGGCCAGGCCGTGCCCGGCCAGGACCTCGACGGCCTCGGTCTCGAACACCTCGCTGCCGTAGCGGGCGTCTCGCCCGATGACCACCCCGCCCCGGGGATCGCCGGCGCCGCCGGCCAGGACCCAGCCGGCCACGCCGGCCGTGGCCCGGCGGACCACGGCCCGGTTCATGCGGTTGGGCCCGGGACCCAACGGGCCCCGCAGGCCGGCCGTGCCGAAGGCCAGGGCGGTGCGGAACAGCTCCCGCAGCTCCGCCGCGGCCTCCTCCTCGCCGTCCTCGACCCGGTAGACCAGGAGCTGGAGGGTGCGGGCGTCGGAGGGCTTCGGGTCCTCGGCCACCCAGGTCCGCACCCGGGCCAGCAGGGCGTCGAGCTCGGGGTTCCCGGTGATCGGTCCCATCGACACGCCGCCGATCAGGCGTCGACCAGGTGGAGGAGCTGGGCCAGCGACAGGCCGGGCCGGGCGCCGGTGTGGCCGAGGACGGCGGCGGCGGCCACCGAGCCCAGCCGCCCGCACCGATCCAGGCCCATGCCCTGGGTGTAGCCGTAGAGGAAGCCGGAGGCGTAGAGGTCGCCGGCGCCGGTGGTGTCGACCCGCTTGGGCACCTCGTGGGCGGCGACGTGGTGGGTGGTGTCGCCGGCCACCACCACCGAGCCGTGGCGGCCCTTGGTGACGCAGGCGATCTTGCACCGGCCCCGGACCTTGGCCACCGCGTCCTCGACGTCGTCGACCTGGTAGAGCCGGGTGATCTCGTCGGTGTTGGCGAAGAGGATGTCGACCCCGCCGTCGATGAGGGCCAGGAAATCGTCGCGGTGGCGCTCGACGCAGAAGCCGTCGGACAGGGTGAGGGCCACCTCGCGCCCGGCCTCGTGGGCCGCCGCGGTGGCCACCCGGTAGGCGGCCTTGGCGTCGTCGCGGTCGAACAGGTAGCCCTCCAGGAACGTGACCTGCGAGTCCCGGACCAGGTCGAGGTCGACGTGGTCGGGGCCGAGCAGCGACGACGCCCCGAGGTAGGTGCTCATGGTGCGCTGGGCGTCGGGGGTGACGACGATGAGGCACCGCCCGGTGGCCGGGCCGCTGGTGGCCCGGGGCGAGGTGAAGGCCACATCCAGCGAGGACAGGTCGTGGGCGAACACGGTGCCCAGCTCGTCGTCGTGGACCCGGCCGATGTAGGCGGCCCGGCCGCCGAAGGAGGCCACGCCGACCAGGGTGTTGGCCGCCGAACCCCCGGACATCTCGGTCCGGTGGGCCATGGCCCGGTACAGCTCCTCGACCCGGTCGTCCTCGACCAGGGCCATGGAGCCCTTGGTCAGGTCGTGGGTGTCGAGGAAGGCGTCGTCCTCGTGGCTGAGGACGTCGACCAGGGCGTTGCCGATGCCGACGACGTCGTAGGAGGGCGTGGTCACGGGCCGCGACCCTACCGGGGCCCGCGGCCCGACCCGGACCGCGCCGCCCGGGAGGCCGGCCCCGGCCCGTCGGCCCCCCGCACCGGCGACCCGGCCCGGTACTGTGACCAGCGCAACAGCCCGGCAGGAGGAGCTGCGCATGTCCCCCACCCCCCCGGCCCCCCGTGCCCCGGGACGGCCCGGCGCCCACCGGCGCCTCGCCGTCGCCGCCTCCCTGCTGGCCGTCCTGGCCGGCCTGGGCGTGGCCCCGGCGCCCGCCCCCGCCGGGCCCACCTCCCCGGTGCCCGCCTCCGTCGTACCCGCCGCCGCCGGGGCCCCCGGGCCCGGGTTCGGTGCCCCCGGCACGCCGGCCCGCCCGGGCTCGGAGCGCTACGTCCGCGACGCCTACGCCTCGGTGCTGGGCCGGGGCATCGACGAGCCCGGCCTGGCCTACTGGGGTGGCCGCCTCGACGGCGGGACCAGCCGGGCCACCTTCGCCAAGCTGCTGGTCCTCTCGCCCGAGTCGCTGCGGCGCCAGCTCCGGGCCCTCTACGAGGACGTGGGCATCACCCCCGGCCCCACCGACATCGGGACCGACGCCGAGGCCCTCCGCACCGGGGCCACCTCCCTGGAGGGGGTCCTGGTGCGCCTGCTCTCCACCGCCGAGTTCTCCGAGGGCCCCGGCGGGGGGACCCCCGAGGGCTTCGTGGCCGCCCTCTACGAGCGGGTCCTGGACCGGCCGGCCGAGCCGGCCGGCGCCGCCTACTGGGTGGGGCGCCTGGAGGCCGGGGCGTCCCGGTCCACCGTGGCCCGGGGCTTCGTGCTCTCGACCGACCGGCTCCGCACGGTGGTGGCCGCCGCCTACGACCAGGTCCTGGGGCGCACCACCGACGTGCCGGGCCGCGACTACTGGGTGGCCCGCATGGTGCGGGGCACCGGGCTCCTCGACCTGTTGCGGTACCTGCTCGACAGCGCCGAGGCGTGGTCCATGGGCTGCAGCCTGCTCGACGCCGGCCACTGCCTCCTGCCCTTCCCCAACGACCAGATGACCGTCCCCGACCCGTCGACCGACACCGGCCGCCGGGTGGTCCTCAAGTCGCCCTGGGTGCCCGCGCCGGTGGGCGGGCCCGCCTTCGACCCCTCCGAGTGGAACCGCCAGGACGGGTTCAGCCCGGGCTCGGCCATCATGGTCTCCAGCCGCGGCATCGACCCGGGGCAGTCGGGCCTGGCCCCCCTCACCGACATCGGGGCGTCGCTGGACCCCGACGCCCCCCTGGTGCTGGTCGACCTCGACACCGGCCAGCGCTGGCCCTACTGGGCCGAGCTGGACAGCAACGCCCCGGCCGGTCCCCAGCGCGCCCTGGTCGTCCGGCCCGCCCGCAACCTCCTCGACGGCCACACCTACGCGGTGGGCATCGGCCCCGTGCGGACCGCCTCGGGGGCGGCCGTCACCGCCCCGGCGGGGTTCCGGGTGTTCCGCGACCAGTTGCCCAGCGGCAGCCGCCGGGTCAACGAGCAGCGGGAGCCCACCGAGGCGGCCATCGACGCCGTGGTCGAGGCCGGCCTGGACCGCTCCACCCTCCACCTGGCCTGGACCTTCACCGTGGCCAGCACCCGCAACCTGGCCGAGCGCATCGTCCACATGCGCGACGAGACCCTGGGTGGCCCCGCCGGCCAGGTGGCCCCCGACTTCACCGTGACCGCGGTGGCACAGGGCGGCGACCAGACCACCCGGGTCGAGGGCACCTTCCAGGTGCCGCTGTACCTGACCGGCACCGGCGCCCCGGGCAGCCGCCTGCGCCTGGGCCCCGACCACCTGCCCGAGCCCCGGGGCACCGTCACCGCCCCCTTCGTGTGCACCGTGCCCGACTCGGCCCGCACCACGCCGGCCCGGGCCGGGCTCTACGGCCACGGCCTGCTGGGCAACGGCAGCCAGGCCAACTCGGGGTCGGTCCGGCCCCTGGCCCGGGAGCACAACATGGTGTTCTGCGGCACCGACTGGGCGGGCATGTCCGACTCGGACATCGGCAACGTGCTGGAGATCCTGTCCGACCTGTCGCAGTTCCCGGAGATGGCGGACCGGATGCAGCAGGGCTTCCTCAACTTCATGGTCCTGGGCCGGCTCATGACCCTGCCCGACGGCCTGGTCACCCACCCCGCCTTCCAGCGCCCCGGGGGGGCACCGGCCATCGACGGCGGCGACCTCACCTACTACGGCCTGAGCCAGGGCGGGATCATGGGCGGGGCCCTGGTGGCCACCAGCCCCGACATCACCCGCGGGGTGCTGGGCGTGCCGGGCATGAACTACAGCACCCTGCTGGAGCGCAGCGTCGACTTCGACCTGTTCTTCACCTTCCTGGCCCCCGAGTACCCCAGCGCCCTGGACCGCATCCTCATGATCTCGGTGATCCAGATGCTGTGGGACCGGGGCGAGGCCAACGGCTACGCCAACCACATGACCGCCGATCCCCTGCCCGGCACCCCCACCCACGAGGTGCTGCTCCAGGTGGCCTTCGGCGACCACCAGGTCACCCAGTACGCGGCCGAGGTCATGGCCCGGACCTACGGGGCGGCCACCAACGACCCGCCGTTGGCCCCCGGCCGCCTGCCGGACGTCGCCCCCCTGTGGGACATCGACCGCATCGGCGCCTACCCCTACGCCGGGTCGGCCATCGTGTACTGGGACAGCGGCACCCCGGCACCGCCCGTGGCCAACCAGCCCAACCGCGCCGGTGAGGACCCCCACGGCGACCCCCGCTCCGACCCCGACGCCCGCGACCAGATCAGCGCCTTCCTCCAGCCCGACGGCCCGGTCGTCGACGTGTGCGGGGGCGGCCCCTGCGTGGCCGACGGCACGTAACCGCTACTCGCTGCTCTGGACCACGTAGTCGTCGATGAGGGGCGGGCCGCCCTCGGAGCCGGGCACGAAGGTCAGGGTCACCGTCTCGGTGGTGCGCACCCCGTCGGTGCGCACGTAGCGCAGGGTCAGCTCGGCCCGGGCGGCGTCGGCCTCGATCCGGGGCCGGCCCCGGACCTCGACCGAGGCGATGGTCTCGGTCCAGTAGGCGACGTAGCCCTCGTAGGTCTGCTCGGCCTGGAAGCGCGGCGACAGGCGGCTCCACGACGCCTCGAGGTCCCCGGCCCGCACCAACTGGTAGTAGCGGTCGACGGCGTCGCGGTAGGCGGCCTCGCCGGCCGGGGCGGTGGCCCCGGGGTCGGGCTCCGGGTCGGATCCCGGAGGTTCGGTCCCCTCGGGCACCGACAGCTCGGCCCGGGGCTCGGTGGATCCCGGGGCCGCCGTGCCCTCCGGGGCCTCGGTGCCGGGGGGGCTGGCGGGGGCGCCCTCGGTGGTGCCGGCCACCGTGGCCGCCGCCGGCCCGGCCCGGCCCTCCCCGTCGTCGCGGGTGAGCAGCCAGCCGGCCCCGGCCAGGACCAGCAGCAGGGCCACCACGGCGACGGCCAGGACGCCCCGGCGGCCGGCCGGTGCCTCCGGCGGCGCGTCCGGTGGGGGGGCCAGGGGCCGGGTGGGGGCACCGTCGTCGGGCGGCGGGCCGGCGGCCAGGGCCTCCAGGGCCACGCCCAGCTCCTCGGCCGACGCCGGCCTGGCGTCGGGGTCCTTGGCCAGGCAGCGGTCCACCAGCTCGGCCAGGGCCGGGGGCACGCCCAGGGGCCGGAGGTCGGGCGGCGGCTGGGTGACCACCCGGCCGACCCGGCCCACCAGCGGCTCGCCGGGGAGGCCGGCGAAGGGCGCCTGCCCGGACAGGGCGGCGTGGAGGGTGGCCCCCAGGCCGTACACGTCGGCGGCCGGGGTGGACGGGCCGCCGGAGAGGATCTCGGGGGCGGCGTAGCCGATGGTGGCCTGCACCGACCCGGTGGCGGTGGTGGCGGCGTCGGCCAGGCGGGCGATGCCGAAGTCGCTGAGCTGGGGCTCGCCGTACTCGGAGAACAGCACGTTGGCCGGCTTCACGTCCCGGTGGAGCACCCCGGCGGCGTGGGCCGCGGTCAGCGCCCCGGCCAGGCGGGCCCCGATCCGGGCCGCCTCGGCCGGGGCCAGGGGGCCGTGCCGGGCGATCCGCTCGTGCAGGGAGCCGCCGGCGGCGTAGGGCATGAGCAGGTAGGGGTGGCCCGTGGCGGTGACCCCGGTCGAGAAGGCGCCGACGATGTTGGGGTGGTTGGAGAGTCGGCCCATGGCCGTGACCTCCCGCCGCCAGCGGTGGACGGCCCGCTCGTCCATGCCGGGGGCCAGCAGCACCTTGACGGCCACGTCGCGGCCCAGCTCGGGCTGGCGGGCCCGGTAGACGACGCCGAAGCCGCCCCGGCCGACCTCGACCAGGTCGGTCACGCCGGGCACCACCGGGGGGGCGAGGGCACCGCCGGGGTCGACGCCGGTCACGCGGGCCTCCGGCACATGGGGGCACCGTACCCAGGCTGCCCCCGATCCCGCCCGGTAGGGTCCGGATCTGACGATCCGTCAGGTTCTCGGAGGACCGCCATGCCCGCCCCCGCCCCCGTCCCGGCCCTCGGCGCCGACGGCTGGTTCACCACCGACCCGGAGCCGGCCCTGGTCGGCCACCGCTGCCCGGCCTGCGGCACCGTGGCCTTCCCCCGCCCGGCCCTGGGCTGCCCCAACCCGGCCTGCGCCTCCGACGACCTCGAACCCACCCCCCTGGCCCGGCGGGGCCGGATCTGGAGCTACACCGACGCCCGCTACCAGCCCCCGGCCCCCTACGTGGTGCCCGGATCGGAACACGAGCCGTTCTGCATCGCCGCCGTGGAGCTGGAGGCCGAGCGCCTGGTGGTCCTGGGCCAGGTCGTCCCCGGCGTCACCGTCGAGGACCTCCACGTCGGCCAGGAGGTCGAGCTGGTCGTCGTCCCCCTCTTCACCGACGACGAGGCCGTCCACCAGGTGTGGAAGTGGCAGCCGGTCACCGGGCCCGGCCGGTGAGCGCCACCCCCCGGCCCGTGGCCGTGCTCGGCGTCGGCATGCACCCGTGGGGGAAGTGGGGCCGGAACTTCGTGGAGTACGGCCGCACCGCCGCTCGCCGGGCCCTGGCCGACGCCGGGGTGGAGTGGTCCGACATCGACTTCGTGGCCGGCGCCGACACCATGCGCAACGGCTACCCGGGCTACGTCTCGGGCGCCACCTTCGCCCAGGCCCTGGGCTGGACCGGCAGCCGGGTGGCGTCGTGCTACGCGGCCTGCGCCTCGGGCTCGGTGGCCCTGGAGGCGGCCCGCACCCGCATCCTGGCCGGCCTCTCGGACCTGGCCCTGGTGGTGGGGGCCGACACCACCCCGAAGGGGTTCCTGGCCCCCAACGCCGGTGACCGGCCCGACGACCCCGACTGGCTCCGCTTCCGGCTCCTGGGTGCCTCCAACCCCGCCTACTTCGGCCTCTACGCCCGCCGCCGCATGGAGCTGTGGGGCGCCACCGACGAGGACTTCGCCCGGGTCAAGGTCAAGAACGCCCGCCACGGCGTGGCCAACCCGCAGGCCCGGTACCGCACGGAGGTCACCGTGGAGGAGGTGCTGGCCAGCCCGCTGGTGGCCAGCCCCCTGCGCCTGCTGGAGATCTGCGCCACCTCCGACGGGGCCGCGGCGGTGGTCCTGGCCTCGGAGGCCGCGGCCCGCCGCCTGGCCACCGACCCGGTGACGGTCCGGGCCGTGTCCACGGTGACGCCCACCTACCCCAACGTCGTCCCCGACCTGCCCGACATCGCCGCCGACTCGGCCCTGGCCGTGCCCGCCCCGGCCACCACGTTCAAGGCCTCCATCGCCGGGGCCTGCTACCAGGAGGCCGGCATCGGGCCCGAGGAGCTGTCCCTGGCCGAGGTCTACGACCTGTCCACGGCCATGGAGCTCGACTGGTACGAGGACATCGGCCTGTGCGGCCCGGGCCAGGCCGAGGGACTGCTGCGGGACGGCGCCACCGAGATCGGCGGCCACATCCCGGTCAACCCGTCCGGGGGGCTGGCCTGCTTCGGCGAGGCCGTCCCGGCCCAGGCCCTGGCCCAGGTGTGCGAGGTGACCTGGCAGCTCCGGGGCCAGGCCGGCGCCCGCCAGGTGGAGGGGGCCCGGGTCGGCATCACCGCCAACCAGGGCCTGTTCGGCCACGGCTCGTCGGTGCTGCTGGCCCGGTAGGTCAGTACAGCTAGATCAGTACCGGCGCTCGGGCACCTGGCGGTCCGGGTGGTCGAGGGCGATGTGGGACTGGAGCTCCACCAGGTTGGGGAAGAGCAGCTCACAGAACGGGCACCGGTGGGCGTCGGCCATGGGCCCAGTGTGGCCGGGCCCCGGGGGGATTGCGCGGTCACCGCTCACGACAGGGCCCCGCCCCTCCCCCAGGCTGGCCGGACCAGCCGACAGAGACGGGAGACGGCGCCCATGGGGCTCTTCGATGCGTTCAGGGGGGTGACCGGCGGGGTCGACCCCGCCCTCACCACCCACGGCCTCCGGGGCCGGGGCCTGGTCGTCGGCGTCCAGCTCAACGGGGCCGAGGTGTCCTTCGGGGCCGACTCGTACCGGGTGTGCGACCTGCACGTCCAGGTGTTCCTGGACGGGGGCCAGCCCTACGTGGCCGCCTGCCGGCAGCGGGTCCACGAGGTGGTGCTGCCCCAGCTCGGCGCCGGAGCCGCGGTGTCGGTCCGGGTCGACCCCCAGGACGCGTCGCGGGTGGCGGTCGTCTTCGGCGAGGAGCCGCCGGTCGTCACCCTGGGCGTCCCGGCCGACGGCGGGTCGGCCACCATCCTGGCCCGGGGCGCGCCGGCCGAGGCGGTGATCGTGGCCAGCGCCCCGCTCGGCATCCGCAACCACGAGGGCCACGACGTCGCCCTCTTCACCCTCACCGTGCTGCCCATGGGGGGCGACCCGTACCAGGTGCAGGTGGGCAACCCCATGCCCCGGGCCGCCCTGCCCTTCGTTTTCCCGGGGGCCCGGGTGCCGGTCAAGGTGGGGCCCGAGGGGCCGCAGTCGGTGGCCATCGACTGGGACGCGGCCGCGGCCGGCTCCCCCGGCCCGGCCCGCGCCTGACCGCTCCGTGCCTGACCGCCCCGCGGTCAGGCCAGCCAGCGGCTGAGGGCCTCGACCACCACGGCGGGCTCGTGGCGCCCCTCGACCTCCACGGTGATGCCGATGGTGGTCCGGACCGCCCCGGTCGCCTCGACGGCGTCGACCACCGTGGCCCGGGCCCGCACCCGAGAGCCGACGGGCACCGGGGCCCCGAAGCGCACCGACCCCGTCCCCACGTTGATGCCGCTGCTCACCCCCCGCACCTCGACCATCTCGGGGAGGAACAGGTTGGTGAGGGCCAGCAAGAGCAGGGGCGGGACCTCGTGGGCCCCCTCGCCTTGGTGCGGCCCGCCACCGGTGGCGGCCCGGAAGCGGTCCACCCGCCCGGGGCCGACCTCCAGCCAGCCGGTGGGGCCCAGCTCCCGACCCACCGCGGCCCGCACCGCGTCGAGCCCGTCGAGGACGGCCGGCGGCGGGGTCACGGGTGCTGGCTGGACACGGCCACCACCTCGCCGGTCATGTACGACGAGTAGGGGCTGGCCAGGAAGACGATGACGTTGGCCACCTCCCACGGCTCGGCGGCCCGGCCCGACACCTCCCGGGCCGTCAGCTCGGCCAGCACCTCCTCGCTGGTCACCTTGGCCAGGAAAGGGTGCAGGGCCAGGCTGGGCGCCACCGCGTTGACCCGCACCCCCCACGGCGCCGCCTCCACCGCGGCGCAGCGGGTGAGGGCCATCACCCCGGCCTTGGCCGCCGCGTAGTGGGCCTGGCCGGCCTGGGCCCTCCACCCCAGGACGGAGGCGTTGTTGACCACCACCCCGCCCCGGCCGCCGTCGCGCAGGTGGCGGAGGGCGGCCCGGGTCATGCGGAACGTGCCGGTGAGGGTGACGTCGAGCACGGTGGACCACTGCTCGTCGGTCATGTCGACCAGCTCCGCGGTGCCCCCCAGGCCGGCGTTGTTGACCACCACGTCGACACCGCCCAGCTCGTCGGTGGCCGCCGTGAACAGCGAAGCCACGTCGTCCTCCTCGGTGACGTCGCAGCGGGCGGTGGCCGGCCGGGACCCCGTCTCCTCGGCCAGGCGGTCGGCCGTCTCGGCCAGGCGGCGCTCGTGCACGTCGCTGATGAGCACCCGGGCCCCCTCCTCCAGGGCCCGACGGGCCACGGCCGAGCCGATGCCGGTGCCGGCGGCGGCGGTCACGACCACCGCCCGGTCCCGGAGCAGGCCGTGGCCGGGGACGTAGTCGGGGGCGGTGGTCATGGTGCCTCCTGGGGCCGGGGCTCTCGGGGCAGGCCGAGGCCCCGCTCCCCGATGATGGTGCGCTGGATCTGGTTGGACCCGCCGTAGATGGTGTCGGCCCGGGTGAACAGGAACAGGCGCTGGGCATCGGTGAGCCGGTCGCCGGCGTCGGGGCCGGCGCCCTCCCGGCCCAGCAGGGCGCGCGGACCGGCGGCATCGACGGCCAGCTCGCCCAGGGCGCGGTGCCAGCGGGCCCAGTACAGCTTGGTGACCAGGGCCTGGCGGGGCGTCTCGGCCGTCGTCGACAGCACCCGGAGCGTGGTCCACCGCATGATCTCCAACTCGGCGTGGAGCCGGGCCACCCGCTGGCGCAGCACCGGCTCGCCGAGGCGGCCGCAGGCCCGCAGGTCGGCGACCACCGCGTCGAGCTCGTTGCGGAAGGCCAGTTGCTGGCCCAGCGTGGAGGCCCCCCGCTCGAAGGCCAGCAGGCCCATGGCCACGGCCCACCCGCCGCCGACCTCCCCCACCACGTCGGCGTGGGCGGCCCGGGCCCCGTCGAAGAAGACCTCGTTGAACTCGGCCGTGCCCGTGACCTGGCGGATGGGCCGGACCTCGATGCCGGGTTGGTCCATGGGCACCAGGAAGAAGGTGAGACCCTTGTGCTTGGTGACGCCGTGCTTGGCGGCGCCGTGCTTGGCACCGGGACGGTCGGTGCGGGCCAGGACGACGCACCACTGGGCCCACTGGGCCAGCGACGTCCACACCTTCTGGCCGTGCAGCGCCCATCCGTCGCCGTCGCGCTCGGCCCGGGTCGAGACGTTGGCCAGGTCGCTGCCGGCGTCGGGCTCGGAGTAGCCCTGGCACCACAGCTCGGTCCCGGACCGGATGCCGGGGAGGACGCGCCGGCGCTGCTCGTCGGTGCCGAAGTGCAGCACCGTCGGGCCGACCAGGCCCTCGCCGATGTGGCCCACCCGGCCGGGCCCCCGGGCCCGGGCGTACTCCTCGAACCAGATCACCTGCCGGTGAAGGCCGAGCCCCCGACCGCCGTGCTCCGCCGGCCAGCCCACCGCCGTCCACCCGTGGGCCCCCAGGTGCCGCTCCCAGGCCCACCGCTCCTCGACCAGGGCGTGCTCGTCCCCCGGCCCGCCCCGCCCCCGCACCACCGCGAACTCCCCGGCCAGGGCCTCGGTGAGCCACCCCCGCGCCTCGGCCCGGAACGCCTCGTCCGCCGGGCTGAAGCGCAGGTCCATGACGCCGGGAGGCTATCTGACACCCCGTCAGGTCGGCGCAGGGCGGATCGGTCGTCTCGGTCGACATCGGTCGATGGGGGTGCCGTCGGGTCGGTGGACGTCGAGGGTGTCGCCGGGTCCGCGGGCGAGGTGGAAGCGGCCTTCGTGGACGCGGTGGTGGTGGAACCGGCACAGCAGGCACAGGTTGGCCAGATCGGTCGGCCCGGTCCCTTTGCTGGGGTCGTAGGGCTCGATGTGGTGGGCCTCGCACCAGTCCGCGGGGGCGGAGCACCCGGGGAACTGGCAACCCCGATGCGCGAAGGCCAGCGCCCGCTTCTGGGCCCGGGTGGCCAGACGCACATCGAAGCCGAGGTCGAGGACCTCACCCTTGGCGCCGACCAGGACGCGGTGCAGGACTGCTTCGCAGAGCAACCGCTGCATGGTCGGGACCGGGATGGTGGTGCCGTCGCGGGTCTCACACACCCGGGACTTCTGATCGGTGTCGTCCTCGATGGGCGCGTCGAGGAGGGTGCGCTCGTCCACGATGACCTCGATCGAGGGGCGGATCTCACCGTTCTTGATCCCCACGCGACCCTTGCGCACCAAGACCTGCACCAACGCCTGCCCACGCCGCTCCGGCGGAGCCAGACCATCCTCGGGTCCGAACACCCCGGTGCGGAACATGTCATCCACCTCGGCATCGATCACCGAACCGACGATGGCCCCGTGCTCGGGATCCATCTCCCCGTCGAGCACGTAGCGCCCCTGGAAGGTCTGGGCCAGGTTCACCGCCACCCGCGGCGCCGGATCCGGCGGCGGGCCGTCCGGATCGATCGAGCCGACGGCCAGACGGGCGAACTGCTGCCACGACTGCAAGAACCGCCGCGCCTCATCAGCCCGCAACGCGGCCACCTCCTCCACCAGGTACGCCTCCTGCTCCGCGAACACCCCAGCCAGCTCCGGGGTGCGCACCTCCATCAGCGCATCCACCTTCACCCGCCCCAACCGCCCCTCACGCGCCGCAACCTCCACCAGCGGCGCGTCCCGCAGCTCCCGGGCCAGGCGCACCTCGTGCCGCGCCGCACCAGGCATCACATCCACCCGCGCCGCCAACCACGCCCCCGCCGAACGCGCCGCATCACCAGCCCACACCATCCGCCCGCCCAACACCCCCGTCGCCTCCACGATCGCCGCATCCAACACCGCCCGCAGCCGATGCAGATCCCGCACGTGCCCCCGCACCGCCTCGTCACAGAGCTCCCCCGGCACCACCGCCAACAGCGCGGACGCGTCGAGAGACACCTCACATCCCCTCGGGACGGTCACCGGACATGCCATCCATCCTACCGAACCTGTGTTCCCTAAAACCTCCGGGACCCCGCCTGACCAGGGTTTTCTGACCCGTGTCGCGGGTGGCCACAGCGCGCTCGGGCCCGGCCGCGGTCTGCGGCCGGGCCCGAGTGCGCGACAGGGCAGGACGCGCTAGATCTGGCCCTCGCCCTCCACCTGGGCGCCGGTCTGGGCCGCCTCCTGGTAGGCGTCGGCCACCGACTCCGGGACCTCGGTGCCGGCCGCCGCCGCGGCCGCCTCCTCGTCCTCGGTGGGGGGCCGGTCAGGGGCGTGAGCGGCCCGGGCGTCGTCCTCGTCGACGGCCCGCGTGGCCTCGTCGGTCAGGTCGGGGTCGCTGCCGGAGTCGGTCATCTGTCCTCCTGGGGGGATGGATCCAACCGGCACCTGGCGTGCCGGCACCGGGACCCCTTCCCGGCGGCGGGGCGTCCACGCACACCGCCGGCCGGGCCGGGCCGGCCACGTAGCGTCGGGGGGTGCCCTCGCCGCCGCCGTCGCCCGCCGCTGCCCGGGTGCGCGGGAGCCGGGCCCACCGGGCCGTGCTGGCCGCCTTCGTCGCCATGGGGCTGGCCGTGGGCACGTGGGGGGCCCGGGTGCCCGACGTCCGGGCCGACCTGGACCTCAGCGAGGGCTCCCTGGGCGCCGCCCTCCTGGGCCTCTCGATCGGGGCGGTGGCCGGGTCGTGGCTGGGCGGGGCCCTGGTGCGGCGCCTGGGGGCCCGCCGGGTGGTCACCGGGGGGTGGCTGCTGATGGCCGCCACCCTCGTCCCGCCGGGGCTGGCCGGCTCGTGGGCCACGCTGGCCGCCTCCCTCACCGCCGTCGGCCTGGCCATCGGGGTCATCGACGTGGCCGTGAACGGCGCCGGTGTGCAGCTCGAGGAGGTGTCCGACGAGCCGCTCCTGAGCGGCCTCCACGCCGGGTGGAGCGGCGGCGTCCTGGTCGGGGCCGGGGCCGGGGCGCTGGCCGTGGCGGCCGGGGTGGGGACGGGGCCGCACCTGGTCCTGGTGGCCGGCACCGTGGCCGTCACCGCCCTGGTGGCGGGGCCCCACGTGCCCGCCGGGCGCATCGCCGTGATCGCCGAGGCCCTCCACGACGGGGCGGCCGACGGCAGCGGTCCCCGGCGACGGGCCGCCACTCGGCGGCTGTCGGCGCTGGCCGCCATCGGCGGGGCCATCTTCCTGGTCGAGGGGGCCCTGCTGGACTGGTCGGGCATCCTCGTGCGCGACGACCTGGGCGGCGGGGCCGTGCTCGGTGCCCTGGCCGTGACCGGCTTCTCGGCCGGGGGCCTGGTCGGCCGGATGGCCGGGGACGGGCTGGCCGCCCGGTGGGGGCCCGACCGCCTGATCCGGGTGGGTGTGGTGGTGGCCACCGTGGCCTTCGGGGCCGCGCTGGCCAGCCCGTGGGCGGCGCCGGTGCCCGTGCTCCTGGGGGTCGTGGGGGTGGGGATCGCCCCATCGGTGCCGCTGGCCTTCGCCGCCGCCGGGCGGGCCCACGGCGAGCGGGGCATCGCCGTGGTGACCACCGCCGGCTACGGCTCGTACCTGGCCGGCCCCGGCATCATCGGCGGCCTGGCCCACGCCGTCACCCTGCAGGCCGCCCTCGTCGTCCCCCTGCTCCTGGTGGCGGCCACCGGCGCCCTGGCCTGGAGCACCCGTCCACCCAGCCGAGATCGAGGCGGCACCGCTCCGCCCCCGGTCAGCGGCAAAGAAGGTCCTTGGCGATGTGGGTGATCTGGATCTCGTCGGTGCCGCCACGGAGGCCGCAGGCCGACCCAGCAACACGGTTCGGCGCAGCCCAGATCGAGGCGGCACCGCTCCGCCCCCGGTCAGCGGCGAAGGAGATCCTTGGCGATGTGGGTGATCTGGATCTCGTCGGTGCCGCCGTAGATCTGCAGGACCTTGGCGTCGCGGGCCAGCTGCTCGACGCGGAACTCGCTCATGTAGCCGTTGCCGCCGAAGAGCTGGACGGCCTCCAGGGCCACCTCGGTGGCGGCCCGGGCCGAGTAGAGCTTCATGGCCGAGGCCTCGGCCAGGGTCATGGTCCGGCCGGCGGCGGACATCTCGACGGTGCGGAACACCAGGTTCTCGACGTTGAGGCGGGCCACCTCCATGCGGGCCAGCTTGTCCTGGATGAGCTGGAAGTCGCCGATGGGCTGGCCGAACTGGACCCGGTCCTTGGCGTACTGGACCGAGAGGTCCAGGCACTCCTGGATGATGCCGAGGGCCATGGCGGCCACGCCGGAGCGCTCCTGGAGGAAGGTGGCCTTGGCCCCCTCGCGGCCCCCCTTGGCCACCTCCTCGGTCTCGCCGATGAGCCGGTCGCGCCCGACCCGCACGTCGGTCAGGAACAGCTCCCCGGTGGGCGAGCTGTGCATGCCCATCTTGCGGAGGGGCTTGGACTGCTCCAGGCCAGGCATGCCCCGGTCGAGGACGAAGGACAGGACCTTGCGCTGCGAGAGGTCGTTGCCCTCGTCGAGCTTGCAGATGAAGACGATGGTGTCTGCGTAGGGGCCGTTGGTGATGAACGTCTTGGAGCCGTTGAGGACGTACTCGTCGCCGTCGCGCTTGGCCGTGGCCCGCATTGAGCCGAAGGCGTCGGACCCGGAGCCGGGCTCGGTGATGGCCCAGGCCCCGACCTTCTCCAGGGTCAGCAGCTCGGGGACCCAGCGCTCCTTCTGGGCGATGGTGCCCTTGGCGTTGATGGCCGCCGAGGTGAGGCCCATGGACACGCCCATGGCGGTGACCATGCCGGGGCAGACCCGGCACAGCTCGATGATGGGGATGAGGGTCAGCGAGGAGGCGCCGCCGTCGCCCTCGCGGGTCGGCTTCTCGGGGGGCGTCCCTCCGGCGTCGACGGCGGCGGCCACCGCCTTCTCGAACTCGATGCCCTTGGCGAAGCGGTCGCGGGCGGCCACGTCCATGCCGAAGTCGCGGAACATCTTGCGGAGGACGTCGTACGGCGGGGTGTCCCCGTGCTCGAACTCGTCGATCCGGGGGCGGATCTCCTTGTCGATGAACTGGCGCACCGCGCCCCGCACCATCTCCTGCTCCTCGGACCACTGGTACACGGCAACCCCTCGGCTCGTCGGCGTCGGGTCCACGGTAGGGCGCACTTGACCGGGCGGTCTAGTTGCCGGGCCACCCGCCGGGGCGACGCCGAGCTAGCTCAGGCTGACCCGCTGGGCCGCCGGATCGGAGGTGGAGCCGAGGGTGATCCGCCCCCAGTGGGTCTTGCGGGTGTACTCGCCCAGGAGCCCCACCTCGCCCTCGCGGCCCGCCGTCCACGTGGCGTAGGCCACCCGCAGCAGGCCGGTGGCGTCGCGGAAGGCGGTGAGCCCCCCGGGCCCGCTCCGGCCGTTGCCGCCCATCAGCATCGGGCCCCGCGTGTCCAGGGTGCACGGGCCGGTGGGGGCCGCGCAGCGGGCGAAGCCGGTGACGTAGCTGGAGGTGTTCCACTGCCCGGCCGAGTAGAAGAGCAGGTAGGTCTTGGTCTGCGGGTCGTAGGCCATGGTCGGGTTCTCGAGGAAGACGTGGCCCCGGAGCGTGGTGTCGACGGTGCCGTCGTGCCAGGGCAGGCCCTGGGAGGCGAGGATCGTCGGGGTGGCGTTGATCCCGCCCACCACCCGGCCGACGCTGTCGAGACGGACCACGCCGATGTTGTCCCGGGTGCGGCTCAGGGCCACCAGGAGGTGCAGCTTGCCGTCGTGGCCCCGCACCACCTCGGGGTCCAGGGCCCCTCGGCCCCACCGGTTGGAGGCGGGCTGCCCGGCGATGGCCCCCTCCGCCGGGAGGCCGCAGTACAGCGGCGTGCTCCAGGGCGTGAACGGTCCCAGCGGCGAGGTGGCGTCGGCCCGCCCGATGCACAGGTCGTTGTTCTCGTTGGTGGTCGCCGCCCGGTGCTTGGCCGCGAAGTACACGACGAAGGCGCCGTTGATCCGGGTCACCGAGGGGGCCCAGATCTCCCACTCGGTCGGGTCGACCCACGCCGGCCGGTCGGGCATGGCGTCGCGGGGGTTGGTGGCCCAGTCCAGCTGGCTCTGCCCGAGGGTGCCGTTGAAGCTGGAGATCGGGCGGACCGGGAGGCGCATGTTGTTGGTGGAGCCGTACAGGTAGGTGGCCCCGGCGTGGACCAGCACGGCCGGGTCGGAGTTGTCGAACACCCGGGGCGCGTTGGGCCGCTGGCCCACGGCCGGTTGGCCCAGGGTGGGCCCGCACGCCGCCACCAGGCCCATGGCCAACGCCACCGCGCCGATCGACACCGCCGTCTTCGTCCTGCGCTTGCTCATGCTTCTGCTTCCTGCCCGCGGGCGCGGGGGTGAACGCCGCCCCTCGCACCATCGGCCGCCGAGTCCCGAAGTGGAGGGTTCAGTCTGGCAGGGCGCCGTGGCGTCGGTCGAGGTGGCTGCCGGTCAGCGGCCCGGGTCGGTCCCCCGCCGCCAGGTCAGCCAGGCCGACGCCTGCGCCACGCTGACCGGGCGACCGCCGGCCACCCGGGCCCGGCGGGCCAGTCGGTGCCGCCGCCGGAGGTGCCGCTGCAGCACGTGGGCGGCCACGTCGAGCAGCCAGGCGTCGAAGGCGGTGGCCTCGGGCTCGAAGGTGTGCCGGCGGGCCCAGGCCTCGACGAAGGTCTGGACGGTCAGCTCCTCGCCCAGGTCGTGGCCCACCTCCGCCTCGAGGTAGCGCATGACCACGCCCACGTGGGCCCGGTACAGGTCCGACGGGTCCTCGTCCCAGGGCGAGGGCGTGTCATAGGCGAACGGGACGGCGGACATCCCTGAGCGCTCACGCGACACCCCTTCACCCCCCAACTGCGTCCTTGCGCTGGCCGTAGCTCCTGCCATCAGACCACGACGGAGGTTGCGCGACATGCGCGGCCAGCACCGCCGGCGAGCCCGGGTCTGAGGCATCACGTCCTGGTCTGGCCGGGGAGATTCGAACTCCCGACCCCCTGCTCCCAAAGCAGGTGCGCTACCAAGCTGCGCCACGGCCAGTCGGGGTCACGGTACCGCAGGCGCCCAGGCCGCCCGGCGGCGGCCGGGCTCGCCGGGGGAGGTGGCGCACCGGCGCTGCGGCCGTCGCGCCCGGGGTGGGAGGATGGCCCGACGCACCCACCGGCCCCACCGCGGGCCTCCGACCAGAGCCGGGCGGCACCATGAGCGACACCCCCGAAGCCCCCTCCCCCAGCCCGCCCGAGGTGGCGATCCTGACCCTGGCCGAGGAGCCCGAGGCCTGGGCCGCGGCCGGCTTCGCGGTGGACGAGGGCGGGACGTGCCGGCTGGGCCACGTCACCCTGGAGCTGATCGGCCGGGAGGCCGGCACCGGCGTGGTCGGCTGGGCGTTGCGGGGCCTGCCCGAGGGGGCGGCCACCGACCTCGAGGGCTTCCCGACCCGGGCCACCGACCAGGGCCGGGCCCAGCCGGCCGAGCACCCGTGCTCGGCGGTGGCCGTGGACCACCTGGTCCTCCTGTCCGACGACCTGGAGCGCACCGTGGGCGCGGCCGCCACCGTGGGCCTCACCCCCCGCCGGTGGCGCGACCACGTCCTGCCCGACGGCACCGAGGCCCGGCAGGCCTTCTTCCGGGTGGGCCAGGTGGTGCTGGAGGTGGTGGCCCCCCGCGCCCGCCCGGCCCAGCCCCGCCCCGGGGTGCGGGCCTTCGGGCTGGCCGTCACCGCCCTGGACATCGAGCGGGCCCGGGCCTGCCTGGGCGACGCCCTGGGCCCGACCCGCCCGGCGGTCCAGCCCGGCCGCTTCATCGCCACCGTGCGGCGGGGTGCCCACGGCCTGACCATCCCCCTGGCCCTGATGAGCCCCGCCCCCCGCCGGCCCCCCGGGCCCGCCGGCGGCCCGCCCCCGGCCGACGGCCGGGCCGGCGACGCCCCCGCCGGCCCGAGCGACGCCGACCCGAGCAGCACCGACCCGAGCGATGCCGACCCGAGCGACGCCGACCCGAGCAGCACCGACCCGAGCGATGCCGACCCGAGCGACTCCGGGCCGAGCGACCCCGGGCCGAGCGACTCGGAGCCCGAGGGGCCCTTCGCCATCCCCGGCTGAGGTCCCGGCCCGGGCGGGCCCGCCGGCCGCCCGGCACGGGTAGGGTCGCCGCGGTGATCACCGCCGCGCCGTCAGCCTGATGCTCGACCACGTCTTCACCGACGCCATCGGCGCCCTGCGCGACGCCATGGAGTCCGCCTTCCTGGAGCGCCAGGCCTTCGAGGAGCGGTTCCACGCCGATGTCCTGCTCGGCGACCTCACCTGGGAGACGTCGTACTCGCTGCCGGGCGAGGGCGTGCCCCCCCGCACCCGGGCCGACATCACCCTCGACTGGCCCACCTGGGCCCAGACCGCCTACCGCTCCTGGTACATCGGCGAGGAGCTGGACGAGCCGCCCCGCATCGAGATCGAGATCGTGATGCGGGTCCAGCGCCTGGCCACCTCGCCGGGGGTGGCCGAGGTGCTGGCCAGCCTGCCCGAGGAGTCATCGATCATCGGGGCCGAGCGCCTGCAACGCTCCGGCCCCACGCTGGAGACGGTGTTCGACGACGACCTGGCCGCCGAGGAGTACGCGGTGGAGGTCTCCTACGAGGGGTCCTACGACCTGGAGGAGGAGGTGCTGGCCGACGGGTCGGTGCTGGACTCCCACTTCGCCTCCATGGGCGGCTGGATCGCCTCCACCCTGGTCCGGCTGGGCGACCTGAAGCTCGACTACCTCCCCCCCGAGGACGCCCACAGCTGAGCGGCGGGCCGTAGGGTCCCCGGCCATGTCCGATGTCGTGATCGTCGAGGTGGCCGACGGGGTCGCCACCCTCACCCTCAACCGACCCGAGGCCCGCAACGCCCTGTCCACCGAGCTGCTGCGGGCCCTGCCCCGGGTGGTGGCCGACCTCGACGCCGACCCCGCGGTGGCCGCCCTGGTGCTGACCGGCGCCGACCCCGCCTTCTGCGCCGGGCTCGACCTGCGGGAGGTGGGCCGCGGCGACGGCGGGCCCCTGCGGGCCAGCGGGGCCATGGGCGGCACCGACGCCGAGGCCCGGGCCCGGCGCGGCCCCCTCCCCCACCGGACCAAGCCCCTCATCGGGGCGGTCAACGGGGCGGCGGTGACCGGCGGGCTGGAGCTGGCCCTGGCCTGCGACTGGCTGGTGGCCTCGGAGCGGGCCCGCTTCGCCGACACCCATGCCCGGGTCGGCATCCAGCCCGGGTGGGGCCTGAGCGTGCTCCTGCCCGAGGCGGTGGGCCTGCGCCGGGCCCGGGAGATGAGCGCCACCGGCAACTTCGTCGACGCCGACACGGCCCTGCGCTGGGGCCTGGTCAACCACGTGGTGGCCCACGACGACCTGCTGGCCACGGCCCAGGGCCTGGCCCGGGACGTGGCCTCCAACGACACCGCGGCGGTGAGCCGCCTGCTGGCCACCTACGCCGAGGGCAGCGAGACCACGGCCGGCGAGGCCTGGGCCCTGGAGGCCCGGGTGGCGGCCGAGTGGCAGGGCCGGGCCTTCGACCCGGCCGAGGTGGCTCGGCGCCGCCAGGCCATCACCGAGCGAGGTCGGGCCCAGCAGGGCTGAGCCGGCCCGCCCGGGTGGGGCCTAGGCCGTCTCAGCCTCGGCCGCGGCGCGGTCCTTGCTGACCTCGTCCAGCAGCTCGTACTCCTCGCCGGTGTCGACCCAGCTCTCGAACTGGGTCACGCCCAGGGTGTCGAAGCGCTTGCGGAGCCAGCCGTCGTTGGCGTCCAGCAGGCCCAGCTTCTTGCAGTTGGGCACGATCTTGGAGAACAGGAGCTGCTGGAACGGGTCCTCGTTCTTCTGCTCCGGGGTCACGTTGAAGACCTGGAGGGCGTCCTTGGTGCTGACGCCCATGCGGTCCCACACCTCTTGCTGGAGGAACCGGTCGCGCATGCGCACCGCGGCCTCGAAGGCGAACTCCTGGCGCTCCAGCAGCTCGGCCTCGGTCAGCTCGGCGTAGTACTCCTTCAGGCTGAGCACGCCGAAGGCCACGTGGCGGGCCTCGTCGCTCATGACGTAACGGAGGAGCTGCTTGAGCAGGGGGCAGGGGGTGGTCTGGAAGGCCATGCCGAAGGCGGCCAGGGCCAGGCCCTCGACCATGACCTGCATGCCCAGGTAGGTCATGTCCCACCGGCTGTCCTCGATGATGTCGTCTAGGAGCATCTTGAGGTGGGCGTTGATCGGGTAGTGGCCCGAGAGCTTGGTGTCCAGGTAGCGGGCGAAGACCTCGACGTGGCGGGCCTCGTCCATGACCTGGGTGGCGGCGTAGTACTTGGCGTCGATCCACGGGACCGTCTCGACGATCTTGGCCGTGCACAGCAGGGCGCCCTGCTCGCCGTGCATGAACTGGCTGAGGCTCCAGTTCTGGGTCTGGATGGAGAGGTCCATCCACTCCTTCTCGCCCCAGCGCTCGAACACGGTGCCGGTGAGGTCGATGCCCATGTCGGCTCGCATGGAGATGCGCATCTCCATCATGCGGCGGGCGAACTCCTCCTGGTCGACCGGCGTCTCCCACGGCAGGTCCGTGGTGCCGTTCCACATGGAGTTCTTGGCCTTCTCGTAGAGCTTCTCGAGGGAGGGCCGGGCCCCCTTCTCGTAGTCCCAGGTGAAGATGGCGTCCGCGTTGTCCCGCACGGCGTGGATGGCCTCGTCGACGTCGGTGTTGGAGACCGACAGGATGGCCTCCAGGTCGTCGACGTCGTCGCGGCCGAGGATCTCGGCGTCGCGGTCAGGGGTGTCGGTGGTGGCCATGTCAGGTGCTCCTCGGGGGACGATCAGGTCGCTGGGGGTGAGTCGGTGGTCAGGTCGACGGACGGGGGGACGGCCAGGGCGGCGATGAGGTGGGCGATGAGCTGCTCCCAGGGCCCGGCCTCGGGCAGGGGCACCTCGACCGCGTCGAGCAGGAGGAAGCCGAAGCCCAGGGCGTGGCAGAAGGTCACCAGCACGTCGGTGTCGAGCTCGGCGCCGATGCCGCCGGTGGCCTTGGCCGCCTCGATGACGGCCCGGAGGCGGTCGCGGCGCTCGACCACCCGGCCCCGGATGAGCTCGGCCACCGCGGGGTCGCGGCGCGCCGCGATGAAGGCCTCGGTCAGCAGGGCGCTGTCGCGGTCGCCGTCGCAGGAGCGCTGCACCAGGTGGCTGCCGGCGATGGCCAGCACGTCCTCGGCCCGGCCCTGGAAACGGTGGTCGGCGAAGAGCGAGTCCAGCTCGTCGGTGGTGTGGGCGTCGAGGGCGGCCACCAGGAGCTCGGCCTTGCCGGCGTAGCGGCTGTAGATGGCGCCGGTGGTCACGCCGGCCCGGCGGGCGATCTCGGCCACCCCGGCCCGGTCGTAGCCCCGCTCGGCGAACACCGCAGCGGCCGCGTCGAGCAGGCGATCGCCCAGGGTGGGCGAGGGGTCGGCCACCGGTGGCGGTTCGGGGAGGCTCTCGGCAGCGACGACCACCCGACGATAATAACGGTTGTTATCGCCGAGGGGAAGGGGGTCGCCACCTCCCCCAGCCGAGGCCCGGACCGGGGGGTAGGGTGCGGCCGCATCCCCCCCGCCCGCGACGACCGGGCCCCGGTCGCCAGGGTGGTCCCCACAGAAGGAGACCGCTGTGCGCCCTCGCCGATGGTTCCGCCTCTTGTCCCTCCTCGCGGTGCTCGGCCTGGTGCTGGCCGCCTGCAGCACCGAGGACGACCCCGAGGGGGTCGACACCGAGCAGGGGTCCGAGGACGGAGGCGGAGGTGAGGAGGCCGCTGCCACCTGCCAGGGCCAGACCGGCGACGAGCCCTCGGCCGAGGCCGTGGGCGGCGGCTCGGGCGACGGGTCCGGCCTGCGGGTCGGCATGGTGCTCGACATCGGCGGCGTCGACGACGACTCCTTCAACGAGGCCGCCAACACCGGCCTGGAGCAGGCCGAGGAGGACCTCGGCGTCGAGGTCCAGCTGCTGGAGCCCAACGAGGACGGCTCCAACCGGGGCGAGCTGCTCCGCTCCCTGGCCGAGGACGGCTACGACCTGGTCATCGGCGTGGGCTTCCTCTTCACCGACAGCATGACCCCGCTGGCCGCCGAGTTCCCCGAGGTGCACTTCGCCATCGTCGACTCGGTGATCGAGGCCGAGAACGTGTCGTCGCTGGTGTTCGCGGCCGAGCAGGGCTCGTTCCTGGTCGGGGCGGCCGCCGCCCTCACCAGCGAGACCGGGCAGATCGGCTTCATCGGGGGGCAGAACGGCGAGCTGATCCAGACCTTCCAGGCCGGGTTCGAGGCCGGCGTGGCCCACGTCGACCCCGAGGCCGAGGTGCAGGTGACCTACATCTCCGAGCCGCCCGACGACACCGGCTTCCGCGACCCCGCCTCGGCCAAGTCCATCGCCGATGGCATGTACGCCGACGGCGTCGACGTGATCTACCACGCCGCCGGCGGCTCCGGCGTCGGCCTGTTCCAATCGGCCACGGCCGAGGACCGGCTGGCCATCGGGGTGGACTCCGACCAGTACCAGCAGGTGTCCGAGGAGACCCAGCCCTGCATCCTCACCTCGATGCTCAAGCGGGTCGACCAGGCCGTCTACAGCACCATCGAGTCGCTGGTGGCCGGCGACCTGGCCGGCGGGATCCAGAGCTTCGACCTGGAGAGCGGGGGCATCGACTACGCCCTCGACGGCGGCCAGCTCGACGCCATCCAGGACCAGCTCGACGGCCTGAAGCAGGACATCATCGACGGGACGATCGAGGTGCCGACCACCCCCGGGTCGTGACGGCCGCCGCTGTCGAGCTGACCGGCATCACCAAGCGGTTCCCGGGGGTCGTCGCCAACCGGGACGTGTCGCTGCGGGTCGAGGCCGGCACCATCCACGCCATCGTGGGCGAGAACGGGGCCGGCAAGTCGACCCTCATGAACATCCTGTACGGGATGCAACGCCCCGACGAGGGCACCATCGCGGTGGACGGCCAGCCGGTGGCCCTGCGCCGGCCCAGCAGCGCCATCAAGGCCGGCATCGGCATGGTCCACCAGCACTTCATGCTGGCCGACAACCTCACCGTGCTCGAGAACGTGGTGCTCAAGGCCGAGCCGCGCCTGCCGGTGGTCCTGGCCCGGGCCGCGGCCCGCCGCCGCATCCTGGAGCTGGGGCGCACCTACGGCCTCACCGTCGACCCCGACACGCTGGTCGAGGACCTGGGCGTGGGCGACCGGCAGCGGGTCGAGATCCTGAAGGTCCTCCACCGGGGCGCCCGGGTGCTGATCCTCGACGAGCCCACCGCCGTCCTCGTCCCCCAGGAGGTCGACGACCTGTTCGCCAACCTCCGGCAGCTGGCGGCCCAGGGCCTGACCGTCATCTTCATCTCCCACAAGCTCGACGAGGTCCTGGCCCTGGCCGACACCATCACCGTCATGCGGGGCGGCACCACGGTGGCCACCGTGGCCCCGTCCGAGGTCACCGCCCGGGAGCTGGCCAACCTGATGGTGGGCCGCGAGCTGCCCAGCCCCGAGACGCAGGAGTCCACCGTCACCGACACCGTCGAGCTGTCCCTGCGCGCCGTCACCGTGGCCGGCCCCGGCGGCCGACCGGCCCTCGACACCGTCGACCTGGACGTCCGCCGGGGCGAGATCGTCGGCGTGGCCGGGGTCGAGGGCAACGGCCAGACCGAGCTCATCGCCGCCGTCATGGGCCTGGTCGACCTGGAGGGCGGCCAGGTGCACCTCGGCGGCGACGACGTCACCGCCTGGTCCACCCGCCGGCGCCGGGAGCGGGGCGTGGCCTGCGTGCCCGAGGACCGCCACCGCGACGGCCTCCTCCTCGACGCCCCCCTGTGGGAGAACGCCGCCCTGGGCCAACAGACCCGGCCCCCGTTCGCCCGGGGCCGGTTCGTCGACCGGGCCGGGGCCCGGCGCCGCACGGCCGAGATCATCGAGGCCTACGGCGTGCGCACCCCCGGGCCCGACGTACGGGCCGGCGCCCTCTCCGGCGGCAACCAGCAGAAGCTCATCACCGGGCGCGAGCTCACCGCCGGCCCCGCCGTGCTGGTGGCCGCCCACCCCACCCGGGGGGTGGACGTCGGGGCCCAGGCCGCCATCTGGGAGGAGCTGCGCCGGGCCCGGGCCGCGGGGCTGGCGGTGCTGCTCATCTCGGCCGACCTCGACGAGCTGGTCGGCCTGTCCGACACCCTGGTGGTCCTGTACGGCGGCCGGGTGGTGGCCCGCCTCGACCCGACGTCGACCACGCTCGACGACCTCGGGGGCCACATGACCGGGGCCTCGCCCACCGACGGCCCGGGCCGCCCGGCCGGCGTCACCACCGCCGCCGGGCCGGGGCCGGCGTGACCCAGCGCGTCGCCCTCACCCTGGCCGCACCGCTGCTGGCCATCGTGCTGGCCCTGTCCGTCTCCAGCGCCGTGCTGCGCGCCACCGGCCACTCCCCGGTCGACGTCCTGGCCCTGCTGGCCGACCAGCTCACCCAGGTCGGGGAGCTGGTGAAGACGGCCAACCGGGCCGGGCCGTACTACATCTCCGGTGTGGCCGTGGCCGTCGGCTTCAAGATGAACCTGTTCAACATCGGGGTCGAGGGCCAGTACCGCCTGGCCGGCGTCACCGCCGCCGCAGCCGGCGCCGCCCTCCCGCTGCCCGGCCCCCTGCGCCTCCTGGCCGTCGTGGCCGTGGCCATGGCCGTGGGCGGGGCCTGGGCCGGCATCGCCGGCGTGCTCCGGGCCCACCGGGGCGTGAGCGAGGTGATCTCCACCATCATGCTCAACGCCATCGCCCTCGGGATCACCCCCTTCGTCCTCACCCGCTGGTTCCGGGAGGAGGAGGTGGAGGGCGCCGTCGACTTCGGCATCCGCACCCGGGAGATCCCCTCCGGCCACCTGCCCGACCTCGACGCCCTGGTGCCCGGCGCCCTCCCCGGCGGCGTCCACCTCAACGCCTTCGTCGTGATCGCCGCCCTGGTGGGCGTGGGCTACTGGGTGCTGGTGTGGCACAGCCGCTTCGGCTTCGACCTCCGGGCCTCGGGGTCCAACCCCCACGCGGCCCGGGCCTCGGGCGTCGACGCCCGGCGCATGACCGTGGTGGCCATGGCCATCTCCGGGGCCATCGCCGGCCTGGTCGGCCTGTCCAGCATCATCGGGGCCGCCCCCCACCGCTACACCGACGAGAGCTTCCTGGCCGGCCTCGGCTTCACCGGCATCGCCATCGCCCTCCTGGGCCGCAACCACCCGGTGGGCATCGCCCTGGGCGCCTTGCTGTGGGCGTTCATGGACGTGGCCCGCACCCCGATGTCGCGGGCCGACCTGCCCCGGGAGATCACCACCATCATGCAGGGCATCATCGTGCTGTCGGTGGTGGTGGCCTACTCGGTGGTGGTCCGGGTGGCCCGCCGGCGCGACACCGCGGCCCTGGCCCGCCAGGTCGACCCGGCCGGGGCGACGGCGTGACCGTCGTCGACCCGGGCCTCACCGCGCCACCAGCCGAGCCGGCGGCCACCGGACGGGCCGACCCGTTGCGCCGCGTCCCCCCGTCGGTGCGCTTCGTGCTCTACGGCGCCCTGTTGATCCTGGTGCTGACCACCGCCGAGCAGCTCACCGACACGTCGCGCCTGACCCTGGCCAACACCTGGGAGTCGGCCCTGCAGCTGACCGTGCCCATCGCCCTGGCCGGCCTCGGGGGCCTGTGGTCGGAGCGGGCCGGGGTCGTCAACATCGGCCTCGAGGGCATGATGGTCCTGGGCACGTGGATGGGGGCCTGGGGCTGCATCGAGTTCGGGGCCTGGGCCGGGGTGGTGGCCGGCGTCCTGGGGGGCGCCCTGGGCGGGCTCCTGCACGCGGTGGCCACCATCGCCTTCGGCGTCGACCACATCGTCTCCGGCGTGGCCGTCAACATCCTGGGGGCCGGCATCGCCCAGTTCCTCAACCTGGAGACGTTCGCCTCCACCAACCAGTCGCCCACCATCCCCGAGAACGTGGGCCGCATCCGGGTCCCGGGCCTGAACGACGTGGTGGGGGGCGTGGCTGGGGGCGACCTGACCTCCGGCTCCCTGCTGGCGTGGCTGGCCCTGTCCACCGCCGGCCTGGTGGCCGCCGCCCTCTGGTTCCACCCCGGCCGGGCCAGCGACGACGGCGACGGCGGCGACGGCGACGGCGACGGCCGGGGCTCCGGGGGCGGCGTGGCCCGGCTGGCCGCCGACCTGGCCCGCCCGGCCCTGCTCGGGGCGCTGGCCGTGGTGGTGGCGCTGACCATCATCGAGCTGGCCCCCTACCTGGACGACCAGGAGCGCTTCTTCGTCTCGGAGCTGGGCCGCATCGTCATCGGCCTCACCGCCGAGGTGTCGCTGGTGGTGGTGGTGGGCGTCCTGGCCTTCCCGGCCAGCGCCTTCGTCCTGTGGCGGACCAAGTTCGGGCTGCGGCTGCGGGCCGTGGGCGAGGACCCGGTGGCCGCGGCCTCGCTCGGCGTCTGGGTCTACCTGACCCGTTTCGTGGCCGTCACCATCTCGGGGGCCCTGGCCGGGCTGGGCGGCGTGTCGCTGGTCTACGTCTTCGCCCAGAAGTTCCAGTCGGGCCAGACCAACGGGCGGGGCTACATCGGCCTGGCCGCCATGATCTTCGGCAACTGGCGGCCCGGCGGCCTGGCCGTGGGCGCCGGCCTGTTCGGCTTCACCGACGCCCTCAGCCTCCAGGAGGCCGAGACCACCCGCACCCTCCTCCTGGTGGTGGCCCTGGGTGCCATCCTGCTGGTGGCCCGAGCCCTGGTCACCGGCCGCTGGCGCACCGCCGCCGCCACCGTCGCCGCCGGCCTGCTGGCTGTCGGCTGGTTCTCGGCCATCGACCAACTGCCCACGGAGGTCGTCGTGTTCCTGCCCCACCTGACCACGCTGCTGGTGCTCACCTTCGCCTCCCAGCGGCTCCGGCCCCCCGCCGCCGACGGCCGGCCCTACCGCCGCGGGGACACGGGCTGATGGCCGGCACCGAGGGGGCCGCCGTGCCCTGGGACCGGTTGCGGGCCGAGGCCCGGGCCGCGGCGGAGCGGGCCTACGCCCCCTACTCGGGGGTGCGGGTGGGGGCGGCCGCCCTGGTCGACGACGGGCGGATCGTGGTCGGGTGCAACGTCGAGAACGCCAGCATCGGCCTCACCACCTGCGCCGAGAACGGCGTGGCCTCGGCCCTGGCCGCCTCCGGAGGGGGCCGCCTGCGGGCCCTGGCCGTGGTGGCCGGCGACGGGCGCTACCTGGCGCCGTGCGGGCGGTGCCGCCAGGTCCTGGCCGAGTTCGCCCCGGCCGACATGCCCGTCGACACCGGCGACGGCACCGTCACCCTGGGCGCCCTGCTGCCCGGCGCCTTCGGGCCCGACGACGTGGCCGCCCGCCGCGACCCCGCCCCCCCCGGGAGCTGACGGTGGCCACCGACATCCTCGACGTTCTCCGCACCAAGCGCGACGGTGGCACCCTCACCGACGAGCAGATCCGCTTCGTGCTCGACGGGTTCACGGCCGGCACCGTGGCCGACGAGCAGATGGCCGCCCTGTGCATGGCCGTGGTGCTGCGGGGCCTGGGCCCGGCCGAGCTGGCCACCTGGACCCAGGTGATGCTCGACTCCGGCACCCGCCTCGACCTCTCGACCCTGGGCCGGCCGGTGGTCGACAAGCACTCCACCGGCGGGGTGGGCGACAAGGTGTCGCTGGTGCTGGTGCCCCTGGTGGCGGCGTGCGGGGCGGCCGTGCCCCAGCTGGCCGGGCGGGGCCTCGGCCACACCGGCGGCACCCTGGACAAGCTGGAGGCCATCGCCGGCTGGTCGTCGCAGCTGCCCCTGGCGGCCATGCCCCGGGTCCTGGCCGAGGTGGGCGGCGTGATCTGCGGGGCCAGCGACGAGCTGGCCCCCGCCGACCGCCGCCTCTACGCCCTGCGCGACGTCACCGCCACGGTGGAGTCGGTGCCCCTCATCGCCTCCTCGATCATGGCCAAGAAGGTGGCCTCCGGCACCCGGGCCCTGGTGCTGGACGTGAAGGTGGGCTCGGGGGCGTTCCTGCCCGAGCCCGAGCGGGCCCGAGAGCTGGCCCGCACCCTGGTCGGGCTGGGCCGTGACCACGGGGTGGAGACGGTGGCCCTGCTCACCGCCATGGACACGCCCCTGGGCCGGGCCTGCGGCAACGCCCTGGAGGTCACCGAGGCCATCGAGGTGCTCCAGGGCGGCGGCCCGGCCGACGTGGTCGAGGTGACCCTGGCCCTGGCCCGGGAGATGGTGGCCCTGGCCGGCCTGGACGTCGACCCGGCGGCGGTGCTGGCCTCGGGCCGGGCCCTCGACACCTTCGATGCCATGGTCCGGGCCCAGGGCGGCGACCCCGAGGCCCCGCTCCCCACCGCCCCCGAGGTGGTGCCGGTGCGGGCCCCCGCCACCGGGCACCTGGCCCGCCTGGACGCCCGGGCCGTGGGCGTGGCCGCCTGGCGCCTGGGCGCGGGCCGGGCCCGCCAGGAGGACCCGGTCAGCCCGGCGGCCGGCGTGGTGTGCGTGGCCAAGCCGGGCGAGGCGGTGGCCGCCGGCGACGTGGTGCTGGAGCTCCACGTGGACGACCCCGACCGCCTCGACGGCGCCCTGGCCGCCCTGGACGGCGCCTTCGAGGTCACCCCCGACCCACCGCCGGTGCGCCCCCTGGTCCTGGACCGCCTGACCTGACCGCCACCCCAGCCCGTTCCGACGCACCACCGCACGAAGCTGAAAATGGCCGCGCCTCGACCCCCAGCGGGACCCCCCAGGGCAGTCCTAGGGTCCCGCCATGGCCGAGCGGAGCTTGAGAACGCTGTCCACCGGAGGGTGCTTCTTCGAGGGGCCGCGGTGGCGGGACGGGCGGTGGTGGGTGTCGGACTTCTACCGCCAGGGCGTCTTCACCGTGACCCCCGACGGCACCGAGACCCAGGTGGCCGAGGTGGCGGCCCAGCCCTCGGGCCTGGGCTGGCTGCCGGACGGCACCCTGCTGGTGGTGGCCATGACCGACCACCAGGTCCTGCGGGTGGCCGGCGACGGCACCACCACCGTCCACGCCAAGATCCCCGGGGTGCGGGGCCTCACCAACGACATGGTGGTGAGCGCCACCGGCCACGCGTACGTGGGCAGCTTCGGCTTCGACCTCATGGCCGGCGAGGCGCCGTCGCCGTCGCCCATCTGGTGCGTGGCCCCCGACGGATCGGTGGCCATCGCCGCCGAGGACCTCCACTTCCCCAACGGCTCGGTCATCACCCCCGACGGGTCCACCCTCATCGTGGGCGAGACCGTCGGGGGGCGCTACACCGCCTTCACCATCGGGGCCGACGGGCGACTGTCCGACCGGCGGACCTGGGGGGAGATGCCCCCGGCGGGCTCCGCCGGGGGGGTGCGCGAGGCCCGGGGGTCCACCGTCTCGCCCGACGGTTGCGCCCTCGACGCCGAGGGCCACATCTGGGCCGCCGACGCCCTGGCCGGCCGGGTGGTGCGCCTGGCCCCGGGCGGCACCATCGTCGAGCAGGTCCCGGCCCCCACCGGCCTGGGCGCCTACGCCTGCATGCTGGGCGGTGACGACGGGCGCACCCTGCTGGTGTGCCTGGCCCCCGACTTCTTCGAGCACAACCGCCGGGCCGCCCGGGAGGCCGTCCTGGCCACCACCACCGTGGCCGTCCCCCATGCCGGCCTGCCCTGACCGACCCGGCCGGGCCCGGACGTGTCCTCAGGGGGCCGGCGGCAGGAGGGCCCGGTCGACCTGGCCGGTGCGCAGGAAGGCCCGGCGACGGACCGGGTCGGCGAGATCGAAGGTGCACCAGCCCCACCAGCACGCCCCGGCCCCGGCCAGCTCCAGCAGGACCAGCAGCGGCACCCCCCGGTCCAGCTCGGGCAGGCCCCCACCCCCGAACGACCAGCCGAAGAACGGCCACCAGAACAGCTCGGCCCGGGTGACGGCTCCGTCCAGGGCCAGGTGCAGGAAGAGCCCGATGGGCAGGCCCAGCCACCGGCGGCGGACCAGCCGTCGGCGCCGGGTGACCGCCATGACCACGGCCAGGGCCAGCACCGCCCCGGCCAGGGTGTGGAGGGCGTGAGGCCCACCGGTTACCCCCTCGGCCAGGGGCAGGACGGCGCCCAGGGCCACCACCCGGTGGTCGAGGGCGGGGCTGCGGAACACCAGCCACACCACGGCCACCGCCGGGCCCACGAACCAGAGCAGCACGGCAGGCGGCCGGTCAGCGGACCAGGAGGCGGCCGCACTCCTCGCAGTGGACGCGGGTGTCGTCGGGCAGGCCCCGGATGCGGTCGCGCTCCATGGCCGAGAGCTGGAGGTGGCACCCGCCGCAGGTGGTGCCGTGCTCCAGGCGGGCCACGCCGATCCCCCCGTTGGCGGCCCGCAGCTCCTCGTACTCCGCCAGCAGGTCGGCGGGGACGCTGGCGGCCACCTCGGCCCGGCCGCCGAGCACCCGGTCCAGCTCGACGTCGATCTCGGCCTCGGCGGCGGTGATGCGGGCGGCCAGCTCGGCGGCCCGGGCCTCGAGGACGGCCCGCTCGGCGGCCACCTCGATGGTGGCCGCGTCCACCGGCTCCCGCTCGACCAGGAGCTCCAGCTCCCGGTCCTCCAGCTCGGCGATGCGTCGGGCCCGCGACGCCAGGTCGTCCTGGAGGGCCTTGAGCTCGCGGGGGTTGGTGACGGTCCCGCTGTAAAGGGCCTGGTCGGCCTGGACCGACTTGGCCCGCAGGCCGGCGATCTCGTCCTCCAGCCGGGCCTGGTCGCGATCCAGGCGGTGGCGCTCGTCGTCCACGGCGGCCTGGCGCTCCTGGACGCCCCGCAGGGCCGCCGCCACCTCGACCGCCTCGGCCCGCTCGGGCAACCCCTGGCGGCGCGTCCGGAGCTGGGTGGCGTGGGTGTCGGTGGCCTGCACGGCGAGCAGGTGCTCCATGGCGTCGGCGGTCATCGGGGCATCGGGTCCTCTCGGGGCCAGTCAGCGCCGAGGGCGCCGGAGGCAGGAGCTGGGGCGGTCGGGATCGCGGAAGCACAGGCGGCCGAGGCCGTCCACCGGCTCCGGTTCGGGGAACTGCTCGATGGGCTCGCCCTGGGCGATCAGGCTCATGGCCGCCCCCCAGGTGGCCGCCGGGTAACGACCGCCCTGGGCGTCGCCGCCACCGAAGCTGAGCCGCACGCCGCCCACCGTGGCCCCCATCCAGACGGCCATGGCCAGCCGGGGCGTGTAGCCCACGAACCAGATGTCCTTGGCGTCGTTGGTGGTGCCGGTCTTGCCCGCCGCCGGCTGCCCGTTGTCGGGGGCGGCCCGGCTGCCGGTGCCGCTCTCCACGTTGGACTCCAGCACGTCGGTGACCAGGCGGGCCACGTTGGTGGGCAGGACCCGCTCGGGCCGGGCCTGGTGGGCCAGGACGATGCGGCCGTCGATGTCTTCGACCCGGTCGATGAAGTAGGGCGGGTTGCGGATGCCGTCGTTGGCCAGCACCGAGTAGGCGGAGGCCATCTCCAGGGGGCTGATGTCGTTGGTGCCCAGCGCCATCGAGGCGTTCTCGGGGTTCAGGGTGGAGGTGACGCCCATGCGGTGGGCCAGGTCGGCCACCTTCTGGGGGCCCACGATCTGGTTCAGCCGCAGGAAGGCGCAGTTGGACGAGGTCAGGATCTGGCGGCGCAGGGTGGTGACGGCGCCCCGGGAGCCGCCGAAGTTGTCGGGCGGGTCCTCGCCGTAGCCGGGGACGTCGCCGCAGGGGCCGGTGCCGTCGACGGTGTCGTCCGGGGAGGCCCCGTCCAGGATGGCCTGGGTCAGCACGAACACCTTGAACGACGAGCCCACCTGGCGCTTGCCCTGGATGGCCAGGTCGAACTCGTAGCGGTCGAAGCCCGGGCCGCCGACCACGAACGGCACCGCCCCGGTCCGGGGGTCGACGGCGGCCATGGCCGCCGTGCCGAAGCGGCGGGCCCCGGTGATGGGGTCGGGCGGCAGGGGGAAGGTGGCGTCGCCCGAGTTGTTGGGCAGGGTGGTGTTGCGGGCCTCCAGGGCCTTGAAGTACTTGGCCTGGTCGAAGGTGGTGTACACCCGCAGGCCCCCGCCGTAGAGCCGGTTGTACCGGGCCGTCGGCGTCCCGCCCAGCCGCTCGTCCTCCAGGAGCTGCCGGCGCACCTCCTCGACGAAGTAGTCCTGCGGGGCGCGGGGTTCGTTGGCCTCGGTGGGGATGGGGTCGAACTTGGCCACGTCCGCCACCTCGCGGTCCAGGCGGCCGGTGGCGATGAGGGAGTCGAGCACGGTGTTGCGCCGGGAGAAGGCCCGGCTGCGCCGCTTGAACGGGTCGCAGGACACCGGGCACCGGATGACCCCGGCCAGCATCGCCCCCTCCGACCACGTGAGCTCGGAGACGTCCTTGTTGAAGTACACGCCGGCCGCCGCCTGCACGCCGTAGGCCCCGGCCCCGAAGTACACCGTGTTGAGGTAGCGCTCCAGGATCTCGTCCTTGGTGTACTGCTCCTCCAGCTCGGTGGCCAGCACCGCCTCCCGGATCTTCCGGGCGAAGTCCTGGTCCTTGTCGCCGATGGAGTTCTTCACCACCTGCTGGGTGATGGTGGAACCGCCCTGGTCGACGCCGCCGCTCTCCAGGTTGGCGGTGAAGGCCCGGCCGATGGAGCGGGCGTTCACGCCGTTGTGGCTGTAGAAGGCCGAGTCCTCGGCGGCCAGGACCGAGTCGACGACGGTGCGGGGCACCTTCTCGATGCCGACGAACTCGCGGTTCTCCTCGGCCACGAAGGTGGCCATGAGGTTGCCGTTCACGTCGTAGTCGTAGGACCGCTCGGACAGGCCGCCCAGGTCGATGCTGCCCCGCTCGAAGCGGTGGGCGGCAGCGATCTCGGCCACCTTGGGGGCGATCACCACCAGCGACGTGGCCAGGGTGACGGCGCCGACGGCCGTGATGAGGCCCAGGCGGGCCAGCCGCCCGGCGTTGGTGAGGATGACCCTGACGACCTTCACGCGGCTCCCGACGTTAGTGGTCGGGCACGGCCAGGGCGGCGGCGGGACGGGCCCGGGTAGCGTGCCGGGCCATGGCCCACGCCCGCCCCTTCCGCTTCGGTGTCCAGCTCTCCACCGCGCCCGACGGCCCGGCCTGGGCCGCCCTGGCCCGACGGGTCGAGGAGCTCGGCTACTCCACCGTGTTCATGCCCGACCACTTCGGCGACCAGCTCTCGCCCACCATCGCCCTCCAGGCCGCGGCGGACGCCACCACCACCCTGCGGGTGGGCAGCCTGGTCTACGACAACGACTACCGGCACCCCGTGGTGCTGGCCAAGGACTGCGCCACCCTCGACCTGCTCTCGGGCGGGCGGCTGGAGCTGGGCCTGGGGGCGGGCTGGATGACCTCCGACTACGTGCAGTCCGGCATCCCCCTCGACGAGCCCAAGGTCCGGGTCGACCGCATGGTCGAGGCCGTGGCCGTGCTCAAGGCCGCCTTCTCCGACCAGCCGGTGACCTTCCACGGCGAGCACTACGCCATCAGCGGCTACGACGCCCGGCCCAAGCCGGTGCAGAAGCCCCACCCGCCCCTGCTCATCGGGGGCGGCCTGAAGCGGGTCCTCTCCTTCGCCGGGCGGGAGGCCCAGATCGTGGGCATCAACCCCACCATCCCCAACGGGGCCGTCGACCACGAGGCGGCCCGCTCCGGCACCGCCACCGAGACCGACAAGAAGGTGGCCTGGGTGCGGGAGGCGGCCGGCGACCGCTACCCCGAGGTCGAGCTGAACGCCCTCCACTTCGCCACCATCGTGACCGACGACCGGGCCGGCACCATCGAGATGATGGCCCCCCTGTTCGGCATCCCCCCCGAGGACGTGGCCGACTACCCCCACGCCCTCATCGGGACGGTGGACGAGATCTGCGCCGACCTGGAGGCCCGCCGCGACCGGTGGGACCTGTCCTACGTCGTGGTCCAGGGCGACAGCCTCGAGGCCTTCGCCCCGGTGGTGGCCCGCCTGGCCGGCACCTGATCCCACCGCCCGTCACCCCGGCCCGCTGACACCGGCCGGCGTAGGCGCCCGGCCGGTCAGGGCGCGTGGGGGGCGACGATGGCCTCGACGCCAGCGGCGAAGCGGGCCACGTCCTCCTCGGTGGTGGCGAAGCTGGTCATCCACCGCACCACCGAGGCGTCCAGGTCCCAGGGCCAGAAGAACGACCACTCCTGGAGGGGGGCGATGGCGGCCGGGGGGAGCCGGGCGAAGACGGCGTTGGCCGCGGGCTCCCGGTCGATCTCCACGCCGGGCCGGCCCGCGGTCCGCTCGGCCAGCACGGCCGCCATCGTGTTGGCCTGGCGGGCCAGGTCGAGCCACAGGTCGTCGGCCAGCAGGGCGGTGATCTGGGCGGCCACGAACCGGGCCTTGGACGGGAGCTGGCCCGCCTGCTTGCGGACGAAGCGGGCGTGGGCGGCCAGCTCGGGCCGGAGGTGGACCACCGCCTCGCCGTACATGGCGCCGTCCTTGGTCAGCCCGAAGGTCATGACGTCCACGCCGGTGTCGCGGATCATGGCGGCCAGGCCGGTGCCCGTCGCCGCCAGGGCGTTGGCGATGCGGGCCCCGTCGACGTGGACCACCAGGCCGTGGGCGTGGGCCACCTCGGCCAGGGCGGCGATCTCGCCGGCGGTGTAGACGGTGCCCATCTCGGTGACCTGGCTGATCGACACCGCGGCGGGCTGGGGGTGGTGCTCGGTTCCCAGCCAGTGCAGGTAGGGGCTCAGCGCCTCGGGGCGCAGCTTGCCGTCCTCGTGGGGGACGGGGATGACGGTGGCCCCGGTGAAGCGGGCCGGGGCGCCGCACTCGTCCACCACCACATGGGCGGTGTCGGTGCACACCACGGCCTGCCAGGGCTGGAGCACGGTGGCCAGGCCGACCACGTTGGCCCCCGTCCCACCCCAGCACAGGGTCACCTCCACGGGGGCGTCGAAGCGGTCGCGCAGGGCGGCCACGGCGGCCGTCGTCCACGGGTCGTCGCCGTAGGCCAGGGCCGGGCCGTGGTTGGCCGCGGCCAGGGCCTCCATCACCTGCGGCGCCACCCCGGCGGCGTTGTCGCTGGCGAAGCTGCCGGCCGGCGCGGGGAGCGTCGAGGTCACGGCATCACCCTAGGGAGGCCGGCCCGGCCGGATCGATCAGCAGAGGAGCTGAACGTGAACGACGGCGACGTTGAAGTACTCGTCGGAGGCGGCGGTCCGGACGACACCCACCGTCTTCAGCTCGGTGTCACCACACTCGAACCCGCGGGCCGAGTCAATGCCCAGAGCGAACCGGGCGTAGGCGTTGGCTCCCGGCAGATAGCTGCCGATCTCGACGCCACCACGTCCCAGGGCGCTGGCATCGAAGGAGGCGCCTTCGGGGTGGGAGCCATTGGCCAGTCGACCTGACCGGTCGATGATCGAGGAGAGCGGTGCGAGGTTCACACCCATCGCCACGTCCTCTTGCGTCCCGTCCGATCCGTTCCGGTACACCAGCATGAGCTCGACGACCTCGCCCGGGCTCACAGGGGCGACATGCTTCCCCCAGCAACCGCCCTTCCTGATGAACAGGTCGACGCTGAGCGGGTCCTTCTCCGGCTGTCGCACAGCCTGGCAGTGGCGAGGTGGTTCTCCATCGAAGGCAGCATCCGGACTGATCGGACGGTGGGGACCCCGGTCCAGATCCGCCTGGTTCGGCCCCTGGAGGATCGCCGTCGTCACCGCCAGCAGGATGGCCACTCCGGCGAGAGGCAGCACGCATCGCATGAGCCATGTGGGTGGCTGGACGAACTGCAGCAGCCACCCAGCCAGCAAGGTGCTGAGCGCGGCGCAGACGGCCAGGAGAGCGACCACTTCTGCAAGCTAGCCCCGGATCGGAAGATTGATCGCTGGTACCGTCGGATCATGTCTGATCTCCAGGTCTTGGTGCTCTCGACGGCATCGAGCCTGGTGGTCGGGCTCGTCCTGGATCGACTGACGCGGCCGAGGGCGCCCGTCCTCAGGTGGCTGTCGCTCGTCGTCCTCCTGGCCGTCGGCGTCGTCGTCGTCCCTGTCGCCGTCGAGCACCTCACCGAGGACCGGATCGCCGCGGGCCAGACCGAGATCAGCTCCGTCCTCGACGTCCGGACCGATGGGGATGCGTGGGAGTCCGAGGCGTGGGTCGAAGAGGGCGACATCGTCGAGTTCCGGTACAGGGTCGAGAACGCCGGGGCGCGGGCCAACAGGTTCGTGGTCGGGATCAACCTGGCTCCACGGCTGGACCCGATCGAGGACTCGGTCCGCATCTACGACCAGAGCTCCCCGCAGGGCCGGCGCCAAGCCGACGCGGGGCCGGAGGGCGGCGGCCGGGCCCTCTTCCACGGCGGCATCGCCCTCGCATCGGTCCATCGCCCAGGTGGCGTCTCGTACATCCGTTTCTCGGCCAAGCAGGTTCCGGTCGAGGGAGGCTGCGGCGACCTGACCTTGCACACCTACGGCATCGCCGGGCTCATCGACGCCGAGAGCCCTTCGAGCGAGGATCGAGCCGTCCTCCACGTGGACGTGGCTGACGACTGCCCCTGAGAGCGGGCAGGGCGACGGGCCAGCCCCGGTCGGAGACGACTGGAGCCAGCATCGACCCGACGTCCAGCGCCTCCCCGCCGGGGACCGGCCGCCACTGAGCTGGGCCGCCTGCCCCCGAGAGGGACGGGCAGGCGGCCACCAGCCCGTTTGCGCTGCCCGGGCGCCGCCCCCCTGCTGCTCAAGCACGGCACCGGGCAACGTCCGCCCCCGCCCGAGGAGGGGCGAGGGCGAACCGTGGATCGCTACCGGCCGAAGAGGTAGGCGATCACCAGGGTGAGCGGTACGTACGCCTCCCCCGACCGGCGCCGGCGGCAGCGCTGCCGACCGGGCCTGGGCAGGCAGTGGCCTGGATCGAAGCTCATGGGGTCCCCTCCCGAGAGACGCTCGGCACCGCCGATGGTCGGCCACTGACTTTATCAGTAGGCTGAGGTCGGAGTGAACCGGGTCGCGTCCATCACCTGGACAGGTGATGCCCGGCGGCAGGCGGGGTCAGGGTTGGTGAGGGGCCGTCCCAGGCCGTAGTTCCTTATCCATAGACTGTGGCGGTGAGGCTGGGAGGCCGGTGGGATGCGGCTTCGTGCCGCCCCGTCAGCGTCCCCGCGACCGGGCGGTGGTCGTGGCCTTCGGACAGCGCGTCCGGCAGCTCCGGCGGGCCGCGGCGCTCACGCAGGAAGGGCTGTCCGAGGCGGCGGGCCTCCACGCCACCTTCATCTCCAACGTCGAGCGCGGCTACCGGACGCCCACGCTCAGCACCATGCTGCGCCTGGCCAACGGCCTCGGCGTCACGCTGGCCGAGCTGGTCGAGGGCCTGGAGGACGCCATCGCCGACGAGGCCTGACCGGCCGCTGCCGGGAGCGACGGGATGAGACCCCCGCGGTCGCCGTCCAGCGCCTCGATGGCAAGGGGCCGTGGCCTGGACCACGTGGCCGGCCGACGTGGTCGTCGACCGCGACGGCCGCCCGCACCCGGGGGGATGGGTGCGGGCGGCCGAAGCGTGAGCCTCTGGTGGTCCGGCGCCGGCAGGAACGCACGGACCGGGCTCAACCGGTGCACCAATGAGGAGGCGGTGCACCGAGATCTGCGGGTTCCCCGTCCGGGCCGCCCCGTTCGGGGGGCGACCCGGGTGGGGTGGGGTCAGTCTTCGGGGTTGGGGTTGGTCTGGGCTCGGGTGGTGAACTCCTCGGTGCCGATCAGCTCGGCGTAGAGCCCGGAACGGTCGCCGGTGGCCCGCAGGAAGGCGATGCCTTCGGCGCGTTCCCCGGCGAGGGGATCACGGGCGAGGATCTCTTGGTAGGAGTCCCTGACCAGAGCTCCGAGAGGTTCGTCGAGGTTGGCGAAGGACCTGGTGACGGTCTTGCGGGACACGCCGTCGGCGAGGCGTTCGGTCCAGTGGGCCAGGCCGGCTGGGTCGGGGCTGCGGTGCAGGAGCCGGTCATAGAGGCGGGTCACGAACCCTTCGTTGGTGGACCCGGCTTTGGTCCAGAACTCCGGTGAGGCGGCGAGGTCGGCGAGGAGCCGGTCGTAGCGTCCGGAGGTGCGCAGCCGGCCGATCCAGTGCGCCTTGCCTGCTGGTTCGGCGTCGCGGCCGAGCATGGTCTGGTAGGCGTCGTCGACGACCATGCCCAGTGCTTCGTCCGAACCTGAGATGGCTCGGGCAAAGGACGCCGGGGAGCGACCCCCGGCGAGTTGGCCGGTCCAGTAGGCGAAGCCGGGAGCGTCGGGGCAACGACCCAGGAGCTCCATGTAGGTCAGCCGCACCACCGCGCCTTCACCAGCGACGGCGTGCTCGGCGCAGTCCAACGCTGGGAGGACCACGACCAGCTCGGTGGCCGAGGTGGTCGACGGTGCGACCAGGCCCCCGTTGAACCGGGCCCGCACCTGGTGCGACCCCGCCGGCAAGGTGGTCGTGATCGACGCCACGCCCTCCTCCACCAGAGCGATGCCCAAGCTCGTCGTCCCCTCCGGGCCACCGAAGAACTCCACCGACCCCGACCCCGACGACGGCGTCGGTGCCACCGTCGCGGTCAAGGTCACGTCGTCATCAGCACGCACCGGCACCGGAGCATCCACAACCAGACTCGTCCCGGCCACGGTCACGTTGCCAAGGAGGATCGGATCCACCTTCGGCGTGCACGCGAACGTCGAGAGCAACCCGAAGGTGGTGTTGGTGCCCGAGATGGTGAAGCGCTCCAACGTCACCGGCACCACGTCACCCGGTGCGCCGGTGAGCTCCGCGCTGCCCTGCTCGCCGGTGAAGGCGGTCCAGCTGTCGGGGAGCCCTTCCGGGGTCCCGTAGGTGTAGGTGGCGGTGTCGGCCGAGCCGGTCCCTCCGGGACCGAACACGAACTCGATCGTGTCCTCTTCGAAGAAGAGCATCGGGCCCACCGAGACGCCGTTGTCGCTGTACATGGTGACCTCGAAGTTGCCCAACGGGACACTCCCCGGGGCCCGGGTCGCGGGCAGGATCGCCTGCGCGTTCACCTGCACCCCGAAGATGTTGCCGTCCTCGATGGAACGGCACTCATACGAAGTCCCACGGCTGGGCAACACCTCGATCGCCACCGGATCGGAGTGACCCGGAAGGAACGATCCATCGCCCGAGTACACCGCAACGAGGGTGTGCTGACCCGGAGCGATGTCCACGGGAAGATCCATCTGCACCGCGATGCCGCCGCCACCGGCCGCCAGCTGCTTCTCCAGCGTCGGCTCCGATTGCCCGGGAGCGACGCCGTTACGCAAGGGCAAGGGCTGGCCGTCGAGGAGGAACTGCACCGTCCCCCCCGGCTTCGACGTCGTGGGCCCGCTGACCAAGACGTCGAGCTGCTCGGAGTAGCCGGGCCGGAGGGGCAGGCCCGAGTACGTGAACAGCTGGACGGTGGAGGGAACCCGGCCGTCGGCCACGACGAACACCTCGCCGCTCTCGGTGGCCGCAGTGGCCGACTGCACGCCCGTGCCCGGGTCGACCACCGCCAGGTCGAAGGCCACACGAACGGTCGACGCCCTGATCGGCGTGGTGACCGCGATCCGCACCTCCCGATCCACCGTCGTCCCCGCGCCGAGGGCGAAGCCCGTCGCCGGGCCGAGAGAACCCCGCAACGTCCCCGCGGTGTCGGTCAGGGTGACCGGCACCCACGCCCCGGCGTCGTTCTTGACCTCCACGTCGACCTGGTCGAGCGTCAACTGCTCGGAGGCGCCCAAGGGGTAGGTCGTCGCCATGGTGATGTCGAGGCGGGCGTTGTGGATGGGGCTGCCGGCGGAGGGGTTGGTGGCCGTGACCGTGAGCTCGGTGGGGGCCCCGTCCTTGGTGAAGGGGGTGGGCAGGTCGGCGGCGATGGTGGGGGTGGGAACGACGGGATAGGCCGTCGCAGGCGAGGTGGAGGGGTAGAACTCGGCGTCGCCGGAGTAGGTGGCGGTGAGCTGGCGGGTCCCGGTGGGCAGCTTGGTGGTGGTGATCTGGGCGGTGCCGTCACCTTGGAGGGGGGCGGTGGCGATGAGGGTGGAGCCGTCGCGGAACTGGACGAACCCGGTGGGGTTCGGGTTGCCGTCGGTCGGGTCGCCGTCGCAGTCCCCGGGGACGCCATCCGCGGTCACGGTGGCGTCGAGGGTGACCTCGTCACCGAGACGGACCCCGGCGGGGGGCGCGGCGACCAGAGCCGTTGCGGTCTCGCAGTCCGGGGGGGCGATGCGGGGCAGCTCACCCTCAACGGTGAGGGAGATGGCGTGACCCTCGCCCTGGAGCTGCTCGTTGATCGGCTCCGGGAGCGCCGGGTGGCACCGCGGATCGGTGGTGTCGATCGCAGAGATGGCGAAGTTGGGATCGGCCACGGTGACGGGCCGGGTCTCGAGGGGTTGGCCGAGGGGCGGCCAGGTGTAGGCCGAGGTGGTCCGCAGCTCCAGGGTGACCGGATCTTCTGGTCGGCAGTCGGCGACGATCAGCGGGTTGGGAGCGCCGGTGGGATAGACCTCGATGTGGAGATCGACGTCGATGTCGACATCGATCGAGAGGTTCCCGGCGCCGTCGAGGGTGCCGGTGGCCGTGCCCGGGTCGGTCTGGGTGAACGTGGCGGTGATGTGCACGTCGCCGTCGATCGGGCTGGAGATGTGTTGCACGAAGGAAACCGGGCTGGTTTCCAGTGAAGCACCGGTGATCGCGCCGGTCTCTTCGTCGATGGTCCCCTCGAGGGTGAGCGGGTCCGGGAGGCTGGCCGGCTCACCGTCGCGGATGGTCAACAACCCCCCGCCGGGCACCAAGGCGGGCTCGAACGGCGACGCCGCCCGCCCCTGACCAGGAGCTGCGCTACCTACAGCTCCGAGTGGGGGGGGGGGGCAAAAGCGAAGGCGAGCGTTGACGCCACCACCGCCGCTACCGCAACCACTGAACATCTGGACAACATGTCTGGGGATCCCCCCTGTCGAAGAACAATCCTGCACAACACCATTTGGCCAACCCACAGGCCGCCAAAGTGCCATCCACCACCATGCCCAGCCCAATCTTGCCGAACCTGCGCGAAACGCTCTCATTCAGAAGAATACAGTTACTGCCAGTAGCGCGTTCACCCAGCCCACGCGCCTTCCCGCACCGCCCACGACACAGACCGCCACGGACGGACGATCAGCGCGCAGATCCCGCAAGGTTCCCTTGCCCACAGTCCCGCCCCAACACCGGCAAGCCCACGACGGACTTCTGGCTTGCTGGTGCCAACACCCACCCGCCTCTCAGGGAGAAACACCCCATGCTCTTCAGCCATACCACCGCGCCCTGGCGCGCCCCCTCACACCCCCGACGACCCCGCGCCCTCGCCCTGACCATCCTCGGAGCGCTCGCCCTCACCATCACCGCAGCCGCCTGCGCCCCGGCCAACCCACCGTTCTGGCAGCCCGGCACCGCCGTCGTGGCCGACACCCCCATCGGGCCACTGGTCCCCATCCACTGGAGCGCCACCAACGGCGGCGACGCCGCCCAGACCTACCAAGTCGACATCAACGGCGTCGCCGTCGCCCTCCTCCCCGCAGCCACCCGGGCCTGCATCCTCACCGGCCTCAACCCCACCACCACCTACACCGTCCGCATCACCGCCCACGCCAACGGCCACCACAGCCTCGAAAAAGGCGGCACCGCCGGCGACCGCACCACCACCGTGACCACCCCCGCCGCCGGCGGAGCAGGCACCGTCAAGGGCTGCCTCCCCTTCGCCGACACCAACACCGACGGCATCCCCGACGACGACGACGCCGACCGCCTCCCCGACGCCGTCGAGACCAACACCGGCACCTACCTCAGCGCCTCCAACACCGGCACCGACCCCACTCTGGTCGACACCGACAACGACGGCCTCACCGACGGCGACGAGGTCTTCGGCCGGACCGGACTCAACCTCAACGCCATGGGCGCCCGCCCCGTCCACAAAGACCTCTTCGTCGAGACCGACTGGCTCGACGACCCCGCCTGCCCCACCACCGGCCACCGCCCCACCCCCGGCGGGCTCACCCCCATGATCGACGCCTTCGCCAATGCCCAAGTGGCCAACCCCGACGGCACCACCGGCATCCGCGCCATCGTCGACTACGGCCAAGGCGGCCTCTACACCGGCGGCAACGTCATCGCCGACACCGACGGGCGCATCGCCAACAACAGCGCCGGCTCAACCGAGTTCACCACCCACAAGGCCACGCACTTCAACCCGGCCCGTAAGGGCGTCTTCCACTACGCCATCCTCACCGCCTACCGCGGCGGCAACGCCGAGTTCGGCGGCGACGACCTCGTCATCGGCAACGGCTGTAACGACAACGACAACATCGAGTTCGCCCGGGTCCTCATGCACGAGCTCGGCCACAACTTCCTCCTCAACCACGGCGGCTGGACCATGCCCAACAACCCCTTCCTGAGCACGCCGGACGAAAAGCCCAACTACAACTCCATCATGAACAACCTCTACGCCCGCACCGGTCCTGACACCAACTGCGACGGCATCGGCGACGGCGGCATCGGCTACTCCTACGGCACCAACGCCGACCTCGACGAAACCGACCTCAGCGAGACCAACGGCATCTGCAACGGCGTCGACATCGACTGGAACGCCAGCGGCCACATCAGCAACAACGTCCAAGAAGACATCAACGGCGACGGCAACATCAACTATCCCCCCTACATCGGAGGCCCCATGCTCCCCCTCGACGACTACGACGACTGGAACCGCATCGAAACCGCCGGCCTCCGCTCCTTCAGGAACAACGCCGACTGACACCCACGATCCCCCCCAACTCACCAAGAACATGACTGGCCGCCCGCACCCAGGAAGGGTGCGGGCGGCCACGGTGTGAACCTCAGGGACGCTTGGTGGTGTCGGAGGGAGACGGGCGCTCCGTAGCGGCGGCCCGGACGGAGAAGGACCGAGACCGAAACGACCCCCAGGCGGACCTGGGGGCCGGCGGACCTCGGCGAACACTCTCGCCCTCACCATGGTGGATGACGTGGGTCTGGGAGAGGTCGCCGTGGTGGCCCTTTCCAGGTGGAGGCCGCGGCGACCCAGCCGCCCCGAACCCAGCGGGCAGGGCCAAGAGGTCGTCGCAAGGCGCCCGACAGGAGCACCCCGGCGGCTCCGCAAGCACACCAGGCTGCTGCCTGAACAAGTCGACGAGCTGGTAGCTACCTACCGAGCCGGCGCCAGCAAGGCCGCTCTGGCTCGCCAGTTCGACATCAGCGATACGACGGTGCGGGCTCACCTTGAGCGCCGAGGTGTCGCCTGAAGATCGCTCCTCCGTGTCGCCCTCTGACGAGATGTACTCTCAGGGCACACCCATGGGAGGGAACCATGACCAGTGCTTTCGCCGGCTACCCGGCACCATTCGTCTACGACGAGCCCGACGGCAAGAAGACCCAGCAACTGCTGTGGGGCGACTACGTCAAGCTCGGTGACGAGGTGCGGGGTGAGTGGCAGCAGGTAGCCAAGGCTCGCAACGAGAGCGGCTGGATGCGCAAGGCCGACCTCCAGAAGGAGCGGTTGCTGGAGATCAACTTCGTCGATGTCGGCCAGGGCGACGGCTGCTTCGTCGTGACGCCAGGCGACAAGCGGATCCTGATCGACGCTGGCCTGCGGGACAACATGTTCTGGTACCTGCGGTGGCGGTTCAACCTGCGCCAGCACCCGGACAACGTGATCGACATCGAGCACGCCATCATCAGCCACCCGGACTCCGACCACTACCAGGGCTTCGACGCCATCCTCGACAGCCCGCAGCTCTCGATCGGCACGCTGCATCACAACGGCCTGATCGACCACGAGGGCAATCAACGCCTCGGTCCCACCACGACCGTCGGCCGGCGCAAGTTCTACACCGACCTGATGACGACGAAGACGAAGCTCAGGCGCAGCCTCACCGGCATTGATCCCGGGAAGAAGTACCCGGCGCTGCTGCGCAAGGCACTCAAGTTGGACCGCGTCGGTGACATTCAGATGCTCTCCAGCCTGGACAGCTTCCTGCCCGGCTACGCCTCTGGCGACCTCACCATCCAGGTACTCGCCCCGGTTCCTGAAACCATCGAGCGAAAGCCCGCCCTGCGCCGGCTCGGCATCGACGGTGTGACGAAGAACGGCCACAGCGTCGTCCTGCTGCTGACCTACCGCGGGGTGCGATTCCTGCTGGGCGGCGACCTCAACCGAGAGGCCATGGAGTACCTGCTCGAGCACTACGAAGGGCAGGGCAGTGAGGAAGGCGACGGCACCGAGCACTCCGTGTTCCGGGCCGATGTGGCCAAGGCTTGCCACCACGGCAGCGCCGACGTGTCGGACAGCTTCGTTGCCGGCGTCAACGCCATCGCCACGGTGATCTCCAGTGGGGACAACGAGCCCTACGCCCACCCCCGGCCGGATGCCCTTGGCCTGATCGGCAAGCACGGCCGGGGCGATCGCCCCCTGATCTTCAGTACGGAGCTGGCTCGCTCGCCAAGCGAAGCCGGGCAGGGCCCAGAGCGGCTGCGGACCACCCGTGCGGCGGCACTGGATGCGGCCCGGGTGGAGATCAACGAGGGGAACGCCTCGACCGAGGAGCAGCCCGGTCACGTGGCTGCCGCCTACCAGCGCGCCATTGCCGTCTACGGCATGATCAACGTGCGCTCGGATGGTGAGCGGGTGATCATCGCTCAGAAGCTGGAGCGAGACTCAACGGCTGGCAAGCAGTTCGACGTGTCCTGCCTTGAACCTGACGATGAGGGCAATCTGGTTTACAACCCCAAGCCCAAGAAGGCTGGCTGAGGTTGTCGGAGGACGGGGCCAGGTCAGTCAGGCGGGTTGAAGGGTCAGCCCCTTATGTCACTTCGGTACGGCGCCGTTGACGATGTCGTCTTTGGTCAGCTGAGCGTTGTGCAAATCGTCGCGCACGTGTTCCAATTCGTCGGCCAGACGCATCCAGGACTCAACGTAGGCGCGGTCCAGGTTCCTGGCGACCCCGAGGTCGATCAGGCTGCGGCTCTCTCTGGCAAGCATGGTGAGTCTTGCCAGAATGTCTTGCTCTTTGGTGGTTTGGTGTTCAGTAGTAGTATCTTCCGCCATAACCACTCTATAGTGCGGCATGTTGCTGGATTAGTCAATGGCGGTATGCAGCAATGTAATACCGCACTATTCATCAGCTGTGGAGCTGCTCACCACTGAGACTTGTTCCCGGCTGACATGCTTGACAACGGAACGCGTCAGGCCGTTGCCGGTACCTATGTCGTGATGATGACTTCAATCTCGGCCTCGGCAGCACCCTGAATCTTGACCCGCTTGATGTCCGGGCCGACATCCCCTTCCCACGACACCTGCCTCTCTGCAATGTCGGTAGGGCCAAAGTCAGGCGTCTCCACGACCAGGCGCAGGGTCTGGAGGTCTGGCTCGTCCACAACTCCATCCGCAACCGGCACCAGCTTCAGCTGCTGACTGCTGCTGTTGAGCTGGCACGTCCCCACCACTCGCAGGTTCGGATCATCCGTACCCGGCATCCGGTTGTACCAAGCGGACCAGTCGTAGCAATCCATCAGGACCCCTCCCGTATGTAGTGACCGGAGCACTGTAGAGGGAGATGGCAGGCCTTGCCTGGACATGTCCTACGGGTACCGCTGCTTGAGGACGAGTGCACCAAGCGTCGGGCCGCCGCCCCGTACCCCAGACTCACCTGGTGCCCCACCTCGTCGCCCTCTACGCCCGGATCTCACGAGACGACATCGGTGAGCAGACCTCGACTGCTCGGCAGCTCCGGCTCTGCCGCCAGTTGGCCGACGAACGGGGTTGGCAGATCGTCGGGACTCACGAGGACGTGGGACGGTCCGCTTTCGCTCCAGGGGTCGTGCGAGGCGGCTACGAGAGATTGCTCGACGCCGGCAGGTCGCCCTTGTCGATGAACCGGTACAGGATGCGGGGGGTAATGCCGACGGCCTTAGAGGCTTCGGCGGTGGACAGCCATTCGTCGACACTGTCAGTCACTCTGGTGATGTTACAGCACCATCCAGGCCCGCTGACAGAGGGTGCCGAGGAAGGTATCTCGGGTGCCTTGGTGTCGCGCTCCTGAGCGGCCTGGCCCTCTCAACGGCTCAAGTCAGCCCGAGCAGTCGCGGGATGGAATCCGAGTGGGTTTGCTCTTGACCACTCGGAGTTCGGCCCACCCATCGCCAACTTGTCTGACCGAGACCGTATAGACGCATTCCTCACCAAAGTGGGTCTGGGCACCGGGCCACAGATCTCTTACCACCTCTGGATGAACGACACCTTTTACGTCGGTCAGGATGAAGGTTGCGAGTGGAAGACTCTCGTCGAGCACATTGGTCTCTGCGAGGATGACCATGAGGTCACCATCGAAGATGTCTGCTACCGCAATGCCATCGCTATGGTTAAGGGAGAGACGAACCAAGTAGGCACAGTCTCCATCCATGGACCAGGTCGGGCCGGAGTGATCCTTGGCACTATGCATGGCACAGTCGGAATCTGAGGCCGTAGAGCCTGCCGCCACCTGCTCGATGCCGTTCGACTCAGATTGGCCCTGAGCCACAGAGAGCGCCAGCAGAAGTACGGTCACCGGAACGATTGACTTTCTCGCCCATTCGCCCTTATGGGTAGCCAGCCAGCTCCAGCAGAGCCAAACTTGCAACCAGAATGGTGATAGCTCTGACCGAAGTCGAGTATCAGCTAGGGCGATGACTTGCTCGATGAACCCTCGATGTGGAGACTCGCCAGACACCACAGACTGAGTCTCAGTCTCAGTTTGGTCTGGCGCGCCAGTGGGTGGCACTCCTGACGATAACCCTGGAAGCTGAAGCTCCGCTGAATTCCCTCCCCCCTCCCCGGCGTGCAACTGGCCAAGCCCAGAAGTGGGCTGGCGCCTGAAAAATATGGCCGCGTAGCGGATGATGAGAAGTCCCCCCTGGACTAGGTGTCGTGGATGACGCGCCAGAGGAGAAAGACGATCCCCCAGAGGTGTCACCCGGCACCCTAAGAAACGGAGATTGCGATACATGCGCGGCCACCCCCCAACCGGAGTCGCTCTCTCACATGTGCAATTCATGACGAGATGAGTCAAGAATAACCCGCAAGTTCAAGCAGAAAGTTCCGATAGGTACGACGAGTAATGATTCCGAGATGCATTCTCGTGAATGTCAACGTTGTCGATTCCGCAACGCTTGTGAGGGGGACGTTTGTCGTACAATCGAAGTTGTAATGACAAACGCAGAACTCGTTCAAGATCTCAAGCAATTCATCACTACAACTGTCGGTCAATCCGAAGAACGGTTGTGAAGTGAAATGCAGCAGCTTCGGAAAGAAACGCACGCTGGCTTTGCCGGTGTGGGTGAAGCCGTCGAAAATCGGGCCCAGCAGCAGGACAGAGACCATGCTGAAACCACCCGGCGGCTGGATGACCACGAAGGTCGGTTGCACCGCTTGGAACGCCGGGCGGCGTAGGTACTGGATCGTTGGTGACCAAGGGCCCAGAGCCGCCAAAGGCCGAAGGTCCACCTCAGCTCACACTTCGACCTCTACCATCCATCCAGTCCAAGGCAGGCTCTCACCCCACCCCTCCCGAGCTCGGCTGCGTTGGGCTTCGACTCCAGGGGCATCAGGAACCAACACGTTCCCACCCAGGCAGGCCTTCGTCAGTCCTCCCGTTGAGAGCGCAGCTCCTCCGAGAGGAGGTGCCCACGGAGGCCGAGCAGCTGGGCTCGGAGCTGCATGCCGTTGTCCCCGGTGGCCACGATGACCGAGCCCTCCCCCACGATGGTCTGAAGCAGCTCGCAGTGGCTCAGGATCTCCCGATCGCCGTTGTCGTGCGTCACCGGATCGGTGCTGTCGGCCATCACTTGGAGGTCAACTGTGGAGGTGACCGGGACCACGGCCGTTGGCTCGGCTAGGCCGCGCAACTCGCGTAGGCGGCGCAGGGCAGCCTTCGCTCGGCGCCGGACTCGCTCGTCTCGGGCGTAGGTCTGGGCATCAAGCTCGTCGATGACCGGCAGCGGCAGCACTAACCGCACCCGCCGGGCGCCGACTTCCTTGCACCACGGCAGCTGGTCGAATGGGTCGTAGTGCAGGAAGACGTTGGTGTCGGGCACCACGGCGACGGTGCCGGCGGGCAGTTGGTGAGCATCATGGAGCTGCTGCAGCGCCGCAGCGTGACGCGTGAGGTACTCACGCTGCGCTTCGACCTCGGCTTCGATCAGGTTGAAGGCGCGCTCAGCGCCGTACCGCAGGCTCCGAAGGTGCCAGTACCGCACACCGATCAGGTGGTCGATGGGTTCACGAGCCACGAAGAGTGAGCGCAGCTGTCGCTCGGCTTTCTCCACCCACTCGATGTACCGAGGAAGCACCTTGCCCACCGGGTGTCCGCCCTGGGTGATGGCGTTGTGGGCTTCAAGCGCCAGAATGTCGAGCTGGCGGGCGGCCTCAGCACAGGTTCGTCCTGGCTTGGGCCTTAGGTGGGTCATTGTGGCGACGGTAGCGGAGGCGCCAACTCAACGGGGGCGAAGCTTGCCGGTCTACCTTCATGGCATCAAGGTTCAGGCCTCGGGCCCGCAAACAAACTGTTGTGGGTTGGCCGAGGGCGGGAACTCCACAACCTGAAGCTCAAGCCAAAAGGTGTCGGTCCTCCGAATGGTGAGAAGGTAGTCACATCCCGGGCCGTAGCCGACTTGTTGACCAGCAGCGAGCGGGCCCACCACGTAGGGAGCGGTCTGACCGGTCAGATCCGAAATGGTGAACGTGGCGAGGTGCGTGAGTGGCCCATCCGGAGGCGGGTAGCTGTCGAAGGATATCCCGCCAGCGGTCAGGAGCAGCTTGTTATCGAAGAGTTCGACTACCGCTAGGCCCTCAGTGTCGTAGTCATCAGACAGTCTCACCATGTAGCCACCCTCGATTCGGACCAGCCACTCGTCCTCCGTCGTGGTCTTCGCAGTGGGGATCGTCGTGGAACTCTCGGTCGGTGGCGCCGTACTGGTCGTCGTTGAAGTAGGCAGACTGTCAGAAGAGGTCGTGGTGCTCGTTGAGGTCTGACTGTCCGCTACGTCGGCTTGAGCTTTCGACTCTGATGAGTCGCCGTTGAATACGGTGGCTGCCACAAGTGCTACGACGAACAAGATGGCGACTGGCCAGGCACGAGCCGACTTGCCAGCAGACATGAATAGAAAGACGGCCGTAGCCAAGAGAGCAAGGACCAGCAACCAAAGCAAACGTGGCAGCGAAAGGGTGATCTGCGCTAGGCCAACAAAGACGCCCGCAAATACGACGATGGCTCGCGCTACGCCGGAGTTGAGGGGACTCCCATCAGATGAGCTGGAGCCTTTCTTGGCCGGGCCCTTGTCCGAGTCGGGGGCACCCGAAGTGTCTGGCTCACCATCATCAGTCGTCAATGAAGTGTCTCATCTCTAGCTGATGCAGCTCCATCGCGGGCTTCTACCACGGACGTCACCGCAAGCGAGAAACTGCAGCTTGGCTTCCCGAACCAACTCCTGGGCCCTGAGCCCAGCGCCGCACCATAGGCACCAAGGATTGCGGTTGGTGCGCGATACCCCTCGCCGGAGTAGGTGCTCACCTCTGGTCGAGCCGCCACTGAGCGGCCTCACGGTGTGTATCCAAGAACAACGGCCGCCAGCGATCCTGCAGTACGGCCCACTCCACCGTCAGGTCCCGGCGACCGGCGCGGACCAGGCGCTCGAACCCAGGCTGTGGGGTGCTGGTCTCCACCAGGCGTTTGGCTGCTGCCACTGCGCCATGACGCTCGATCATGCTGGCCCATACCGTCGGGTCGTACCCCAGCTGGCGGCACTCTTCAATCGCCTTGAAACACGCTGCCTGAAAGTCGTCGGCTATTGACACACCATCAATCTGGCATACGCCCGTATGCATCAGCCTCCACGTTCACCAGCACCCCCACCTACGATCCCATCAAGCCCAAGGCAGGCCCCCTCACCCCACCCTCCCGAGTAGGTCTGCCTCGGGCTTTGAACTTTCGTCCTCACCGGGCCGCCTGCCCCGGAGAGGCGAGGGGGCAGGCGGCAGCCGGCTTGGTTGCACTGCCCGAGTCTCGCCCCCCTGCTTCCAGCACGGCACCCGGACAGCTACTCGCCCCCACCTCATGGGCGGGAAGCGATCACGCGGCCTCACTCCGCCGCCAGCTCGACCACAACGTCTCGCACGACCTCCCGGTCCACCACGGCGGCGTCGTAGCTCACCCACAGACTCGATGGGCCGACTAGCGCCGTCAGGATGTTCCGGTTGGTGCCGATCTCATCCGAGGAGAGGGCGCCCTCCCAGATCTCGACCTCCCCAATCGTCTCGGTGAGCGAGAGCCGGGGGTCCTCCCGGTTGCCGGCAGCGCTATCCAGCCCGACCGTGGCGGCCAGGGCGAGTTCGTCCACACTGACGCCATAGGCGCACTCGTCGTCCCGTAGGCGTGGCACGTCCTCGGTGAGCGCAGCTGCCAGCGCGTCGCAGAGTTCGGCCACCGTCGGGACACCCCCGGGTGGGGAGGCCAGATTGTCGATCACCGCGCCAAGATCGACCGGCAGGGGAAGCACACCAACCGTCCGGTCGTACTCCTCCGTCTCCACACCGTCGCCCGGTTGCGAGGTGTCCAGCTCGTAGTCCTCCTGGCGACCGCCACCAAGCTTGAGCACCAGCCAAGCGGCCTCTCCTTCGGCACAGGCAGCGGGCAGCTCGGTGGGCAGCGAGAAATCGACCGTTTGGTGCGTCGACGGCGCCGTCCCCAGCTCCTCAAGCTCGTCCCCGATGGCCTCTCCGGGCAGCGGCCGGTACCCCGAGCTGATCTCCTCCAGCGTTGAGCCGCACACCACCTCGGCCCCCTCGAGCCGGGCGGCTCTGCCCACCAGGCGGAGTTCAACCTCGACGCCGAGGTAGAACTCGGCATCGTTGCTTCGCTCGGCGCGGAGGTCAATCACCCTCGCTTCGACACCGAAGGCCGTGACGGTCTCGTCGAGTTCGGCCGCAGGCCTGAGTTCACTTCCTGGCCCAGCCTCCGCCCCTCGCGGTGAGGGCGACGGAGCAACAGCGGTAGTGGTGGCGTTCCCATCTGCCCGCGTCGACTCACCGTCAGAGGCAGGTGAGCCGCCGCAGGCGACCATCAGGACAGTCATGGCCAGCACCGCCCGCAGCAGACAGCGGCCTGCCATCGAGATCCCCACGGCGTTCTCCTCCCCGCCCCGGGCTGGGGCTGTCGCGCTGTGCCGGGCGACTGTACTGGACGCCAATGATTGGGACAAAAACAGTTGGGGCGCATGTTCTCTGGATGGGGAGGCATGGGACGTACTGGCGTTGGCACTCGCATGCCTCCTCCTCTGTCCTCTGCCACCACGACATTCGGCCAACGGGTCCGAGAGCGTCGCCACGAACTCGCGCTGTCCCAGGAGAAGCTGGCGGTCGTCGCCGGCCTGCACTGGACGTTCGTCGGCCAGGTCGAGCGAGGGCAGCGCAACCTCAGCCTGCACAACCTCCTCAAGCTGGCTGAGGCCCTGGGCGTGGATCCGGGAGAGCTGGTGCGGGGGTTGCGGGCGCCGTAGGCGGCGCGATCGCGCCGCCACCGAGCCCCGAAAGACGGGGGCCTGGCTATCCGGAGGTTGCCCGAGCTGGGGACAACCTGTCGACCGACCCTTCCCGGTATCCACAGCCTCTAGCCCTAGCGATCCACACCCCTCAGTCCAGTACCGTGGAGGCAGCGAGGAAGGCAACGGACGCCGACGAAAGGAGGTTGCGGGAGTGACGCATAGGACGATGTCCTACGCCGGAACCACCTGGAAGGCCTAGATGATGAATGCCAACGCCGTAGCTTTGGTGTTGGCATTGTCATCGCTCGTTGGTGTGACCAGCTTCGCCTACCTTCTTGTCGCACTCACCCACGTGGTGAGGAAGCGGGCGGAGCATGTCCACGAACTTGAGGTTGGAAAGGCTGGCTCCCGGCTACACCTGAGAGTGAAGTTGAGCAAGCTGAAGTCAGGTGACGAAGCGCAAGTAGCAAGAGCGAAAGCCCCCGAAGATCGTGACTAGCAAGCCGGTCCGTGCGACAGCCATTTGCCGAACCTGGGCGAAATAATTACCGCAGTGCCCGGAGAAATCACGTAGAGCGGGATCGTCATCAGCAAGGAGAAGATGCCCGGTCCCACAGGGGCCGGGCATCTCTGCATTGGAGTCGTCCACGAGACGACGGGGAGGCGTCAGCCGCCTTCGTCCAGGGCCACGATCACCTGGTTGCAGTCCTGCACGATGATCTGACTGGTGGTGTCGAGCTGTTTGGCCTGCGCGTCGGGCATGGCCGCCACGGTGCCGGCGTAGGTCGAGCCAGCGGTGATGAACCCGGTGAGGACGTAGGGCACGAGGTACTTGAGTGCTCGGACGGTCAGCGATGCCGAGACGGGATCCACTCGGCCCTTGGAGAGTTCCAGCAGGAGCGCGGCGTTGTGCTTCTCGACCTGGTCGAGAACGGCCTTGAGGGTGCGGATCTCGATTTGGGCTTCGCTCAGCTCGCCTTGGACGTAATGGAAGTCGGCTTGAAGCTGGGCGATATAGCGCTTCAGTTCTTCGTTCTCGATGACGCCGAGCTGAATGCGAAGGTGGAGTGACTCAATGAGGGCTCGGTCGGTGGCAGGCCGAGGGCCACCATGCTTACCCAATAGGCCTTCGAGCCATCCATCTATCTCTTGAGCAAAGAGGGGGGAGTCTATGTGAAAGAAACGAACCAATTCTATAGGTATGCCGCCACAACCCAGCACCTGATCGTAGTCGTCAATTATAAAACCCAGCTTCGACAGGTGGCCCGACACGGCACCGCCCGTTCTACTAATTTGAGAAGTCACGGCCGATATCTCTGAAAGTGCTAAGGGTACTTGCAACATTAAATATGCATCGTAGGGGCCGACAGTGGCGTAGGGGCCAGTTTTAACTATCCAGTTATGGTTTAGCGATGCCGCCTTCACAATTCTGCGAATCAGCGCCTGATGCTTGGAAGCAATTCTCTTCGAACGAGAGCCGCTCGCTGCGTGGCCGATGTAGACAACGGGGAGCGGGGTCATGCTCAGCTCATCAATGGTCATTGAAGCCATGGACCATGGCACCGGCCCCTACGGCGGTCAGAAGAGCAGACCCCAACATGGCAAGGCTGTTTGGGTCCGCAGCAATGACGAGGCTCGCCAGCGTCGAGGCACCGGTACCGGCTGCCAGACCACCCATGCTGCCAATGATCTGATTTCGCCTACTCGTCTGACGCCGGTAGAGCCTGCCGACGGCTTCTCTGATATGAGTAGGTGAAGCTTGCTCGGCGCCATATCGGTCGGCCAGCTTGCCAGCTTCGTCCATGAGATCCTCGGCGAACTCTTGAACGCGTACCTGAGTTTCGGTATACCCCGCAGGGGAGGGCTGAGGAACACTCATGTCAAATGTTCCCCCGGCTCAAGGGTGGTAGTAGATGGCCACGGCGGTCGGTCTTCGCCTGCCTTCAGCTGATCGAAGTACAGCTCGATCTCTCGCCTCATTCGTGATTGAGCCGACTCGCCTCTGGAACTAGCACCATCATCTTCACTTGCTCCCGAGAGCCTAGGAAGAATTAGCGCGACGATAGAGCCAGTGAAAATGGCCGCTGCAGCTACAGCCAAGGCGATGACTACAGAACTAAAATCCGAACCTTGGCCCTCAAGATCCGCGGAGCTGGACACCACCGTAGTAGTGAACGCAGCAAAGGACGTGGTGAAGAGGCCCGCAGCCAGAATGTGCCAGGGCGTGAAAATCTCATCGGATTTTTGCAATTCAAGCCGCCGCTCGTACAGCTTCTCCCTTTCTGATGCCGAGAGCTCGTGTTCAAGCTTCTCGTGGGTTTCTCTTAGCTCTTTTCGCTGCTCCCGAAGGCGCTTAAAGAACCCAAACACAGACCAGTCACTCCCCATGCCCAGATATTAGCAGTGAGTGTCCGGAGCTTCAGTCCCGCTCGCGAAGTTCGTCAGGAGCCGGGATGCCTGTGGCAGTGGGCTCGCTCTCCGGCTCGGTGATCTCGCCCACCAGGTCGAGCACGAAGGCGATGTCGGCCTCCAGTGCCGCCCTAAAGCTGGCCTTGTGGTGCACGCGCCGGTGCGGACAAAAGACCGCCGGTGCCCTGCCCTGACAGAAACCCACCATGCCCTCCCAGGCTCCAGTCCGGCATCGCCTGCCGCACGAAGGGCGGGACATTATCAAGAGACTATGGTTCAGCGTCAAGGGGTTGGGTCTGATCCCCGTCGTGCCCGCCCATCAGCGCTCCCGAGATCTGGCGGTGGCGGTTGCGTTTGGCAAGCGAGTGCGGGAGCTGCGCCTGGCAGCGGGCATGACCCAGGAGGCCTTGGCTGAGGCCGCCGGGCTGCATCCGACGTTCATCTCCAACGTGGAGCGGGGCTACCGGGTGCCGTCGGTGCCGACCATGCTGCGATTGGCCCAGGGGCTGGAGGTGGCGGCCGGGCGGCTGGTGGAGGGGGTGGAGGGGTAGGCGACAGTTCACGCGTGGCGGCACTTGACGGCTGTCCGCCTGAGAAGTCGTGTCGCAGACCCGTGACAGACTGAGCGGGATGGTCAGCTACGACAACCCGGCAGTACGCCTCCACCGGCTGATGAACGGTGTTCTCAACTTGAAGGGCCAGGGCACCGCCCCGATGCGGAAGTTCTGGCCTGGCCTGCTTGGTCTGGGCGGGGACGACGACCCGATGGAGCTCCTCCGCCGTCACTCGGTGGCTGCTCTATGGCCGAGTCAGGTACAGCAGCTCCTTGTGGAGTACCTGCCGCAGGAGGATCACGAGGACTACGCCGCAGCCTTGCGGCCCTGTGTCGTCGTCCTGGGCGCGAGCCTCGATAGTCGCCTTGATGGAGTCAAGCGCCAGCTCAGCGAGGCCATCGTTACCAAGCTGCAGTACTGCGCCCGGGATCTGTCGAGGGAGCTCAAGCAGGAAGCGATCCAGCACGAACAGGTGCAGACTTGGCTCGCAGAGGTTGAGCAGCTGGAGCGGGAGATCACCGCTTCCGACCTCCCGGCCCAAGTGCGAGACAACCTCCTGCGGGCACTCCTACAGCTGCGGCAAGGCCTCCAGGACTACTTGTTCGCCGGTCCAGATTGGTTGCGGCAAGCGGCCGAAGCTGCGACGGGTGCCGTGATCCTGAGCCTACATAGGCACAACCTTGAGCATCCCGAGGATGAGATAACGAAAGATTCCCTGGCCGATCGGGTCTTCCAAGTGAGCACGAGGGTTGCGTTGGCGGTCGCTCTCGTCAACGGTGCCCATCAGCTCACGTCGACGCTGGGTGCAGCCATCAGGGCGCTGCCGGGGTGAACCCCAAAGGACTCACGAGTCCGAGAGCCTGCGCCTCACAGGGCTTCCCAGCTCCTCCTGCCCTCGGTCAGTAGACCCGCCGACGCGACCGCTCACGGGCGCCTTGCGCGCCATGACCGACAGCGCCATCCTCGCTCGCCCCAGGGACCCGGAGGCCGGTGCGGATGGCAGACGAGATCGAGACACGGCTGCGGGCACTTGAGGTGAGCTTGGAGCTGCTGCGAGCAGCGCTCGGCGGGGAGATCCGAACCCGCCGGCTAGCCGTGGTCGATGAAGAAGGCGTTGAGCGGGTGGTGCTGGGGGCTGAGGCCCGAGCCGGCACGGTGCTGGTGCGGCTGCCGGGGCCCGCTGGCAGAACTACGGGGATGGAGCTGTACGCCGCAGAACAGGACGGTGGCCAGTCGGAGGTAGGGCTCTACCTCATCCGTGACGGGGACGTGGTGTGCCGGTGGGGTGAGGGGTGAGGTTCACAGGGAGCGCTCACGACTCGACTGCGGTCAGCTCGGCCTCGTCGATCCAGTGCGAGAGGAGGCTGAGGCAGGCGAGCTGTTCTACGGCAAGGTCATACGGGATCTGGTGATCGGCCTCGTGCGCTACCGGATGACGAATGCCCGCCACGCAGGCCTGGGCCAGGTGCAGGAGGCCCCGCTGCCGGCTGCGCCAGGTGTCGGTTTGCTTGTCCCCCGGGAGGTGAAGCCGGGCGCGCTTGGTGGCATCAGGGCCGAAGGCCTCAGTCACCAGGTTGTCGTCGCTCAGGTCCGGGCGGCCGAGGCGCTGCCGCAGATGCGCGTTGATGGCCTTCCAGGCGGCATGGAGGGCCTCGTTGTGCTGCCCTGATGACCACAGGCTCCTGGCGGACTCCCACACCCGGGGACTGAGATCGAGGAGTGGTGCAGATCTGACGCCACTGGCACGCAGGTCGGCCTCAAGTTCTTCGCGGTCCTGAAGGATGCCGATGGCGGTCCGGACAGCAACGGCAGCCTTCTGAGCGCCAGACACGGTCGTGAGCGGGAAGTCGCCGAGGCCGGGGCTCAGCTCGTTGCAGATGCGCCGCACCGAACCGACCTGACGACCGATCTGATCCTCGACCTCTCGTTGACGAGCGGGCCGGATCGTGCCGAGCTTCCCTTTCTCGCTGGCGACCGTGAGGAACGCTTCAAGCCGTGCGATGAGCGCCTGGGTCGCTGCCTCCTCGTTTATCTCCTCCATGTGGCTGTAGCTCCCTCGGGTGTCGCCTTCGCTGTACCTGAACGCCGGAATCTAGTCAGCTGGGGGCTGCCGGCTACTTTGCGCTGCATGGCGACCAAGAAGATCATCGACGGCATTCGTAGCTACCTGGACTCGCTCGGGCAGAGCGACAAGCCGGTTGTGAACCGAGAAGCCGTCAAGGCACTCAAGGCTCAGGTGCGGGACGAGACGGACAACATCAACAAGCTCAAGCTGCTGGCCGAGCTGGAACGCGAAGAAGCCGGAAGAGTGCAGGACCACTCAGGCGAGCGAGCGGTGTTCGTGGCTGAGGCCAAGGCCTGGGCTGAGGGTGAGGGCATCCCGGTGAGCGCCTTCCAGGCGCTTGGGGTGCCAGACGAGGTATTGAAGGAAGCCGGCTTCGAGCTGCCAGCTGGGGGCCGGGGCTCAGGCAGCAGCCGGGCAGGGCGTAGCGCCGGCACGCGAGCCCCACGCATCCCCATCGAGGACGTGCTGGCCGCAGCCCAAGCACTGCCGGCCCAGTGGAAGCTGGCGGACTTGGCCGAGAAGCTGGGGCGCGATGCAACCACGACGAGGAACTACGTCAAGAAGCTGGTGGAGCAGGGGTCGGTGGTTGAGGTTGGGGATGACCCCGAGCATGACGGGCGTGGGCGGGCGGCGAAGGTGTACAGGATGGCCTAGCTCCCTCTGGCCTCTATGCATTAGGCGGCCCAGCGTCCAACAACTCGTCTCAACTGCCGGGGTTCAGGTCCTGCATCTAAGGGCAGGGCACGATGCAGGTATCTCCGGTTAGGCCAAAGTAGGAGATCGCCCTCCTGCCAATAGTGCGCGACAGTGATCTCCGGCCAATTCATCATCGCAAAAAGACGCTCGAGAACAGGGAAGCTGTCCTGTAGGGACCAATCCATGAATCGCTCTACCGTCGCGGGGCTGACGAATAATGCTTCAACTTTGCCTTCAACAAGTTGAATGACTGGATGAGAAGCACGAATAGTTGAAGAGCTACCAGCCGCTTCGAGTGAATAGTAGGCTTCATGAGTGGCCATGAGCCTCCGGAGCATATCGCGAAATCCGTCCGAAAGTAGCGAAACGAGACCGGCGCCATCGGCAAATAGGCTGGGCAGTGAGGCCGTTCCTGGATGATCACAGTAGAGTGCAGACCAAGTCGGTGGCTCATGAGCGAAGCTTTGGTCGTAGTGCCAGTTGATCGAACTTGCTACAAAGCCAGCCTCAGACACAACGGTCGTAGGTGCGATGCTCTTATCTGGCGGAAGGGCAACCGGCTCAAAGATCGGACCAAGAACTGCAAGGACGTCTAGTAGCTCGAGATTTGAGGAGAACCCTCGGACTACAGTAATGCATCCACGCTGGGCCAATTTCTTAGCAACACCCAAAGTCTCTACATAGTCTTGATCATCCACAAGGACTTCCCGAATTCTTGGCGGCAAGCTGATCTGCATCTGAGAGTCAGTCAAGTCGAGATCCACTCTGACGGCACCTCGACATGAGCAGCAAACTCACACAGCTCTCGCCATGCCAGTACAAGTACACAGTAATCTTCAACTGCTTCGCGTACACGCTGATCCATGGCCGGACCACGATCAGCGATCACATCGGCCACCGCCTTCAGGCGCCCAGCAAGATCGCCTGATGATGCTGCAGCTGCCGATTCGTAAACCTGCTGGGCACCACCACGCACCTCCTCAAGCTCAGAGCCGACCTGCTCGACCGCCTGACGAAATGAGCTTACGTATGATTCCGGATCGAACTGCACAAGACCCCTGTGGCGACTACGGAATCGTTGCATCTGCATATTGTGTCTCTGCCACACACGTCCCATCTGGATATACTCAACGTCCCGCATGGCGTAGTCTAGGTAAGCCGCAAGATCTGCCCGTGCTTCTCGGTCGGGCGCATATTGGTGTCGAACCTTGCGCGTATGGAAGATGAGTCCTTCGCCACTCCACCACAGCAGATCTTTCTGCATATAGTCGCAACCAATTATGCCAGTAGGCATCTCGGGCAAAACCTTAAAAACGGTTGATACCGCAACACACTCCATCTCGATACGATTGTCAATGTCAACCTCGAGGCGGTCATTGTCGTATCGAGTCGAGGGCTCTCTAATGAAGTAGTCGAATGCCTCTTCAGCAACCTCGGGCTCCTCGGAGCCAGGGCGGCCAAGCTGCTGGAATTCGACTAAATATCTCTTCCCAGCAGCCATTAGATCACGCCGATCGAAAGTCGGCGCACCGAATGAACTCGTCCCCACCATCTGCACTAGTGCACTGGGCGCTGGAGTAAACTCATCGACTCGCTCGATCCGCCCAGATACTGCATCGAGTGATTGCCCAATAAAGCTAGCCTCAAACTCGACTGGGAGTTCGCCAGCTCGGGCATCGTCTAGGTAAATATCTGAGTCGCGACGATGAAGTACCGAGCATCCAAGCGCACACCCCAAAATTGCAGCAAGATTCGGACCTCGCCCATAGGACGTACCCTGAGGCAGCAGCAGGGCTCTTAGACGGCTTCTCTCTGCTGGAGAAAGCTCAAGCTCGTCGAGCGTTAGATCGACTAATGCGCCGGCCCGATCTTCTGTCAAATGCAGCCACGAAATGCCGGCTGCTCTCCCTTCCTTGATGAGTACTTCTCGATGCTCTCTCGATTGCTCTGACCGAAGGCCATTCTCTATGAGACAGAAGACAGGCGCGCTGTGGCCCTGATTGGCGAGCCATTGAGTCTCCGCGAGGGCACAGCGAATAGCATCGCTTGCCATTCGATGCGTCGGAAGGTAAACAAGATTCGACCACTTCATCTTTGAAGACACCTCACACTCTCAGTTTACCACCCTCATTGTGAGGCCAGTAGCTTTGTTGTGACGAGAATCCATCCCACCCCAAGGTCCGATTAGTTCGCTTCATGGGTAGTCGTCGGCTTGTTGTAAGGTTCGGTAGGAGTATAAAAAACGTAGGCTACAGCAGCCGAAGGCAGCACCCACTCAGCGGTGTATACGGTCCGGGACTGCGTCGTACGTCGAGTACCCGAATCCAAGTCGGCGGGGCTCTTTGAAATACGAATGTTGCGAGTACGCACCGTTTCAACAGCGACAGCGTCAAGCTTAGAATCCGTAACGTCACAAGAAACTTCGAAACCTTGGCTGAGAGCACGCGGCTCTACGTGAACGTAGCTCGCTTCCTTCGGCGCCGGTAAACGAATTTTGGTTTCAACTAGAAATCTCTTACCGGACTGCGGACTGTACCTACCCGTCCATCGGACGCTGTCTGAACTCACATGAGTTTCATCCAGCTTAATATCCTCTAACGGCACGCCATTTACGGCGACGCTTTCTACCACAAAGGCCTTAAGTACTGTCTTAGGGTCCTCGTCAGGGGCGAGCCAGTACCTCCAGGTAAACACCTCTGGGCCATAGGTGAATTTATCGGTATCTTCCGATCTAAAGACTTGAAACACAAACTCAAATAGCTCGTTGGGAGCCGAATGGCGAGTTAAGGACTGCTCGAATAGCGCATGGGGTGGATTGAGCTTGTCCCTGGCGAAATACGTGGCCCTATAGCCACTAAGTATCGGCTGACCAGACAGTTGAGCCGCCGTCGAGGCCGCGAGCTCCTCAGCGTCTTGATTCAAGTGCGCGAGTATGATCTTCTTTAAGAGCACCTCACGATCTTCTTGGTTGAGAATTTCATCAATAAAGCGCTTATCGCCCGCGACAAGCGACACGGTATCTGACGCTACCCTGTGCCCAATACCATCTGCCGTGCGGCTGAAGAGACGATTGGCCGCCTGCTCGGCCGCCTGTCTGTTAAAGAACTCGTACACAATCCCGACGGCACCTAAGGCGAATAGACTTAGCCCTATATCTCTACGAGCATTGTTCCATCGTTGATCAGACTCAGTCGTGTACGTTAGCCCACTGTCCTTGCTCCTTAATTCTAGACCGTCCTCGCTGCCCCAACCCCAGATAAAGAGCAACACACCGACAAAGGAGATGGCTAGAGCCGCAACCAACAGTCGGAGATCGCGGATCTTGGCCGCAATGTCTGCCGTGCCCTCATCCGATCCGCTTGCGCTCCGTCCCTCCCGATCAGACATGCTAGTGACCGCCCCCTCCGCCACCACCGCCCCCGCGCCGCCCAAAGCGCATCCGTCTGAGCTTGTCATCAGGGATGCCGCCTCCGATACCTCCAACCGGTGACTTCGAGGTGTCGGCTACAGGGACTTCGGCTCGGTGTACTACAGACTCAGTTGCCATCGACCTTCCACCCTAGACTGCAGGGCCGTCCTGGAGGTGACGACGGCGTTCTTGCGCTATCGGCTCCGGCGACCGGATCGGTAGTAGTGATGATGTGGCGCCCTGAGTAGATCGCGAGTCGACACCGCATCTTCTGAAAGCTAAAAGGCAGGTCGCAGCAAGGATTCAACTTCGCACGCCCCAATCCTCATACAAACCACTCTCCCGCACCATCCCCACCGCCTCCGCCGGCAGCCGATACCAGTCCGCCACCCGCTTCCAGTCGTCATCGACCAAGGCGCAGAAGTCATTGCAGGCCGCCACCATGGCGTGCAGCTGGCAACCTCGATCGACGCCTGCATGGTGTCGGTGGGTTGGGTAGGGCTCCTGCTCCACCTCAGCCTCGGTTCGCCAGATGCAGCGGCACTGGGCCGCCCACTCGTGCCACTCGGCTTCAGTCGCCTTGCCGATCCGGTCCGTCTCAAGCAGCACCCGGAAGGGATGCAGTTCACCCCCGGCCTGCTCGTAGAGCCCCCGCAGGTAGGAATCGTCCCGTTCGTTGTTGGGGCTGTGCCAGCCGATCCGGTACACCGCGTCGGCCAGCTCCTGCTCGGCCCGAGCATCGGACAGCAGCCACATGCCCCCGAAGCGCTGCAGGTGCCGCTGCACCCCGACCAGGTAGCAGGTGAAGTGCCAGAGCGCCGTAGTCAGATAGCCGGCCGCCTGGTTCTCCTGGCTGTAGCCGAGATCGCCTGGGCCGTCGGTGCCTGGAACCCGGTCGTACGGCCGCCCCTCCTCGATGAGGGTGAAGCGGTAGGCGTTGAGATCGCCGGCCAGTCCCGTGATCGGGGTCCAGACCCGGTAGTAGGCCTCGAAACGCTCCAGCCAGGAGACGGCCAGCCGGCTGGTGGTGGGCAGGCGCCGCTCCAGGTTGAGGTGGGCCATCCGCTGCTGGTGCTGATGGGCCCGTCGCAGCAATGCGTCGGCCAGCTGGGTCAGGATCAGCTCTTGGGGGTCACGGCGGAAGCGAGCCTCGCTCAGCCCCCAGCGTTCGGCCGCCTCTCGCCGCAGCTGCGTGGGACTGTCTGCTCGGGTGCCGGGCTCCAGCCCGAAGATGAGCAAGGCGCATTCGCCGAGGCGTCCGCCGCCCAACTCATCGAGTCCGCGTCGGATGACCTCCTCGATGAGCGGCGCTTCGACCACCTGGTCGGGATCGGCCTCGCCACAGGCCCGTGCCAGACGGGTGAGGGCTGGGAGGTCGAGCAGGCGTAGGCGCACGATGCCCTCGCGGCGGATCAGGGCCAGCTCGCCCTTGAGGTCGCCGAACGTCGGCGGCGCCACACTCCCACTCCCCATAAGCGTGACAGTTGACCACATCTCGACCAGCTGTGCGACCAACCCTCCGACCAAGCCCCTTGATCCGATGCCCTCAAGCGCCGGCAGACAGCCTGCCGGTGAGCTTGAAGGAGCACGATGTCGAGCCTCATCCCCGCCTCGGGCGGGATACCCAACCCGCTGGAGGGCCGCAGCCGTCGGGCGCTAGGCCGCCAGCTTGACCGCCTGGATGTCCGCAGGGACCTGGCCCAGGCGCAGCTTGAGCACCAGGCCCAGCTGCAGGCGGCCAAGACCCAAGCGCTGGGCTACATCGGCAACCAGGCCATGCAGACGGTCACCTTGGTGTCGCAGCTGGAGGGCCAGCTCGGGCAGCTCTGCCCTCTGGCGGTCAGCCGGCTCCAAGGCATCGCCGACATGACGGCCCTGTCCATTGCCGACGTGGTGGCCAGCTCTCCCAAGCGTCTGGAAGGGGGGCGGGCATGTTCATCGTCGTGACCATCCTGGCGACGGCGCTCGTCTTCGCCTTGGCGGTGCTGCTCGGTGTCCGGCTGCTGCTGCCGGTGGTGAATGAAGCCAATGAGGAAGCCCGCATCCAGCGGGAGACTCAGGCGGCCTCCTGGCGCATCCACCAGTCCGCCACGCAGGCCTTCGGCGACATGCTTGAGGCAGCAAGGCAGCCGGAGCCGTGAACGGTCCGCCCGCCGGTTCACTGCTGAGCCGAGCCTGGGCTTGGACGCTGAGCCTGCTCTGTCTGGCCCTGCTGGCGAACTGGATCTGGGTGCTCCTCCGGCCCCTCCTACCTCTGGTGATCGCCGTTGGAGCGGTCCTCGCGCTCGGTCGGTTGTGGCGCGCCCGACAGGAGTGGTGAGCGATCGGTAGGGCAGGCCTTGCTCGTCTTCATCTAATCCCACCTCTGTTCTCCGCTGTTGTTATTGCCACAACGATGTATTCGCAGATCGGAGCCTTAATAAGACAATAGTTCGCATGCATTTCGTGCATGGGGCAGCCCTCAGGGGCGGCACAGGTAACAAAAATTTAACTCATTGAAAGGGGCTGGATATGAGTAGAACGTACAAAGACATGAAGATCCGGGTGGTCGGCAAGCGCCGCGAGCAGCCGGACGCTCGCAAGCTGGCTCGGGTCGTGATCGAGCTGGCTGAGGCCAAGGCCGAGATCAAGAGCGAGGTGGAGCCAGGTGAGCGCGGCGACCGCGCTGATCGCGCCAAGCGCGGCGAACCGCGGACCCGCGGGGACGCGGTGTGACCGCGCTGCTGAGCGCACCCCTAATCTGGTCCCAACTGACCTGGCCACGAGAGGTCGACGAAGTCGATCTGCACGCGGGGCTCCGTCAGATCGCCGGTAGCCGAGAGGTGCCGCTGGTGCTGCGAGCCGAAGGCGCTCACGGTGAAGTTCGGCACCTCATCGGTGGTCGCACCAAGCGGCCGGATCAGCTGTTGGTCCAGCATCTGAGCGGGGTGCGAACCGAACCGGCAGAACCACAGGAGGTCGGACAACAGGCCGTGGTGCTCGGCTTGCGCTTCTCCACTCGGCGGCGGGCTATCCGTAGTGACACCACTGAGTCCGGGGCCGCCAGCCTCGTTGCTGCTCTGGCCGGTACTCAGCGAGATGAGCGGCTCATTCTGGAGTGGGCCCTGCTGGCCTCGTTGGTCGGGGTGGCTGTGCCGAACCGACTCGATGGTGTCGGTCCAGATAGCTGGGGTCGAGCTCTGCTGGTGGCACCCCTCTGGGCGCCTGGCCGGGCAGATCCCGAAGTCCGTCGGGCCTTGGCGCTCAAGCGAGCCGAGGCCGGTTGGCGCACGGTGGGTCGTCTGGCCGTGGTAGCTGGCTCGACCAAACGACAGCGTTCTCTCCTGACCGGGGTGCTGAGTGCCCTGCGAGCGCTGGAGAGTCCCGGGCTCCAGCTAGTCGTCCGTCGCATCCGCCCCAGCAGCCTCGGTACGGCCGGCGTACTGACCGGTCGGCCGGCAGCGCTGTCGCTGACGGAGGTCCCGGCCTTGGCCGGCTGGCCAATTGGGGATCTGCGCCGCTTGCCGGTCCGGCGCCAGAGCAGCCGCCTGCTGCCGGCCCACCCGGCGATGCCCCACTACAAGGAGCGAGCCAACCAACGCCTCGTGGGAGTTGGCCAGCGGGGCAATGCCGACCGGGCCCTGGTGCTCAGCGTGCAGGACGCCCTACGGCATCTGCATGTCATCGGGCCGACGGGAGCGGGCAAGTCGACGCTGCTACTTGGGCTCATCTACGCCGACATGACAGCCGGCCACAGCCTGGTGGTGTTCGACCCCAAGGGAGATCTGGTCACGGACGTGCTGGCCCGAGTGCCTGACGAGAGACGAGGCGATGTGGTGGTGCTCGACCCGAGCGACCATGCGCCGGTCGGTCTCAACCCGCTGGCCAGTGGGGGCGATCCCGAACTGGTAGCGGACGGGCTGCTGGGCACCCTGCACGAGCTGTTCGCCAGCGCCTGGGGACCACGCACCCAAGACATCCTGCACGCCTGCCTGCTGACCCTGGCCGGGCGAGACGATGCCTCACTGGCTCTCATCCCGCTGCTGCTGACCAACCTGGGATATCGGGCGAGGGTCATCCGAGGGCTCGATGACCCGCTGGGCGTCGGGGGCTTCTGGGCGCAGTTCGAGCGACAATCCGAGGCCGAACGGCTGGCGGCTATCGGGCCGGTCAGCAACAAGCTGCGGCAGATCCTCAATCGCTCGGCCTTCCGGGCCGTGGTCGGTCAACTCCAACCCCGCTTCGATCTGGCCGAGGTCTTTCACCAACCCCGCATTGTCGTCGTCAACCTGGCTAAGGGACTGCTCGGGCCTGAGGGCTCGGCTCTGTTCGGTGCGCTGGTCTGGGCCCGTCTCTGGCAGGCAGCGCAGACCCAGGTTCAGGTAGCCGCTGAGCGGCGGCGCCCGGTGCTGGTCTACGCCGACGAGTTCCAGGAGTACCTGCGTCTGCCGGTCAGCTTCACCGACATGCTGGTTCAGGCTCGGGGCCTCGGTGTTGGCCTGACGCTCGCCCACCAGCACCTTGGTCAACTCGGTACGGAGGTCCGAGACACCGTGCTGGCCAACGCCGGCTCCCGAGTGTCCTTCCAGCTGTTGGCCGGTGACGCCGCTGTGCTCACCAAAGCCAGCCCGGACTTGGACGCCGAAGACCTGACCAGCCTGGGTAACTACGAGGTCTACGCCTCGCTCCGAGCAGGCGGCACGGCCACCGGCTGGATGTCGGGCCGCACCCGGCTACCGCCACCTGCTTCCGCCGATCCACTTCAGCTGCGCCGAGACAGCGCCGAGCGTTACGGCGTCCCGAGGCAGGAGACGGAAGCAGCCCTACGAGCCTTGCTCGACGAGCCAACCGGTGCTGAGAGGGCCCCCGTCGGCGCCAAACGGCGCCCGAGGTCCGAAAAATGATGCTGCCGCCCTCCCTGCCGATCGCCCTACCGATCGTGTCATCCTCCTCATCTCCATCCCCCCTGGTCATCCCCCCATTCCTCCCCTCCAGCCGCGCTGACTGTCTGTGCGCTGTCACGGCGCACAGAGAAATTGGGGATGCCTGGTGAGCGGGCGGCTTTCGGCCCAGGCGCTGAGTGAGTTGGCTCTGACGCTCAGTGAGCGTGATCGCCGCGTGCTCGAGCTGGCCTATGAGCTTCGACTGGTGTGCGCTCGCCACGTCGAGGGCCTCATCTTCACCGACGGCTCACCCCTGACCCAGGCCCGACGGACCAGATTGGCACTGGCTCGGCTGACGAATCTTGGTGTGCTGGCCCGTCTGGAGCGGCGCATCGGTGGGGTACGGGCCGGATCCAGCGGCTACGTCTACCGACTCAGCTATGCCGGCCGCCGGTTGCTCGGCCTCAGATCCGAGGCGGGTTGGCGAGAGCCCGGCCTGGCCTACGTCGACCACACGCTGGCCGCCGCCGATCTTCACCTGCGTCTGACCGCGGCCATCCCGACCGGTCAGCTTGAAGGCTTCGACCTGGAGCACGAACCCTCGGCCTGGCGACGCTTCACGGGCCTGGGCGGCGACCAGCAGTGGCTCAAGCCAGATCTGTTCGCCCGGATCCTGACGGCCGACTTCGAACTGTTCTGGTTCGTGGAAATCGACCGCGGCACCGAGGGCACTATCAGCATCCGCACCAAGGCCGAGCAGTACCTGGCCTACTGGCGGACCGGGGCAGAACAAGGCCGGTTCGGTGTCTTCCCCAGGGTGGCTTGGGTGACCCCGGATTCGCGGCGGGCCGAAGCCATCGAGCGCGCCGTTGCCGGCCTACCGCCGGCCGCCCAGGCCCTGATGGTCGCCACCACCGACCAGGCGGCCATCCACACCCTCACTAACAGCAACCCACCGGAAGGAGGTGACTCATGAAGAACAACCAAACACAGCGGCAGCGCTCTGGGCGTTGCCCCACGCACCGGAGCCATCGGGTTCCGGGCACTAACCATCGTCCCATCCTGCCGGACAGGCGGATCCTGGTAGGCGATGCACTCGCCGAGCTGCGGCGCTTGCCGACAGACTCCATCGACACGGTGGTGACCTCACCGCCCTACTTCCTGCTGCGCAACTACGGCGTCGCGGGCCAGCTGGGGGCTGGGGCATCAGTCGAGCACTGGATAGCCGAGCTACGCGCCGTCCTAACCGAGGTGGGACGGGTACTGAAGCCGGAAGGGACGCTCTGGCTCAATCTCGGCGATACCTACTCTCGGACGCCTCGCCATGGCGCACCGGCCAAGAGCCTGCTGCTCGGTCCCGAGCGGCTGCTGGTGGGTCTCCTGGCCGATGGCTGGCGAGTCCGCAACAAGGTGGTGTGGGCGAAGACCAGTGCCATGCCCTCCAGCGTCGGTGACCGCCTGTCTTCCAGGTGGGAACCCCTCTACCTACTCACCAGGTCTCACCGCTACTTCTTCGACCTCGATGCCATTCGGGAACCGGCGCGCTCCCGGGCACGGCCAAGCCAGGGCACCGGCGGTCAGTTCCAGAGTGAGGCCAAGAAGCCGGATTGGGCCGGCCCTGGCGCCGGCAGTAACTCGGGTCTGGCGAAGATGCGGGCCCAGGGCCTGACCAGCCACCCGTTGGGCAAGAACCCCGGCGACGTCTGGTCACTGGCCACCGCTGGCTACCGCAGCGCCCACTTCGCCACCTTTCCAGAGGGCCTCGTCGAACGCCCCCTGCTGGCCACCTGTCCCGAACGGGTGTGCCGTAGGTGCGGCAGAGCCTGGCGACGAGCCAACGCCAGCAGGCGGCTCGGCTCGCTCGCCGTGCGAGGAGAGCTACGAAAGTCCTGCCCTTGCCCGAGCCGCAGCTGGCAACCCGGTTTGGTGCTTGACCCGTTCATGGGAGCTGGCACGGTCGGCGTGGTTGCCCAGAAGCTGCACCGCCGCTGGCTCGGCATCGAGCTGAACCCGGACTTCGCCCGTCTCGCTGAGGAGCGCATTCAGAGGACGGTGGCTACCGGAGGGTCAAGGTGACCGAGCCGGTCCCCGAAGCGGCCGCCGCCCCAACCGGCGAAACCGCACCCGCAGCCTCACCTCGCATCTACGTCGCCAGCCTGAGTGACTACAACGCCGGCGTGCTCCATGGCACCTGGCTGGACGCCTCCGAGGATGTCGAAGCCATGCAGAGCGAGATCGACGGGATGCTGGCGACTTCACCCACGACTCGGCGCCACGGTGACGTGGCTGAGGAGTGGGCCATCCATGACCACGAGGGGTGGGGCGGCATCCAGCTCAGCGAGTACGAGAGCTTGGAGATTATTGGCCGGCTGGCCGAGGGGTCGGCCGCCCACGGTCCGGCTTTCGCTGCCTGGGTGAGCTTGGTGGGCACCGAGCAGGGCAGCAGCGTCGAGGACTTCGAGGATCACTACCACGGTCAGTTCGACAGCCTGGAGGGCTACGGCGAGTCGATGCTGGATGAGATGGGCGTGAAGCTCGATGAGCTGCCCGGGGTCCCGGAAGGGCTGTGGCCCTACGTCAGTCTGGATGCTGCTGGGTGGGTGCGGGACATGCAGTGCGGTGGGGAGATCGCTGCTGTGGAAGGAGAGGGAGGTGTGTATGTGTTCTGGGGGATATAAGGAGTTAGGACGCGTTGTGGAATCTACATTCCATATTCCAATACTCCAGCCCTGGCGCGATCATAGCCAATGACAAATATGAGAGGAGGTGCAAGATGGAAAGCAGGGAAATCAGTGTTATTGATCAGGCCAGAAGTCAACAGATATTCGAGATCCCGCCTGGTGACGCCAGCCAGAAAGTACGCAACAATGGTGGGGATGAATCTGTCTCTGAGGGTCTCACTGCTATGAAGCGTGCCGTCATCTACCTCCGTGTCTCCACCAAGGAGCAGGCTGAAACCGACTACGGCACCGAAGGCTTCTCCATTCCCGCCCAGCGGGAAGCCTGCCAGCGCAAGGCCGAGGCCCTGGGAGCGGCGGTGGTTGGCGAGTTCGTTGACCGGGGCGAATCTGCCAAGACTGCTGACCGACCTGAGCTACAGAGGATGCTCAACAGCCTGGCCGCCGAGGCGGTGGACCTCGTCATCGTGCACAAGCTCGACCGCCTGGCCCGCTCACGCGCCGATGATGTCGCGATTGCCCTGGCCATGCAGCAGGCCGGTACCCGGCTGGTGTCCGTCTCGGAGAACGTCGATGAGACGCCGAGCGGCAAGCTGCTGCACGGCATCATGGCGACGATCGCCGAGTTCTACTCATCCAACCTCGCCACCGAAGCTCGCAAGGGCATGCGCCAGAAGGCCAAGACCGGTGGCACTACGAGCAAGGCACCAACCGGCTACCTGAACGTGCGGGAAGTCATTGACGGGCGGGAAGTTCGTACCGTGGCAATCGATCCCGAGCGGGCGCCGCAGATCCGGTGGGCCTTCGAGGCCTTCGCCGGCGGCGAGTACACCTGTCGCACGTTGGCTGAGGAACTGGATCGCCGAGGGCTTCGCACCAAGGGCGGGCCCAAGACGACCCCCCGGGCGCTCACCCTGGCCAGCGTCCACGAGATGTTGCGTAACCCTTACTACATCGGCATCGTCACCTTCGATGGGGTGCAGTACAAGGGCCGACACGACGCCCTGATCGACCTAGCCACCTGGCAGACCGTCCAGAAGGTGCTCACTGACCGTCGTGCTAGCCAGGAACGTCCGACCAGACGGACCCACTGGCTCAAGGGCCTGCTGCGGTGCGGCTTGTGCGGCGGGGGGATCGGCCTATCCAACTCTCGGGGAAGCCGAGGCCAGGTGTACCCCTACTTCTACTGTCTGACCAGACAGCGGCACCACAGCTGCGAACTGCCATGGCTCCCGGTCTCAGCGGTTGAGGAATGGGTCCAGGAGTTCTGGAATGACCTGCCAGTCGAGGCAACCAGCATCAACGAGGTGCGCTCGGCCGTGGTCGAGCACATCGCCCTCACCCGAGAGCTGCACCACGAGGAGGTCGGCCGGCAACAGACCCGCCTGAGCGAACTCGACCAGCGCGCAGACAAACTGGTCGAGATGGCTTTTGCTGATGCCATCCCCCTGAAACAGCTCAAGGAGCAACAGGATCGGATCGCTCGTGAGCGGGCCCGGGCCGAGGAGATCCTGGCCGCCTGCACCATCCGCTTCGACCAACTCTCTGCCAGCCTCGATGATGCCCTGGCCCGACTGGACGATCCGGTCGAAACCTACGACCGAGCCAGCAACACGGCCCGTCGGGACCTGCTCGGCGCTGTCTTCACTGGTCTGTACCTGACTCCCGAAGGGATTGGAGGAGTCAATCTCAACGAGGTCTACGAGGTGCTATTGGCCGACGATCTGGAGCAGCGGCTCCAGGCCGAGCGCGAAGCTCTGGCTGAGGGCCGCCTGGCCGATCTGCTCCAGCCCATCCAGACTCACCCGGGCATCCAGCAACAGACCGATGCAGCCTTCGAGAGCCTGATGGCCAGTGCCTTCAAGGTGCCGACCTGGCAGCGGCCCATAGGCCCGCTGCCCTGGGAACAGAAGAACCCCGACGCTTTGCGCCGGGGTTCGAACGTGACGGTTTTGGTGGGCGTAACAGGACTCGAACCTGTGGCCTCTGCCGTGTGAAGGCAGCGCTCTAGCCGACTGAGCTATACGCCCCGGAGGCGGAGAACCTAGCGCGGCCGGGGCGGGAGCCCCCAAGCCCGATCAGGGGAGGCGGATGGCGGCCAGCTGGGTCGACTGGGCCACCAGGCGGCCGGCGCTGTCCCACACCTCGCACGTCTCGTCGACCTTGCCCCCGGCGATCACCCCGACCCGGAAGCGGAGGCGCAGCGGCCCGGGCCGGGGCAGGGCCCGCACGTAGGCGGTGAGGCTCAGCGTCGGCACCCAGCCGGTCATGGCCACCTCGAAGGTGGCCGGCGGCAGGGCGTCCACCGCGAACAGGAGGGCCAGCGGGTCGACCGGGCGATCGTCCACGAAGCGCAGCCAGGCCCGCAGCTCGCCGGCGCCACCGGGCCGGCCCGAGGCGAAGCCGAAGGTGGCCGGGTCGAACGACATGGTGACCACCTTGGCCAGCGGCGGCTCCAGGGCGCCGGGGACGGCCGGCGGGCGCGACCGGGTCGAGGCCCGGCACACCTCCTCGGTGGGCAGCTCCACCGTCGGCACCTCACCCCAGGCCGGCGGCTCGGCGTCCAGCCCGGCCACCGTCAGCAGGGACTCGACCCGGGGTGTGCCCTCCTGCACCAGGCGGGCCCGGACCTGCGAAGCCGTCCGGCCCGAGCGCAGCAGCTCGGTGACCACGGTGGCCGGGCCCACCGTGGGCGGCGTCACGTACGACGAGGTGGCCGCCACCACATGGCGGTCGTCCTGGCCCACCGCCGCCACCGCGGCCCGGCCCAGCACGGCCAGCAGGTAGCCCCCGTTGGGGTGGCCGTTGACGATCGACATCTCGTCGCGCAGCTCGACGTTCCAGACCTGCTCGGCCTGCTCGGGATCCGCGGCCGCCGGGACCACGGCGGTGACCTCGTCGAAGAGCGACACCGGGATCAGGCCGGGCGGTCGGGGCCCCGCAGCAGGGGCTCGGCCGTGGCCGGCGCCCGCAGGGGGGCCAGGAGGCCGACCGGGGTGCGGGCCGGGGCGATGGTGCGGTGCACCCCGTCGACAGTGGCGCCCAGGTGCCGGCCGGCCAGGCCGTCGAGGCCGTCCCGGGGCGCCATCTCCACCGTGACCAGCGCCGGGCGGAACAGGCCCCACAGGCGGTCGGGCACCACCACCGGACCGTCGGCCCGCACCTGCACCAGGCGGTGGGGCATGACCATGGGCACGCCGAAGATCCGGCCCCGGGCCTTCACCGACAGGTCCCGGTCCTCCCACAGGAGCTGCCGCACCCCGTCACGGGCGAACCAGCGCAGCTCCCCCACCGACGCCGGCACCCCCCAGTTCATCCGCAGGCCCACCTGAGCGTCGGGCCGGTCGACCACGGCCAGCACCGCGCACCACCCCATGGTGGCCCCCAGGCGTGCCGGGACCATCACCATGAGCGTGAGGAACGGCCCCACCGGCGAGTCGGTGTAGCGCACCGCGGCCACCGCCGTGGGGCCGGGCGCGGCCCGGATCTCGTCCGGGAGGGCGATCTGCGGGCGCGTACGGGTGAGGCAGACCATGGCCTCGCCCCGCAACGCCCAGGGAGCATGCGGCGGCGCCGTCACGGGACCGAGGCTACCCCCGCCGGACGCCCGTCATCGCTCCTCAGCCCACGGGGGCCCGGCCGGTGACGCCGACGGCCTCCTCCAGGTAGGCCAACACCCGGAGGACGGCGGCATCGGCGTGCTGGGCCCCCACCACCTGGAGGCCCACCGGCACCCCGTCGTCGGTGTGGCCCACGCACACCGTCCCGGCCGGCGAGCGGGTCAGGTTGAAGGGGTACGTGAAGCGGATCCAGTTGGGGTCGGGCTGGCCGTCGATGGTGCCCATGTGCCACGGCGCCGGCACCCGGGCCGCAACCACCGGGGTCAGCAGGAACGACACGTCGTGGAGCAGGGTGGCCAGGGTGTGGTTGAGCTGGTGGCAGGCGTCCTGGGCCGCGACCACCGCCCCGGCCCCCAGGCCCTGGGCCGTCTCCACCGCGAACTGGATCGACGGGTCGAGCAGCTCCCACTCGGCCGTGCCCTGCAGGTCGCCCACCGTGCGCAGGTGCGAGGCCGAGGTCAGGGCCAGCCAGGCGTCGACCGGGTCGACGGGGAACACCGACGGCTCCTCCACCACGTCGCAGCCGGTGGTGGCCAGCCGCTCCACCGCGGCCCGGCACACGGCGGCCACCGCCGGGTCGACCGGGGCGTAGCCCAGGGTCGGCGACCAGGCCACCCGCAGCGGGGGGTGGGGGTCGTCGAGCTGGGGCCGCCACGGCTCCCGGGGCCGGGGCAGGCTGCGCAGGTCGCTGGGGTCGGGCCCCACCACCGCGTCCAGCACCAGGGCCGCGTCCCGGGCCCGGGCCGTCATCGGCCCCTTGGCCGACAGGTCGGCCCAGTTCGGCGGCGTGGCCCCACCGACGGGCACCCGGCCCAGCGACGGCTTGAACCCGGTGAGCCCGCAGATGGCGGCCGGGATGCGGATGGAGCCACCCCCGTCGCTGCCGGTGGCCAGGGGGACCATGCCCGCCGCCACCGCCACCGCGCTGCCCCCCGACGAGCCGCCGGCCGAGCGCTCCGGGTTCCAGGGGTTGACCGTGGGCGGGCCCAGGCGGTTGCTGGTGTCGCCCTTGCAGCCCAGTTCCGGGGTGTTGGTCTTGCCCACCACCACGCAGCCGGCGGCCTTGAGTCGGGACACGAACAGCGAGTCCACCGCGGCCGGGGCGTCGTCGGCCGAGAGGGCCGAGCCGTGGGTGGTGCGAAACCCCGCCGCGTCCTCCAGGTCCTTGACCCCGATGGGGATGCCGGCCAGCGGGCCGACATCGGCCCCCGAGGCCAGGGCCTCGTCGACCAGGGCGGCGTCGGCCAGGGCCCGCTCGCCGTCCACGGCCAGGAAGGCGTGGTAGGTGCCGTCCAGGGCCTCGATCCGCTCGACCGCGGCCCCGGCCAGCTCCCGGGCGCTGACCTCCCGCCGCCGCACCCGGGCCGCCAGGTCCTCGACGGTGTGCTCTCGGAAGTCCACGGGCGCTCCTCGACGGCAGGCGGCGACGGCCCACCCTACGGCGGGTCCCCCGGCGGCGCGGGCGGCCGTCGGGGGCCCGGGCGACGGCCCGCCGGGAGCCCACTTGACCCGTTGGTCAGGCCGGTGGGGCGAGCCGTATCCTGCCCTCCGATGCCCGACCCCGACGCCCTCCCCACGGCCCCCGGCCGGCCCGAGGAGGCGCTGGAGGACGTGGAGGACGCCCTGCTGGAGGGGGACCGCACCTTCACCCCGGGGACGGCCCGGGCCGCCTTCTCCCACCGCACCTTCCGCACCGTCTACCTGGGGGCCCTCGCCTCCAACGTGGGCTCCTGGATGCAGAACGTGGTGCTGGGGGCCCTGGCCTACGACCTGACCGGGTCGGGCGTGTTCGTGGGGGTGGTCACCGCGGCCCAGCTCGGGCCCCTCCTCCTGCTGTCGCTGGTGGGCGGGGCCATGGCCGACACCTACGACCGCAAGAAGCTGCTGGTCGGCCTGTCGCTCCAGCAGGCGCTGTTCTCGGTGTTGCTGGCCGGGGTGGTGCTGGGCCACTCCCCCAACCGGGTGGTGCTGGTGCTGGTGGTGCTGGCCATCGGGTCCGGCAACGCCCTCTACGCCCCGGCCTTCAGCGCCGTGGTGCCCCTCCTGGTGCCCCGCCGGGACCTGGCCGGGGCCATCTCCCTCAACTCGGTGCAGATGAACGCCTCCCGGGTCATCGGCCCGGCCATCGGCAGCGTGCTGTTCGCCCGGTTCGGGGCCTCGTGGGTGTTCCTGCTCAACGCGGCCAGCTACGCGGCGGTGATCGCCACCCTCCTGCGGGTCCCCCTCCCCGACCCGCCGTCGTCGGGCACCCAGGGCCTGCACCGCCTGCTGGAGGGCCTGGCGTATGCCCGCCGCCACCGAGCGGTGGGCCAGGCCGTGGGGACCATCTTCGTGTTCTCGTTCCTGTCCCTGCCCTTCATCACCCAGCTGCCCACCCTGGCCGACGAGAACCTGGGCATCGCGGCCAAGAGCGAGGCCTACGGGCTGCTCTACGCCGCCTTCGGCCTGGGGGCGGTGGCCGGGGCCCTGTCGGTGGGCACGCTGTTCGCCGGGGCCGACAAGGCCCGCCTGACCCGGATCGGCCTGGGCGTGTTCGCCGGCCTGCTGGCCGTCTTCGCCCTGCTGCGGGCCGCCCCCCTGGCCTACCCGGCCCTCTTCGCGGTGGGGGCCGTGTACTTCGCGGTGATCACCTCGCTGTCCACGGTGCTGCAGGAGGACCTGGACGACCGGGTCCGGGGCAAGGTCATGGCCCTGTGGATCATGGGCTTCGGGGGCACCGTCCCCTTCGGCGGCCTGGTCGGAGGCTGGTTCGCCGAGCGCACCTCGATCACCCTCATGGTCCTGGTGGGGTCGGTGGTGGCCGTGGCCCTGGGCCTGCTGGTGCCGTTCCGGCCCGGGCCCGACGAGGGGGCCGCGGGGGCGGGGTAGGTTCCGCCGGATGCGCCTGCGCCTCGACGAGATCGCCTCCGCCGCCGGGGGCACGGTGGACGGCGACGGGGCGGTGGAGGTCGATGGGCTCTCGGTCGACAGCCGCGCCCTGCCCCCGGGGGCGGGCTTCGTGGCCCTGGTGGCCGAGCGCGACGGACACGACTTCCTGCCGGCGGCGGCGGCGGCGGGGGCGGGGGCCGCCCTGGTCTCGCGGGACGGGACCGAGCCTGGCCTGCCCACCGTCCGGGTCGACGACACCGCCGCCGCCCTGCTGGCCGTGGGCCGCCTGGCCCGGGGTCGGCTGCCCGACCGGGTGGTGGGCATCACCGGCTCGGTGGGCAAGACCTCGACCAAGGACCTGCTGGCCGCCGTGCTGCGGGCCCGCTGGGCGGTGGCGGCCAGCGCCCGTTCGTTCAACAACGAGATCGGCGTGCCCCTCACCCTGGCCGGCGCTCCGGAGGGGACCGAGGCCGCGGTGATCGAGATGGGGGCCCGGGGACCGGGGCACGTCGGCCTGCTGTGCGACGTGGCCCGGCCCACCGCCGCGGTGGTCACCGCGGTGGCCGACGCCCACCTGGAGACGTTCGGTTCGGTCGACGACGTGGCCCGGGCCAAGGGGGAGCTGGTCGAGGCCCTGCCGGCCGACGGGGTGGCCGTGCTCAACGCCGATGACCGGCGGGTGGCGGCCATGGCCGGCCGGACCCGGGCCCGGGTGCTCACCTACGGCCTGGGCCGCGGCACCCCGGCCGAGGTGCGGGGGGTCGACGTGGTCCTGGACGAGGCCCTCCGGCCCCGGCTCCGCCTCCAGACCCCGTGGGGCGAGGTGGAGGTCCGCCTGGCCGTGCACGGCGCCCACCAGGCCGCCAACGCGGTGGGGGCCGCGGCCTGCGGGCTGGCCCTCGGGGTCGACCTGGACGACGTGGGCGAGGCCCTGTCCACCGCGGCCGTGTCGGGGCTGCGCATGGACGTGCGGCGGGCCACGTCGGGGGCGGTGGTGGTGAACGACGCCTACAACGCCAACCCCACCTCCACCCGGGCCGCCCTCGACGCCCTGGCCGCCCTGCCCGGCGTCGGCCGCCGCGTCGCCCTGCTGGGCCGCATGGCCGAGCTGGGGCCGGCCGCGGAGCGGCTCCACGCCGAGGTGGCGGCCCACGCCGCCGCCCGGGGCATCCGGGTCATCAGCGTCGCCGCCCCCGGCTACGGGGTCGACCCCGCCGATGCCGCCCCCGACCTGGAGGCGGCCCTGGCCCTCCTGGGCCCGGTGGGCGACGGCGACGCCGTGCTGGTCAAGGGCAGCCGGGTGGCCGCCCTGGAGCGGGCCGCAGCCGCCCTCCTCGCTCCCTGACCCGGGTCGGGCCACGCCGATCGGACAGGCGCCGGTCGGCCCGGCGGTAGCCTCGGCGGCCATGCCCGACCAGCCCCGGACCCGCCTCGTCGTCCTGTTCGGGGGGGTGTCGGCCGAGCGCGACGTGTCGTGCGTGTCGGCGGCCCACGTGCTGGCCGCCGTCGACCCCGAGCGCTTCGACGTCGTCCCCGTGGGGATCGACCCGGGGGGTCGGTGGGTGCTGGCCGAGGAGGCCAAGGCCCTGCTCGACAGCGGGCGCGGGAGCGAGATCGGGTCCACCGTAGCCGTGGCCGGCACCGAGCTGGAGCCCCTGCCCGCCGTGCGGCCCACCGAGCCGGGCCAGCAGGTCGTCGTGCTGCCCCTCGTCCACGGGCCCCTGGGCGAGGACGGCACCGTGCAGGGGATGCTGGAGCTGGCCGGCGTGCCCTACGTCGGCTCCGGGGTCCTGGGCTCGGCGCTGTGCATGGACAAGGTGGCGGCCAAGGCCGCGGCCGCGGCGGCCGGCCTCCCCCAGGCCCGGCACCTGGCCTGCCGCGACGTCGATGCCGGGCCGGCCTTCCTCCGGCAGGTGGTGGAGGAGCTCGGGCTGCCGGCCTTCGTGAAGCCGGCCAACCTGGGCTCGTCGGTCGGCGTGTCCCGGGCCGCCGATCCCGACGCGCTGGCCGGGGCCGTGGCCGACGCCCTGCGCTACGACGAGTGGGTCGTGGTCGAGGAGGCCATCACCGGCCGGGAGGTCGAGCTGGGGGTGCTGGGCAACGCCGAGCCCCGGGTCTCGGTGCCGGGCGAGATCGTGCCCACCCACGAGTTCTACGACTACGAGGACAAGTACGTCGACGGCGCCGCCGACCTGATCGTCCCCGCCGACCTGCCCCCCGAGGTGACCCGGCAGGCTCAGGACCTGGCCCTCCGGGCCTACCGGGCCCTGCGCTGCGACGGCTACGCCCGGGTCGACCTGTTCTGGGAGGAGGGCGGCCGGGGCCTGCTCCTCAACGAGATCAACACCATCCCCGGCTTCACGCCGTACTCGATGTTCCCGTCCCTGTGGGCGGCCTCGGGCCTGGCCTACCCCGACCTGATCGCCGAGATGGTGCACCTCGGGCTCGAGCGCCACGCCCACCGGGCCGGCTTCGGCCGCCCGCAGCCCGCCTGAGGCGGCCCCGGCCCGGGCCCGGGCCGCCGGGGGTCGTCGCCCCTCGGCGGCGAGCAGGACGTAGGGTCGACGTGCCGTGGCCGACACGGCGACGGAGGAGGGTCCCATGGGCGAGGGCGACGGGGGTGCAGCCGAGGGCCGCATGGAGCTCGGGGGGGTCAACCACCTGGCCCTGGTGTGCCGGGACATGGCCCGCACCGTCGACTTCTACCAGGGCGTCCTGGGGATGCCGCTGGTCAAGACGGTCGAGCTGCCCATGGGCCTGGGCCAGCACTTCTTCTTCGATTGCGGCGGCGGCGACCTGCTGGCCTTCTTCTGGTTCGCGGATGCCCCCGACCCCGTCCCCGGCGTCACCGGTCCCGCGGCCCGGCCCGACACCGGCGAGATCACCAGCGCGGTGGGGTCCATGAACCACGTGGCCTTCAAGGTGCCACCCGAGCGCATCGACGCCTACCGCCAGCGCCTCCTGGCCGCCGGCGTCGAGTGCAGCGACACCTTCAACCACGACGACAGCGAGTGGGGCGTGTCCCGGGACCTCCACGACGGCGTGTTCGTGCGCTCCGTCTACTTCACCGACCCCGACGGCATCCTGCTGGAGCTGGCCGCCACCACCCGGCCCTTCGGGCCCGGAGACGTGACCCACCGCCCGGCCACCGCCACCCCCGCCGCGGCGACGGTGGTCGCCCCCGCGCCGCGCTGAGCCCACCCCGACCGTCCGGAGGACATATGCCCCGCCTCGGCCAGGTGCCGCGCGCCGACGACAACCCGCCCATCGTCCGGGCCATGTACGACCTGATCTTCGGCCCGGGCCGGGACCCGGTGGCCGAGCCCGGGACCAACACCGGCACCCCCGGCGACTGGTGGACCACCTTCGCCGCCGCCCCCGACGTCCTGCAGCACTGCGTCGACGGCTTCGCCCTCTACCAGTCCCCCACCCGGAGGCTCGACCCCGTCCTCCGCGAGCTGGGCCAGACCCGGGTGGGCTGGGCCCGGGGCTCCCTGTTCGTGTTCTCGCAGCACTGCAAGTCGTGCCGGGCGGTGGGCGTGCCCGAGGAGAAGATCGAGGCCATCGCCCACTGGGCGGTGGCCGACTGCTTCGACGAGGTCGAGCGGGCGGTGCTGGCCTACACCGACGCCCTGGTCTACGACGGGGGCCGGGTGGCCGACGGCGTGGTCGCGGTGCTGCGCCGCCACCTCTCCGACGAGGAGGTCCTGGAGCTCACCTACATCACCTGCATGTACGACATGCACGGGGTGATGAGCCGGGCCCTGCGCACCGAGCTGGACGACGTGCCCGAGCGGGTGGTCGAGGAGGGCGACCGCACCGTCAGCGCCCTCGACGTGCTGGAGGACCGGCCGCCCCGGCGCGGCGACGGCGCCGGCTGATCCGACCCGGGAGCCGCCGGCGCTCGGAGGCGGATCAGCCGGGGGCCGGCGGGGGCGGCTCCGTGATCCCGGGGGCGCCGCCGCCCGGGACGGTGGGCTCGACCTCGGTGACCGGCCCCTCGGCCGACCGGCGACCCCGCCACCGCGCCACCTCCTCGGCCACGGTGGCGGCCAGGAGGCGGTAGCCGAAGGCGGTGAAGTGCAGGCCGTCACCGTCGCGGGCCCGCTCCGTGACCCGGCCGTCGGCGCTGGGCAGCTCCTCGGCGTACCCGCCGCCGGGCCCGGTGGTGAGGGTGAACCAGTCCAGGGTGGCCACCCCCAGCGACCGGTACAGCGCGTTGAACCGCTCGACCCGGTCGGCCATGAACCCGAAGGTGGTCCCGGGCCCGATCTGCGGGATCAGGCCCCACAGCACGGTGGCGCCCCGGGAGCCGGCCACGCGGACCAGCTCGCGGGACACGACGTCCCACTGGGCGAACATCTCCTCGGACCCGTCGCCCACCTCGGTGCCGTCGGGCAGGACGTAGGGCTCCTCGTCGGGCTCGAGGCGCAGGTAGGTGCCGGCGTAGTGGAAGAGGACCACGTCGGGGTCGATGTCCGCCACCGCGGCCTGGACCTGGCCCACCACCGCGCCCTGGTCGGTGAGGGGCCCGGTGCCGCCGTCGCCGATGTAGCGGACGTCGACGCCGGGCAGGGCCTCGGCCACGTACGGGGCCAGCTGCTGGGGCACCGAGTCGCCCACCAGGAGCAGGCGCTCGACCCGGGGCGTGTCGGGCTCGGTGGTCGCCACCGACGACACCGGCGTGGGCGCCCCGTCGGGAGGCGCCACCCGCTGGCCGCTCACCACCTCGACCCCGGAGGGCCCGGTGTCGACGGTGCGCAGCGGCACCACGAAGGACAGGGCCAGCACGGCCACGGCCACCGCGGCCATGGCCGGCCGGGGCACCCGGGGCAGCACCCGCCGGCGCCGGATGGGCATCTCCACCCAGGCCAGCGAGGCCCCGGCCAGGGCCAGGGTCAGGGCCACCCGCAGGGCGAACAGCGGCACGGGGCCCAGCTCCGTGTTCTCCTCCCGCAACCAGCTGAAGATGGGCCAGTGGTAGAGGTAGGCGCCGTAGGAGGCCCGGCCCAGCCAGCGCAGCGGCCGCACCTCCAGCACGGCCCGCACCGGGCCCGGGTAGAGGCAGGCCACGATGACCGCCACCGAGGCCAGGGAGTAGAGGGCCAGCCCGCCGGTGTAGAGCAGGCGGCTGGCCTGGTCGGCGAGGGCCCAGGCGCCGACCAGGCCGGCCGCCCCCACCAGCCCGACGACGGGAACGACCCGGCGCCGGTGCCGCCACCCCACCAGGTGGTGCACCACGCAGGCCAGCACCACGCCCGCCAGCAGCTCGGCGGCCCGGGTGTGGGTGGCGTAGTAGGCGAAGGACACGTCGTCGCCGACGCTGAGGGCCAGGGCCACGGTGGAGGCCACGGCCAGCGCCGCGGCCCCGACGCCCAGCACCACCCGCAGGGGCTGGCCCAGGCGCCGCCCCAGGGCGATGGCCCCCAGGCAGGCCAGGGGCAGCACCAGGTAGAACTGCTCCTCGACGGCCAGGGACCACAGGTGCTGCACCGGGGTGGCGTCGGCGGCGTTGCCGTAGGTGGCCCCCACCGCGGCCAGCCGCCAGTTGATGGCCAGGCCGGCCGTGGCCCACAGGTCGCTCCGCAGCCCGACCAGGTGGGTGGAGGTGGCCCCGAAGCGGGCGAAGGCCAGCACCAGGACCAGCGTGACCAGGGCCGCCGGGACCAGGCGACGGGCCCGGGCCGACCAGAAGCGGCGGAGGTCCACCCGGCCGCTGCCCCGCACCTCGACCAGGATCAGGGCGGTGATGAGGAAGCCGGAGAGGGTGAAGAAGGTGGAGACCCCGAGGAAGCCGCCGCCGGCCCAGGTGAAGCCCCCGTGGTAGGCCAGCACGGCCAGCAGGCAGGCGGCCCGGAGCCCGTCCAGGGAGCCGACGTAGGGGAGGCGGCCACCCTGGCGTTGCGCTGCTCCCGGCGTCCTCTCCACGAGGACCGCACACTACCGGCCGCCCCTCAGGGCACCTCGGCCACCGCCGCCGCCCGGTCGGGCCGGACCCGCCACCGGGCCCGGGCCTGGACCACCAGCCACGCCCCCATCACCAGCACCGACATGTCGGTCACGGTGCGGAAGCGGTTGGTCTCGCCGTACTCGATGAGCAGGGTCAGCCCGGTCAGGTACACCGTGGTCCCCCACAGGAAGGCCACCGCCGCGTGGGCCCCGTCGCGGGCCCGCCACCACCGTCGCCGCACCAGCACCGCGGCCACCCCGGCCAGCACCAGGAGGTAGGCGGCCACCACCACCCACTCCACCTGCCCGACCCGGGCCCCCCGCCGGTCGCCGTACACCGGGGGCGGCTCCTCCCACGCCCCCAGCACGGCCCGCTCCACGGCCACCGCCCCGGCCACCTCGGCGCCGTTGGACCGGTAGCCGAACCACCCCGAGCTGGCCGTGAACGTGGTCGAGGTCGAGCGGCCCACACCGGCCGCGTAGGTGCCGGGCCGGTGGCGGACGACCCAGGTGGCGTCGTCCAGGGCCGCCTCGTTGACCGTCAGGTAGTCACGGTGGTGGAGGTTGGCGAAGCCCCCCTCGGCCCGCTCCCGCTCGTCCAGGACCGGCACGCCCCGCCCCGGCCCGGCCCGTCCCGGCGGGGCGATGCCCATGTCCTCGAAGCTCTGGAACGACGGGTGGGCGGCGTAGGGCGAGAGGGTGCCGTCGGCCACCAGGCGGGCCCGCTCCGCCGGGGGGAGCTGCTCCACGGTGATGCGGGACAGGCTCACGCCCACCCAGCTGCTGGCCCCCCACTGGTCGAACAGGACCAGGTTCTTGGTGTACCAGCCGCCCACCAGGAGCACGGGCACCAGGCCGACCAGGGCCACGGTGCGCCACCGGTGGCGCCGAGCCACCGCGGCCAGGGCCACCAGCCCCACGATCCACACCAGGTGGAAGGTGGAGCGGGTGAGGGCCAGGGTGGCGGCCACGGCCAGCGCCCCGGCCAGGTCGACCGCTCGGCCCCGGTCGGCCCATCGGGCCACCAGGAGGGCGATGCCGGCCAGGCCCAGCACCTCGAACGGCGTGTAGAGGAAGTACGTCTCGACCAGGACCGCGGTGGGGCTGGCCACCCAGGCCAGGGCCAGCGCCGCCGCCACCCGGGGCCGGCACCCGAGGCGGGCCAGCAGGCGCAGGAGCACCACCGCGGTGGCCAGCCCGCAGGCCAGGAACACCGGCCCCAGCACCCGGTCGGGGTGGTCGGGGCTGAGCCTCAGGGCCAGGCCCCACAGCAGGTTGAGCCCGGGGGGCTGGGTGTGGTCGTACCACAGGCTGCGACCGAGGTCGTGGCGCAGGGCCTGGCCGTCGATGAACTGGTGGTAGGCCACGGCGTGCTCCCACCGGAAGCGCACCCCGGCCAGGGCGTAGGCGACGCGGGAGGCGGCGAAGCCCACCACCACGGCCACGGTGGCGGCCCGGAGGGGGCGGGGCGGGCGGGCGGTGGCGGCCGGGTCGTCGCCGTCGGGGGCCACGCTGTCTGCGGCGGCCGGGGCGGGCCCGGCGTCGGGAGTCCCGTTGGCCGCGTCGCTGCCGGAGGCGGGGTCGGTGGCGGACGCGTCCGAAGCGGGCACGGCGCCGACACTAGGACCCGCCCCCGGGGCCGCCCCGGACCTGGGCCCGGGACCGGGCGGCCGGCACCGCCGAGGCGGGCCGCTTGGCTTCACCCGCTCAACACGTGACACTTCCCGTGACACGGGAGCGTCGGTACCGTCGCCGACACGACCCCGCCCGCCTCCCCTGCGAAAGGCTCTGCACCGTGTCGCCGCTGTCCCCCCACCACCGACGCTCCCTGTTCACCAGCCTGTCCCCCATCGTCGGGGAGGAGGAGGCCGACGCCTTGCTCGACCAGCTGCCCCGCACCGAGGAGGAGGTGCCGGCCAGCCAGGCCGACCTCCAAGCCCTCGACCTATCCCTCCGCTCCGAGATGGCCACCGGCTTCGCCGAGGTCCGCACCGAGATGGCCAACGGCTTCGCCAAGGCCCGTGAGGACGTGGCCGGCGTCCGCGCCGACGTGTCCACCGGTCTCGCGGACATCCGCACCGAGATGCGCTCCGGCCAGGCCCGCCAGGCCGAGGCGCTGGGCCAGGTCCGAACCGAGGTGCACCAGAGCCAGGCCCGCCAGAGCGAGGCCCTGGCCGAGCTGCGGGGCGAGATGCACACCAGCGTGGCCGTCATCGCCCAGAAGGTCGCCGACATGCAGACCGCCATCAACGACGGGATGACCAAGCACATCCAGTGGACCGTCGGGGCCGTGCTCGGGGCCATCTCGATCGGGATGGCCCTGGCCGCGCTGATCGCTCGGGCGCCGGTCTAGGCCGGGCTGGGAGCCGAGCGGGCCAGGACGGCCAGGAGGTCGGCTCGGCGACGGCGGAGCCAGGCCCGGTCGGGAGGGACGCCCATGCGGTCCAGCAGCTCGGCCTCCACCGCGGTGGCCACCACCCGGGCCCCCACCTCGACCAGGTGGCGGCGGGTCCGCTCCACGGCCGAGCCGTCGGCGGCCGGGCCGGCCAGGGCGGTGGCCGCCCCGTCCAGGCGGGGGGCGATGGCCGAGCCCAGCACCGCGGTGGCCTCGGGCCCCAGGCGGGTCACCTCCCGCAGCAGGACCAGCAGGTCGGGGCGACGGGCGCCCAGGCGCAGCACCTCGTCGACCACGGCCGCGGTGGTGTCCCGGCCCGGGCGGCGGCGGGCCACGGCCGCGTCGAGGGCATCGCCCAGCTCGGCCACCGCCGCCTCCACCACCCCGGCCACCAGGGCGTCCTTGGACCGGAACCAGTAGAGGACGGTCTGCTTGCGGACCCCCACCGTGTCGGCCACGTCGTCCAGGGAGGTGGCCTCCACGCCCCGGCGGGCGAAGCCGGCCAGAGCGGCGGCCAGGATGCGATCTTGGGTGCTGTCGGCCACTGTCGACGTTGTCTACCATTTGGTAGAGAGTCGCGCTAGGGTCCGACTCGATGCCGGAGAGCCGCCCCTCCCCTCCCATCGCCGAGGCCCTCGACGGGCGGCGCCTGTTCGTCACCGGCACCACCGGCTTCCTGGGCACCGCCCTGGTCGAGCGGCTCCTGCGCTGCGCCCCCGGCTGCGAGCTGGTCCTGCTGGTCCGCCCCGGGCGCAAGCGCACCGTCGAGCAGCGGGCCCAGCGGGAGATCTTCCGCAACGACTGCTTCGACCGCCTGCGCGAGGAGCTGGGCGGACGGGAGGCCTTCGAGGCGCTGGTGGCCCGCCGGGTCCGGGTGGTGGCCGGCGACGTGGCCACCGACGGCCTGGGCCTCGACGACGAGGGCCGGGCCGCCCTGGCTGCGTGCGACACGGTCATCCACTCGGCCGCCACCGTGTCGTTCGACTCCCCCCTCGACCTGGCCGTCGAGGTCAACCTGCTGGGCCCCACCCGCATCGCCCGCACCCTGGCCGACCTCGGGGTCGCCCCCCACCTGGTGGCCGTGTCCACCTGCTACGTGGCCGGCAACCGGCGGGGCGCGGCCCCCGAGATCCCGGTGGACGAGAGCCCGTTCTGGGTCGACGTGGACTGGCGGCGCGAGGTCGAGGCCGCCCGCCGGGTCCGCAGCGACGCCGAGGCCACCAGCCGGCTCCCCGACCACCTGGCCGGTTTCCAGGCCGCGGCCCGCGACGAGCTGGGTGGGGCCGGTACCACCCTGCTGGCCGAGAAGGCCGAGGACCGGCGCCGGGCCTGGGTCAAGCAGCAGCTGGTCGACGCCGGCCGGGCCCGGGCCGCCTCGCTGGGGTGGCCCGACGCCTACGCCATGACCAAGGCCCTGGGCGAGCGGGCCCTGGGCCAGAGCCGGGGCGACGTGCCCGTCTCCATCGTCCGGCCCGCCATCATCGAGTCGGCCTGGTCGGAGCCGGTGCCGGGCTGGATCCGGGGCTTCCGCATGGCCGAGCCGGTGATCATCTCCTACGCCCGGGGCCTGCTCAGCCAGTTCCCCGGGGTCCCCGAGGGCACCGTCGACGTGATCCCCGTGGACCTGGTGGTGGGGGCCATCTGTGCGGTGGCGGCTCGGGGCCCGGCCCATGCCGACGGCCGGCCCGACGTCACCCAGGTGGCCTCGGGCTCGCGCAACCCGCTGGAGTTCGAACGCCTCACCGAGCTCATCAGCGAGTGGTTCACCCAGCGCCCGCTGTACGACCGGGACGGCCAGCCCATCAGCGTGCCCGAGTTCCGGTTCCCGGGCCGGGGCCGGGTCGAGGGCGAGCTGCGCCGGGCCCGGGCCGTCCTGGGTGTCACCGAGAAGGCGCTCCACGCGCTGCCCCTGCGGGGGAAGCAGGCCCAGTGGGCGGCCGGGGTGGAGGAGAAGCGGGAGCTGGTCGACCGGGCCACCGCGTACGTCACCCTCTACGGGGCCTACACCGAGTGCGAGGCCATCTACGGCGTCGACCGGCTGCTGTCCCTGCACGCCTCGCTCACCGAGGCCGACCAACGGGACTTCGGGTGCGACCCCCGGGTGGTCGACTGGGAGCGGTACGTGCGGGAGATCCACCTGCCGTCGGTGGTGGCCCACGCCCGGGTCCGCACCGAGGGCGGGGGCGGGGCCGGCGAGGCCCGCAGCACCCGCCTGCGCCGCCAGGTCCTGTCCCCCGACCGCCAGCTGGCCGTGTTCGACCTGGAGAACACCCTCATCGCCTCCAACGTGGTCACCTCCTTCGCCTGGCTGGCCAGCCGGCGCCTCGACCCGGCCGACCGGCGCACCCTGGCCGCCCGGCTGGTGGCCGAGGCCCCGGCCCTGCTGAAGCTGGACCGCCGGGACCGCAGCGACTTCCTGCGCCACTTCTATCGCCGCTACGAGGGCGCCCCCCGGGCCGAGCTGGAGGCCGACAGCGCCGAGATGCTGTCCGACCTGATCCTGACCAAGGCGTTCCCGGCCGGCCTCCGCCGGGTGCGCGAGCATCGGGCCCTGGGCCACCGGACCGTGCTCGTCACCGGCGCCCTGGACGTGGTGGTCGCCCCCCTGCGCCCCCTGTTCGACGACATCGTCTCGGCCGAGATGGGGGTGGCCCCCGACGGCACCGCCACCGGGCGGATGACCACCGTGCCCCCCACCGGCGAGACCCGGGCCCAGATCCTCTACGACCACTGCGCGGCCCACGGCCTGGACGTGGCCGAGGCGGTGGTCTACGCCGACTCCAGCAGCGACCTCCCGATGCTGGAGGCGGCCGGCTTCCCGGTGGCCGTCAACCCCGAGGCCCGCCTGGCCGCCCTGGCCCGCAAGCGGGGCTGGCTGGTCGAGCAGTGGGAGAAGGCCCCCGGCTTCGTCCCCCGCCGCCTGCCCCTGGCCCCCCGCCCCGGGCCCCGCCGCCAGGCGCCGCGGGTGCCGGATCACCGGCCCCCCACCGCGGCCGAGCGCCGGGCCCGCCGCCTCCGGACCGGCCGCCGATGACGTTCCCCTGGCCGCCTCACCACCCGTTCTCGGCACGAAACAATACGTATATCGGACACTTCCGTGCCGAGAACGCAGCGGGAGGGGCGGGATGAAGGCGCTGGTGTTCTCGCGGAGGCCGGGACGGTTGGCGGCGGCCGCGGTGGCCGGACGGGCCACGCCCGGCACCGGCGCCGCGGTGGGGCCCCTGAAGCTGGCCGACGAGGACGAGCCGGCGCCGCCCTCGCCGGAGTGGGTGCGGTTCCGGCCCCGGCTGGCCGGCATCTGCGGCAGTGACCTGGCCACCCTCGACGGGCGGTCCAGCCCCTACTTCGAGCCCATCGTCAGCTTCCCCTTCACCCTCGGCCACGAGGTGGTGGGCGAGCGGGACGACGGCACCCGGGCGGTGCTGATCCCCGTCCTGCACTGCGGCATCCGGGGCATCGATCCCCCCTGCCCCTCCTGCGCCGCCGGGCGGACCCACCACTGCGAGCGGGTGGCCTTCGGGCACCTCGACCCGGCCCTGCAGAGCGGCTTCTGCCGGCAGACCGGCGGGGGCTGGTCGACGGCCATGGTGGCCCACCCCGACCAGCTGGCTCCGGTGCCCGACGACCTGGCCGACGAGGCCGCGGTGCTGGTCGAGCCCACCGCCTGCGCCGTCCACGCCGCCCGGGCCGTCCGCCGGGGCCCGGCCGGCGAGACGGGCACGGTGGCCCTCATCGGGGCCGGCACCTTGGGCCTGGCCACCCTGGCCGCCCTGCGCCACCTGGACCGCGCCGAGGGCAGGGAGGGCGGCCGCACCGTGCTGGCCACCGCCAAGCACCCCGAGCAGCGGCGCCTGGCCCGGGAGCTGGGGGCCACCCGGGTGGTCGGACCCTCCGAGCTGCCCCGGGCCGTCCGCTCCCTCACCGGTTCGCTGGTGCTGGCCTCCGACGACGCATCCGCGGGGGCGGCGGCCGGCCAGCTCACCGGGGGCGTGCCCACCGTGGTCGACTGCGTGGGTTCGGCCGACTCCCTGGCCCAGGCCCTGAAGGTGGTGGCCCCCGGGGGCGAGGTGCTGGTGGTGGGCATGGCCGGCCCCACCCACCTCGACCTCACCCCCCTGTGGCACCGGGAGGTGGCCCTGCGGGGCTGCTACGCCTACACCCGGGCCGACGTCGACACCGCCTTCGACGTGGTGTCCGACGCCGGCCTGGGCCGGCTGCTCAGCGCCACCTACCCCCTGGACCGCTACCGGGAGGCCATCGCCCACGCCGCCGCGGCCGGCGCCCGGGGCGCGGTGAAGGTGGCCTTCGACCTGCGCGGCGAGCGCCACCGATGAGACCTCCCGAGGAGACCCCCTGATGCCCCGCCCCGGACTCGTGCTCGAGGTCGACCGCTCGACGCCGCCGATCCTGTTCCACCACGGCGAGTCGTTCCGGCTGGAGAAGCTGCCGGCCGGCCGCAGCCGCATCGTCTACCCGGCCGAGCCCCTCCCCGCCCTGCCCGACGTCACCGCGGCCATCGACCAGGCCCTCGACCAGCCGCTGGACAGCGAGCCGCTGGCCGCCCTGCTGCGCCCGGGCATGAAGCTGGTCATCGCCTTCGACGACGTGTCGCTGCCCCTGCCCAAGATGCGCCGGCCCGACATCCGCCAGCGGGTCATCGAGGCGGTGCTGGACCGGGCGGCGGCGGCCGGGGTGGACGACGTGCGCATCATCGCCGCCCTGGCCCTGCACCGGCGCATGACCGAGCCCGAGCTGCGCCACGCGGTGGGCGACCGGGTCTACGACGCCTTCGCCCCCGACGGCCGGCTGTACAACCACGACGCCGAGGACCCCGACGACCTGGCCTTCCTGGGCACCACGGCCCACGGCGAGGAGGTGGAGATCAACAAGGCGGCGGCCGAGAGCGACCTCCTGGTCTACGTCAACATCAACATCGTCTCCATGGACGGCGGCCACAAGAGCACGGCCACCGGCCTGGCCAGCTACCGCAGCATCCGCCACCACCACAACCCGGCCACCATGGAGCGCTCGCGGTCGTTCATGGACCGCCACAGCTCCGAGCTCCACCACGCCAACTGGCGCATGGGCCAGGTCATCCGCGACGCCGGGGTGAAGATCTTCCAGATCGAGACCACCCTCAACACCGACACCTTCGGCGCCACCGGCCCCCTGTCGGTGCTCCAGAAGCGGGAGTGGGAGTGGACCACCAAGGACCGCCTGGCCTTCATGGGCATGAAGGCCGGCCTCGACCGCCTGCCGGCCGCCACCCGCCGCCGCATCTTCCAGGGCCACGAGGCGCCCTACGGCGTCACCTCGGTCACCGCCGGGGCGGTGGAGCCGGTGCACGAGCGCACCCTGGAGCACTGCTTCGCCCAGCACCTGGTGCCGGTGGAGGGCCAGACCGACGTGCTGACCATGGGGCTCCCCTACATCTGCCCCTACAACGTGCACTCGATCATGAACCCGATCCTGGTCATGTGCCTGGGCCTCGGGTACTTCTTCAACATGTACCGGGGGAGGCCGCTGGTGCGGGAGGGCGGGGTGCTGATCATGAGCCACCCCACCCCGTGGGAGTTCCACCCCGTCCACCACCCCAGCTACATCGACTTCTTCGAGGAGGTGCTGGCCGACACCACCGACCCCAAGGTCATCGCCGAGCGCTACGAGACCCGCTACGCCGAGGACGAGTGGTACCGCCACCTGTACCGCACCAGCCACGCCTACCACGGCGTCCACCCCTTCTACATGTGGTACTGGGGGGCCCACGCCCTGGCCCACCTGGGGTCGGTCATCATCGTCGGGGGCGACGTCCGGGCCGTGCGCCGCATGGGGTTCCGCCCCGCCTCCACCCTGCAGGACGCCCTGGAGATGGCCACCGACACCGTGGGCCCCGAGCCCACGGTGACCCACCTCCACAACCCGCCCATCGTCATGGCCGACGTCACGTGACGGCGGCCGGGCGGACCGAGGCGACCCGGCTGGAGGGGGCCTTGGGCCGGGTCCGGCGGGCCGGCCGGGCCCTGCCCCGGCCCACCTCCGCCCTCCGGTCCCTGGACTTCCCGCTCCGGGCCCCGACGGTGCCCGGCGGGGTGGAGCCGCTCCCCGAGGAGCCGCGGCTGGGCGCGGCCTACGACACCGCCTGGGCCCGCACCCCCCTGGCCCGGCTGGGGCGCCTGGCCCTGCTGGAGGGGGCGGTGCGACCCCTGGTCAAGGTGGTGGCCGACCCGGAGCGCCGGGGGTACGACCGCCTGGCCGGGCTGGACGGGCCGGCCATCTTCGCCGCCAACCACCTGAGCCACCTCGACGCCGGGCTGCTGCTCACCTCCCTGCCCGAGCCGTGGCGGCACCGGGCCTTCGCCGGCGCTGCCGCCGACTACTTCTTCGACGGTCGGGCCAAGGCCACCCTGGCCGCCCTGGCCCTCAACGCCATCCCCATCGAGCGCACCAAGGTGACCCGCCGCTCGGCCGCCCTGGCCGCCGAGCTGATCGAGGACGGGTGGAGCATGGTGATCTTCCCCGAGGGCGGCCGTGGCTCCGACGGGTGGGGCCAGCCGTTCCGGGCCGGGGCCGCCTTCCTGTCGGTGCGGACCGGGGTGCCGGTGGTGCCCGTGCACCTGGAGGGCACGGGCCGCATCCTGCCCAAGGGCACCTCGAAGCTGGTGCCGGGCCGGACCCGGGTCACGTTCGGGGCCCCGCTGCGCCCCGGGCCGGACGAGGACATGCGGGACCTCTCGGCCCGCATCGAGGCCGCGGTCACCGCCCTGGCCGACGAGGTGGCCGGCGACTGGTGGACGGCCCGGCAGCGGGCCCACGCCGGCCAGAGCCCCCCGCTGTCGGGCCCCGACGCCGGGGCCTGGCGCCGGGCCTGGGCCCTGGGCGACCGCCGCTCCCACCGCGGCCCGGCCCGCCCGCCCTGGCCGCTGCGCCGCTGAGGCCCTAGTCGTCGGGGTCGAGGGGGCCGCCACGGCGGCCGGGCGGGTCGCCGTCGTCTCCCCGACCGTCGTCGTCACCACCCGGGTCCTCGCCGCCACCGCCGCCGGGGTCGCCACCCTCTCCCGGGTCGCCAGCGCCCTCGACGCACCGGCGCAGGGCGGCGGCGAAGCGGGCCGCGGTGTCGGGGTCGATGTCGTCCAGCGACTCGGCCTCCACGATGGCCTGCACCTCGTCGTCGTCGAGCACCTGACGCAGCCGCTCGGCCCCGCACCGGGCCTCCTCGACCGTGTAGCCGTTGTCGATGAGGGCCTGCTCCAGCGGGTCGGCGCTGGTGGGCGGAGCGGTCGTCGCCGGGCCCGGGGCCACCGTGGTGGTGGTCGACGTGGCCCGGGCCGCCACCTCCTCGGGCACCTCCACCCCACACCCGGCCCCGGCCAGGGCGGCGGCCGCCGCCACGGCGGCCAGGACGGCCCACCGGCGGCGGGAGGGCGGGGCCCCGGCCCGGCGCCGGCCGCTCACCCGGTCACCGCGCAGGCCTCGATGGCCGCGGTCACCACCCGGCCCTGGACCGGGGGCAGCTCGGCCAGGGTGGCCTCGCCGGCCTCGACCGACCGCACCGCCTCGGCCAGCTCGGCCAGGGCCTCGTCGCCGGCCTCGGCCTCGATGTCCTCGGCCACGCACCGCACCTGGGCCTCGGTCAGCCCGAAGTCGTCGACCAGGAAGCCGAGCGAGTCGACCAGGGCCACCCGGCCCCCCGCCCCGTCGCCGCTGTCCGCGCAGGCCGCGGCGCCCACGGCCAGGACGCCCAGGGCCAGCACCGCCACCCGCACGGCCACGACCCGGCGGGCCGGGATGGTCGTCGGGCGGTCCGGGGGCGGGAGCGGGAGCGCGGGACCCATGGAGCCGGAGTCTCCCACGGGGGGCCGGGGCCGATGCTCCTCCCCGGGGCCGGGCCCGGGCCGGCCCGCGGTCAGCGGCGGCCGCCGCCGTCGACCAGGCGGAGGCCGCTGGGGGCGATGGACGCTTCCAGGTGGGGCAGGTCGACGGTGAAGGCCGTGCGGTGGCCCGGGAACACGTACTCGGCCACCAGCACCGGCTGCCCGTCGGCGGCCGAGGTGATCCGCTCGCACACCAGCACCGGCGACGACTGGGGGATCTCCAGCAGGCTGGCGTCGGCGGCCGAGGCGGCGTGGGCCTCGATGGTCTGCACCGCGCCGCCCAGGCGCACCGGCAGGAGCTGGTGGAAGGAGCGCTCGGCCACCTGGGAGCGGGACAGGTCGGCCCCCAGGGCCTCCGGGCACCACACCGTCACCCGGGCGTAGGGCTCGCCGTCGGCCAAGTTGACCCGGGCCACCCGCAGCACCTTGTCCACGCCGAGCACGGCCCGGACCCGGGCCGGGGCCCGCACGAACCCGAACTCCAGGATGCGTCGCTCCGAGGTCCGGCCGTCGGCTTCGAGCTGGCCCTCGATGGTGCCGAGGCGCCCCAGGTGCTGCTCGAACGGTGCCCCGGCCACGAACCAGCCGAAGCCCTGGCGGGAGTCGACCAGGCCCTCGGCCCGCAGGACGTCGAGGGCCTTGCGGATGGTGACCCGGCTGGCCTGGTAGCGGCGCGACAGCTCGGCCTCGCTGGGCAGCAGGCGCCGGTCGCCGAACTCCCCGGCCTCGATGCGGACCCGCAACCCCTCGGCGATCTCCCGGTAGCGGATCCGGCGGGCGGGCGTCGGCGGGCTGGCCACGCCGCAGCTTGGCACGTGGCCGCCGAGGGAGGCGGAGATCCGGGTCCGGACCAATCCCGGCGGCGGGGGCCCCCGAACGGGTGATACGCCGGGCGTCCGAACGGGACCTGGCGGTGTGTGGGACGGCCTGTGGCCCGGTGACGTGACGCCGGGCCACAGGGTCGGCCCGTCCTGTTCGATCATCGATGTCGGGAGGAGAGGAACCGTGGCCCCAGACCTGCGACGCTGGCGGACGTGGCCCCCGACGCCGACCGACCAGGGACGACCCGCCGGCGGTGGGGCGTGAGCGCCGGCCGGGCCCGACGGCACCTGTGGCCCGTCCCCGCCGGCGAGGGGGAGGCCGAGGCCCTCCTGGCCCTGGTGGCCCGGGGCGACCGGGAGGCCTTCGCCGCCCTCTACGACCTGGTGGCTCCCACCGTGGTGGGCATCGCCCGCCGGGTGGTCCGCGACCCCCACCAGGCCGACGAGGTGGCCCAGGAGGTTCTGCTGGAGGTCTGGCGCCGGGCGCCGTCGTTCGACCCGGCCAAGGGCACCAGCCGCACCTGGGTGGCCACCATCGCCCACCGCCGGGCGGTGGATCGGGTCCGCAGCGAGCAGTCCGAGCGCGACCGCCGGGGGCGCGACGCCGAGCGGCACACCACCGCCGACCCGGACCCGGTGGCCGGATCGGTGATCGGCGACGCCGAGCGTGACGAGGTGGCCGCCGCCCTGGGCCAGCTCACCGACCTGCAACGCCAGACCATCGAGCTGGCCTACTACGGCGGCTACACCTACTCCCAGGTGGCCGACATCCTCGACCTGCCCCTGGGCACGGTCAAGACCCGCATCCGCGACGGGATGATCCGCCTGCGAGACGCCCTGGAGGTGACCGCGTGAGCGAGCACACGACCCCCGATCCCCACACCCTCGTCGGGCCCTACGTGCTCGACGCCCTCCCCGACGACGAGCGGGTCCTGTTCGAGGACCACCTGTCCCGCTGCCCCGAGTGCCGGGCCGAGGAGGCCGAGCTGCGGGCCGCGGCCGGCCACCTGGGCCGGGCCACCGCCGTGGCCCCCCCCGCCGCCCTCCGGGACCAGGTCCTGGCGGCGGTGGAGGTGACCCGCCAGCAGCCGCCGGGGGCCCCGTGGTCCACCACCCGGCGCCGCGCCTGGCCCGTGGTCCTGGCCACCGCGGCCACCATCGCCGCCGTGGTGGCCCTGGGGGCCCTGCTCCTCCAGGCCGACCACCGGGCCGACCGGGCCGAGCAGATCGCCGCCGTGGTGGCCGCCCCCGACGCCCGCACGGTGCCCATCGCCGGCGAGGGAGGGTCGATGCGCCTGGTGGTGTCCTCGGCCCACGGCAGCGCCGTGCTCCTGGCCGAGGGCATGGCCGCCCCGCCCCCGGGCAAGACCTACGCCCTCTGGTACCAGCGGGAGGGCCGGATGGTGCCGGCCGGCCTGTTCGAGCCGGGGGGCGACGGAGCGGTGCGCCAGCGGGTCGAGGGGGTCCCCCCCGACGTGGTGGGGGTGACGGTGGAGCCCGACGGCGGCTCCGACGAGCCCACCCTCCCGATCATCGCCACCGGCACGGCCTAGGCGGTCCGTCCCCGGGGCGGGGGCCGGGCCCCGCCGGGTCAGCCCCGGGCCCGGGCGGCGGCCATGCGGGCGAAGGGCTCGATGCTGGCCGGGTCGGTGAGGGCGTCGGCCGACACCGCGGCCTCCGCCGGGGTGCCGGTCAGGATGCGCTTGACCGGCACCTCCAGCTTCTTGCCCGACAGGGTGCGGGGGATGGCCGGCACCACCTCCAGGCGGTCGGGCACGTGGCGGGGCGACAGCTCGGTGCGCAGGGCCCGGGCGATCCGGGCCGACAGGTCGTCGCCGGCCTCGGCCCCGGGGGCCAGGGCCACGAACAGCAGCAGCTCGCCGGTGCCCCCGTCGTCGTCCTCCAGGTGGACGACCAGGCTGTCGGCCACCTCGTCGAAGCCCTCGACCACGGCGTAGAAGTCGGCGGTGCCCAGCCGCACGCCGCCCCGGTTGAGGGTGGCGTCGGAGCGGCCGGTGATGACCGCGGCGCCATCGGCGGTGAAGGTGATCCAGTCGCCGTGGCGCCACACGCCGGCGTGGTCCTCGAAGTAGGCGGCCCGGTAACGCGACCCGTCGGCATCGCCCCAGAAGCCCACCGGCATGGAGGGCATGGGGGCGGTGACCACCAGCTCGCCCAGCTCGCCGGGGGGGCACGGGGTGCCGTCGGGCCGGAACGCCTCCACCGCGCAGCCCAGCAGGCGGCAGCTGATCTCCCCGGCCCGCACCGGCACCAGGGGCGATGCCCCCAGGAAGGCGGTGCACACGTCGGTCCCCCCGCTGATGGACGACACCGGGACACCCAGGGTGTCGTGGACCCAGCGGAACCCGGACGCCGGCAGCGGTGCCCCGGTGGAGCCGACCCAGCGGAGGGCGCCCCGCTCGGGGGCCAGCCCCTCCTTGCGGCAGGCCATGAGGAACGGGGCCGAGGCCCCTAGCACGGTGCAGCCGGTCTCGCCGGCCAGGTCCCACAGGGTGCCCAGGTCGGGGTGGGCCGGGTCGCCGTCGAAGAGGACGACGGTGGCCCCCACCAGCAGGCCGGAGACGAGGTAGTTCCACATCATCCAGCCGGTGGTGGTGAACCAGCAGAAGCGGTCGGCGGGGGTGAGGTCCTGGTGCAGGGTGAGCACCTTGAGGTGCTCGACGGTGATGCCCCCGTGGCCGTGGACGATGGCCTTGGGCAGGCCGGTGGTGCCCGAGCTGAACAGCACGTAGAGGGGGTGGTCGAAGGGCACCGGGGTGAAGGTGGGGGGCCCGGGGTCGTCGCCGGCCAGGAGGGCCGACCACCCGTCCTCGCCGGTGGGGTCGAGGTAGGGCAGGGCCACCACGTGGCGGACCGAGGGCAGGGCCGCCCGCAGGGCGGCGACCTCGGCGGTGCGGTCGACGGCCTTGGCGCCGTAGCGGTAGCCGTCGACGGCCAGCAGGACCACGGGCTCTATCTGGGCGAAGCGGTCGATCACCGACCGGGTGCCGAACTCCGGGGCGCAGCTCGACCACACCGCCCCGATGGAGGCGGTGGCCAGGAAGGCCACCAGGGTCTCGGGCACGTTGGGGGCGTAGGCGGCCACCCGGTCGCCGGGGCCCACCCCCAGGCGCCGGAGCCCGGCCGCGGCCCGGGCCACCAGGCCGGCCAGCTCCCCCCAGGTGATCTCCGTGCCCGGGCGGGTCTGGCTGCGGGCCACCACGGCCACGTCGTCGGGCCGCTCGGCCGCCGCGGCCAGGGCGTGCTCGGCGTGGTTGAGGGTGGCGTCGGGGAACCAGCGCGCCCCCGGCATGGCCCGCTCGGCCAGCACCGCGGTGGGCCGGTCGTGCCAGCGCACCCCCAGGTCGGTGGCCACCGCCCCCCAGAAGCCGTCCAGGTCGGTGACCGACCAGGCGTGGAGCTCGGCGTAGGTGGCGTGCCCGTGGGCGGTGGCGAAGCGCCCGGCGGCGGTGGCGCTCCAGGCGTCGGCCGGGGGCCTCCACAGCACCTCGCCCCGGGCGGTGGTGGTGTCGTCGATCATGGCGGAGGCGAGGCTACGGCCCCGGCCCGGGCGCGGCGGAGCCCGCGCCGCCGGGGCGCGGGCTCCGTGACGGTGGTGCGCCTCAGCCCAGGTTGGAGGCGACGAACTCCCAGTTCACCAGGTGGTCCAGGTAGGTGTTGAGGAAGTCGGGCCGCTTGTTGCGGAAGTCGATGTAGTAGGCGTGCTCCCACACGTCGACGGTCAGCAGAGCCCGCACGTCGTGGTTGAGGGGCAGGTCGGCGTTGGGGGTCTTCATGACCTTCAGGCCGCCCTCGCCGTCGTCGGCCAGCCAGGCCCAGCCCGAGCCGAACTGGCCCATGCCAGCGGCGATGAACTCCTCGCGGAAGGCCGCGTAGCCGCCGAAGGCCGAGCCGATCCGGTCGGCCAGCTCACCGGTGGGCTCGCCCCCCCCGTCGGGGCTCATGCACTCCCAGAAGAACGAGTGGTTCCAGTGCTGGCCGGCCTGGTTGAACAGGGGGCCGTCGGAGGCCTTGACGATCTCCTCCAGGGATGCGTTCTCGTGCTCGGTCCCGGCGATGAGCTCGTTGAGCTTGTCGACGTAGGCCTTGTGGTGCTTCCCGTGGTGGAACTCGAGGGTCTCGCGCGACATGTGGGGGGCGAGGGCGTCGAGGTCGTAGGGGAGATCAGGGAGGGAGAACGCCATGCGGCATGTTCCTTTCGTGTGGATCGCGATCGACTCTACCGGTGGGGTCCGGACCGGGGCACCGGCGCTCCCGGCGCCGGGGGCGGAGGTGGCGCGGCGCTCGTGTCAGTCGCGCCCGGGGCGACGGTCGGGCCCGGCGGCGTCGTCCGAGGCGCCCGGGGGCAGGGCCCGGGCCAGCTCCTCGGGGCTGGGGTCGTGGGGCCGGCGGGCGGCGGCGGGGAGCAGGTCGACCAGGGCGGCCATGATCCGCTTGGTGTCGGCGTCGGGGCTGCGGTGCTTGAGCTCCACCGGCGGCCCCACCCGGATGCGGACGGTGGGCGGGTCGGCGATGGCGGTGACGTTGGGGAACCGTGCGTTGCGGGGCCACACCCGCTCGGTGCCCCACAGGCCGACGGGGATGACCGGCACCTTGGCCAGGGCGGCCAGGCGGGCCGCCCCCCACCGGCCCCGCAGCTCGGGGTCGTAGAAGGCCCGGCCCCGGGGGATGGTGCCCTGGGGCATGAGGGCCACCAGCTCGCCGGCGGCCAGGGCGTCGGCCGCGGCCCGCAGGGGCTCGTCGGAGCCGGTGCCCCGGTCGACCCGGATGCCGCCCAGGGCGGTGGCGATCTGGCCCACCACCGGGGCGTCGAACACCTCCTTCTTCCCCAGGAAGCGCACCGGCCGGCCCACCCGGGCCAGGGCGAAGCCGATGGCCAGCGGGTCGAAGTAGCTGCGGTGGTTGCCGACGATGATGGCCGGCCCCCGGTCCGGGATGTGGTCGAGGCCGTCGACGTCCCAGCGGACCCACGGGAACAGGCGGGGCTGGGCCAGGAGCTGCACCGCCCGCTGGGGCTCCACGCCGGCCAGCTTGGGCACGCCGGCCGGGACGTCGAAGTGCTGGCTGGGCCAGCGGCGCAGGGCCGCCACCACCCGCAGGCGGGGGTCGGGGTTGACGGCCACGGCGTGGCGCACGGCCGAGAGCAGGGGCACGTCGTAGACGCTGTCGGAGTAGGCGTAGCTGGCCCGGAGGTCGACGTCGTGGGCCGCGGCCCAGTCCCGCACCGCGGCCAGCTTGCCCGGGCCCCACACGAAGTGGCCGTCGACGGTGCCGTCGTAGGCCCCGTCGCGCTCGCCGTAGCGGGTGGCGATGACGTCGTCGAAGCCCAACGCCGTGGCCAGGGGCTCGACCAGGTCGAACGGCGACGTGGTGGCCATGACCACCGGGCGGCCAGCGGCGTGGTGCTCGTCGACCAGGAGGCGGGCGAAGGGCAGCACGTCGTCGACCAGTCGCTCGGCCGCCACCCGCCCGGCCTGGCGCACCGCCTCCCGGTTCCAGCCGGTGGCCACCCGGGCCATCTGCCGGGTCAGGATCATGGAGGGCAGGGTCTCGCCGACCACGTCGAAGACCTTGTAGACCAGCGACTCCCCGGGGACGGGCCGGTCGGACACCACCCCCGCGGCCCGCAGGGCCTGGGTGATGACCGGGCCACTGGCCCCCTTCAGCAGCGTGCGGTCGAGGTCGAAGAACGCCGCGGCGCGCGAGGGGGAGGGCACACGGCGATGCTAGCGACGGGGGTCGCGGGCCACCCCGGGGCACCGGCGCCGTCACCCGGGCACGCCAGACTGCCGGGATGGACCTGCGCCAGCTCGCCGCCCTGGCGGCCGTGGCCGACCACCGGTCGTTCTCGGCCGCGGCCCGGGCCCTCCACACCGTGCAGTCCAACGTGTCCAGCCACATCGCCAACCTGGAGCGGGAGCTGGGGGTCGCCCTGGTCGACCGGGCCACCGGCGACCTGACCGAGCAGGGCCGCCTGGTGCTGGACCGGGCCCGGCGGGTGCAGGCCGAGCTGGACGCGGTGGCCGCCGACCTGGCCGCCCACGCCGGCACCGTCACCGGCCGGGTGCGGCTGGGGATGATCGGCACCGTCGGGGCCTGGCTCCTGCCCCTCCTCATCCCCGACCTGGCCCGCTCGCACCCCGGCATCCACCTGGTGGTGGTGGACGCCACCACCACCTCCCTCATCCCCCAGGTGGTGGCCGGCACCCTCGACGTCGCGGTGGTGAACCTGCCCGTCACCGCCCCCGACCTGCGGGCCGAGCCGCTGTTCGAGGAGGAGCGGGTGGTGCTGGCCCCGCCCGGCCACCCCCTGGCCCGCCGCCGGGGCGCCCGGGTCCCCCTGGCCGAGCTGGCCCGCCACCCCCTCCTGCTGGAGCCCCCGGGCACCGCCTTCCGCGACGACCTCGACTCGGCCGCGGCCCGGGTGGGGGTGGAGCTGACCGCCCTGGCCGAGATCGACGGCATGCGGGCCCTGGCCGCCCTGGCCCAGGAGGGCTTCGGGGCCGCGGTGCTGCCCGCCACCGCCGCCCCCATCCCGCCGCCGACGGGCTGGCGCCGCCTGGAGGTGACCGGCCTCGGGCCCCGCACCGTGGGCCTGGCCACCAGCCGGCGCAGCCGCCCCACCGCCCCGGCCCGGGCCGCCACCGCCGAGCTGCGCACCCTCCTGGCCGCCGAGGTGCCCACCCGCCCCGGCCTCCGCCTCCTGGCCCCCGGCGAGGGCGACGACGGCGACGCGGCGTCGACCGGGGCTGATCCCCCGCTCCCGGCGGGGTGAGCAGGGCCGGAAGGGCCGGCCGCGACGGTCACGGTCCCCGGCGCCGCCCTCTAGATTGGGCCTCGCCCCTGGACCGACAGCGAGGACCTCCGACGTGGCCGAGAGCGTGACGATCACCGACAACCGCACCGGCGAAACGATGGAGATCCCGATCGTCAACGGCGGGATCGACTCGTCGCAGTGGAAGAAGCTGCTGGGCAACACCTGGTTCTACGACCCGGGCTACACCTCGACCGCGGCCACCTCGTCGGCCATCACCGAGATCGACGGCGACGCCGGCATCCTCCGCTACCGGGGCTACCCCATCGAGGAGCTGGCCCAGAAGTCCTCGTACCTCGAGGTGGCCTACCTGCTCATCTTCGGCGAGCTCCCCACCGAGGAGGAGTTCACCCCCTGGGCCCACGACATCACGTACCACACGTTCATCCACGAGAACGTGCGCAAGCGGTTCCTGGAGGGCTTCCACCACGACGCCCACCCCATGGGCATGCTGGTCTCGGCCATCGCCGCCCTGTCCACCTTCTACCCGGACGCCAAGAGCATCGGCGACGAGGACAACCGCTACCGCCAGACGGTGCGCCTCATCGCCAAGATGCCGACCCTGGCCGCGGCCTGCCACCGCTTCAGCGTGGGCATGCCCTTCGTCTACCCCGACAACTCGCTCGGCTTCTGCGCCAACTTCCTGTCGATGATGTGGAAGATCGCCGAGCCCCGCTACGACGCCAACTACGCCCTGGCCCACGCCCTCGACACGCTGTTCATCCTCCACGCCGACCACGAGCTCAACTGCGGCACCGCCACCATGCGGATGATCGGCTCCTCCAACGCCGATCCCTACTCGGCCGCCGCCGGCGCCGCCGCCGCCCTGTACGGCCCCCGCCACGGCGGGGCTAACGAGGCCGTCATCAAGATGCTCACCGAGATCGGCAGCATCGAGAACGTGCCCGCCTTCGTCGACGCCGTGAAGGAGGGCAAGGGCAAGCTCCAGGGCTTCGGCCACCGGGTGTACAAGAACTACGACCCCCGGGCCCGGATCATCAAGACGACGGCGGAGGAGGTCTTCGCCGTCACCGGCAAGAACCCCCTGCTCGACATCGCCCTGAAGCTCGAGGAGGTCGCCCTCTCCGACGAGTACTTCAAGAGCCGGCGGCTGTACCCCAACGTGGACTTCTACTCGGGCCTCATCTACCAGGCCATGGGCTTCCCCACCGAGATGTTCACCGTGCTCTTCGCCATCCCCCGCATGGCCGGTTGGCTGGCCCACTGGAAGGAGCTGATGGAGCAGGACCAGAAGATCGCCCGGCCCCGCCAGCTCTACACCGGCGCCCCCGAGCGGTCCTACGTGTCCATGGAGGACCGCTGACCGCTCCGGTCGGATCCCCGGGGCCCGTCCCCGTGGGCTGGGCCCGTCCGGCGCCCACCCGGCGGGACGCCCCGCTCGGGCGCCGCGCCGCGGCCCGGGCCATCGACGTGGCCCTCGTCCTCCTCGTGGCCTACGTCGCCGGACGGTTCGTGCCCGGTGAGCGGGTGGTGGCCCGCCTGGTCCTGGCCCTGGCGGCCATGACGGCCTACGAGGCGCTGTTCGTCATCCAGCTCCGGGCCACCCCGGGGAAGCTGGCCACCGCCCTGCGGGTGGCCGAGCTGGACCGGGTGCGGGTCGACCAGGGCACGGCCTGGATCCGGGGGGCCGTCACCAGCGCCGGGACGGCGGCCGTGGTGCTGGCCGTCGTGCCCGGGGGCCTGGCCGGAACCCGGGGCGTGCTGCCGGCCGCCCTGCGGGCCCTGCTCGACAGCGGGGCCGGCCTGCTGCTGGGCGGGGCGCTCCTGGTGGTGGCGGCCGCCTACGTGATGGGCATCGTCACCGCCCCCCTCCACCGGGGGATCGCCGACCGGGTGGCCGGCACCGTGGTCGTGCCGTTCGAGGCCCCCGAGCTCGTCACCAGCCAGGAGGTGGGCGCCGGCACCGAGGCCCGCCGCCCCCGGCCCCACACGGCGTGGGGCCCGGTGGCCCGGCCCGACGCCAGGCGCCGGGCCCGCACCGCCCGACTCGACGACGCGCCACTGCTGGTCGTGGGCCTGGTGGCGGTGATCGTGGCCTGGGCCCTCGACCCCACCACCCTGGTCACCCTCCTGGGCCTGCGGGTGCCGGTGGTGGCCGCCGCCCTGGTGGTGGCCTGGTCGGCCCTGCTGGTGGTGGACGAGACGTGGCGCATCGCCCGCGACGCCGGCACCGCCGGCCACCGTCGCGAGGGGCTGGCCGTGGTCGACGAGGCCACCGGCGAGGCTCCCGGCCGCGGCCGGGCCCTGGCCCGGGCCGTGGTGCTGGGCGTGTTCTGGCTGTTCCCCCCGCTGTTGCCCGTCCTGCTGCTGTGGGTCGAGCTCAGCCCCACCGGCCAGGGTCCCCACGACCTGGTGGCCGGGACCGTGGTGGTCGAGGTGCCGGGCCGGGGGCCGGCCTGATGGCCCTGGCCACCCTGCCCCTGCGCGACGAGAGCCCCCGGCGAGCCGTGCCCTGGGTGGTGCTCACGCTCATCGGCCTCAACGTGGCCGTCTTCCTGTTCCTCCAGCCGGCATCGCTGCAGCAGGGCAAGGTCGACACCGACACCCTGACCGCCACCGAGGACCGGGCCCTGAGCGAGCACACCTCGGCCTGGGGGGTGGTCCCGTGCGAGGTCCGGGTGCTGGAGTCCCGCAGCGAGGGGGCCCGGTGCACCAGCGACGCCGACCGGCCCATCGTCGACGGCAAGCCCATCCTGGCCACCCTGCTGACCGCCCTGTTCCTGCACGGCAGCCTCCAGCACCTCGGCTTCAACATGCTGTTCCTGTGGGTGTTCGGGGCCGCGGTGGAGGACCGCCTGGGACCGGGCCCCTTCCTGGGGCTGTACCTGGTCGGCGGCCTGCTCGGGAACCTGGCCTACGTGCTGGCCAACGCCGGCTCCGCCGCGCCCGCCATCGGCGCCTCGGGGGCCATCTCGGCGGCCATGGGCGCCTTCCTGGTCCGGGGCCCCCGCCGACGCATCCTCTCCTTCGTCCAGCCCCTGCCACTGGTGGTGGTGGCCCTGCCGGCCTGGGCCTTCCTGGCCCCCTACCTGGTGAGCCAGTTCGCAACCCCCGACGACGCCCGGGTGGCCTGGCAGGCCCACGTGGGGGGGATGGTGGCCGGCATCGTGGGCGGCGCGGTGCTGGGCTGGCTGGTCCCCCGGGCCGGGCACTGGCGCCGCCGGCGCCGGCCCCCGGTCGAGGCCCGTCCCGACCCGTCGTCGTGGACCGTCCCCGCCGCCCCGCCCCCGGCCTGACCCGCCGCCGCCCCGGCCTGCGGCCCGTCCGGCGGGGCGCCGGTCAGGCGCCCACGTCGAGGAGGATCTTGCCCACGTTGGCGTTGGCCTCCATGTGGCGGTGGGCCTCGGCCGCAGCGGCCAGCGGGTAGCGGCTGTCGACCACGGGCCGCACCTGGCCCCGCTCGAAGAGGGGCAGCACCTCCCGGCCGAAGCGCTGGGTGAGGGCGATCTTCTCCTCGACGGGCCGGGCCCGCAGCACGGTGCCCACCAGGCGGGCCCGCTTGGGCAGCAGGGCGCCCAGGTCGAAGGTGGCCTTGCCGCCCCCCATCACGCCCACCTGGACGATGGTCCCCCCGGTGCGGAGGGCCCGGATGTTGCCGGCCAGGTAGTCGCCGCCGACCACGTCCAGCACCACGTCGACGCCGGCCCCGCCGGTGGCCTCCCAGGCCGCCTCCACGAAGTCCTCGCCGTTCGTGTAGTCGACCACCACGTCGGCCCCCAGGGCCCGGCAGGGCTCGACCTTGGCCGTCGAGGCGGTGGTGACCACCCGGGCCCCCAGGGCCCGGCACAGCTGGAGGGCTGCGCTCCCCACCCCCGACGCCCCGGCGTGGACCAGGGCGGTGCGCCCGGCGGTGAGCCCGCCCTGCACCACCAGGGCGTCCCAGGCCGTGATCCACACCTCGGGCACGGCGGCGGCGTCGGCCAGGCCCACCTCGGGCGGGATGGGCAGGAGCTGGCGCTGGTGGACGGCGATCATCTCGGCGTAGGAGCCGCCGGAGACGATGCCCATCACCTCGTCGCCCACCCGCCACTCGGTGGCCCGGTCCCCCAGGGCGGCCACCTTGCCGGCCAGCTCCATGCCCGGGATCTCATGGGCCCGCCCCGGCCCCGGCTCGGGGTAGAGGCCGCGACGCTGCAACAGGTCGGCCCGGTTGAGGGCGGTGGCCCGCACCGCCACCAGCACCTCGTCGGGCCCGGGCTCGGGGTCGGGGACCTCGGCGACGGTGAGGACGTCGGGGTCCCCGTAGCTCTCGATGACGACGGCGCGCATGGGCCGACCCTACGGCGCGTGAGGGCCCGGTCGCCGAGCGACGCCGGCGCGGTGGCAGGATCGGCGCCGTGGACTTCGCCCTGCCCCCCGAGCTGGTGGCCCTGGCCGACGAGGCTCGGGCCGTGGGGCGGGCCGCCGCGGAGCGCTCGGAGGCCGCCGGCCGGCCCGTCGAGGACACGTGGATGGTGGGCGTGGACGACGCCTTCGCCCGGGAGCTGGCCGAGCGGCGCTGGCTGGGCATGACCTGGCCCGAGGCCGAGGGCGGCGGGGGGCGCAGCCCGCTGGAGCGGTTCGTGGTGGTCGAGGCCCTCATCTCCGAGGGGGCGCCCATAGCCGGCGTCTGGTTCGCCGACCGGCAGATCGGGCCCACCCTCCTCCAGTTCGGGACGGCCCGGCAGCGGGCCCGGTGGCTGCCCGGCATCCTGGACGGCACGGCCCGGTGGTGCATCGGCATGAGCGAGCCCGACGCCGGCTCGGACGTGGCCTCGCTCCGCACCCGGGCCGTGCCCGACGGTGGCGACTGGGTGGTGACCGGCACCAAGGTGTGGACCAGCGGCGCGGCCCTGGCCGACCACTGCTACCTCATCGCCCGCACCGACCCCGGGGCCCCGCCCCACCGGGGCCTCTCCGAGCTGGTGGTGGACATGGGCTCGCCCGGCGTCGAGGTGCGGCCCATCGCCGACGCGGTGGGCGACACCCACTTCTGCGAGGTCACCTTCACCGAGGTGCGGGTGCCCGGCGACCACCTGGTGGGCCAGCCCCACGGCTCGTTCCGCCAGGTGATGCGGCAGATGGAGCACGAGCGCGGCGGCATCGACCGGCTGGTGTCCAACCACCGGCTCTACCGGGACGTGCTCCCCCACGCCGAGCTGTCCCGCCCCCTGGTGCGCCAGGAGGTCGCCGCCCTGGAGGGCGCCTACCGCCTGGGCCGGCTGCTGGTCCTGCGCGAGGTGCTGGGCCAGGCCCCGCCGTCGTTCTCGGCCGCCACCAAGACGTTCTGCACCGAGCACGAGCAGAGGGTGGCCGCCTTCGGCGCGGCGACGCTGGGCCCGGCCGCGGTGGCCGGCGACGCGGCCCTGGCCCGCCGGGTGGCCCGCAACCTCTGCTACGCCCCCGCCTACACGCTCATGGGGGGCACCACCCAGATCCTGCGCACCATCCTGGGCGAGCGGGTCCTGGGCCTGCCCCGCTGACCGCCGACGCCGCTCAGGTCAGGCGGCGGACCTGGGGGTCGGGGTCCCAGGGGGCCAGGACCAGGCGGACGTCGGTGATGGCGGCGTCGTGGTCCGAGGTGATCACCGGGGAGAGGCGGAGCGAGGCCACCTCGGGCACGGCGTCGGCCAGGGCCGACAGGCGCAGCAGCAGGTCGACCAGCGCGGCCCGGCCGGCGGGGTCCAGGGCACCGAGGTCGCCGGCCAGCGAGCCCCCGTCCACCAGGGCGGCGGCGTCGTCGTCGGTCAGGGGCAGGATGCGCCGGGCCCGCGACCCGCCCAGGGCCGGGCCGAAGGCCAACACCGAGCCCAGCACCGGGTGCTGGTGCACCTCCACGCAGACGTCCACGCCGTGGGGGGCCATGTCCTGGACCAGGGCCGAGGCCATGGCCGGCCCGTGGTGGGCGGCCATGCGGTCGTACGAGGCTCGCAGCTCGGCCTCGGTGAACAGGTCGACGGCCACGCCCCCCTCCTCGGTCCGGCTGGGCCGTTCCACCCCCAGGGCCTTGAGGGCCACCGGCCACCCGATGCGCTCGGCCGCGGCCACCGCCTCGTCCGCCCCGGCCACCACCTGCTGGGCCACCGGGTGCAGGCCGGCGCAGGCCAGCAGGGCCAGGGCCTCGCCCAGGGGGGCGTGGCGCTCGCCGGCCGGGCCGGGGCCCCCGAGCCAGCCGGCGACCAGGGCCGCGGCCGCCTCGGCGTCCACCCCGTGCAGGTCGGGCACCACCCCGGTCTGGCGGGTCCGCCACTCGCGGTAGCGGGCCACCCGGCCCAGGGCGTGGGCCGCGGCCTCGGGGAAGTCGAAGACCGGGACCGCGCCGGCCGGCCGGTCCCCCGGCAGCACCGCGCCCAGGAACGAGGCCACCACCGGCTTGGCCGTCCCCGACGTGGCCGCCGCCTCGCCCACCGCCCGGGCCATGGCCCCCACGTCGCCGGCCAGGCGGGGAGCGTGCAGGACCAGCAGCGCGTCGACACCGGGGTCGGCCAGCAGGGCCCCCATGGCCGCCGCCACCTCCGCCGGCCCGGCCTCCTCGGCCAGCTCGACCGGGTTGCCGACCCGTCCCCCGGGGCCCAGCACGGGGCGCAGGCCGGGGCCCGGGACGGCCAGCTCCAGCCCGGCGGCCACGCAGGCGTCGGTGCCCAGCACCGCCGGCCCCCAGTAGGTGGAGAGCACGGCCACCCGGCGCCCGGCCGGCAGGGGCTGGTCGACCAGCACCCGGGTGACGTCGAAGAGCTGGTCCAGGGTGTCGACCCGGATCACGCCGGTCTGGGCCAGCAGGGTGTCGGTGACCTCCTCGCTGGTGCCCCCGGCCTCGCCCCCGGGTTGGCGGTGGGCCAGGACGCTGCCCGCCTTGACGGCCACGATGGGCTTGGCCCGCCCCACCCGGCGGGCGATGCGGGCGAAGTTGCGGGGGTTGCCGAAGGACTCCAGGTACAGGACGACCACGTCGGTGGCCGCGTCGGTCTCCCAGTACTGGAGCAGGTCGTTGCCCGACACGTCGGCCTTGTTGCCGGTGGCCACGAAGGACGAGACCCCCAGCCCGAGCTGCTCCAGGCGGCGCAGGACGGCCGCGCCGATGGTGCCCGACTGGGACGACACCGCCACCCGGCCGGGCCGGGGCGCCACCTCGGCGAAGGTGGCCAGCAGGCGCACCCCGGGGGCGGTGTTGACGATGCCCATGGTGTTGGGGCCAACCAGGCGCAGGCCCAGCCGCCGGACCTGCTCGACCAGGGCCCGCTCCCGGTCGGCGCCCTCGGGCCCGGCCTCGGCGAAGCCGGCCGAGATGACCACCAGGCCCTGCACCCGCTTGCGGCCGCACTGCTCCACCACGTCGGGCACCTGGTCGGCCGGGACGACCACGATGGCCAGGTCGATCTCGTCGGGCACGTCCAGGATCGAGGGGTGGGCCCGGACGCTGGCCACCACGTCGGCCTCGGGGTTGACCGGGTACACCGGCCCCTCCAGCTCGCCGGCCAGGAGGCGGCGGAACACGGCCTGGCCCAGGCTGTCGGGCCGGCGCGAGGCGCCGATGACCGCCACCGACCGCGGCGCCAGGATGCGGGCCACCGAGCGGGCCTCGGCCCGCCGGGCCCGCTCGGCCATGGCCGCCATGGCCTCCTCGGTGGGCTCGATGGGGAACTCGACCTCGATCACGCCGTCGGCGAAGCGGCTGGTCACCTCGAAGCCCACCTGCTTGAACACGCCCAGCATGCGCCGGTTGCTGGGCAGGACCTGGGCGGTGAAGGCGGTGATGCCCACGTCGCGGGCCGCGGCGGCCAGGTACTCGAGCAGCACGGTGGCCATGCCCCGGCCGGCGTGGTCGTCGTCGGTGAAGAAGGCCACCTCGGCCACCGAGCGGGACGGGTAGCGGTCGTAGCGGGCCACCCCCACCAGCTCGTCGTTGATGATGCCGACGAAGGCCATCCGATCCAGGCCGTCGACCCGGGTCAGCCGGTCGATGTCGGCGGTGGTGAGCCGGGGCCGGGGGCTGAAGTAGCGGAAGTAGATGCTCTCGGGGGACTGCCGCTCGTGGAACCGCAGGATGCGGGGGCCGTCCTCGGGGCGGATGGGCCGCACGTGCACGGTGCCGCCGTCGGACAGCACCACGTCCCCGGCGTAGGCCCGGGTCTCGGGGGTGGCAGCCACGGTCCCGAGGGTACCGACAGGCCCGACCCCGGGGCGCAGGGCCTCTCATCCCGGGGCGGGCGGCCGACCGGGGTGGCCTCCCTCGGGTGGGTGCCCGGGCGCCGATGGGCTCCTCGGTAGCCTCCCCGTCGTGGTGGACCTCCTCGCTCTCGTGGCCGGCGCGGCCGTCGGCGTGCTGGTCGGCGTGGCCGTCCTCGGCATCCGCCGCGGCTCGGCCCCGCGGCCCGCCCCCGCCCCCCGCCGGGCCCCGGCTGCGCCCACCGCGCCACCGGCCCCGGTCCCGGCAGCGGCCGGTGCCGGCCATGCGATCCGGGTCAACCGCCCCGCCTCTGCCCCCGCGGCCGTCCCCACCGCGCCCGTGGCCGCCGCCGTGCCCACCGCGCCGATGGCGGCGGCCGGCCCGAGCCCCGTGGCCGGCCGGCTGGAGGTGGAGGGCGCCCAGGCCCCCGTGGCCCTGGGTGACGAGCCGGTCACCATCGGCCGGGGCGCCGACCAGGTGCTCCGGGTCCACGACGAGCGGGCCAGCCGGGCCCACGCCGTGGTCCGCCGCCGGGCCAAGGGGGGCTGGGAGCTGGCCGACGCCGGCTCGGCCAACGGCACCCAGCTCAACGACCACCGCATCCCCGACGGGCGGGTGGCGCCCCTGCGCGACGGCGACCGCATCGGCGTGGGCGGCACCACCATCACCTACCGCGAAGGCGGTGGCGACCCGGACCCCACCGACCGCCGGCCCCCGGCCGACCCCGACGCCACCCGGATCGCCTGATGGTGCCGGTGATCCTCTTCGTGGTGGGCGTGGCCCACGGCCTGGTGGCGGTGGCCACCGTGTCGGCCTTCCGGGGCCGGCGCGTCCTGCGCCCCGACGGCCGGGTGGGGCGGCGCCGGGGCCCGGTGCGGATCCTGCTCGGCCTGGTGGGCCTGGGCGTGGTGGCCGCCCTGTTGGCCGTCGAGCTGGGCTGGTTCTACGCCAACCGCCAGTTCGACGAGGTGGAGCGGGTGGACGTGGACGTGGACGGCCGCAGCGTCCTGGCCGGCGGCGACGCCCGGGGCACCAACTACCTGCTGGTGGGCACCGACACCCGGCCCGGCTTCACCCAGAACCTGGCCGACACCATCCTGGTGCTGCGCACCGGCGACGGCCCGGCCCGCATGCTGTCGCTGCCCCGGGACCTGTTCGTGCCCATCCCGGGCCGGGGCATTGAGGGGCGCATCAACTCCTCCTACAACGGCGGGCCCACGTCCCTCATCCGCACCGTGCAGGAGTCGGTGGGCATCCCCATCGACCGCTACATCGAGATCAACTTCGTCAGCTTCGCCGGCCTGATCGACGCCGTGGGCGGGGTCACCATCAACTTCCCCAACCCGGCCGTCGACACCAAGTCGGGCCTGAACGTGCAGCAGTCCGGCGACGTCCGCCTGGACGGCACCCAGGCCCTGGCCTACGTGCGCAGTCGGACCTACCAGGAGGTCATCGACGGCCAGGTCCAGCCGTCCGACGGCCTGGCCGACCTGAGCCGGGTCCAGCGCCAGCAGACGTTCCTGCGGGCCGTGCTGAACGAGGCCGGTTCCAGCCGCAACCCGTTCGAGCTGGACGAGATCGGCCAGGCCCTCATCGGGGGCCTGCGGGTCGACAACCACATGGAGCTGGTGGACGCCCTGCGCTTCGCCTGGACCATGGGCCGCCTGGACCCGCAGCAGACCGAGCTGCCGGTCTCGTTCGTGCCCGGCGAGAGCTACGTGGTGCTCCGCCAGCCCGAGGCGGCGGCGGTCATCGGCACCTTCGCCGGCTAACCGGCGCCGGCCCGGTCGCCGCCCGAGGCGGCCAGGAGGGCGGCCACCGGGCTCAGGTCGAAGGGCCGGCCCACCATGACGATGAGGTGGGTGGCCCCGGCGGCCACGAAGGCCTCGGCGTCGTCCACCTCCGAGGGCTGGAGGGCGACGGTGCGCTCGATGGCGGCCGGGTCCCGGCCCACCTCGGCGCAGTGCCGGTCGAGCACCTCGTTCTTGTGGGCGTAGGCCTCGGGCGGGCCGAAGGCGTTCCACGCGTCGGCGTGCTGGGCCACGATGCGCAGGGTCACCTTCTCCCCCGCCCCGCCGACCAGGATGGGCAGCGGGCCCAGGGGGGCGGGGGTGAGCGCCTCCAGCCGCTGGCGGATGGTGGGCAGGTCGCGCTCCAGGGCCCGGAGGCGGCCGATGGCGGTGCCGAACTCGTAGCCGTACTCGGTGTAGTCCCGCTCGAACCACCCGGCCCCGATGCCCAGGGTGAAGCGGCCGTGGCTGAGGTGGTCGATGGTGCGGGCCATGTCGGCCAGGAGCTGGGGGTTGCGGTACGAGTTGCAGGTCACCAGGGCCCCCAGGCGGGCCCGCTCGGTGTCGGCGGCCAGGGCGGCCAGCAGCGTGTAGGCCTCGAAGTGGGGCCCGTCGGGGTTGCCGTAGAGGGGGAAGAAGTGGTCCCACACCCAGATGGAGTCGACCCCCAGGGCATCGGCGTCCCGGGCCGCGTGGCGCAGGTCGTCGAGGTCCTCGACCTGGGGGTGGAGCTGGACCCCGACACGGAAGCGACGCATCGGGCCACGCTACCGACCAGGGCCGCTTCCGTCCGGGTAGTGGGTCAGTTCGGATCTGGCGGGGCGCATCCAGCTCACCACCGACGGCTTCGGCGTCTACCCGCAGGTGATCGACGCCCTCAGGCGGGGGAACATCGACTCGACCAGTCGATCAAGGACTGCCGCTCGACGGGGGTGAGCCCTCCCGACACCGATCTGGCGTCGTGCTCGCCGATGGCCACGGTGCGATGAGATCACGGAGCGCCGCTCGTCTGCACACGAGAGGAGAAAGGGAACCACCATGGAGACCATCAACCTGGGTATCGACGACGATCTGCCGCCGGTCGATTGGAGCACCATCGTCGAGCGGATCGCCGACGGTTCGCCGCCCGCGCCCGACGCCCACAACGCTCGCACGACGTGGCTCACGACGCTGAACGACGACGGGAGCCCGCATGTGACCGCGGTGGGGGCACTTTGGCTCGACGGCACCTTCTGGTTCCAGACCGGTGCCGGCACGAAGAAGCATCACAACGTCGAGCGCGACCGGCGCTGCTCGATCGCGGTGTCGATCCGTGACGCCGACGTGGTCGTCGACGGCCACGCCTCCCGGGTGACGGACCCCGCCGACGTGGCACGGGCGTCCCAGGGCTGGGCGGACGGCGGATGGCCGGCCGAACCCGACACCGACGGAACGGGGATCACCGCACCCTTCAACGCGCCGGCGCAGGGCCCACCGCCGTGGCATGTGTATCGCATGGAGCCCCGCTCTGCGACCGTGGTGCTAGGAGTCGAACCCGGCGGGCTCACGCGCTTCAGGTTCTGATCGTGCGCGGCGGCCACCATTGCCCACGACCACCGCCGGCCGAGCGTCATTCGCCCAAGGATGGCATCCCGGATGCACACCGACCCGCTACTCCCGGTCCGCCTCCTCGCACATGCGAGCTAGAGTGGCGGTGTGCCCTCGCTGACGCCAGGACAGGTGGCCGACCTGGCCGGGGTCAGCACCGACACGGTGCGGCGCTGGGCCGACGACGGGCGCCTCCCCACCACCCGGGACGCCAAGGGCCACCGGGCCATCGACGGCGCCGACCTGGCCCGCTTCCTGGTCGACCGGGCCGCGGCCGCGGCGGCGGCCGACGGGGCCCCCGGCCTCTCGGCCCGCAACCGCTTCCGGGGCATCGTGACCCGGGTCGTCACCGACGGCGTGGCCGCCACCGTGGAGCTCCAGGCCGGGCCCCACCGGATCGTGTCGCTCATCACCGCCGAGGCCGTCGACGAGCTGGGCCTGGCCCCGGGCGTGGTGGCCGACGCGGCGGTGAAGGCCACCGACGTGCTGGTCGACCTGGCCCGCCCCTGAGCCCGCCTCGACCCTGCGCCGCGGACCCCCGATCACCGATCTCCCGACCGTCGACCCCCGCCCCGAGCCCCATGGTCCCCTCCACCCCCGCCCTCCGCCGCCCGATCGCCGTCCTGGCCGTCCTCCTGCTGCTGCTCGGCGCGGCCGCCTGCTCGGACGACTCCCCCGACGGCGCCGGCTCGACCGGGGGCGAGGAGATCAGCGGCACCGTCACCGTGTTCGCCGCCGCCTCCCTCACCGACGTGTTCACCGCCCTGGGCCAGGCCTTCGAGGAGGCCCACCCCGAGGCCACCGTCGAGCTCGGCTTCGGCCCCAGCTCGGGCCTGGTCACCCAGGTCACCGAGGGGGCGCCGGCCGACGTGATCGCCACCGCGGCCGAGCCCGACATGGAGGACCTGGTCGACGCCGACGTCCTGGCCGGCGCCCCCGTGCCCTTCGCCACCAACCGGTTGGAGATCGCCGTCCCCCCCGGCAACCCGGCCGGCGTCGATGGCCTGGATGACCTGGCCGACGAGGACCTGGTGGTGGCCCTGTGCAACGAGGAGGTCCCCTGCGGCCGCTTCGCCCGCCAGGCCCTGGAGGGGGTCGCCGTGGAGCCCTCCATCGACAGCGACGAGGAGGACGTCCGGGCCCTGCTGACCAAGGTCGAGGCCGGGGAGGTCGACGTGGGCATCGTGTACGAGACCGACGTGGTGGCGGCCGGCGACGCCGTGGAGGGCATCGCCATCCCCGCCGACCAGAACGTGACCGCCACCTACCCCATCGCCACCGTGGGCGACACCGACCACGCCGCCGGGGCCGCCGCCTTCGTCGCCTTCGTGCTCTCCGACGAGGGCCGGGTGGCCCTGGCCGCGGCCGGCTTCGGCGCCCCGCCCGGCGCCGGGTGAGATGACGCCGGGCCCCACCCGTCCCCACCCGGGCGCCGAGCCGGCCGCCGGGCGGGTGCCCCGCGCCCTGGTGCCGTTGGCCGGCCTGGCCGTGGCCTTCCTGGTGCTGCCGCTGGTGGGCCTGCTCCAACGGGCACCGTGGTCCGACCTGGGCACGGTGGCCCGCTCCCCGGAGGTGGGCGACGCCCTGCGCCTGTCCCTGGCCACCGCCCTGGCCAGCACGGCGGTGGTGGTGACCCTGGGCGTGCCCCTGGCCTGGGTGCTGGCCCGCTCGCCCTTCCCCGGCCGGCGACTGGTGCGGGCCCTGGTGACCCTGCCCATGGTCCTGCCCCCGGTGGTCGGCGGGGCCGCCCTGCTCTTCGCCCTGGGCCGCAACAGCCCGCTCGGGCGGTGGCTGGACGGCACCCTGGGCATCACCCTCCCCTTCTCCACCGCCGGCGTGGTCATCGCCCAGAGCTTCGTGGCCCTGCCCTTCCTGGTGGTCACCGTGGAGGGCGCGCTCCGGGCCGGCGACCGGGGCCTGGAGGAGGCGGCCACCACCCTGGGCGCCGGGCGGTGGACGGTGCTGCGCCGGGTGACCCTGCCCCAGGTCGGCCCCTCGCTGGTGGCCGGGGCGGTGCTGGCCTGGGCCCGGGCCCTGGGCGAGTTCGGCGCCACCATCACCTTCAACGGCAGCCTCCAGGGCCGGACCCAGACCATGCCCCTGGCCGTGTACCAGGCCCTCCAGCGCGACCAGGGGGCAGCCATCGTCCTCAGCCTGGTGTTGGTGGCCGTGTCCCTGCTGGTGCTGGTGGCCCTGCGGGACCGCTGGACCCGGGCCCTGTGAGCATCCCGGCCGCCCCGGGCCCCCTGGCCGCCGCCCTGCGGGTCGGCCACGACGACTTCGCCCTGGACGTCGAGCTGGCCGTCGAGGCCGGTGAGGTGGTCGGGCTGCTGGGGCCCAACGGGGCGGGCAAGACCACCGCGTTGCGGGCCCTGGCCGGGCTGCGGCCCCTGGATGCCGGCCACGTCACCCTGGGCGGCACCCCGCTCGACGAGCCGGTCACCGGCACCTGGGTCCCGCCCGAGCGACGGCCCGTGGGCGTGGTGTTCCAGGACCTACGGCTGTTCCCGCACCTCTCGGCCCGCGACAACGTGGCCTTCGGGCTCCGAGCCCGGGGCACGCCCCGGCGCCGGGCCGACGCCGTGGCCGCGGCCTGGCTGGACCGCGTGGGGCTGGCCGACCGGGCCGGGCAGCGGCCCGGGTCCCTGTCGGGGGGCCAGGCCCAGCGGGTGGCCCTGGCCCGGGCCCTGGCCCCCGACCCCGGCCTGCTCCTGCTGGACGAGCCGCTGTCGGCCCTCGACACGACCACCCGGGCCGAGGTGCGCCGCCACCTCCGGGCCCACCTGGGAGCCTTCGCCGGCCCGGTGGTGCTGGTCACCCACGACCCGGTGGACGCCCTCACCCTGACCGACCGGCTGGTGGTCCTGGACGGGGGGCGGGCGGTGCAGGAGGGCACGGCGGCCGAGGTGGCCCGCCGGCCCCGCACGCCGTGGGTGGCCGACCTGGTGGGCCTGGCCCTGCTGCCGGGGCGGGCCGAGGGCGACGGGCGGGTCGCCCTCGACGGCGGCGGGGTGCTGGCCGCCGCCCCCACCCCGCTCCCCCCGGCTGGCGCGGCCGTCTACGCCGCCATCCGGCCCCGGGCCGTGGCCCTCCACCGGCAGCGGCCCGACGGGAGCCCCCGCAACGTGTGGGAGGCGACGGTGGCCGGGATCGAGGTGGTGGGCGACCGGGTCCGGGTCCAGGCGGCCGGGTCCGTCCCCCTCACCGCCGAGATCACGCCAGCCGCCCTGGCCGAGCTGGCCCTGGGCCCCGGAGACCGGGTGTGGGCCTCGGTCAAGGCCACCGAGGTCGACGTCTACCCCCGCTGACCCAGCCGGGCCGAGCCCCCGACCGAGCCCCGGCCGGGCGCGGGGCCGCCCCGGCGCGCCGTGGGGGGCGCACCGGGGCGGCGAACGGGGGGCGGGACGGCGGTCAGGCCGTGGTCGGCGGGGCGGTGCCGTCCTCGCCGCTGTCGGGCGCGGTGCCCTCCTCGGGGGCGTCACCACCGCGGCTCCGGGGGCCGGCGCCGCCCCCCGGGCCCCCGGGGCCCCGGCCGCCGGGACCGGTGGCCAGCTCGCCCGCCCGGATCCGCTCGGCGGCGACGGACCCGTCGTCACCGGCCTGGCCCCGCACGCCGACCTCGTCGCCGACGGCCAGGTCGGCCACCGCGATCTCCGTGACCACCACCACCTCGGTCTCGTCGCTGGTGGTGACGGTGACGGCCTCGCCGTCGGGACCGGCCACGGTCAGGGTGGTGCCGTCGATGGCCTCGACGGTGCCGGCCACCCCACCCCGGCGGTGCGCTCCCTCGGGCCGCTCCGGGGCGCCCTCGGGCCGCTCGGGGGCGTCCTCGCCGTCACCGGCCGGCACCTCGGCCAGGTGGCGGGCGGCGATGCTGCCGTCCTCGCCGCGGGCCCCCATGGCCCGGACGGTGTCGCCCACCGCCACGTCGGCCAGGGAGCCGGCGACGGACTCGGTGACCACGGTGTCGTCGGTGGTGGTGACGGTCACGCTGGTGCCGTCCGGGTCCTCGACGGTGAGGGTGGCGCCGTCGACGGCGGTGATGGTGCCCCGGGTGCCGGGGCCCCGCTGGCCCGGGGCGCAGCCGGCGGTGCCGGTGCCGGCGTCACCCTGCTCGCCCTCCTGGGCGGCGACGGTCGGGGGGCCCGAATCGGAGCGAGCGGCGCCGGCGGCGGCCGCCCCTCCGCCCAGGAGGGCCAGGGCCGCGGCCCCGGCGCCCACCCACATCCACGGGCGCCGGCGGGGGGCCGGTGCCGGTGGGCCGAACCCGGCGGGCTGGTCGGGGGAGGTCTGGTGGTCGTTCACGGCGTGCTCCTGTCGCGTGGTGGGGTGATGGAGCGCATCGTGTGCGACGAACCTGGGAGGCCCCTGGGAGCCACCTCCGACCTCCCCCCGAAGATCGGCGGGGCTAGAGCCAGCCGGCGCGACGGAAGTAGGCGATGAGCGAGCCCGACACCGCGGCCATGAGGCCCAGGGCCAGCGGGTAGCCGGCCCGCCAGTCGAGCTCGGGCATGTGGGTGAAGTTCATGCCCCACACCCCGGCCAGCAGGGTGGGCACGGCGATCACCGCGGCCCAGGCCGAGATCCGGCGCATGTCCTCGTTCTGGTGCACGCTCTGCTGGGCCAGGTTGGCGTTGAGGGCGTCGGTCAGCAGCTCCCGAGCCACCTCGACCCGGCCCATCACCCGGTGGGCGTGGTCGGACACGTCACGGAAGTAGTCCTCCAGGTCGTGGGGCACGACGTTGGCGTCGGGCTCGCACAGGTCCTCCAGCACGTCACCCACGGGGACGACGTTGCGCCGCAGCTCCAGCACCTGGCGCTTCAGGTTGTAGACCCGGGGCGCCTGGTTGCTGCGATCGGCGCTGAACACCGCCTCCTCGGCCTCGTCGACGTCGGCCTCCAGCTCCCCGACCACGGGGGCGTAGTCGTCGACGACCTGGTCGGCGATGCCGTACAGCACGGCCATCGGGCCCAGGCGCAGCAGCTGGCGGTTGCGCTCCATCCGGGCCCGCACCGAGCCCAGGGCGGTGGCCGTCCCGTGGCGCACGGTGATCACGAACCGGTGGCCCACGATGACCTGCAGCTCCCCGATCTCCACCTGGTCGGGCTGGTGGTAGCGGGCCGTCTTGAACACGAACAGGGAGGCCTCGTCGAAGCTGTCCCACTTGGCCCGCTGGTGGGCCTTGCGCACGTCCTCCAGCAGCAGCTCGTGGAGGCCGCACTCGGCGCTGACCTCGTCGATCTCGGCGTCGGTGGGGTCGTGCAGGCCGATCCAGGTGAAGGACGCCTCGTCGTCACCGGTGGCGGTGGCGCCCTGGATGGTGGCGGGACGCTCGACCCGGGCCCCGTCCCGGTACACGGCGCAGTCGACGATCACCGCTGCAGTCTGCCCCTGGGGTCACGGCCCGGGGAGGATGGCGGGCCGGGGCGGGCGGGAGGGCCGCTCGCTACCCTCGGCGCCGATGACCGACGACCCGTCCTCGCTCGTGACCGACCGCCTGGGCCGCCTGCTGGACGAGGGCGACCGCTCCGACCCCGTGGCCTTCCGGGGCCTCCAGTACGACCTGGGCCTGGCCTGGGTCCACTTCCCCGAGGGGTGGGGCGGCCTGGGCCTCGCCCCCACCCACCAGAGGGCGGTGGACGCCGCCCTGCGCCAGGCCGGCGCCCCCGGGCCCGGCACCCCGCACTTCTTCGGGCTGACCATGGCCGGGCCCACCGTGGTCACCCACGGCTCCGACGAGCTCCGGGCCCGCCTGCTGCGCCCGATGTTCACCGGCGAGGAGGCGTGGTGCCAGCTCTTCAGCGAGCCCGGCGCCGGCTCGGACCTGGCCGGCCTGGCCTGCCGGGCCGTGCGGGACGGCGACGAGTGGGTCGTCACCGGCCAGAAGGTGTGGAACACGCTGGCCCACCTGGCCGACCGGGGGATGCTGGTGGCCCGCACCGACCCCGACGCGCCCAAGCACAAGGGCCTCACCTACTTCGCCCTCGACATGCACGCGCCGGGGGTCGAGGTCCGGCCCCTGCGCCAGATCACCGGCGAGGCCGAGTTCAACGAGGTCTACATGACCGAGGTGCGGGTGCCCGACGCCGATCGCGTCGGGGACGTGGGCGAGGGCTGGCGCGTGGCCATGACCACGCTCTCCAACGAGCGCACCACCATCGGCGGCGGGGGCGGCCCGCCGGCCAAGGGCTCGGGGGCCATCGCCGAGGCGGTCCGCATCTGGCGGGAGGAGGCGCCGGAGCAGGACCCGGCCCTGAGGGACCGGCTGCTGCGGCTGTGGATCCGGGCCGAGGTCCTGCGCCTCACCAACCTGCGGGCCGCCCAGAACCGCAAGGTCGGCAACCCGGGCCCGGAGGGCTCGATCGCCAAGCTGATGTTCGCCCAGGTCAACATGGACGCCTACGAGCTGTGCGTCGACCTGCTGGGCCCCCGGGCCCTGGTGGGGTTCGACTACGCCATGCGCCGCTCGGAGAACCTGGGCCTCACCGGGCCGCCCGGCTCGGCCCGCAAGATGTTCCTGCGCAGCCGGGCCAACTCCGTCGAGGGCGGCACCTCCGAGATCCAGCGCAACATCGTCGGCGAGCGGGTCCTCGGACTCCCCGGCGAGCCCCGCACCGACAAGGACCCGCCCTGGAAGGACGTCCCCCGCAGCTAGGGCGACTCTTGACGTCCTAAATATGGACGTTTATGGTGAGGCCATGCAAACGGTCAGTCCTCCCCATCACCTGCTCCTTCCCGAGGCCTTCTCGGGCGACCGCCACGCAAGCCGCTACCGCAGCGTCCTGAACTCGCACCCCGATGCCTTCTCGGCGTTGCTCAACGTCCTCAACGACCCAGCCAACGAGCAGCGTCTGCAGGACGCCTCGGACCGCGACGAGGCCGCGCTCCGGGGCATCGAGCGGCAGCTCACCGAGAATTCGGCCGTGCTCGCCGCCATCGTCGACGACCGTGACGGACCCCGTTTCCGCCAGGCTGTCGGGGTGGCGGTGCGCCTCAAGATGCAGCGCCTGGGGTGGTCGACGTCGGGGCGCAGGGGGCCGGCCCGCGGCCCCCACTTCACCAAGGCCGAGAAGTACGTCCGGGCTGAGGACATCTCCGCGGCCGACCGGGCTCGGGCCGCCCTCGATCAGGTCGCAGCGATCGGGAGCGAAGACGAGCGACGACAGACCGGGGAACAGCTCCTGAGCGCCCTGGCCATCACCCGAGCCAGCGAGGGGCGTCCCTTCTGATGTTCGTCGTCCTCGACAGCGGACCGCTCGGCCTGCTCAGCAACCCGTCATCGTCCGTGGCGGCCGAGGCTGCCAACCGGTGGGCCAGAGCGACCATCGACCGCCACCAGATCGTGGTGCCCGAGATCGCCGACTACGAGGTACGGCGCGAACTCGTCCGGGCCGAGCGTGCCGAGGGCCTCCGCCGCCTCGACGCGCTGGCCACCGGGTTCGACTACCTGCCTGTCACCACGGCCATGTGGCGGCAGGCGGCCGATCTGTGGGCGACGGCCCGGCGAGAGGGGCGACCGACGGCGCCCGACCCCGCCCTCGACGGCGACGTGCTCCTCGCCGCCCAGGCCCTCGCCCTCGGCGCGGACGGTGAGGTCGTCATCGCCACCACCAACCCCCGCCACCTCCGGCGCTACGCTCCCGCGTCCTCCTGGGAGGAGATCACCTGACACCGAGGAGCTCGGCGCTCAAGGCGCGCGCCCTGCTCCATCTCCCGGGGCGGTCACGCAGCCGCCGTCCGACGGGGCTCAGCGGGCGGCGTTGAGGAGGGCGGTGAGCAGCACCGACCCGACGACGGAGAGCACGATCATGGCCAGGCACCCCACCGGGCCGCCCAGGACCCGCACCTCCGTGTCGCGGCCGAACCTCATCGGTCCTGCCCGCCGTCACCGTCAGAGACGAGGTGGGGGTGGGCCATGGAAGCCTCCTGGGTCGGCATCGACGCAGGACTGCCCACCCGCGGGCGCCCCAACCACGGGAGCCCCGGACGCGACGCTGACCAGAGCAGGAGCCCCGGCCAGCCGGGCCGATGGTGGGTCCTAGGTGTACTCGGCGCCGGTACCCGATTTGGCCCCGGTCGCGCCGTCGGGGACCACGCCATTCTGACCGTTGGCCTAGAAGCGGGCCGGGCGGGCAGAATCAGTTACCTCAAAATCTCATATGCGCGGAGAAGAACCTGTCCGGTGCTTGACGCGTGTTGGCGCTTCCGAGTGATGAGTTCAGGCAGCGGGATCCGATCTTCGAGTACAGCGGCGAGATCGGCTCCTTCCATGAGGATGATGGAAGAACCGCGCTGCGAATAGAAGTCAACCGCCGTTGGCTGGTATCCCTCCATCGAAAGGAACAAGCCCAAAGTATTCTCGAGCTTTCGCCCGACCTTCCCTGCGAACACGTCAATATCAGACGGCGGCGCGGGCCCCTTCTGCCACTTCGCCTCAAAGAGAAATTCCGTTCCTTCATGGGAGAAGGCGCCATCGATCTGCTCACCGACAACTCGGAATGGACCACGCGCGTCAATATCGAACAGAGCGAACAACTCATTCAGGAGCTTTTCGAGATCGTAACCACGCTGCTGAGGCTCATGGCCCGTAAGCTGGAATAGCAGCTGTTGTAACTCGCCCAGCTTCTCGCTAACCGCACGACGCAGTTCAGCCCGTGCTTGTTCCTCTAGGCGCCTGCGTTCAGCCTGCTCGGCATCATTGCGCAATCTGCGATATGGCTCCACTTGCGCATCCAGCGCGTCAAGCGCCGCCTTCGCATTGGCGTACTTTTCTTCTCCGCCCGTGAGTCGTCTTAGATGGACCGGATCGCCGATATCGGCAGTTGCCAAGATCAGGTCTACAAGCTGTTCTTGATATTTGGGTTGGGAGGCCAAGGTATCAACTAGTTGCCGGACGATATTCCTCTTGTAGTCTGCCCAATCCAGTTGTGGCACGAGCTGACTCTCCGGAAGGGCCGTGGCCAGGAAGGACCGCAGGTCGGTCTTGAACCAATACGCAAGCGACAACGCTTCACGTAACCGGTGCAGGACGGCGGGACTGACCACTTTCACAGCACTATTGTAAGGCGCCGGAGGTAGTGGACTTGGGATGACGCGTCCCCATCACCCGAGCGGGACACGGCTCCATGTATCAGCCATCCTTGGGGCAGGTGCTGTCGCTATCGCCCGGCACTCGGCGCCGACACGGGCTGCGTGACGCCACCTCGCGGTCCACACACCGCAAGCGCCGAACCGTACCGATCCTTGTAGCCGAAACGCCGGCTCCGAGCCCGTGGCCCCTGATACCCCCTGGGGTGGGCTCCAACCAACGGCTTCGGGTGGCGGCTTACGGCACCCTGCTCTGCCTGTGAGGGGCGCGGCTGGCTCACCATCTACGAGGGGAGTCAGTGATCGGCCGGAGCAAACCCGCCATTTGGGGCAGATCGCCGGACCTCGTCGCCTTCGTTCTCACCGGCGCGATTGGGCTAGTCAGTGCTTGGATCCGGCGGAGTGGACGTCGGGGCAGCCGCTCCGTATGGCTTGCGGATCAACGGCTCCACGCGACCTTGAGCCTGCTCTCGGCGGCAACATGGCCGAACTCCGGATCAACGAGCTCTCGTACTGCGGATCGAAGGCCGGCACGGCACCCCGAGGGTGAGGACTTTGAACGGGGGCCTGGCAGACTTTCGAAAGCCACGAGGCAGTGTCGACGGGCTCTAGGAGGGGTCGAGCGAGGCAGTGGCCAGAAGGTGGACAACAACGGCGCCCCAGCGGGGGCCGTGGGCCTACTACCGCTCGCCTTGAAAGGCGAGGGTGCGCCGAAAGGTCGCCATGGTGGGCCGTAAGGGATTCGAACCCCTGACCCCCTGCGCGTCATGCAGGTGCTCTAACCAACTGAGCTAACGGCCCCGGAAGCGGTCACCCTAGCAGCGGGCCCCATGGCCGGAACCAGCCCGATCGGGGCCGGCCGAGCTACTCCGGAGCGGGCTGGCGGACGCCGTGGAGGGGGGTCCCGGGGGGGACGTCCTCGCCGTCGCCGATGACGCAGTCGTCCAGCTCGGCGCCCTCGCCGACGGTGGCCCCGAAGGCCACCACGGAGCGCTCGACCCGGGCCCCGGCGCCGATCCGGGCCCCGGCCATCACCACCGACTCGTGCACCACGGCACCGTCGCCCACCACCGCGCCGGGACCGACCACGGCCCGGCTCACATCGGCGGTGACGTCGACCGAGGCCTCGGCGTGGACGCCCCCGACCGGCTCACCGCGCAGGCCGTCGAGCAGGTCGAGCTGGGCCTGGACGTACAGGGCGGGCGTGCCGGTGTCGATCCAGTAGGTGTCGCCGGCCATGGCGTAGAGGACCCCGTCGGCCACCATGGCCGGGAACACCTCGCGCTCGATGGACACCCGGCGGTCGGTGGCGATGCGCCCCAGGGCCGCGGGCTCCAGCACGTAGGTGCCGGCGTTGATGAGGTCGGTGGGGGCCTCGTGGCGGGGGGGCTTCTCGACGAAGGCATCGACCCGCCCGTTGGCGTCGGTGGGCACCACGCCGAAGGCCGAGGGGTCCTCGACCTTGTGGAGGGCGATGGTGCCCTCGGCCCCCCGCTCCTCGTGGAAGGCCACCAGGGCGGTGAGGTCCAGGTCGGTGAGGACGTCGCCGTTGACCACCACGAACCGCTCGGCGATGCCGGCGTCGGCCGCCGCGAAGCGGATGGCCCCGGCGGTGTCGAGCGGCTCGGGCTCGATGGCGTAGTGGACCGCCACCCCGGCGCAGGTGCCCGACGGGTAGGCGTCGCGGAAGGCGTCGGGTCGGTAGCCCATCGACAGCACCACGTCGTCGATGCCGTGGCCGGCCAGGTGGCCCAGCACGTGCTCGATCATGGGCCGATCCACGATCGGCAGCATCTGCTTGGGCCGGGTCAGCGTCAGCGGCCGGAGGCGGGTTCCGAACCCCCCGACCAGGACCACTGCCCTCACCCGGCGCCCTCGGTGGCGGGCGGGGGCTCGGTCGACGCCGCCGGCTCCGAGGAGGCGGGCGGGGCCGTGGAGCCCGACCCGTCGGCCGGCGGCTCCGAGGAGGGGGTCTCCTCCCCGGCGGGGACGGTGGACTCGTCCGGGAGGTCGGTCCCCTCCGGCGCGCCCTCGATGGGCTGGCCCTCCCCACCGTCGACGGTGGCGTTCTGCTCGATGTCCGCCGCGCTGGGCGGGGGCGGGATGTCCTCGCCCTCGGGGACGAAGGCGATGGTGTAGGCCCCGAAGTTGGTGTCGATGTGCTCGCCGCTGATGTCCGAGGTGCTGGTCTCGGTCGGCTTGCCCTCGGTCTTCAGGGCGTTCTCCCAGTAGGCCAGGACGACCCGGCCCTTCTTGCCCCCACAGGTGGTCTCGCCGTTGACGTACTTGCGCCCCTCGTACTGGCCGCCCTCGGGCAGGGTGATGGACGAGCCCGAGACCGACATGCCGGTCTGGTCGAAGAACTTGCCCAGGGTGGCGGCCCGCCCGGCCGCGCCGGCCAGGAACGGGTGGATGTGCATGAGGCCGTCGTCGTGGGTGTGGATGCCGAGCTGGTCGGCGCCCCGGTCCGACAGGTTGGACACCCACCGGTCGCAGACGTAGATGCCGTAGGCGGCGTGCCAGTGGTCGCCCAGCTTGGGCGACTCGTCGCCCCCGGAACCGCTGCGGGCGAAGGTGACCAGGCTGACGCCCAGCAGCACCAGCGCCACGACGGCCACCGGGAAGCCGATGCGCCTGCTCTGACCCTTGGTCTTGCCTCCGGTGCGCGCTGCGCGCGCCACCTTCTTGGCTGAGGATGCCTTGCCCATGAGGCCGCCACCCTACCTGGCACCGGGGGCCGGTCTGGAGTCAGGCACCGCCGCCGATCCGGCGGCCCGGTGTCAGGTTTCCGTCAGGGCCGCCCGGTAGGCGTCGAGCAGCGCGGTGGCGGCTGCAGCGTCGGTGAAGGCCCGGGCCCGGGCCCGCCCGGCCTCGGCCTGGCGCCGGGCGGCGACGGGGTCGTCGAGCAGGTCGGACAGGGCCCGGGCCCAGCCGGCCACGTCGTCCGGCGGGACCAGGGTGCCGGCCGGGCCCACCACCTCGGGGAGGGCGGTGGCGTCGGCCACCACCACCGGGGCGCCCCGGGCCATGGCCTCCAGGGCGCCGATGCCGAAGCCCTCGTAGCGCGACGGGAAGGCCACCGCCGCGGCCCCCGCGAACAGGGCGTCGAGATCGGCCCGGGACACCCGGCCGGTGCGGCGGACGCGGTCGGCGGCGCCGGAGGCCGCCACCGCGGCGCGGACCTCGGCCTCGGCCGGGCCCTCCCCCCCGGCCAGCACCAGGTGGGCGTCGGGGTGGCGCTCGGCCAGGGCGGCGAACGCCCGGACCAGGGTGGCGTGGTTCTTGTGGGCGTAGGTGATGACCGGGTACAGGATCCACGGCCCCCGGAGGTCCCAGCAACGGCGGACGCGGTCCACCTCGGCGGCGGGGACGGTGTCGAACAGCTCGGGGCCGAGGCCGTGGGGCACGGTGCGCACCCGGGCCCGGTCCAGGCCCAGGCGCTCGGCCACCCGGTCGCCGGCGGCCCGCGACGGGGTGACGACGACCCGGGCGGCCCGGACCGAGCGGGGCAGCATGGCCCGGAGGTACGCCACCTTGGCCCGGCCGAAGTTCCGGGGCAGGTCGAGAGGCTGGAGGTCGTGGATGGTGAGCACCGCCGGCACCCCCCGCACCAGGGGCACCACCCCGCCGGCGTGGTGGACCAGGTCGAGCCGCCGGGACCGGGCCACCGCCGGGAGCCAGGTGGTCTCGGCCGCCACCCGGAGCGGCTTGGCCCACCCCCGCAGGCCGATGCTCCGGGTCGGGAAGCGGGCCACCAGGTCGGGGTGGGCGTGGCGGAGGGCGTCGAGGGCCAGCAGCTCGACCTCGAAGTCCGGCGGGTCCAGGTCGGCCAGGCCGTGGAGGAGGCGCACGGTGTACTCCTCGCTCCCGCCGACCACCCCCGGGACGAGCCACAGCAGGTTGACCCCCACCCGATGGGCGCCGCTCACCGGCCAACACCCAGGGCGTCGCGGTAGGCCTCGACGGTGCGCTCGGCGGTGCGGGCCCAGGTGAAGGTGGCGGCCCGGTCCCGGGCCCGGGCGCCGAGGGCGGCCGCCCCGGCCGGGTCGCCGAGCACCCGGTCCAGGCCGGCGGCGATGGACTCGACCGAGGACGGGTCGACCAGCACGGCGGCGTCGCCGGCCACCTCCTCGGTGGCCGTGCCCCGCGACGTGACCACCGGCGCGCCCTGGGCCATGGCCTCCAGCACGGGCAGGCCGAAGCCCTCCCGCAGGCTGGGATAGGCCACCGCCGCGGCCTCGGCGTAGAGGGGGCCGAGGTCGGCGGGGGGCACGAAACCCAGGGCCCGGGCCCGCCCCGGGAGCCGGTCGAGCAGGGCGCCCAGGTCCTGGTTCCACCCCTCGGCCCCCACCAGCACCAGGTCGAGCTCCGCCCGGTCCAGGTGGGCCATGGCCTCCACCAGTCGGCGCAGGTTCTTGCGGGGCTCGATGGTGCCCACGAACAGGACGTAGGGCCGCTCCAGCCGGTGCCGGGCCCGGGCCGCCTCCCGGGCCGCGGGGCTGGCCGCCACCACGTCGACGCCCCAGGGCACGACCCGGATGCGGTCGGCGGCGAACCCGGCCGACCGGCACTCGGCCGCGGTGGCCTCCGAGGGCACCAGCACCAGCCGGGCGTGGCGGCGGGCCAGCTCGGTCCCCCGGCGGAAGAAGCGCAGCCCGTGGCGCGTCGGGTGGTCGGGCTGGGCCAGGAAGGCCAGGTCGTGGACGGTGACCACCAGGGGGGCCCGGTGCCCGGGCACGGCCACCGCGGTGGCGTGGACCAGGTCCACCGGCCCGGTGGCCCGCTCCACCGGGGGCCACCGCAGGCCGTGCCACGCCTCGTAGAGGGCCAGGCGGGGCAGCGGCAGGTGCCGCACCTCGACCGGGGGGCGCCAGGGCTCGGGCGGGGGCTGCGGGTGCCGGGCCGCCACCCCCACCACCTCGACGTCGGGCCGGGCGGCCAGGGCCCCGGCCAGGGCCAGGACGGAGGTCGCGGAGCCCCCCGGGACCCGGTGCCAGCACTGCTCGAGGGTCAGGGCGACGCGCATGTCGAGCGGTAGCATCGCGCACCGTGCCCGCCCCACCCCCTGACCTCGTCCGCCCCCGGTGAAGGTCCTCGTCACCGGCTCGGCCGGGCTGGTCGGCTCCGAGGCCGTCACCTTCTTCGACCGCCTCGGCTTCGCCGTGGACGGGGTGGACAACAACACCCGGGCCGACTTCTTCGGCCCCCGGGGCGACACCACGTGGAACCGCGAGCGCCTGGAGGCGACGTGCGCCCGCTACACCCACGTCGCCATCGACATCCGGGACCGCGCCGCCGTCGGCCGGCTGGTGGCCGCCGGGGGCTACGAGCTGGTCATCCACGCCGCCGCCCAGCCCAGCCACGACCTGGCCGCCAGCCGCCCCTTCGACGACTTCGACACCAACGCGGTGGGCACCCTCAACCTGCTGGAGGCCTGCCGCCGCCACGCGCCGGACGCGGTGTTCATCACGGTGAGCACCAACAAGGTCTACGGCGACAACCCCAACCGGCTGCCCCTGGTGGAGCTGGAGACCCGGTGGGACTACGCCGATCCGGCCCACGCCCAGGGCATCGACGAGGCCATGTCCATCGAGGGCTGCACCCACTCCCTCTTCGGCGTGTCCAAGGTGGCGGCCGACGTGCTGACCCAGGAGTACGGCCGGTACTTCGGGATGCGGACGGCCGCCTTCCGGGGCGGGTGCCTGACCGGGCCCCACCACTCCGGGGTGGAGCTGCACGGCTTCCTGTCCTACCTGGTGGCCCAGGCCCTGGCCGAGGGGCCGTACACGATCTTCGGCTACCAGGGGAAGCAGGTCCGCGACCAGATCCACTCGGCCGACGTGGTCTCCGCCTTCTGGGCCTTCGCCCAGGACCCCCGCCCCGGCGAGGTGTACAACCTGGGCGGCGGGAAGGCCAACGCCGCCAGCCTGCGGGAGTGCGTGGAGATGGTGGCGGCCCGCAGCGGGACCCGCCCGGTGCTGACCTACGACGAGGCCAACCGGGTCGGCGACCACATCTGCTACTACACCGACATGGCCAAGTTCCGCTCGCACTACCCGGGCTGGCGCCAGGAGTGGACCCTCGACGCCATCGTCGACGAGATGGTCGGGGCCATGGCCGCCAAGCTCTCGGCGTGAGCGACGGCCGCGGCGACCCCGGCCGGCGACGGGCCCGGCGCATCACGCTGGTCAACCAGTTCTACCCCCCGGACGTGTCGCCCACGGCCCACCTGACCGCCTCGCTGGCCGAGCACCTGGCCGGGCGGGGCGACCGCGTCACGGTCCTGACCGGCGGCGAGGGCTACACCGGCCTGCCGTCGGGGCCCGGCGCCCTGCGCGACGGGGCCGGCGTGCGGGTCGTGCACCTGTGGACCCCGGCCCTGGGCAAGGGCTCGATCGCCAAGCGCCTCTCCGACTACGTCTCCTTCCTGGCCGGGGCCACCGCCCGCCTGCTGGTGCTGCGCCGCCAGGACGTCGTCATCTCCCTCACCACGCCGCCGTTCGTGGTGACCGCGGCGGTGGCCCACGGCCTGCTCCACCCGCGCACCCGGGTGGTGCTGTGGTCCATGGACTGCTACCCGGACGTGATCGAGGAGCTGGGGTCGCGCACCCGGGCCGGCGCCGCCGACGACGGGGTCCGCCGGGGGGTGGGGGTGCTGGCCCGCCGGATCGCCTCCCTGCGCAAGGGGGGGCCGTTGTCGCAGGCCCTGCGGTCGGTGAACCGGCTCCTGTTCCGCCGCGTCGACCACATCGTGGCCCTCGACCGGTCCATGGCCACGCTGCTGGTCGAAGGCTACGGATCGGACGACGGGTCCCACCCGCCGGCCACGGTGATCCCCAACTGGGAGCGGGCCGACGCCTTCCCCGCCGGACCGCCCCCCGCCCCGTGGTCCGACTACGCCACCGACCCGGTGCTGGCCGGTCGCTTCGTGGTCCTGTACCTGGGCAACCTGGGCTACGGCCACGACGTGCGGACGGTGGTGGCGGCGGTGGCCAGCCTGGCCCCCGACGAGGGCGTGGCCTGGCTGTTCGTGGGGGGCGGGGTCCGGCGGCCGGAGCTGGACGGCCGGGTGGCGGCGGCGGGGGCCGCCGACCGGCTGGTGACCCGCGACTACGTGCCCAAGGAGGAGACCAGCGGGGTGATGGCCGGCGCCGGGTGCGCCCTCATCGTCCTGGCCGACGAGGCCCTGGGCCTGATGAGCCCCAGCAAGCTCCACAGCAACCTGGCCGCCGGGCTGCCCATCCTCTACGTGGGGCCCGAGGGCTCCAACGTGGACGTGGCCATCGCCGAGTTCGGGTGCGGGGTGAGCCTCCGCACCGACGACGTGGACGGCCTGGTGGCCGCCGTGCGCCGGCTCCGCGACGACCGGGCCTGGCGGGCCGAGCTGTCGGCCGCCGCCCGCCGGGCCTTCGAGCAGGCCTACTGCGACCGGGCCACCCTCCCCCTCTGGGACGCCGTCCTCGACGCCTGAGGGGCGATCCCGCCCCCGAGGTCAGCCCAGGTCGTGCAGGTACACCCAGATCCCCCAGAAGGGGTAGCGGCGGCCCGAGCCCGTGACCGCCAAGGACCCGTCGGCGCTCATGTCGCCGTAGGGCCCGACGATGGTGGGGGCGGCCTCATCGACCGTCGGGTAGTGGAGGCCGACATCGGTCAGGCGACCGGCGCTGTTGATGTTGACGCCGGTGAGCACGGCCTGCCCGTCGTCGCTCAGGAGGACCCTCAGCGCCGTTCCCAGGGTCTGCGGTGCCAGCCCCCGGCGGTCGGTGACCGTCCCGCCCTCCACCCGGGCGACGTGGGGGCCCGGGTCGTCCCCGGACAACTCCAAGTAGGCGACGGCGGAGCCGTCGGCCGACACGGAGGGGCCCCCGAAGGCGTTGTCGTACGGCTTCATGCCCCCCACCTCGCTGACCCGCGCCACGTCGGCGCCGGCCAGGGGGAGGCGGGCCCAGAAGGCATCCGCCTCCTCGTTGTCGTCCCCGGCCACCAGGTCCGTCGCCTCGGAGGTGAAGACGAGGGTGCTGCCGTCGGCCGAGAGCGCCGGCTCCCGACTCGGCCCGTCGCCCCCCACCCGCTCCAGCGACGTCGTCGCCCCCGTCCCGTCCAGGGTGGCCACGTAGACCTCTGCGGCGCCATCGGTCCCCCCGGGGACGAGGTCGGTGGCCGTCGAGGTGAAGGCGACCACGCGGCCGTCCCCGCTGACGGTGGGCTCGGTGCTGTCGCCGTCCCCGTCGGTGAGACGACGGATGGCCCCGCCGTCGAGGTGGGCCACGAACACGTCGGAGCGGCCGTTGGTGTCACCGGGGACGACACCGCCAGCCGCCGAGGCAAAGACGATGACGGTGCCGTCGGCCGAGATGATCGGCGCCCAGATCTCGGTCTCCCGGGTCACGATGCGGGTCCGGCCGGTCCGGCGGTCGAGCACCCGGATGCCGCCCTGGGGGTAGGCGACGTAGGCGACGAAGCGCCCGTCGCCGGAGATCGAGGCCGAGGCGCCCGCAGCCACCTTGGCCGGGGTGCCCTCGGGGCGGCGGGCCCAGGCCAGGTACTCGTCGGAGGCGACCAGGCGGCCGGCGAAGGTGATGTCGTCCACGGTGCGCAGCCGGTCGCCCCAGTAGACCCGGTCGGCGTCGCTGGGTGGGCGGCGCAGCAGGGCGATGTAGGCCAGCACCACCCGCAGGCGGTTGGACTCGACCGTCAGGTACAGGGCCCGGGCCAGGGTGGTGCGGGGCGTCCCGGCGGCCAGGCGGGCCGACCAGTGGGCCAGGCCGGCCGGCTCGGCCGAGCGACCCAGCAGGGCCTCGTAGGTGGCCTCCACATAGGCCGGCGGGGTGCCCCCGGAGCGCTGGTAGGCCTCGGCGCTGCCGTAGACCTCGGCGGCCAGGCGGGACACGGGGGCGCCGGCGGCCAGGCGGGCGGCCCAGAAGGCGAGGCCGGCCGGGTCGGGGCCCCGGCCCAGGGCCCGCCGGTACAGGTCGGCCACCACCCGGCGGGTGTGCTCGGGCCGGCGGGCCAGGGCGTGGGCCAGGTGGGCCCGGGTGCGCCCCGCTCCCAGCTCGGCCACCCAGCGGGCCCGTTCCTCGCCGGTCGGTGGGCGGCCCAGGAGGTCGGGCACGGCGGTGTCCACGAACGCCTCGCGGGGTGGCGGGGGCGGGGGCGGCAGCTCGACCCGGGGCTCCCCGGGGGGCACGGCGGGGGCGCCGGTCACCGGGGCGGCCACCACCGCGGCCGCCGTCATCGCCAGCAGCAGCGCGGCCACCGCCCGCTTCGCACCTGGCCTGTCCATGGATCATCTCCCCCGTCGCCTGGCCGGAGCCTAGGGGCCGCCCGGGCCGAACGGAGGCGGGCCACCCGGCCCCGGCCATCGGGGTGGCTCCACTTGTCCGCAACTTGTATGGTTGGACCCGACGCCGACCACGGGCCGGCGAGTAGGTTCGACACCCCGGGACGGCGACTTCCCCGGGCCAGCGAAGGGATCCACCCATGGCCAGCACCCCCGCCAGCAACTCGTTCGGAGCGCGACGCTCCCTCGCCGTCGGCGACCAGGCCGTCGACATCTTCGCCCTCGACGCCGCCGGCGACGGCGTCCGGTCGCTCCCCTTCGGGCTCAAGGTCCTGCTCGAGAACCTGCTGCGCACCGAGGACGGGGTCAAGGTCACCGCCGAGGACGTGGCCGGCCTGGCCGCCTGGCGGCCCGGTCAGGACAGCGAGGCCGAGGTCTCCTTCACCCCGGCCCGGGTGCTGATGCAGGACTTCACCGGCGTGCCCGCCGTGGTCGACCTGGCCGCCATGCGCGACGCCATGGCCGCCCTGGGCGGTGACCCGTCAGCCATCGAGCCGCTGGTGCCGGTCGACCTGGTCATCGACCACTCCATCCAGGTCGACAGCTTCGCCCGGCCCGACGCCTTCGACCTCAACGCCGCCCTGGAGCTGGAGCGCAACCGGGAGCGCTACGAGTTCCTGAAGTGGGGCCAGCAGGCCTTCGACTCGCTGCGGGTGGTGCCGCCCAACATGGGCATCTGCCACCAGATCAACCTGGAGAACCTGTCCCGGGTGGTCCAGCTCCGCGACGGCGTGGCCTTCCCCGACACCCTGGTCGGCACCGACTCCCACACCCCCATGGTCAACGGCCTGGGCGTGGTCGGCTGGGGCGTGGGCGGCATCGAGGCCGAGGCGGCCATGCTGGGCCAGCCCGTCCCCCTGCTGGTGCCCAAGGTGGTGGGGCTGCGCCTCACCGGCGAGCTGCGGGCCGGCACCACGGCCACCGACCTGGTCCTGACCATCACCGAGCTGCTGCGCCGCCACGGCGTGGTGGGCTGCTTCGTGGAGCTCCACGGCCCGGCCCTGGCCCAGCTCCGGGTCGAGCACCGGGCCACCATCGGCAACATGTCGCCCGAGTACGGCTCGACCATCACCATCTCCCCCGTCGACGACGAGACCCTCCGCTACCTGCGGGCCACGGGCCGGCCCGACGATCTGGTGGCCCTGGTCGAGGCGTACGCCAAGGAGCAGGGCCTGTGGCACGACCCCGAGCACGACCCGGTCTACGACTCGGTGGTCGAGCTGGACATGGGCTCGGTCGTCCCGTCCCTGGCCGGGCCCAAGCGCCCCCAGGACCGCATCCCGCTGGATCGGGCCAAGGACGCCCTGTCGGCCGTGCTGAACGACCCCGACGCCACCGTCTACTCGGCCGAGGACAAGGCCGTGGCCGACACCTTCCCGGCCAGCGACCCGGTGGCCTCGCCGGCCGGCGACGGGAGCGAGGCGCCCCGGCCCGTGGCCTGCGACACCACGCCGGCCCGCTCCGACAAGGTCGACCTCACCCTGACCGACGGCACCCGGACCAGCCTCGACCACGGGCGGGTGGTGATCGCCGCCATCACCAGCTGCACCAACACGTCCAACCCGGAGGTGATGATCGCCGCCGGCCTCCTGGCCCGCAACGCCCGGGCCAAGGGCCTCACCCGCCGCCCCTGGGTCAAGACCTCCCTGGCCCCGGGCAGCAAGGTGGTCATGGACTACTACGGCCGCCTGGGCCTCACCGACGACCTGGCCGCCCTGGGCTTCGACCTGGTCGGCTACGGCTGCACCACCTGCATCGGCAACAGCGGGCCCCTCCCGGCCGAGATCTCCCAAGCCATCGCCGACGCCGACCTCTCGGTGGCCGCCGTGCTCTCCGGCAACCGCAACTTCGAGGGCCGCATCAACCCCGACGTGCGCCTCAACTACCTGGCCTCGCCGCCGCTGGTCGTGGCCTACGCCCTCTCCGGCACCATGAACTGGGACCCCGGCACCGAGCCCCTGGGCCTCGACGCCGACGGCCAGCCGGTGCTGCTGGCCGACATCTGGCCCGACCCCGCCGAGGTGGCCGAGGCCCTGGCCCGGGCCACCGGCGCCGAGGGCTTCCGCGCCGTCTACGACACGCTCTTCGACGGCGACGACCGGTGGCGGGCCATCGACGCCCCCGCCGGCGACCGCATGGCCTGGGACGACGGGTCCACCTACGTGCGCCAGCCCCCCTACTTCGAGGGTCTCGACCCCGAGCCCGCCCCCCTCCGCGACATCGAGGGGGCCCGGGTGCTGGCCCTGCTGGGCGACTCGGTCACCACCGACCACATCTCCCCCGCCGGGGCCATCAAGGCCGAGGGCCCGGCCGGCCGCTACCTCCACGACCACGGCGTGGAGAAGGCCGACTTCAACTCCTACGGGTCCCGCCGGGGCAACCACGAGGTGATGATCCGGGGCACGTTCGCCAACATCCGGCTCCGCAACCAGCTGGCCCCGGGCACCGAGGGCGGCGTCACCCGCCACCTCCCCGACGGCGAGGCGATGGACATCTACGACGCCGCCGAGCGCTACGCCACCGAGGGCACGCCCCTGGTGGTGCTGGCCGGGGCCGAGTACGGCTCAGGGTCGTCCCGGGACTGGGCGGCCAAGGGCACCCGGCTGCTGGGGGTCCGGGCCGTGATCGCCCAGAGCTACGAGCGGATCCACCGCTCGAACCTGATCGGCATGGGCGTGCTGCCCCTCCAGTTCGCCGAGGGCGACACGGTGGCCAGCCTGGGCCTCACCGGCGAGGAGGAGATCACCATCGCCGGCCTGGCCGACCTGGGGCCCGACGGCACCGTGCCCCGCACCCTGGAGGTGCGGGCCGGCGAGGCCACCTTCACGGCCACGGTCCGCATCGACACCCCGACCGAGCAGGCCTACTACCGCCACGGCGGCGTGCTCCCCTACGTCCTGCGCCAGCTCCACCAGCGGGCCGCGGGCTGAACCCGGTCAGGCGTCGAGGGCGCGCTTGAGGTCGTCGAGGGCGGGCACGGGGCCCGGGTCCACGCCCTCCTGGGCGGCCAGCTCCAGGCTGACCATGTCGCCCACCAGGATCAGGTCCAGGAGCTGGGCCAGGGCGCCCTCCCCCTCGGCGTGGACGGTGTGGATCCCGCCCACCACCTCGTCCAGCACCGACTGGAGGGCGTCGAAGCGCCGGCTCTGCTGGGGGTGCTCCTCGTCGTGGCGGAGGAACAGCAGCTGGAAGACCTGGCGGGTCAGGTCGCCGTGCTGGCCCCAGCCCACGATCTCGTTGTGGCACAGCTCGGGCAGCACGTTGGCGAAGGCCGGCGTCTTGGCGTTCTCGTTGACCTGGGTCTTCCACCGGGTGGCGGCGGCCTCGCCCAGGGCTCCGGCCCCGTAGGCGATGGGCAGGGTGCGGCCCAGGCGCCGGGCCAGGGCCACCGCCGGGCTCTGCTCGGAGGCCAGCTGGTCGGCTCGGCGGCGCAGCTGCTCGACGGCGGCCGCGATCCAACCGTGGGCGCCGGGGAACAGGCCCATCCGCTCCAGGGCGATCAGCACCGGCACGGTCATGGCCCCCACCGCGGCCCGGGGGGCGGGCAGGCCGGCGGGCACCGGGGCCAGGGCCGCGCCCCAGGACTCGGCCCGGCGGGCCAGGGTGCCGCCCCCGGCCACCACCAGGAGCCGGGCCCCGGCGGCCTGGGCCTCCTCGGCGGCCTGGAGGGTCTCCTCGGTCTCGCCCGAGAAGGAGACGGCCACCACCAGGGTGTCGCTGCCCACGAAGCTGGGGGCGTCGTAGCCCTTGGCCTTGATGACCGGGATGGGCAGGAACAGGTCGCCCACCGTGCCCAGGACGTCGCCCACGTAGCCGCTGGCTCCCATGCCGGCCACCACGATGTTGGCGATCTCCTCCCGGTCCGGCAGGTCGGTGACGGCCTCGCCCACGGCCACCGCCGCCGCCACCTGGTCGGCCATGCCCAGGGCGGCGTCGCGCAGGCCGAGCGTGTCCACGCCCCGGCGGGTGGGGCCCAGGTCGGGGCCGGCGGCCACGGTCAGGCCTCGAAGGTGGGGGTGATGCCGTCGGCCTCGGCCTTGGCCACCAGGCGGTCGTGCTCGGCGTCGTCGACGTCGGTGGCCTCGTCGACCAGCATCACCGGGATGTCGTCCTCGATGCGGTAGCTCCGGTGCAGGCGGGGGTTGTAGAGCGTGGCCTCGTCCTCGAAGTACAGCAGCGGCCCCTTGTCGTCGGGGCAGGCCAGGATGTCGAGGAGCTGGGGGTCGAGGGCCATGGGCTACTCCGTGCGGGAGGGGGCGGGCTGCGCCGCGCCGGTGATGAGGGACAGGACCTCGGCGACGCGGGTGTCGCACTCGTCCCGGGTGGGGGCCTCCAGGTTGAGACGCAGCAGGGGCTCGGTGTTGGACGGCCGCAGGTTGAACCACCACGGGCCCAGGTCGACGGTGAGCCCGTCGAGCCGGTCCTGCTCGGCGTCGGGGAAGGACCGGGCCACCTGCTCGATCACGGCCCGCGGGTCGGGCACCTGGGTGTTGATCTCGCCGGAGGCGGTGTAGCGCTCGAAGGGCAGCCGCATCTGCGAGAGGGGGATGCCGGCCTTGCTGCGCTGCTCCAGCACGTGCAGGGCGGCGATGAGGCCGCTGTCGGCCCGCCAGTTGTCGCGGAAGTAGTAGTGGGCCGAGTGCTCGCCCCCGAAGGCGGCGCCGGTCTCGGCCATGACCGCCTTGATGAGGGAGTGGCCGACCTGGGTGCGGATCGGGGTGCCGCCCCGCTCGCGGATGATCTCGGGCACGGCCTTGGAGCAGATGAGGTTGTGGAGGATGGTGGCCCCCGGCTCCTTCTCCAGGACCCCGGCCGCCACCATGGCCGTGGTGGTCGAGCCGGAGATGGGCTCGCCCTTCTCGTCGACCACGAAGACCCGGTCGGCGTCGCCGTCGAAGGCCAGGCCCACGTCGGCCCCGACCTCCAGCACCCGGGCCCGCAGGTCGGCCTGGTTCTCGACCTGGATGGGGTCGGCCGGGTGGTTGGGGAAGGTGCCGTCCAGCTCGCCGTACATGACCTCCAGCTCGCAGGGCAGGCCGGCGAACACCGCCGGGACGACCAGGCCGCCCATGCCGTTGGCGGTGTCGGCCACCACCTTCAGGGGGGCCAGCGCCGCGGTGTCGACGAAGGACCGCACGTGGTCGGCGAACTCGGCCAGGGCGTCCCGGGTGCTGAAGCGGCCGGGCTCGGCCGGGTGCGGTGGCAGGCCCTCGGCGGCCAGGGCCCGGATGCGGTCCAGGCCGGTGTCGCGGCCCACCGCCCGGGCCCCGGTGAGGCAGAACTTGATGCCGTTGTACTGGGCCGGGTTGTGGCTGGCGGTGAACATGGCCCCCGGCGCCTGGTAGCGGCCGGAGGCGAAGTACACGAGGTCGGTGGAGCACAGCCCCAGGTCGACCACGTCGAGGCCCTGGTGCTGGGCCCCCTCGGCGAAGGCGGCGGCGAACTGCACCCCGCTGGGTCGCATGTCCCGGCCCACCAGGACCTGGGTGGCGCCCTCGGTGTCGGCCGCGAAGCGGGCGAAGGCGGCCCCGATGGCCCGGCACGCCTCGACGTCGATCTGGTCGCCCACCGTGCCCCGCACGTCGTAGGCCTTGAAGATGGCATCCAGGTCGGCCATGGCCCGCCGACCCTACTCGGTGCGTGATCGGGCCCCGGCGAGGCCGAACCCGTTCTGAGGCGCCACGGCACATCCCCACGTGCGCAGGCGCCTCAGAAGCGAGATGGCTCCCGGCTCCTCCCGTTCTGAGGCGCCACGGCACACGCCCATGGGCACAGGCGCCTCAGAACGGCCATGGCCCGGCGGTCAGGAGCCGGTGCGCTCGACGCCCGCGGGGGCGTCGCCGGCCAGGGGCAGGGGGTGGTCGTACCAGCCGGCCCGGCCCCCCCGGACGATGCGGGCCAGGTCCCGCACCAGCACCACCCCGTCCCGCACCACGTGCACCGTGGAGCGCTCGGCGTTGACCACCCGCACCGGCACCTCCCGCACCGACAGGCCGTCCCGCTCGGCCAGGTGGAACAGCTCGACGTCGAAGGCGAAGCCGTCGATGCGGGCCCGCGAGAACAGCGAGCGGGCCACGTCGCCCCGGAACGCCTTCAGCCCGCACTGGGTGTCGCGGTGGGCTCCCAGCAGCACCGCGTAGGTGCCCAGGTTGATGAGCCGGCCCCCCAGCTCCCGCAGCCGGCGGGCCCGGACCAGGGTGGCGGTCTCGGTGTGGACCCGGCTGCCCACCACCACGTCCCACCCGGCCTCCACCTGGGCCAGCAGGTCGGCCATCTGGGCCGGGGGGTAGGACAGGTCGGCGTCGGTGAAGGCCACGGTCCGGCCCCGGGCGGCCAGCGCCCCGGCCCGCACCGCCGCGCCCTTGCCCCGGTTGGCGGGCAGGACGATCACCCGGTCGGCCCCGGCGCCCTCTGCGGCCGCCGCGGTGCCGTCGCCGGAGCCGTCGTCGACCACCACCACCTCCAGCTCGGCGGGGGCCACGGTGGGCGCCAGCTCGTCGCGCACGCGCCGCACGGTGGCGGCGATGCGGTCCTCCTCGTGGTAGGCGGGCACGACCACGCTGAGGCGCACCTCCCCCGGGGGTGCGGGCCGCTCGACCCGCTCGGACAGCTCGGCCCGAACCGTGCCGAACAGCACCCACCGGTAGGCCACGAACCGCACCACCGACGCCACGGCGATGGCCGGCACCTTGGCCGCCACCAGCTCGGGGGCCGACTCCCAGCCCGTCAGCTCGACCAGGGCCCGCAGCACCAGGACGTCGACGGCGCCGGCCACCACCGCCCCCATGACGAAGGCCGACGGGTGGTGGACCCAGCGCACCGACGGGTCGCGGCCGAAGGTGATCTGGCGGTGCAGGGCGAAGCTGGCCCCGGCCGCCACGGCCAGGGCCAGGGCGTCGGCCGCCACCACGATGAGGCCCAGGCCCCGGGCCAGGACCAGGAGCAGGCCGACGTCGATGGCGGTGGCGATGAGCCCGATGGAGGCAAAGCGCCGCAGCCGGTGCCTCACCGCGGCCCGGCCCCGCGGTCGTCGTCCGGGGCCGGCGGTGCCCCACCCTCCGCGAAGGGAGGCGGCGGGTCGTCCCACGTCTCGGGCGGCCCCCACCGGGCCACGGGCGGGCCGTCGTCGGGGGGCTCGGGCGGCGTCCAGGCCGCGGCCCAGGCCTCGGCCGCGGCCTGCTCCACCTCCTCGGTGCGCTCCCGGCGCCGGCGGGCCAGCAGGCCCTCGGGCACGGCCACCGGGCCCCGGCGCCAGAGGCCCATGGCGGCCAGGACACCCAGGGCGGTGAGCAGGTAGGCGGACCAGTCCACGGTGGTGCGGGCGTAGTGGAAGCTGACCTCGGTGGAGGTGGGGACCACCACCATCAGGTTGGGCGACACCCGCCACGGCCCCTCGGCCCCGGTCACCTCCCAGTTGGGGAAGTACGACACCTTGACCAGCACCGGGGTGCCGGGCCGGTCGACCCGGAACGAGAGGCTCTCGTCCCCGGTGCGGACGTCGCTGACCTCGGCCCTGCGCACCTCGCGGGCCGGGAAGGCGGGCAGGTCGCGGTCGCCGTAGCGGCGATGGGTGCCGTCCTCCTCGTCGTAGGGGATGGCGGGCACGTCGACCCGGGCCCAGGAGTCGGGGCCGTCGACGGTGAAGGGGACGTCCCACCGCTCGGGGTCGCTGAACCAGGCCGACGCCACGTCCAGCCAGCTGTCCTGGGTGGGCTCGACCCCCCGGGCGACCACGGGCTCGTGGTCGAGGCCGACCACCAGCGCGGTGGCCTCCCGGTCGAGCTCGTAGACGTGCCACGGCCCCGACACCGCCACCTCGGTCAAGCGGTCGCTGGTCGCGGCCTGGGACACCGCGGTGGGGCTGAAGGCCATGTAGTAGCGCACGCCCAGCATCTCCAGCTGGCTGAGCCCGCGCTCCAGGTCGAAGCCGGAGTAGGGCAGGTCGCGCTGGGAGCACGAGCCCTGCTGGGAGAGCTGGCACTGGACCAGGAAGTGGTACGGCGTGGTGGTGGAGGACTCGAAGTACAGGCCCTCCATGGAGCCGATGCACCCGTCGGTGAAGTACGGGAGCATCATCGGCGACATGGTCGTGCCGTAGGTGGTGAGCCGGTCCGAGCCGAACTCCCAGAAGGCCCGGCCGCAGCCGTGGTCGGGGTCCTCCCCCAGGCCCTGCATGGTGGCCACCAGGTCCCGGTACTCGGGCCAGCCGCCCTGGCCGTCGGGCACGGCGGCGCCGGGGGCGGCGCCCTGCACCGGGCGCTGGCCCTCCAGGCCCCGGAAGTTGTACTTGGCCCACCCGGCGCCGGGGTTGCGGTAGTCGCGCACCACGCCCAGCCACTCGGTCTTGCCGTCGGTGCGCTCGGTCCGGCCCGGCAGCACGTCGAGCGGCCCGCCCAGGAAGAGCAGGGTGGCGGCCAGGGCCGGCAGGGCGGCACCCACCCCGATCCAGGCGGTGGGCCGGTACGGGTCCCGTGACACCAGGACGGCCACGGCCCGGATCACCTCGGCCACGCCCAGGGCGGCCAGCAGGAACAGGGCCAGGTAGTAGAGCGGCAGCACCCGGGCGTTCCACAGGCGGCCGTCGGGGATCCACACGAACCCGGCCGCCCCGGCCACGGCCAGGCCGGCCAGCAGGTAGGCCAGGCGCTGCTGGAAGACGGCGCCCACCACCAGGCCGCCCACCGCCAGCAACAGGGGCCACAGCAGGGCGCCGGGGGTGAGGTAGGTGAGGATGTCCTGCGGCCCCTCGTCGCCCCCGGTGCCCGGCGGCTGGGGGATGAGCCCGGCCTCCAGGGCCGAGACGTGCAGGAGGGCGAAGCGGGCCAGCAGGGCCAGGGCCAGGCCCCCGAGCACGGCGCCGGGCACCAGCCAGCGGCGGCGGGCCAGCACGTGCACGGCAGCCACCGCGGCCCCGACCCCGGCCACGACGGCCACCGCCAGGACCAGGGCCTTGCTGCCCGACCCGATGTGCTCCCACACCGAGATCGAGGTGTCGCCGGTGGTGTGGGGCAGCGGCTCCCAGCCCATGTCGTTGACGTACGCGTGGCGCGAGGCGAAGGGCAGGACCCAGAAGGCGGCCAGCAGGCCGGCCACGGGGCCCACGGGCAGGAACCACCGGAGGCGGGCCCGCCCGGGCCAGATCACCAGGGCCAGGCCGGTGGCCACCAGCATGTAGAAGGCCGGGATGATGTGGCACAGGCCGCACAGGGCCAGGAGCACCGCGGCGGTGGCCCGCCCCTCGCCGGTGCGCACGCCCCGGAGCAGGAAGCCCAGGTAGAGCAGGCCGAGGGTCAGGCTGATGGAGAACGAGAACTCCCCGGCCATGGTCGAGGTGAGGTTGCCGCCGATGATGTTGCCGGTGCCCGAGTTGCGGGTGGGCTCGATGTTGTAGAGGAAGAACAGCGAGCCCAGGGCCAGGGCCGGGGGCACCGGGAAGGGGGCGCCGGCCAGGCGGCCCAGGGCCCAGGCCGCCACCGGCAGGGCCACCATGCCCGACACCACCACCAGCTTGAACGACACCCCGTAGGGCACCGGCAGGACCAGGAGGGCCAGGAACGCCCCCACGCCGAACAGGGCCCAGCGGTAGCGGGCCAGGCGGGGGACGAACCAGCCCAGGGGCAGCAGGGCCAGCACCGCCGGGAGGGACAGGACCAGCAACGGCGACCGCACCCCGACGTGGAGGATCACCACGGCCAGCATGGGGACGACCATGTAGAACTGGAAGGCGGGGAAGCCGGCGTACCAGTCGGGGCTCCAGCCCGTGAGCCGGCCGTGGGGCAGGATGTCGCGCATCAGGGCCATGGGGCCCCACACGTGCGAGCCCATGTCGCCGCCGGTGGGCGTGTTCTCGCTCAGGATGAGCCGCGGGTCGACGGTGATGAACACGAAAGCGGCGCAGCAGGCCACCACCAGGCCGGTGGCCACCGTGTCCCACGAGGCCCCCGCTGTCCGTCGCCCAGCCGCGACCAGCACCTCGCGGACGTGGTCCCAGCCGCTCCGGCGCCGGTCACCGGGCCCGTCGGCCGTCTCGGCCGGCTCGGGGCCGGGACCGTCGAGGGGGTCGCCGGGCCACCGGTCCGGGCCCAGGTCGGGCTGGTCGGTGGTGGTCACCGCAGCACCAGGCCCAGCACCGACTCGCACTCGGCGTCGGAGGAGAGGGCCACCAGGAACAGGACCGTGGTGGCGTTGAAGGCCATGTGGGTCAGGATGCTCGGCCCGAGGCGTCCGGTGCGGTCGGCCAGCAGCCCGAGCACCAGCCCGAAGGCGACCAGGGCCGGGAGCTGCAGCAGCTGGAAGTGGACCAGACCGAAGGCCACGGCGGTGACGGCCAGGCCCGGGCCCCGGCCCAGCCGAGCCACCGCGGCCCGTTGGACGAAGCCCCGGAAGAACAGCTCCTCCACGATCGGGGCCCCGATGACGGTGATGAGCACCAGGAGGGCCACGCCCACCGGGTCGTCGGCCTTGTCGGCCAGCCGGCACGCCGGCTCCCGGAGTTGGTCGCCATCCTCGCCCAGGAGCCGGATCCAGGGGGCCGACACCAGGGGCACGAGGACCAGCTGGCAGGCCACCCCCAGGGCCAGGCCCACGACGGCGTCAAGGGGGCGGAACCGGATCCCCAGCTCCGATCGGAGGTCGCCGCCCCGGCCCCGGACCAGCAGCAGGATCGAGCCCAGCATGCCGACCCACAGGGTGGCCTGCAGCAGGGCCACCACCACCAGGGAGGCGTCCTCGCTGTCCTCCACCCCGGCGGCGGCCAGGATGAAGCCGCCCAGCACCAGGCTGATGGCCATGGAGGCCAGCGCGGCCAGCGCCACCTCGCCCAGACCCCAGCGGGGAGGGCGGTCGTCGGGGGGGGCGGGGGCCGGGGAGGGAGCGCTCACGGAGGTCAGATCGCGGGCGACGGGTCGGTGCGGCCCCACGGAGGGGCGAGGTTACCGGCCGGGGCCCGGGGGCTCCCGGTCGACCCGGCGCTCAGCTGGCCAGGGCGTTGTCGCCGAAGAGCGGCAGGGGCACCACGTCGCGCCGGTCCCGCAGCTGCCAGCCCACCGGCACCGACAGCCGGTCGGCGTGCCGGGGGCACAGGTCGTGGGTCATGGGGTGGGCCTCGTCGCTGAGATGGGCGATCCAGACCGTGGAGGTCCCGTACTCGTAGGCGAGGGTGGTGGCCGCCGTGTCGTGGCAGTCGGGACGTGCGCAGCGCCGGGCCATCCCGGGAGGCTACCTCCCTCCGGAGAGGGCCCCTGTGATGGCCGCGTCCGCGCCGGAGCCCCCTACCATGTCCGCATGTCCCAGCAGGGTCCGCAGTCCCCCCCTCCTCCTCCGGAGCGCTCCCCTGACGGCCCCGGCGGCCGGGCGTCCGGCAAGTCCGAGCCGGGCTGGCCCAAGTGGTCGCTCTACGTCCTGGCCGCCGCCTTCGTCGGGGTCCTGGCCCTGGCCGTCACCTCCGGGGGCAGCTCCGGCACCGAGATCTCCTACTCCCGCTTCCTCGACCAGGTGGAGGCGGGCAAGGTCAAGACCATCGAGTTCGACAACGGCACGGCCAAGATCGAGGGCACCTACTCCGACGGCAAGGACTTCACCACCACCGGGTTCCGCGAGGCCCCCCAGGAGATCATCGCCGTGGCCCAGGAGCACGACGTCGAGCTCAAGCCCAAGACGCCGGGGCCGGGCTTCCTGGAGACCTGGCTGCCGATGCTGATCGTGTTCGCCTTCTTCGGCGGCCTGCTGTGGCTGCTCAACCGGCGGGCCCAGGGCCAGATGGGCAACATCATGTCCATCGGCCGCAGCCGGGCCAAGACCTACACCACCGAGCGGCCGGGCACCACGTTCGCCGACGTGGCCGGCTACGAGGGCGTCAAGGGCGAGATCACCGAGGTCGTCGACTTCCTCAAGCACCCGGAGAAGTTCGGCCAGATCGGGGCCCGCATCCCCAAGGGCATCCTGCTGGTCGGCCCCCCGGGCACCGGCAAGACCCTCATCGCCCGGGCCGTGGCCGGCGAGGCCGGCGTGCCCTTCCTGTCGGTGTCGGGCTCGGACTTCATGGAGATGTTCGTGGGCGTGGGCGCCAGCCGGGTCCGCGACCTGTTCCAGTCGGCCCGCAAGCTGGGCCGGGCCATCATCTTCATCGACGAGATCGACTCCATCGGCCGCAAGCGGGGCGCCGGCCTGGGCGGCGGCCACGACGAGCGGGAGCAGACCCTCAACCAGATGCTCTCGGAGATGGACGGCTTCGAGGCCACCGAGGGCATCGTGATGATGGCGGCCACCAACCGGCCCGACATCCTCGACCCCGCCCTGCTGCGCCCCGGGCGGTTCGACCGCCAGGTGGTGGTGCCCCTGCCCGAGCAGATCGAGCGCCTGGCCATCCTGCGGGTCCACACCAAGGGCAAGCGGTTGTCGCCCGACCTCGACTTCAACGTGATCTCCCGGGGCACGCCGGGCATGAGCGGGGCCGAGCTGTCCAACCTGGTCAACGAGGCCGCCCTGCACGCCGTGCGCCAGGGCCGCCAGGAGATCGGCAACGAGGACTTCGAGTACGCCCGCGACCGGGTGCTTATGGGGGCCCGGCGGGAGTCGATGGCCCTGTCCGACGCCGAGAAGGAGCTCACCGCCTACCACGAGGCCGGCCACGCCGTGTGCGCCGTGGTGCTCGAGCACGCCGACCCGCTGCACAAGGTCACCATCCTCCCCATCGGCATGGCCCTGGGCGTCACCCAGCAGCTCCCGGTGGAGGACCGCCACAGCTACAGCCAGCACTACCTGGAGGACTCCATCGTGGTGGCCATGGGCGGCCGGGTGGCCGAGCAGCTGGTGTTCGGGGTGATGACCACCGGGGCCGGCAACGACCTGGAGGTCAGCACCAACCGGGCCCGGCGGATGGTCACCGAGTGGGGCATGAGCCCCAAGGTCGGCCCCCAGGCGTGGGGCAGCCACGGCCAGGTGTTCCTGGGCGAGGACCTCATGGGCTCCCGCGACAGCTTCAGCGCCAGCACCGCCGGGGTGATCGACCAGGAGGTCGAGCGCATCCTGCGGGAGGCCGAGGAGCGCTGCCGCACCGTCCTCACCGAGAACCGGGCCGGCCTGAACATGGTGGCCCGCTCCCTGCTCGAGCACGAGACCGTCGACGGGGCCACCGTCGAGCGCCTGGTGCGCATGGGCCGGGAGGACGCCCCGGCGCCCCGGGAGTCCACCCCCGTCGACTGACGGCGGGCCCGGTCAGCCCGCGGCGCCCCCGCCGTCGGCGTCGCGGGCACTGGCCACCGCGGCCCACAGCTCCGAGGTGGGCGGCTCGCCCAGGAAGCTGGCCCTGACCGTGCCGTCGGGCCCGGCCACCACCACCAGGGGGACGGCGTCGACGCCGTAGCGGGCGTGCAGGTCGGCGTCGGCCACCGCCTCCAGCTCCTGCACGGCCACGCTGTCGCTCTCCAGGGCCCGGGCCTTGTCCCACGTGGCCCGGCAGGCCAGGCAGGTGGCCGAGCTGAACACCGCCACCAGCCACGGGGCCTCGGGCCGGGCGAACTCCCGCCGGTCGAGGTGGTCGGGGACGGCCCAGGCCGGCCTGGTGGGGGCGTCGGAGCGGGTGCGGGCCCGGATCAGGGCCGCCACCCCGACCGCCACCGCGGCCAGCACCACCACGACGAGCAGGCGTTCCACCCGGGCAGGTTGCCACGCCCGGGCCCGAGCCGACGACGGGGCGCCGGGCGCGGGCCGGCCCGGCTAGCGGAGGGGGCGCAGGCCGGGGGGGAGCGGGATGCCGACGGCCACCGAGGCGCCCCGGCCCTGCTCGCCCTCCTCGTCGTCGGCGCCGGCCGCCCCCTGGGCCATGAGGCGCCGCTCGGCCACCACCGGGCCGCTGGCCTCGACCACCAGCGAGAGGCGGGCGCCCTCCAGGTCGTCCAGCTCCACCTCGTGGCGGGCGCCGGGGGCCAGGGTGACCCGCCCCCCGGGCACGGGGACCTCCTGGCCGTCGCCCACCGCGGTCACGGCCACCGTCACCTCGGCGTCGCCCGGGTTGGTGACCACCACCCGGCCCCGCTCCTCGTCGGCTGCCCGCCGCCCGGAGGCGAAGGCCCACCGCGGCGCGGCCACCGGCGACCCGGTGCTGGTGGCCACCCCGACGTAGGAGGCCTCCTCGCCGGCCGCGTCGATCCACCGCTCGGCCACCACCGGCACGCCGTCGACGGAGCGGACCACCAGCGAGTGGGTCAGGCCCTCGGGCACCGACCCGGCCTCGTCCAGGGCGAGGGAGGCGAACTCCCCGGCCGGCACGGTCAGGGGGAAGGGGCCCACGGTGCCGTTCCGGGCCGGGTCCTCCAGGGCCACCTCCACCTCGACCTCGGCCTCCTCGTCCCCCGGGTTGAACACCACCACCCGCTCGTGGGCCACGGCGGAGCGGACCCCGGCGGGGAAGGACCACACCGGGCGGGGGTCGCTCACCGCCGGGGTGAGGGCCAGTCCGTCGGGGCGGTAGGCCTCGGCGTCGGCCTCCTCCTCGGTGGTGCTGGCCCCCTCGCCGTCGTAGGTCTGGATGCGCTCGACCACCACCCGGCCCCGGCGGGTGGTGACGGTGGCTGCGGCCACCGGCACCACGGTGACCACCGGGGTGACGTCGACCACGATCATCGACTGGGCGGCCACCGGCAGGCCCTGGAAGTCCGAGGGGGTGCGGCGCCGGGCATCGGTGGTGGCGAAGGCCAGGTCGACGGTGGCCGCGTCGGGGTACGGGTTGTAGATGGCCAGGCGCATCGTGGCGTCGCGGGTGGTGGCCCCCGAGGGGAGGTAGGCCCGCTCCGACGCCGTGGTCTGGCAGGCGGCCACGTCGCGGCCCCGGGGCCCGACCACCTCGTGCTCGACCACCACGGTGCCGCCGTCGACCTCGACCCGGGCCGAGGCCCACTCGGCCTCCAGGACGTCGGCCACCCGGACCCGGCGGGTGGTCCGGGCCGGGACCTCCAGGGCCCGCCCGGCCCGGGTGCCGGCCTCGCTGACCACTTCGATGCGGCCCACGGCCGACGCGTCGCCGACGTTGGCCACCACCACCGTGCCGTCGGCCATGGTGCCGTCGCCCGCCGTCTGCCCGGCGCAGAACCACACCGAGCCCAGGGCGTCGGCCGGGGCGGCCACCGGCAGCAGGGTGGCGGGGTCGGTGGGGCGGCCGGCGTCGTCCTCCCCGCCGTCACCGGTCAGGAGCAGGCCTCCCACCAGCAGGGCGACCACCAGCACCAGGGCGGGCCAGCGCCGGCTCACGCCGGGTCCTCCGGTGCCGGGCCCCGCACCGTCTTGCGCCGGCCGGCCCGACGACCGGCGGCGCGGCGGGCCTCGGGGCCGGGGTCGCCGTCGGGGGCGGCGGACCGCTCGGCCCGGGCGGCCAGGTCGGCCACCGCGGTGGCGGCCGCCTCCACCGGGTCGGGGACGGTGGCGCCGTCGGTCCCCTCGGGGTCGGTGGTCTCCGGGCCGGTCCGGAGCCGGCGGAGGAAGCGGCGGCGGGCGCCGTCACCCCGGGCCCGGCGGTGCAGGCGGCCCCGCACCAGCAGGGCCACGATCCACAGCAGGGGCTGGGCCACCACCGCGGCCAGGCTGGCGGGGGAGGTGTCGTAGCGCAAGGTGCCCCGGCCGGCGCCCGGGTCGTCGTAGCGGGCGGCCCAGCCGTAGGCCGGCTCGCCGGCGGCGGCCTCGGTGCCGTCCACCTCGAGCTGCCAGCCGTCGGCGGGCACGGCGGCCACCACGTCGCCGTTGCCCCGGGCGGCGACCCGGTAGCGGTCGGGGCCGTCGGCCGAGGTCACCACCGAGCGCCCCCGGGCCGGCGCCGACGGGGAGGCGGCAACGGCCGGCGTGGACGGCAGCTCGGTCCCGGCCGGCACGGTGGAGGCCATGCCCGTCCACGCCGTGTTGCGGTAGACGATCAGCGCCTCCTCGGTGTCGACCCGCTCCAGGTCGAGCTGCGAGGCGAGGGTGTCGGCCAGCCAGGCCGGCGGCGGGTGGGCTTCGCCCCCGTAGGCCGCGGGCACGGTCCGGGTGGGGATGACCACGTAGCGCACCCCCTCGGTGCTGAGCAGGCGCCCGAGGCGCACCGTCCGCCGGCTGACGGCCAGGTCCAGCTCGTCGGCCAGGCGCTCCGTGCTGGCGTGGCGGGGACCGGCCCACCGAGAGGCCACGTCCGGCACCCCGTCGCTGGTGGCCAGGGCCACGCCCTCGTCGTAGTGGTGGGCCCCGAGGGGCAACACGGTCCGCTCCCCCAGCCACAGGATCCGGGCGTCGGGGTTCTCGTCGGCCACCAGCACGGGCTGCAGGGTCCGGTCGAGGTCGCCGCCGGGCAGGTCCCAGCGGCCGTCGAGGACGCCGGGGACCATGGAGGTGGCCCCGGCCACCACGGCCAGCGCGGCCAGGATCGATGCGCCCTGGCGCCAGCCGAAGCGGTAGTGGCGCAGGTCGACCTCGAAGGCGGCCATGCCCAGGGCCGCGGCCAGGGCCAGCGCCGCGGCCGCCGGCACCAGCACCACCTCGGGGGCGGGGAGGCCGAACGGCAGGTGGCCCTCCTCGGCGGCCACCAGCACCCCCCAGCCGGCCAGGGCCACGAACCAGGCCCGCACCGCCCAGGCCAGGCGCCAGCCCCGGCCCAGCACCAGGGGCAGGGCCGCGGCGACCAGGAAGGCCCAGGCCAGCGGGGTGCCGCCGTAGGGGCCGGTCTGGAAGCGGAGCAGCTCGCCCAGGGTGCGGCCGGTGCCGTCCCGGGCCCCGACCACGGCGTCCCAGCCGCCGCCGTCGAGGAGCAGCGAGGCGCTCCACGGCAGGTGGAGGGCGACGGCGACCACGACGCCCCCGGCGGTCGCCACCACCAGCCGGCCCAGGCCCTCGGTCCGGCCGGCCACCAGGGACCCCACGGCCAGGCCGGCGGCCATGAGCACCACCAGGGCCACGATGGCCGGGGCCACGACGGCGCCCAGGGCGGCGGCCAAGCCGATGCCCAGGGCCAGGCCCGGCACGGCGGTGGCGGGACCGCCGGGGCCCACCGGGGCGTCCTCGGACAGGTCGCGGCGTCCGAAGGGGGCCAGGCCGGTGGCCCGGGCCAGACCCAGCAGCAACCAGGGCACGATCGCGTAGGCCACCAGGCCCGACCACGAGCCCGAGGCCAGGGCGTTGTAGGGCAGGGGCACGGCGGCGTAGACGACGACGGCGGCCGCCGCGGCGCGAACCGAGCCGATGGGCCGGGTCAGGCGCCAGATGCCCACCGGCCCGGCCGGGAGCAGGGCCAGGACGAGGACCTTGCGGGCCAGCTCGGTCGATCCCCCGGCCACCAGGCCGGCCAGGCCCAGGAGCCCCTGGCCCGTGGGCGGGGGCCCGGGGCCACCGCCGCCGGTGGCCCGCCAGCCGCTGACGTGGGCCCGGAGCAGCTCGACGGCCGAGCCCGGGAAGGCGGACAGGTCGCCCACGGCCGGCAGGTCCGGCACCAGCAGGTTGCGGGCCCCCAGGGCCATCAGGGCCACCGTGGCCGCCGCCGCGGCCAGGGTCACCCGGGTGAGGGGGGCCCGCAGGGCGGAGCTGAGGTCCCGCCCGGTGGCGGCCAGGGCGGCCAGGCGGTCATCGGCCGGGCCCACCTGGCCGCGGAGGAAGGCGGTGAAGCGGGCGCTGCCCCGCACCTGCAGCTCGCGCACCTCGGCGTCGCGCACCGTGCGGGTGCGGGCCGCCCGCCGGCGCCGGCGGGCGATGGCCCCCAGGTGCCGCAGGTTCCACGTCCACGCCCCGACCAGGTCGCGGCTGTGGCGGGGCCGCCCGCCGAGCAGGGCCACCAGGGCCTCGATGGTGGTGAGGAGCAGGGCCTGGGGCACGACCCGCAGGAGGTGGACGCGGGAGTAGCACGACAGCAGGGACCGGACCCGGTGGCGGTTCTGCAGGCGGCGGCGGTCGTCGACGGGGCGGCGCTCGCCCAGGGCCTCCAGGTGGCGGGCCGTCGCCGCCGGCACCACCACCACCCGGGCCCCGGCCACGTGGGCCCGCCAGCACAGGTCCACGTCGTCGCCGTGGAAGTCGATGCCGGGGTCGTAGCCGCCCAGGGTTGCGAACAGGTCGGCCCGCACCAGGGTGGCCCCGCCGGCCACGTGGAAGACGTCGCGCACGGCGTCGTGCTGCTCCTGGTCGAGCTCGTCGGGCTCGGCGGCCGGGGCGGGGACGCCGGTCTTGTCCACCGCCGCGCCCACGGAGCGGATCCGGCGGGGGTCGTGCCAGTCGAGCAGCTTGGGCCCGAGGACCCCGGCGTTGGTCCGGAACGCCTCCTCGACCAGGGTGCGCACCGCGTCGGGGGCCAGGGCCACGTCGTCGTGGCAGAGGAGGTGGAAGGCCGCCCCCTCGACCACGTCGAGGACGACGTTGGCCGCGGCCCCGAAGCCGGGGTTGCCCTCGACCCGGGTGATGCGGGCGTCGGGCAGGACGGCGGCCACCCGCGGCGAGGGGTCCTCGGCGCTGCCGGCGTCGACCACCAGGACCGAGAGGGGCTGGTAGGTCTGGGCGGCCAGGCTGCGCAGCGCCTCGTCGAACCAGGGTCCGGGGTCGTGGGTCACCACCACGGCCACGACCGCGGGAGCGGCGGCGCGGGACTCGTCGGCGGGAGGGCGGGCGTCGGTCACGGCTGGTCCAACCTACCGGCTGGCCCTCGGCTCCTCGGGCACCCCGGCCGCCGTCGGGACCCAGGCCGGAGCGGTGACGAGACCGGTTTCACACCGGATCTCGGGCCGTTCTGCTTGCAACTGTTTAACGACATAGGTACGGTTGCGAGCAGACCGAACGACCTCCAGGAGCGCCCCAATGCCCCAGATCACCACCGACGACGTGGCCCGAGCGGCCAAGGACGCCTTCTACGTGGGCGTCGGCCTCGGCGTCATCGGCTTCCAGAAGGCCCAGGTCCAGCGGGTGGAGCTGACCAAGTCCCTGCAGGGCCAGGTCGGCGAGGCCAAGGGCCAGCTCGACAAGCTGGGCACCACCGCCGAGGAGGCCCTGTCCGACCTGCGGACCCGGGTCGAGTCCCTGGCCGGCTCGGTCGACGACCGGGTCAAGCTGGTCGAGGAGCGCGTCGACACCCTGGAGGGGCGCTTCGAGTCCGTCCTCGACGACATCGAGGCCAAGCTCCCCGAGCAGGCCCGCGACATCGTGCAGCAGGCCCGCGGCGCCGCCCGTGACGCCCGCCAGCAGGTCCGCTCGGCCGTCGGCCGCGCCGCCTGACGCTCGCACCGCTCGTCTCCGCGCCCGCTCCCCCCGGGCGTCGGAGCGCCGGCGACCTCATCGGTCGCCCCGAGGGGCCCGGACCACCCTCCCCCTGGGTCCGGGCCCCTCGTCGCGCCCGGCCCCGGTTCGGCCCGTGGCGGCTCAGGCGGTGGCGAACCAGTTGGACTTGAGGCCGAGCACGCTGCGGACCTGCTCGCCGGTGAGGGTCACGTCGCCGCCCGAGAAGCGGGCCCGCACCCGGGTCACCCGCCCGCCCAGCTCCCCCAGCCCGTTGCGGGCGTAGGAGTCGAAGCTCTGGAACGTCCCCAGGTCGCGGCCCTGGTGGCGGTCGTAGGCGGCCTCGATGGTGGCCCGGCCGAGGGTGACGCTCCAGGCGTGGTTGGCGTTGCCGGCGTAGTCGTCGCCCTCGTCGCGCACGGCGGGGAAGTCGCCGCCCGCCGTCCACCCCCCGCTGGACGAGCCGAACTCGGTGCGGGCCACCCGCCCGTCGGCCCTCCGGCGGACCTGGTTGGCGGTGGCCGCCACCGCGGTGGTGGTGCGGGGGTCCTCGACCTTGGTGATGGTCGAGCCCGAGGCGGTGCGGGTGCCGTAGCCGCCGTAGACCTGGCACTGGGAGCTGTCGCAGGTGGTGGCCCACGAGCCCCAGCGGGTGTCACCGGACACGGCGTAGGAGCGGGCGGCCACGGCCTGGGCTCGCACCGCCGCCGCCCCCCGGCCCCCGCCCAGGTCGGCCCAGTACGGGGAGACCTCCTTGGGGACGATGGAGCGCAGCATCAGCTCGGTGGCCACCTTGTTCACGGTGACGACGGTGCCCAGGGCCTCCACCGCCCGCAGCTCGCCCCGGTAGTAGCGGGTGCCGCTGCCGGTGCAGTGCTGGAGCATGCGGGTCGGGTCGTCGCCCTGGGCGATCGACGAGCGGACCACCACCTCGCCGGCGGAGCGGTCGCCGACCAGGGTCCAGGGGCCGTTGCAGCCCGTCCCCCGCCAGACGCGGAACCGCCCGGCCGAGAGGCGGGCGACGCGGGTGGCGCGGACGTCGGCCCCGTAGCCGTCGACCCGGAGCCGGCCCGCCGACTGGGTGACGACCAGCTCCCGGCCCCTGCTGGCCGTGAGGTACACGCGCTGGTCGGTGGCGGTGACGGTCCGGGTGGTGGTGCCGCCGTAGTAGTGGTCGAGGATCCGGGTCCCGCTCCACCCGTGGTCGACGGCGTAGCCCAGCGCCCCCCACTGGCTCATCCCCCGGCCGTGGCCCCAGCCGCGGCCCTGGAAGGTGACCGAGGCCGGCGGCTCGCAGGCGGTGAGGGGCAGGACGACGAGGGTGGCGGCAGCGGCGAGAGCGAGGCGGGTGAGGAGGCGGCGGGGGGCCATGGAGAACCATCGGCCCGGGCCGCGGGGGAGTTGAGCCCGCGGGGCGGCCCGGGCCGTAGGTTGGCGCCGTGGACATCGTGCTGGACCCGGCGGAGGCCCGGGTGCTGGGGAGCCTGCTCGAGAAGGAGCGGACCGTCCCGGCCACCTACCCCCTGACCATGAAGGCCCTCCTCACCGCCTGCAACCAGGCCACGTCCCGCGACCCGCTGATGGACCTGTCCGAGGCCGAGGTGGAGCAAGCCGTCGAGTCCCTCAAGGCTCGGAAGCTGGTGCGGCGGGTGCTGCCCAGCCACGGGAGCCGGGTCGTCAAGTACCGCCAGGTGGCCCACGAGGTCCTGGGCCTCGACGACGGGCCGAGGGCCGTGGTCGCCATGCTCCTGCTCCGAGGCCCCCAGACGGCGATGGAGCTGCGGGCCCGCACCGAGCGGATGCACGCCTTCGCCGACGCCGAGGCGGTGGAGGAGGTGCTGGCCGACCTGGCCGGCTGGGGCGACCCCCTGGTCCGGCTGCTCCCCCGCCGCCCCGGCCAGCGCGAGGCCCGCTGGGCCCACCTGCTCTCCGGCGAGCCGTCGGACACGGCGCCCGAGGCCCCCCGGCCGGCACCGGCCGCCTCCGCCGCGCCGGCGGCGTCGGCCCCCCGACCCGAGCCCCCCGACCCGGCCCTGCACGGCCCGCTGGCCGCCCTGGCCGGCACGTGGTCGGGGGCCGGGGCCGGCCGCTACCCGACCATCGACGACATCACCTACACCGAGGAGATCGAGGTGCGGCCGGTGCCGGGCAAGCCCCTGCTGGCCTACCGGTCGGCCACCCGGGCCACCGACGACGGGCGGGCCCTCCACGCCGAGAGCGGCTTCCTGCGCCTGACCGGCGACGGCGGGGTGGAGCTGGTGGTGGCGGCCGGGCCCGGCATCGTCGAGGCCTGCAGCGGTCTGGTCGACAGCGAGGCCACCGGTTGCGACCTGGAGGTGGCCCTCACCTCCGACGTGGTGGCCGGCACGCCCTCGGCCAAGGAGGTCACCGCCACCGAGCGCACCTACCGGGTGGAGGGCGACGTCCTCAGCTACGAGATCGCCATGGCCGCGGTGGGCCTGCCCCTCGGCGGCCACCTCCAGGCCCGCCTGCACCGGGCCTGAGGGCCTCGCCCCGAGGCATCGGGCTCAGGGCGGGTCGGCGGGCAGGCCCAGCACCCGTTCACCCAGGATGTTGCGCTGCACGTCCCCGGTGCCACCGCCGATGGTGAGGGCGGGGGCGAAGAGGTAGCCGAAGGCCCAGGTGGGATCGGTGGAGCCCATCGGCCCGCCGGGGGCCAGCATCCCCGCCGGACCGGTCAGGTCCTTGGCCACGGCCATCATGCGCTGGCCGTGCTCGTCGGCCAGCACCTTGCGGATCGAGGCCTCGGGCCCGGGCTGCTCGCCCTTGATGGCCGCGGTCACGGTGCGCAGGCGGATGAGCCGCAGGATCTCGGACTCGATCCACAGGGCGGCCAGGCGCTGGCGCACGAGGGGATCGGTGACCCCACCGGCGTCGCGCACCACGGCCAGCAGGTCATCGGCCATGGGCCCCATGCCCCACAGGGCCCCGCCGGCCGACAGCGACACCCGCTCGTTGCCCAGCGTCACCTTGGCCAGGGCCCAGCCGTGGTCGACCTCGCCCACCAGGTGGTCGGCCGGCAGGCGGACCCCGTCCAGGAACACCTCGTTGAAGGTGTGGGCCCCGGTCATCTCGATGAGGGGGCGGACCTCGACCCCGGGGGCGTCCATGGGGCAGACGAAGTAGGAGATCCCCTTCTGCCGGGGCAGGTCGGGGTCGGGGTTGGTGCGGGCGATGAGGATGCCCCAGCGGGCGTGCTGGGCCAGGGAGGTCCACACCTTCTGGCCCTCGATGACCCACTCGTCGCCGTCGCGGGTGGCCCGGGTGGTGAGCGCGGCCAGGTCGCTGCCGGCGCCCGGCTCGCTGAAGAGCTGGCACCACACGTCCTGGGCCGAGAGGAGGCGGGGCAGCCAGCGGGCCTGCTGCTCGGCGGTGCCGGCGTGGAGGAGGGTGGGGCCGGCCCAGCCGATGCCGATGGGGTTCGAGGGCCGCTTCACCCGGGCCCGGCGCAGCTCCTCGTCGATGACGATCTGCTCGATGGGATCGGCGCCGCGGCCGTACGGGCGGGGCCAGTGGGGGGCGACGTAGCCGGCCTCGGCCAGCTCGGCCCCCGACGGCGTGGGGTGCGCGGCCAGCCACGCCCGGACCTCGGCGCGGCGGGGGTCGTCGTCGTCCGGGAGCTCGAAGTCCATGGCCGCGCACGGTACCTGTCACCTCGACCGGCCGGTCACGGCCGCAGGCCGGACTCCCTACACTCCGCGCCATGCCGCACGCTGGTTGGAACTTCGCCGAGGTCTGGGAGACGATCGCCGAGGAGATCCCCGACGCCCCCGCCCAGGTCCAGGGGGACCGCCGCCTGACCTGGCGCCAGCTCGACAAGCGGGCCAACGGCGTCGCCCACGCCCTGCTGGGGGCGGGCGTGGCCGAGCAGGACAAGGTGGCCCAGTACCTCTACAACTGCCCCGAGTACCTGGAGTCGATGTTCGGGATCTGGAAGGCCGGCCTGGCTCCCGTCAACACCAACTACCGCTACGCCGACGACGAGCTGGTCTACCTGTGGGACAACGCCGATGCCGTGGCCGTGGTCTTCCACGGCAGCTTCGTCCCCACCATCGAGCGCATCCGCGACCGGGTGGGCAAGGTCCGCCTGTGGCTGTGGGTCGACGACGGGGCCGGGCCCTGCCCCGACTGGGCCACCCCCTACGAGGAGGCCGCCACCTCCCACCCCGAGCGGGTGGTGGCACCGTGGGGCCGCAGCGGCGACCACCTCTACATGCTCTACACCGGGGGCACCACCGGCATGCCCAAGGGCGTGATGTGGCGCCAGGACGACCTGTTCCGCAACCTCATCGGCGCGGCCGTGGACCGGACCGTGCAGCAGGGCGAGGCCGACCTCGACTCGGTCCGGGCCCGCGTCAACGGCCCCGGCATGGTCGGCCTCCCGGCCTGCCCGCTGATGCACGGCACCGGGTGCATGACCCAGCTCATCGTCCTCTCCGGCGGGGGCTGCGTGGTCACCCTCCAGGCCCGCAACCTGGACGTGCCCGAGCTGCTCGACACCATCGACCGCGAGGGCGTGAACCTCATCGCCATCGTGGGCGACGCCTTCGCCAAGCCCATCACCCGGGCCCTGGACGCCGAGCCCGGCCGCTGGGAGCTGACCTCGCTGCTGGCCGTCACCTCCTCGGGGGTGATGTTCTCCGAGCCGGTGAAGCAGGCGCTCCTGGCCCACGCCCGGGGGGCCATGATCATCGACGCCTTCAGCTCGTCGGAGGCGGTGGGCATGGGCCAGTCGATCTCGGCCGCCGGCGCCGAGGTCCAGACCGCCACCTTCACCGTGGGCGAGAACACCCGGGTCGTCGACGAGGACGGCTCCGACGTGGTGCCCGGCTCCGGCCAGATCGGCCGGGTGGCGGTGGGCGGCTTCCAGCCCGTCGGCTACTACAAGGACCCGGCCAAGTCCGACGCCACCTTCCTGATGCTGGACGGCAAGCGCTACTCGGTGCCCGGGGACTTCGCCCAGGTCGAGTCCGACGGCACCATCACCCTGCTGGGCCGCGGGTCGGTGTGCATCAACACCGGCGGCGAGAAGGTCTTCCCCGAGGAGGTGGAGGAGGCCCTCAAGCTCCACCCGTCGGTGGCGGACGCGGTGGCCGTGGGGGTGCCCGACGAGAAGTTCGGCGAGGCCATCACCGGGCTGGTCGAGCTGGTCCCGGACGCCGAGCTGGACGAGGCCGACGTCATCGCCCACGTGAAGGCCAGGCTCGCCTCCTACAAGGCCCCCAAGCGCCTGCTGGTGGTCGACACCATCGGCCGGGCCCCCAACGGCAAGGTCGACTACAAGCGCCTCAAGGCCCACGCCCAGGACGTCCTCGGCCTCGCCGGCTGACCCACTCCGCCCGATGATGTCGGATCGGGGTCGCGCCAGGGGCAGACTGGCCACCATGAGCAACCCGATGCTGCGCGAGGACAAGTTCGGCTTCCGGTCGGGGCCGCCGGCGGCCACCCAGCCCGGCTGGGGCGCCCGGCCCGGCGGGCCGAGCGGGCCGGCCATCCCTCCGTCGGACGACCCCGTCTCCCCGTGGCCCCCGGCCGGTCCCACGGCCGAGCCCACCCTGCGGCGGGGCGGCGTGGCCTCGGCCACCGCCGTGCTGCTGGCCATCATCTGCGTCACCGGCGTGGTGGGGTGGAACGCCGTCACCCCGGCCGTCGAGGTCGACGACCGCATCGTCCGCTCGGCCGAGATCCCGTTCTGGATCTTCGGGGCCATGATCGGCGCCCTGGCCCTGGCCCTGGTCACCTTCTTCGTCCCCCGCATCGCCCGCATCACCGCTCCCCTCTACGCGGTGGCCGAGGGCCTGGTGGTGGGGGCCGTCTCCCAGGTCTACGAAGCCCAGTACGAGGGCATCGTGCTCCAGGCCGTGGGCCTCACCATCGGCGTGTTCGCCATGATGCTGGTGCTGTACGCCACCGGCCGGATCCGGGTCACCCCCCGGTTCCGCCTCGGCGTCATCGCCGCCACCGGGGCCGTCTTCCTCATCTACCTGGCCACCTTCATCGTGGGCCTGTTCGGGGCCGACGTCCCCTTCATCCACGACAACGGGATCATCGGCATCGGCTTCAGCGTGGTGGTGGTGGTCATCGCCGCCCTCAACCTGACCCTGGACTTCGACTTCGTCGACCGGGCCGAGCGGGCCGGCGCCCCCCGGCACATGGAGTGGTTCGCGGCCCTCAGCCTGACCGTCACCCTGGTCTGGCTGTACCTGGAGATGCTCCGCCTGCTGGCCAAGCTGCGCAGCCGCTGAGCCGGTTTCCTTCGTCCTGAGGCCCGTCGGTAGCGTCACCCACGCCATCCACGGACACGGACGAACGGAGCCCACGCAATGGCTGATCTCGGGTACGACGGCAAGGTCGCGATCATCACCGGTGCCGGTGGCGGCCTCGGCCGCTCCCACGCCCTGGAGCTGGCCAAGCGAGGAGCCCTGGTCGTGGTCAACGACCTGGGCGGCTCGGTCGACGGGGAGGGCGGCTCGCACACCGCGGCCCAGCAGGTGGTGGACGCGATCAAGGCCGCCGGCGGCGAGGCCGTGGCCAACTACGACTCGGTGGCCACCCCGGAGGGCGGCCAGTCCATCGTCCAGACCGCCCTCGACACCTTCGAGCGGGTCGACATCGTCATCAACAACGCCGGCATCCTGCGCGACGCGGCGTTCAAGAACATGGACGCCGAGAAGCTGGAGCCCGTCATCGACGTGCACCTCAAGGGCGCCTTCTACGTCACCCAGGCCGCCTGGGGCCACATGCGGGAGCAGAGCTACGGCCGGATCGTCAGCACCTCGTCGGGGGCCGGCCTGTTCGGCAACTTCGGCCAGACCAACTACGGCGCGGCCAAGGCCGGCCTGGTCGGCTTCACCCGGGTGCTGGCCGTCGAGGGGGCCAAGAACAACATCAAGGCCAACGCCATCGCCCCGGTGGCCAAGACCCGCATGACCGAGGAGCTGCTCGGCGCCATGGCCGACAAGCTCGCCCCCGAGCTCGTCACCCCGGTGGTGGCCTGGCTGGCCCACGAGGACTGCCCGGTCAGCGGCGAGGTCTACTCGTGCGGCGGCGGCCACGTGGCCCGGGTCTTCACCGGCGTCACCCCGGGCTGGACCGGGGCCGAGGGCCTGTCGGTGGAGGACGTCCGCGACCACTTCGAGGACATCCGCTCCGAGGACGGCTACTCGGTGCCCGCCAACCTCACCGACGAGATGATGCTCACCCTCAAGGCCCTGGGCGGCTGATCCCGCACCGGTCCTGGTTCGACGGGGGTGCCCGGGCTCCGGCCCGGGCACCGTCGCGAGCGGTGCCCGGCACGGCCAGCGTCGGCAGGGAGCCGGTTCGGCCGTGGTAGGAACGCCCGCGTGATCGCCGACCCGCCCTCGCCGCCCGGGCGGGAGCGGCCCCTGGTGGCCGCCGGGCACCCGGCGGTGGTGGCCGCGGCCCACGAGGTGCTGGACGCCGGCGGCAACGCCTTCGACGCCGTGGTGGCCGCCGGGTTCGCCGGGACGGTGGCCGAGCCGGCGTTGACCAGCCTGGCCGGCGGCGGGTTCTGCCTGGCCCGCACCGCGGCCGGGGAGGAGGTGCTGGTCGACTTCTTCGTGGACACGCCCGGCCTGGGCCTGGCCTCACCCCCGGTGCCCCACTTCGACGAGGTGGTGGTGAACTTCGAGGTGGCCACCCAGGCCTTCCACTGCGGGCCCGGCTCCATCGCCGTGCCCGGGGGCCTGCCCGGCTACCTGCACGTGCACCGGCGCTTCGGGCGGGTCGACCTGGGCACGGTGGTGGCCCCGGCGTTGCGCCTGGCCCGGGACGGGGTGGACCTGCTCCCCCGGCAGGCCGGGATCGTCTCGCTGCTGGAGCGCATCCTGCTGCGCACCCCGGAGGGCCGGGCCCTGTTCGCCCCCGGCGGCCGCCTGGTGGCCGTGGGCGACCGCCTGCGCAACCCGGGCCTGGCCGAGGTGCTGGCCGAGCTGGGCCGGGGCGGCGACGTGCGCTTCTCGGGCGGCCCGCTGGCCGCCGCCCTGCTGGCCGTGACCGCGGCCGACGGGCTGGTGACGGCCGGGGACCTGGCCGCCTACCGGGTGGTGGAGCGGGACCCGTTGGCGCTGCACTGGCAGGGCCGGCGGGTGCTGACCAACCCGGCCCCGTCGTTCGGGGGCACGCTCATCGCCGCCGCCCTGGCCCGCCTGGACGGCCTCGACCTCGGGCCCGACGACCCCCGGGGCCCGGCCGCCCTGGTGGCGGTGGCCGCCGAGGTCGACCGCCACCGCCGGGCCATCCTGGCCGGCGCCGACCCCGTCCGCCCGGCGGACCCGGCGGACCCGTCGATCCTGCGGCCGGGGCGGCGGGGCTCGGCCCGGGGCACCACGCACGTCAGCGTGTGGGACGGCGAGGGCGGGGCGGCCGCCATGACCACCTCCAACGGCGAGTGCTCGGGCGACGTGATCCCCGGCACCGGCATCCTCACCAACAACATCCTGGGCGAGGACGACCTCCACCCCGACGGCTTCCACGCCTCGCCCCCGGGCCTGCGGGTGGCCTCGATGATGGCCCCCACCGTGGTCGTCGGGCCCGACGGGGCCACCGAGGTGGTGGTGGGCAGCGGGGGCAGCAAGCGCATCCGCTCGGCCGTGACCCAGGTGCTGGTGAACGTGCTGGTCCACGGCCTCGACCCCCGGGCCGCGGTGGAGGCCCCCCGGGCCCACTGGGACGTCGACCACGTCGAGGTCGAGCCCGGCTTCGGGTCCGGGGCCCTCGACGCGCTGGCCGCCCTGGGCCCGGTCAACCGGTGGCCCGACCGCAGCGTCTACTTCGGGGGCGCCCACCTGGTCGTCCCCGGCCTCGGTGCCGCCGGCGACCCCCGCCGCGACGGCGCCGCCTCGCCCTCGGGGTGAGGACCCCTCAGGGGGTGGGGGTGCCGGTGTAGATCCACATGTAGGCCTCGTCCCGGAGGGGGACGCCGGTGGCGGCCAGGGCCGCGCCCCAGTCGCCGGTGACCCCGGGGTCCGACTCCTCCATGCCGTGGTCGGCCACCAGGAAGAAGGCGGTGCGGTCGAAGGCGCCGGACCGCTCGACCAGGGCCAGCACCTCGCCGACCCGGGCATCGGTGTCGCGCACGGCCGCCGCGGCGATGTCCGAGTAGGGCCCGCCGTGGTGCATGGCCGCGTCGGTGAGGCTGGTGTTGACCCACGTGAAGCGGGGCCGGGGGTAGGTCACGCCCTGGTAGCCGTCGCCCCACACCCCCAGGGTCAGCTCCAGGCCGGTGTGGTCGATGCGCGACGCCGTCCGGTAGCTCTTCTCGGGGCGGACGAAGCGCTCGGTGGCGAAGGGCAGCTCCTCGGCCGGCGGGGGCCGGTCGGGCAGGCCGCCGTCGCGCAGGATGTGGAAGGTGCCGAAGTCGGCGCCCCGGTCGCAGGGCTCGTTGGCGGCCAGGGTGAAGCTGTCGGGCCAGGTGCGGCGCACCGCCTCGTAGAGGGTCTCCACCTCCGGCGACAGCGAGGCCATCGACCAGGCCCAGGTGGCCGGCGAGTTGGTGATGACCTGCTGGCCGGTGCCCCGGTCCCACCAGGCGTTGTTGAGCACCCCGTGGTGGCCCGGGTGGGCGCCGGTGAGGATGGTGGTGTGGTTGGGGAGGGTCACGGTGGGGGCCGAGGCCATGGCCCCGTGGCCCATGGTGGTGCCCATGGCCATGAGCCGGGCCACGTGGGGGGCCTCGCCCCGGGCGGCCATGTCGTAGAGCACGTTGGCGTTGCAGCCGTCGAGCAGGAACCCGACCACGTGGTCGGGGGCGGCCTCCCGGTGGTCGATGAGGTCGTCCAGGACGTCGCCGTCCTGCCGGCGCAGCAGCGCCCCCTCCCGGCGCCGACCGTTGAGGCCGACCCCCTCGGGGTGGGGGGCGGCGCCCATGAGGGCCAGCACCGTGGGGGCCACGTCGACCAGCTTGCAGGCCCGGGGCAGCACCCCGTGGGCCTTGACCCCGGCCCCGGCGATGACGAACGGGGCCCGGGCCTGGACCACACCCATCGACCCGTGCTCGCCCCGGTGGCCCCCGGCGGCCTCCCAGTTGTGGGAGGCGGTGTGCTGGCAGATCACGTCCGGGGCGGCCGGGCTGTCGAAGACCTGGGCCACCATCTCGTAGGCGAACGGGTAGCTGGTGCGCTCCCGGGTGGGCCAGGGGGTGGCCCGCTCGTCGGCCAGGGGGCTGAACCGGTCGGTGGCCCGGTCGCCCAGCGGGTTGCGCCCCTCGACCAGGGTCTCGGTGAAGCGCCAGCCGTGGCCGTCGTCCTCCCGCCGGAACCGGACCCGCCCGTCGGCGGCCCGGGCCTCGTAGCCCTCGCCGTCGGCGGTGACCACCAGGTCCACGATGGGCTCCAGCGCCGGGTCCAGCAGGGCCTCGGCCACGGTGGCCACGTGGGCGGGATCGGGGGCGGCGGCGGGCGGGGTGCGCATGGCCCGGGACCGTACCCAACCCCGGCGTCGCCCGGGTGACACGAGCCCGTCGCCCCGATGACATCAGGCTCGATCCAGCTCGGGCGAGCAGCCGAGCAGCCCGCATCGGTCGTACCGAGCACCCGGCGACCTCAGCCCGAGAGGGCGAGACGCCCGACCTCGGCACCGTTCTCACCCGACAGCACAACGGCCTCCAGGTCGGCACCGAGATCGATCTCCAGCACCCACCCGTGAAAGGTTTCGGCGAGCACCCACCCGTGCAGGGCGTCAGCGGGCACCCACCCGTGGAAGGCCTCGACGCGGGCCGTGACGTCGGCGACCACCGGCCCGTCGGCGGTGAGCACCTCGACGGTCCGCACCTCGTCAGTGACCAGGCCGCTCAGCCACCGAAGGTCGTCGACGGCTTGCTCGCTGACGTAGGTGGCGAACCCGGGGGGCAGGGGGGCGTCCGGCTCCTCGACGTACCCGTCCGGGTGGGCACGGATCTGCGCCAGGTCGTCGGATCTGAGGACGAAGGCAGCCAACCCTTGGAGGCTGGCCACCGCGTCCTGGTCTTCGAGCAGGTCGATGTCGTCGGGCCGGGGCGAGTCGTAGGCGGTCAAGACCCAGGGGGACCCATCGCTGAACCTCCCCTCGGCCACGGTGGTCTCGGGTGAGCCGCCCACGGCCGCCACGCTCCGGGCCCACCAGGCATCGTCGACCACCTCCAGGCTGGCTGCGGCGGCCAGCACCGCCTCCTGGGACAGGCCCATGCCAACCACCTGCACGACCTCACCGGGGCGTTCCAGCCACGTGACCGCCACCACGTCGATGACGAGAGCCTCCGACCCCTCGACAGGCGAGAGCCTCATGACCTGCCGGATCAACAGGGCATCGCGGCCCCGAACCTCGACCTGCTCGGTCTCGGCCGCGAGGCCGAGGGCGGCCACCGTGGTGGCGCCACCCGGGCCGGAGGTGATGGAGAGCTCCCGGAGAACGTCCGCGGAGGCCTCTGGCAGGTCGTCCTCGGGCCACGGGACCGGGGGCAGCCAGGAGGTCTGCCAGGTGCTGGCGGTGCCCGAGGGAGCCAGGCTGCTCAGGACGGGGCTGAGTGCGGTGATGTCGGCGACCTCACCCTGCACAACCCAGTCGGCGGGCAGGATGTCCTCGGGCATCCGGGGCCGATCGCCGGCGATGGTCACCACGGCCGCCACCGTCGCCACCAGCTCGGCATCGCGACCGACCACGGTGACCCGCCGGCCTCCCACGGTCACGGCCACCGCGCCCGGCAGCCAGCCGTCGCCGCCGACGCGGTAGCCGCTCCGGTTCCCCACCTCGACGGGCTCGGCCCTCGGGTCCTCCTCCCACTCCGGTTCGGAGGCGGCCGGGTCGGCCACCGACACGGCCAGGCCTGGCGAGGCCGGGTCGGGGCCGTAGAGCACCACGGGGCCGCTGAGCACGTGCTCGGTCCCGGCCCCCACGTGGTCGAGCTCGAAGCCCTCGGGGAGGTCGGTGGCCCGGTAGCGGCGAGGGGGCTGGACCACCTCGACCGCCGGGGTGCTGTCGTCGTCGCCGCCCTGGGTGAGGGCCACGGTGAACCCCAGCACCAGGAGCAGGGCGGCGGCGATGCCGGCGGCCGGGGCCCAGCGGCGGGTACCGGCGCGGGGCGAAGGGCGGTCGACCAGGGCCACCCTCACCACCTCGCGGTCGAGATCGGGCACCGGCTGGTCGGCGAGCGTGGCGGTTCTGCAGGCGGCGGCGCGGCCCCGGCCCCCGAGGCCGCCACCCGGAGGCGGCGCCGGTGGGACACCGCCCGGTTGGCCACCGCCCGCCGCACCCAGGCCCCGGGGGCCTCGAGCCGGCCCACGTGGGACCAGCGCCGGTAGGCGTCCAGGAAGGCGTCCTGGGCCAGCTCCTCCCCCACCGACCGGCTGCCGGTGAGCGACCACCCGAGGGCCACCACCTTCCGCCAGTCGGCCTGGTAGAGCTCCTCGAACCCCAGGGGGCTCACCGTCGTCTCCGTCATGCGCTCGTCTCTCTGTCCCTCTCGGCCCGGGGGCCGGTACGCATCGGCCGCGGAGACCGTCGATCCGTCCATTGACCGTCACTCGCACGGCGCACGGGTTCGTCTACCCCTCCGGGCCACGATCCCGGCCACGGGCCGGAGAGGCCACCGAGGACGGGGCGGCTCAGGGGCGCAGGACCACCTCCAGGGCCTCCCGCAGCAGGACGCCGGTGGCCAGCCGGACCAGGGGCTCGACGTCGCCCTGGAGGACGACCAGGGCGTCGGGGTCGAGGCCGTCGACCACCTCGGCCCGGCCCCGGCCCACCCTCACGGTGGCGGCGCTGGCCCCGGAGCGCAGCCCCACGCCGAGGAGGACGGGCGAGCCAAGCACCAGGGTCCGCACCGCGGCGTTGCCCAGCAACACCGGGACCGCCTCGGCGGCCAGGGCGCCGAGCAGGCTGACCTCGGGGTCGTCGGCCCCCTCGACCTCGGGCACCGGCGGGGCCAGGCGGGCCAGGGCCCCCAGGGCGGCGCCGGCCAGGGCCACCGGCCCGGCCAGGGCCAGGCCCCCCACCCCCACCGGCACGTCGACGAGGGCCAGGCCGAGCACCCCCCGGGGGCCGGGGGCCGCCTCCTGGTCGGCCGCACCGACCACACGGGCCGCCGCGGCCGGACCGACTGCACCGGGCCGCCACCCCGCGGCGGCGAGCAGGCGGCGGGCCGCGGCCTCGACGGCCACCTCGGCCCGGCCCCGGGCCACCACGGCCCGCACCCCTCGCACCGCGGCGGGGGGCAGCACGTCGGCCAGCGCGTCGGGGGGCACCGGGCGGCCGGCCCGGGCGCAGGCCTCGGCGTGGCGGGCCAGGGCCAGGCGCACGTCGCCGTCGGGCACCGACCCGGCGAAGGCCCGCCACTGGCCGTGCACCCAGGCCACGGCGTCGGCGCCGCCGGCCCGGCCCACGGCCACCAGCACGTCCTCCCGCAGGGCGGCCGGCACCGGTGCGCCGGGGACGCCGACGCGGACCCCGGCGGGCAGGGTGGCCACCGCCTCCGCGGCCCACGCCGCCGCCGTGCCGGCGGTGGCCCGGGCGGTGCGAGCCAGGCCGGCCAGGTGAGCGCCGGTCGGGCTCACCCCGGTCCCTCGAGGGCGGCGCGGAGGCCGAGGGCGACCACCGCCGCCGCCTCGTCGCGGTCGCGGTGGGCCAGCGTGCGCAGCACGTCCCACGTGGCCCAGGTGGTGGTCACGTCGAGCAGGTCCAGGACGGGTGGGCGCCGGGCCGCGGGCAGGGCGTCGAGCTCGCGGGCGAAGACCCGGCTCAGCTCGGCCCGGAAGAAGTCGTGGCCGAGCTGCAGTCGCTCCCGGATGGCCGGGGAGAACGGTGCGTGGACGTCCGCGGCCCGGCGGATGGGGGTCAGGGCCTCCAGCAGCTCGGCCCGCTGGGCCACGAACTGCCCGATCCGCTCGTCGAGGGGCAGCTCGGCGTCGACCGGGGTGACCAGGCCGGCCAGCCCGGTGACGGCCCGCTCGGCCACCATGGCGAACAGCGTCTCGAGGTCGTCGAAGTGCTGGAACACCGAGCGGACCGACACGCCGGCCTGCTCGGCGATGCGGGGCGCGGTGGGCCGGACGTCACCGGTCTCGACCAGGGCGACGCAGGCCTCGACGATGGCCTCGCGGGTGCGCTGGGCCCGGGCCGTGCGCCCGTCGACGGGGGCCTCGTCACCCTCGTCAGGGGTGGCCGTGAGCGGGCCCGTGCTGGCGCTGGCCCCGTTCTCCATCGGCCGGAGCCTAGGGGAGCGGCCGGTGGGGGCCCGCGGTGGGACCCCCGGCGGCGCCCACCGCCGGGGTCGTAGGGTGCGCGGACCGTCGGCCGTCCCTGGGGGTTCGATGAGCACCGACCTGCTCGACCTGTCCGATCGCATCCTGGCCGGCGCGGCCGACATCGAGGACCACCACCCCTTCTCGCCCTCCAACGAGCTGGCCGAGGTGGGCGAGGGCACGGCCTTCGTCCAGTCCTTCGCCAACGTGTCGGCCCTGCGCACCGGCGACGGGCTGGTGCTGGTCGACACGGGCAGCCCCTTCGCCGCCGGCACCATCCACGCCGCGGTGCGGGCCTGGGACCGGTCCCGCCTCCACACCGCGGTCTACACCCACGGCCACATCGACCACGTCTTCGGCACCGCCCCCTTCGAGGAGGAGGCGGCGGCCGGCGGCGACCCGGCGGTGACCGTGGTGGCCCACGAGGACGTCGACGCCCGCTTCGACCGCTACTGCACCTGCGCCGGCTACAACGCGGTCATCAACCAGCGCCAGTTCCAGGCCCCCGGCCTGCGCTGGCCCACCGAGTACCGCCGGCCCGACACCACCTACCGGGAGCGCATGGACCTGGCCGTGGGCGGCCTCGACCTCCAGCTCCACCACGCCCGGGGCGAGACCGACGACGCCACCTGGGTGTGGGTGCCGGAGCGGCGGACGGTGTGCACCGGCGACCTGGTCATCTGGTGCACCCCCAACGCCGGCAACCCCCAGAAGGTCCAGCGCTACGCGGCCGACTGGGCCGTGGCCCTGCGGGCCATGGCCGCCCTGGGCCCCGAGCTGCTGCTGCCCGGCCACGGCCTCCCGGTGCGAGGCGCCGACCAGGTGCGGGCCGTGCTGCTCGACACGGCCGAGGTGCTGGAGGTGCTCCACGACCGGACCCTGGCCCTCATGAACGAGGGGGCCCGCCTGGACGACATCGTCCACGAGGTGCGGGCCCCCGACGAGCTGCTGGCCAAGCCCTACCTGCGCCCCGTCTACGACGACCCCGAGTTCGTGGTGCGGGGCGTGTGGCGGCTCTACGGCGGCTGGTACGACGGCAACCCGGCCCACCTCAAGCCGGCCCCCGACGCGGCTCTGGCCGCCGAGCTGGCCGCCCTGGCCGGGGGGCCGGCGGCGCTGGCCGACCGGGCCCTGGCCCTGGTGGCGGCGGGCGGCGACGCCGACCTGCGCCTGGCCGGCCACCTGGCCGAGCTGGCGGCCCAGGCCGCCCCCGAGGACCCCGGCGTCCACCGGGCCCGGGCCGAGGTGTTCGGGGCCCGGGCCGGGGCCGAGCCGTCGCTGATGGCCAAGGGCGTGTTCCGCTGGGCCGAGGGCGAGTCCCGGCGCCGGGCCGAGGGCGCGCCGGAACCGGCCTGACCCCGAAGGGCGGAGGTCACCCAGGCGGTCACCAACGACCTCCGACCTTGGACCGCTGACGATGCGTGGGGCGGCGTTCGGTCCAAGGTTCAGTCGGGGCGGCCCACCACCACCGAGCCGTGGTGGGCGACGATGCGCCACCCGGCCGGCTCCCGGCTCAGGACCTTCAGGGCCGAGACGGTGGTGCCGCCGTCCTCGGCCCCGGCGCCCAGGAGGTTCTCGTCCACCGTCACCCAGGACAGGTCGCCGGAGACGTGGACCCGCTCCTCGGTCACGAAGACCTGGAGCGGGGGGGACTGGTCGAAGATGGCGAACCACGACGCCGACACCGCCGCCCACCCGTGCAGGGCGGCCCACCCGGGGTGGGTGCACGAGACCCGGTCGTCGTGGACCCACAGGTCGGACATGGTGTCGAGGTCCCGGGCCTCGAAGGCGGCGTAGAAGCGGGCCACCGCGTCGGCCACCGCGGCCTCGTCCCCGGGGAGGTCGGGGGACGGCGGGGGCAGCGGCGCGGTGATCGGGCCACCGTAGCGGCGCCGTCGGATCGGGCGACCGCCCTGGTCACCGGCCTTGACCACTCCCCGTGGCGAACCCCTCATGATCCGTTCGGCCCATCCGATGGACCACGAGCTATGGGATGGCCCCGCCACCACGGACCTGACGACCTGGACCGCGTCCTCGACACCCTGCCCGACGGCTACGTCGTGCGGCCCGTCGGCGACGCCCGGTTCGTGCTGGGCCCCACCGGGGCCCACGTCCTGGCCCTCGACGACGGCGGGGCCGACGTGCCCCGGGCCGTGGGCCTGCTGGCCTCGGTCATCCGCTCGTCGCTGGCCGACCAGGTGGCCTGGGTGCCCTTCGTCCACGCCCTGCTGGTCACCGACCGCGACGAGCCGTGCCCGCCGGCCACCTGCGTGCCCCCCGGGCTGGTCCCGTCGGTGCTGCTGGAGGGGCCGGCGCTGCTGCGCCCCGAGGACCTGCGCCGCCTGGTGGCCAGCGTCCAGGCCGGGGCCCTCGACGACCTGGGCGCCGTGGCGCCCAGCCCCCGCAGCACCGCCACCCACCCCTGACCAGGGCGGACGGGCGGTCCTCCGGGCTGTCACAGGGCCGTCCTACAGTCGGGCCCATGGCTCTCCCGGTGCCCGTCACCCTCTCCCCCTCGAAGGTCACGGCGTTCAAGGACTGCGCCCTGGCCTTCCGGTTCTCGGCCATCGACCGCATCCCCGAGCCGACCACCCCGGCCATGGCCAAGGGCACCCTGGTCCACGCCGCCCTGGAGCGGCTCTTCGCCCTGGAGCCCGCCGACCGCACGGTCGAGGCCGCCGTGGCCTGCCTGGCCGCCGCCGCCGAGGCCCTCCGCGCCCCCGGCCGCGAGCTGGACGAGCTGGCCCTGCCCCCCGAGGAGGAGGCCTCCTTCCTGGCCGACGCCGAGCGCCTGGTCCGCAACTACTTCGTCCTGGAGGACCCGCGGGCCATCCGGCCCATCGGGCTGGAGCTGCGCCTCCAGGTGCCGGTGGGCGACCTGCAACTGGTGGGCATCATCGACCGGCTGGAGCTCGACGCCGACGGTGAGCTGGTGGTCACCGACTACAAGACGGGCAAGGCCCCCACCGACCGCTACGAGCAGGGGAAGCTGGGCGGCATCCACTTCTACTCGCTGCTGTGCGAGGAGATGTTCGGCCGCCGCCCGGCCCGGGTCCAGCTCCTGCACCTCAACGAGCCGGTGGCCATCACCGCCGTGCCCACCGACCAGAGCACCCGCGGCCTGCGCACCCGCGTGGGCGCCATCTGGGACGCCGTCACCCGGGCCTGCGCCCACGACGACTTCCGCCCCAAGCCCGGCCCGCTGTGCAACTGGTGCAGCTTCCAGCAGTGGTGCCCCCAGTTCGGCGGCGACCCGGCCCAGGCGTCGTCGACGGTCAGGGCGGACTCCGAGCTGGCGGCGATGGCCTCGTAGCATCGGCGGCATGGCCGTCACCGACCCGGGCACCGACGACATCCCCCCCGGCGAGGCCGACGACGACGGCCCCGAGGGGCCGGTCGAGACCGTGCTGGAGGTGGTCGACGAGCTGACCACCCCGGCCCCCACCGCCGGGGCCGTGGCCCTCGACACCCGCCTGAGCCGCTTCGACGACGCCGTCGACGCCCAGTTCGACCGGCTCCGCGGCCACCCCGCCGTCGACCGGCTGATGTACTCGGTCACGGAGCTGGCCGACTTCAGCCTGCTCTGGCACCTGCTGGGGGCGACCCGGGGGCTGGGCTCCGAGCGCGACGCGGCCGCTGCGGTGCGGCTCTCGACCGTGTTGGCGGTCGAGTCCACGCTGGTCAACGCCGGCCTCAAGTCGCTGTTCCGCCGGCAGCGGCCCATCCCCGAGTTCGAGCGGCCCCACCACCTGCGCATCCCGGTCACCACCAGCTTCCCCAGCGGGCACGCCAGCGCCGCCATGTGCGCCGCCACGCTGCTGGCCGACGGGCGCGTCCGGTCGACCCGCGTCGGGTGGTTCGCCCTCGGGGGCCTGGTGGCGGCCAGCCGGGTCCACGTCAAGATCCACCACGCCAGCGACGTGCTGGGGGGGGTGGCCGTGGGGGTGGTGGTGGGCCAGGTGGCCCGCCGGCTGTGGCGCCAACGCTGAACCGCCAGGGCTGAGCCCCGGGCCGGCGGCGGCCGCCGACGGAAGATCGGGCGGGGCGGGGAGGTTGCAGGGCCCATGACCCGCTTCGCCGTCACCTGGGACTACCGCTGCCCCTTCGCCCGCAACGCCCACGAGCACGTGCTGGCCGGCCTGGCCGCCGGGGCGGCCTGGGACGTGGCCTTCGTGCCCTTCTCGCTGGGCCAGGTGCACGTGGAGGAGGGCGACGCGCCCATCTGGGACCGCCCCGGCGACGATTCGGGCCTGGTCGCCCTCCAGGTGGGGGTGCACGTGCGCGACACGGCGCCCGACGCCTTCCCGGCCGTGCACGGCGCCCTGTTCTCGGCCCGCCACGACCAGGGCCGCGACCTGCGCGACCGGGACGTGCTGGCCAAGGTCCTGGCCGACGCCGGGTTGGACCCCGAGGCCGCCCTGGCCGCCGTGGACGACGGCTCCCTGCTGGCCGCGGTGCGGGCCGAGCACGAGGCCGCCGCGGCCGAGCACTCCGTGTGGGGCGTGCCCACGTTCGTCGCCGGCGGCCAGGCCGCCTTCGTCCGCCTCATGGACCGCCCCGGCGACGACGGCGCCCACGCCCGCCGCACCATCGACCGGGTGGTGGACCTCCTGGTCGACGCCCCCGCCCTCAACGAGTTCAAGCACACGTCGATCTCGCACTGAGCCCGGTCGGGACGGCGCGGCCTACCCTCGCCGTGTGGAGGACCGCCACCTGACCGACGTCGAGGCCCTGCTGTGGACCCTCGACGCCGATCCCCACCTGTCCTCCACCTTCGCCAACGTCACCCTGCTCGACCGGCCCCCCGACGCCGAGCGCTTCCGGGCCCGCATGGCCCACGCCCTCCGGGTCATCCCCCGCCTGCGCCGCCGGGTCGAGGGCGGGATGGCCGGCCTGGCCGCCCCCTCGTGGGTGGAGGACCCCGACGTCGACCTGGACCACCACGTGCGGCGGGTCACCCTCGACCAGCCGGGGGACCTGGACCAGCTCCTGGCCCTGGCCACCGACATCGCCGGCGCCCCCTTCGCCCGGGACCGCCCCCTGTGGGAGTTCGTCATCGTCGACGGGCTGGCCGACGGGCGGGGGGCCATGGTGCAGAAGTTGCACCACACCATCACCGACGGCGAGGGCGGCGTGCGGATGTCGGTCCAGTTCATCGACCTGGAGCGTGACGCCGAGGCGCCCCCGGCACCGCCCCGACCGGAGCCGGAGGCCGAGGCCGGGCCCGAGGCGACCCGCCCCTTCGACGCCGTCGTCGGGCCCCTGGCCGAGTTGGCCCGGGCCCCCCTGGGCCTGGCCCGCCAAGCGGTGGAGGGCGCCGCCGGCTTGGTCGGCGACCCGTCCCGCCTGGTCACACTGCCGGGTGACGCCGCCGCCACCGCCCGCTCGCTGGCCCGCCAGCTGGGCGTCACCGGCGAGGCCCTCTCCCCGCTGTGGCGGGAGCGGACCCTGGAGCGCCGGCTGGAGCTGCTGCGGGTGCCCCTGGCCGAGGCCAAGGCGGCGGCCACCGCCCTGGGGGGCAGCGTCAACGACCTGTTCGTGGCCGGGGCGGCCGGAGGGGCCGGGGCGTACCACCGGGCCGTCGGCACCCCGGTCGAGGAGCTGCGCATGGCCATGCCCATCAGCACCCGCTCCGACCGCTCGGCGGCCGGCAACGCCTTCGCCCCCACCCGGGTGCGGGTCCCGGTCGACGAGGACCCCCGGGACCGGTTCCGGGCCGTGCACCAGCGCCTGGCCGTCACCAAGGAGGAGCGGGCCGTGGGCCTGACCGGGGCGGTGGCCGGCCTGGGCAACCTGCTCCCGGCGCCGGTGCTGGTCCGCCTGGTGCGCCAGCAGACGGCGACGGTGGACTTCACCACCTCCAACGTGCGGGGCGCCCCCTTCCCCCTCTACATCGCCGGGGCCCGGATCGAGGCCAACCACCCCATCGGCCCCCTGGGCGGCACGGCCTGGAACCTGACCACCATCTCGGTCGACGGCAGCCTCGACATGGGGCTGCACGTGGACACCGGGGCCGTGGCCGACCCGGCGCTGCTGCGGGCCGGCATCGAGGCCGCCTTCGACGAGCTCCTGGCCCTGACCTGAGGCCGAGCCCCTCGGCGCCCGGCGCCGGGTCAGGCGGGGAGGCTGCCCTCGCCCACGCTGGCCGCGGGGCGGCCCGACTCCGCCGACATGAGCAGGAGGCGCAGGTCGAGCAACAGATCGGACATCTCCGCCGAGGACACCAGCTCCCGCGAACCGACCTGGGCCAGGGCCCGATCGATCACGGTCAGCGCTTCAGCGATCACGGTGGCGTCGGTCGTCGCAGTCACGCCGCCGACTCTACCCCCCGGCCCGGGCCCCACCACGCGCACGGCGGGTCGGATCGACCCGGCAGGGTGAAGTGGGGGCCGTCCCGCCTCCGGGGCGGGGCCGGGGGGAGCCGTAGGCTGCGGCCGTGGCGCACCAAGGTCCCGGGACGAGCTACCGGGTGGTGCGCCGGCTGGGCCGGGGGGGCATGGGCGTGGTCGACCTGGCCGTGGGGCCCGCCGGGGCCGAGGTCGCCCTCAAGCGCCTCTCGCTGCACGGCACGCCCGACGAGATCACCCGGGCCCGGGCCCGCCTCCGCCGGGAGGCCGAGGTCCTGGGCTCGCTCCGGCACCCGGGCATCGTCCGGTTGCTCGACCTGCTCGACGACGGCGACGACGTGGTGCTGGTCATGCCCTACCTGGCCGGGGGCAGCCTGCACGACCGGGTGGCGGCCGCCGGGCCGCTGGCCCCGGACGAGGTGCGGGCCCTGGCCGACCGGCTGCTCGACGCCCTGGCCGCCGCCCACCGCCAGGGCGTCGTCCACCGCGACATCAAGCCCGAGAACGTGCTGTTCACGGCAGCCGGTGACCCCCAGCTGGTCGACTTCGGGGTGGCCCGGGCCACCGACCAGACCCCCGGCCTGACCGCCACCTCGATGGTGGTGGGCACGCCGGCGTTCATGGCCCCCGAGCAGGCCCGGGGGGAGCCGGCCAGCGCCGCCGCCGACGTGTTCTCCCTGGGGGCCACCCTGCTGTTCGCCCTCACCGGCGAGGGGCCGTTCGGTCCGGCGGCCGGCGACCCCCGGGTGCTGATGCACCGGGCCGCCCAGGGCCGCGTCGGGCGCCCGCCCCGCGACCTCGACCCCGACCTGCGGGCCCTGCTGACCGCCGCCCTCGACCGGGCCCCGGCGCGCCGCCCCTCGGCGGCCCGGCTCCGGGGCGGGGTGGGCGGCACCAGCCCGCGGACCGGCCTGGCCGACGCCGTGCGCCGCAACCGGGTGGTGGCCGCCGCCGGGGTGGGGGCGGTGGCGGTGCTCCTGGCCGTCGGGGGGGTGGTCGCCGTGGTGGGCGGCGACGACGACGGCGCCGCCGCGGAGCGCCCCGGGCCGGCCAGCCGGGCGGCGCCGGCCTCCACGGCCCCGACCACCCCGCCGTGCACGCCGCAGCGCTACCGGCCCTGCGGCCCCGCCGGCCTGGGGGCGCCGGCCCCGGGCACCGACGGCGACACGTGCCTCCCCGGCTTCGACGACTACGACGGCGACACCGGCAACGGCTGTGAGGCCGGGGCTGACGACCGGCCCGACGGCGCCGTCCTGGCCGACGGGGCCGGGGCCCTGGAGGCCACCATCGTCCCCCGCGATGACGTCGACACCTTCGCCGTGCCAGTGGAGGACGCTTTCGACCTCGACTGCTCGGGCCGCCTGACCCTCACCCTGGACGGGCCCGAGGGCATGGTCCTGGAACTGCGGGTGGCCCGGGGCGCCGAGGTGCTGGCCACCCGGGTCAGCGAGGGCGGCCGCCCGGCGGTGGCCCGGCTGGGCGAGCGCTGCGGCCGGGACGACACCGGCGAGCTGACCGTGCGGGTGCGGCCCATCGGCTCCGACCGGGTGGCCGGTCCCTACACCCTCGACCGTGACGGGTCGTTCTGAGGGGGGGCCGATCAGAGCTGTTCAGGAGGGGTCGGGATGGGACGGGAGCACCGGCTGATCGACCCCCGCAGTGGCCGTCACCACCAGGCGGTCGGGGCCGGGGAAGGCGCCGGGCACGAACCAGGTGCTGCCGCTGCCGGCCAGCACCGGGGTGGCGCCGGTGGCCTCGCCCAGCCGGTCCCGCCAGGCGGCCAGCCGGGGCTCGACCCGTAGGGCGGCGGGCTCCAGGTCGTTGGGGCCCTCGGCGGTGGGACCGCCCATCTCGTCCCAGGCCCGGTAGACGGCCGGGGTGGCGCACCCGAAGGGCGGCACCACCAGCGTGTAGGGGGCGGGGCGGGCCGGCAGGGGGTCGAGCCGCTCCCCGATGCCGGTGACCCGGGCCCGCCCGCCCCGGAGGCAGAACGGCACGTCGGCCCCCAGGAGGGCGGCCAGGTCGGGGTCGTCGACCCCGGCCCAGCGCAGCACGGCGGCGGCGTCGGCCGAGCCACCCCCCAGGCCCCCGCCGGCCGGGATGCGCTTCTCCAGGCGGACCCGGGCCGTGCGGCCCACCAGGGTCAGGGCCCGGCGCACCAGGTTGTCGTCACCGGCGGGCACCTCCAGGCCGGTGGCCGCGGCCACCACCTCCAGGCCGTCCCCGGGGGCGAAGGTGAGGGTGTCGGCCAGGTCCAGGCTCACCATCTCGGCGTCGATCAGGTGGTAGCCGTCGTCTCGCACCCCCACCACTCGCAGCGAGAGCGTCAGCTTGGCCTCGGCGGCGAGGGTCACGACAGGCTCGGGCACGGCGCCGCAGGCTAGGCCCCACCCCCTGGCTCGTCCTTCCTTGCCCTCGAACCGAGCACCGAAGCACCGGGATGTCGGGCACGTTCGTGCTCGGTTCGAGGGGGAGGGGGTGACTCCTAGGGTGGGGGCATGGCTGACCAGCCCCTCGACCAGCAGGTGCAGCACCGGGCCGAGGGCGGCGTGGCCTGGATCACGCTCAACCGGCCCGAGGTCGGCAACGCCGTCACCCCCGGCCAGCGCGACCGGGTGATCGAGCTCCTGGGGGCGGCCTCGGCCGACCTGGCCACCCGGGCCGTGGTCCTCACCGCCACCGGCACCGCCTTCTGCACCGGGGCCGACCTGCGGGCCCCCCGGGTACCGGCCACCCGGCCCGAGGGGGCGCCGGAGCGGGCCGTGGGCGACGTGGCCCGCACCCTGCGGGACGGGGCCCAGCGGTTGATCGCCGCCGTGCTCGACTGCGAGGTGCCGGTGATCGCCGCCGTCAACGGCACCGCCGCCGGCCTCGGCGCCCACCTGGCCTTCGCTTGCGACCTGGTGCTGGCGGCCGAGGGGGCCCGCTTCATCGAGGTCTTCGTGCGCCGGGGCATCGTCCCCGACGGCGGCGGGGCCTACCTGCTCCCTCGCCTCATCGGCCCCCAGCGCACCAAGGAGCTGATGTTCTTCGGCGACGCCCTGGCCGCCACCGACGCCGAGCGGCTGGGCCTGGTCAACCGGGTGGTGCCGGCCGACGAGCTGGCCGCCACGGCCGCCGAGTGGGCCGCCCGCCTGGCCGCCGGCCCCACCCGGGCCGTGGCCCTGACCAAGTGGCTGGTGAACCGCTCTCTGGAGAGCGACCGGGCCGGCGCCTTCGCGGACGAGGCCCTGGCCCAGGAGCTGGCCCTCCACACCGCCGACGCCCAGGAGGGCATCGCCGCCTTCGTCGAGCGCCGCGACCCCACGTACCGGGGCTGGTAGACGGGGGCACGGCCCAAAATCGGGCCGGTAGGGTCGGCCGATGGTCGCTGATCCCCACCGCCTGCCCCGCACCGTCCTGCCCCGCCGGTACGACCTGCACCTGGTCCCCGACCTGGAGGCGGCCACCTTCACGGGCACGGTGGCGGTCGAGGTCGAGGTGGCCGAGGCCACCGCCACCGTGGTGCTCAACGCCATCGAGCTCACCGTGGACGAGGCCTGGATCGAGGCCGGCGGCCGGCGCCTGGAGGCCGCCGTGGCCCTGGACAGCGAGGCCGAGCGCGCCACCCTCACCCTCCCCGAGCCGGTGCCGGCCGGGCCCGCCACCGTGCACCTGGCCTTCGCCGGCGTCCTGAACGACAAGCTGCGGGGCTTCTACCGCTCCACCTTCACCGACACGACCGGCGCCACCCGCACCATCGCCACCACCCAGTTCGAGGCCACCGACGCCCGCCGGGCCTTCCCGTGCTGGGACGAGCCGGACATGAAGGCCACCTTCGCCGTCACCCTCGACGTGCCCGACGACCTGGTGGCCGTGAGCAACTCCGCCGAGGTCGGCTCCGAGCCGGTGGGCGACGGGCGGCGCCGGGTCCGCTTCGCCGAGACCATGGTCATGTCCACCTACCTGGTGGCCTTCGTGGTCGGCCCCCTGGAGGCCACCGAGCCCGTCGACGTGGACGGCGTGCCCCTGCGGGTGGTCCACCCGGTGGGCCAGGGCGCCCTCACCGCCTTCGCCCTGGAGTCGGGGGCCTTCGCCCTCCGGCACTTCGCCGACTACTTCGGCCGGCCCTACCCGGCCGACAAGCTCGACCTGGTGGCCGTGCCCGACTTCGCCTTCGGGGCCATGGAGAACCTGGGCTGCGTCACCTTCCGGGAGGCGCTGCTGCTGGTCGACCCGGACCGGGCCACCCAGCCCGAGCTCCAGCGGGTGGCCGATGTCATCCACCACGAGATCGCCCACATGTGGTTCGGCGACCTGGTCACCATGGGCTGGTGGAACGGCATCTGGCTCAACGAGGCCTTCGCCACGTTCATGGAGATGCGCTGCACCGACGCCTTCCGGCCCGAGTGGGACCGGTGGACCGACTTCGGCATCGCCCGCACCGCCGCCTTCGACACCGACGCCCTGTCCTCGACCCGGCCCATCGAGTACGAGGTCGTCTCGCCGGCCGAGGCCGAGGGCATGTTCGACGTGCTGACCTACGAGAAGGGGGCGGCCGTCGTCCGCATGCTGGAGCAGTACCTGGGCCAGGACCGCTTCCGGGACGGCATCCGCCTCTACATGGAGCGCCACGCCCACGGCAACACCGAGACCACCGACCTGTGGGACGCCATCGAGGACGCCACCGGCGAGCCGGTGCGCCGCATCATGGACTCGTGGATCTTCCAGGGCGGGCACCCGGAGGTCGGCGTCGAGCAGCGGGGCGGGGACGGGGACGCCACCCTGCACCTGACCCAGCGCCGGGCCCGGTACCTGACGGGTGACGGCGACGACGGCGAGGGGGCCGACGAGCCCCGGTGGGCGGTGCCGGTGCTGGTGCGCTGGGCCTCGGAGCAGACCGGTGGTGGGGACGGCGCCGCTGCCTCCAGCACCGGCCTGGAGCGGGTGCTGCTCGACGGGCCCGAGGCCGAGGTCCCGCTCGGGGCCCGGGCCGCCTGGGTGGTGGCCAACAGCGGGGGCAGCGGCTTCTTCCGGGTCCGGTACGGCCCCGAGGACCTGCGGGCCCTGACCAGCGGGGCGGCCGAGCTCACCGCCCTGGAGCGCTACGGCCTGGTCGACGACGCCTGGGCCTCGCTGCTGGCCGGCACCACCGACGTGGCCGCGGTGCTGGACCTGGTGCGGGCCTACGCCTCGGAGACCGACCTGTCGGTGTGGCAGCGGGTGCTCGGCGTCCTGGGCTCGCTCGACCGCCTGGTCGACGACGGGGCCCGCCCCGACCTGCAGGCCTGGGTGCGGGCCCTGGTCGCCCCGGCGCTCCTGCGCCTGGGGGCCGAGCCCGCCCCCGACGAGTCGGCCCGCACCGGCTCCCTGCGGGGCGCCCTGCTGGCCTCCCTGGGCACCACCGGGGCCGACCCGGACGCCCGCCGCCGGGCCGAGGAGGTCCTGGCCGCGACCGACGGGCCGGGCCCGGTCCCGGCCGACCTGGTCGACGCCGCGGTGAAGGTCCTGGCCGCCCACGGCGATGCCGCCACCGCGGCCGACCTGCGGCGGCGCATGGACGCCGCCGACACGCCCCAGGAGCGCCTGCGCTACCTGGGGGCCCTGGCCGACCTGCCTGGCGACGCCGAGATGGAGGCCATCCTGGCCAGCACCCTCACCGACGCGGTGCGGGCCCAGGACGGCCCGTTCGTGATCCGCCGGGCCCTCACCAACCGGGCCCAGGCCGCCCGGGCCTGGCGCGTGGTGGCCGACCGGTGGGACGAGGTGAACGCCCGGTTCCGGTCCAACAGCATCGCCCGCCTCCTGGAGGGCATCCGCACCATCACCGACCCGGCCCTGGCCGCCGAGGTCGAGGCCTTCCTCGACGACCACCCGGTGCCCCAGAGCGTCAAGCCCCTGGCCCAGCACCGCGAGCGCATGCGGGCCAACGTGGCCCTGCGCCGGCGGGTGGGGGCCGACCTGGCCGCCGCCCTCACATCGGCCCGGGCCTGACCGACGAAGGAAGGGCCGGCGCGGCACCGCCCGGGCCCGCCCCGGGCCGGCCAGCGGCGAGGAGCGCCCGTGGACCCAGATCGAGGCGCACGGACCCGGGACCCGGCCGGCGACCCCCCCGCCCGGGCGCTGTTCCAGCGGTGGGACCGGGTCACCCGCGTCGTGCCGTTCGTCGTCTCCGTGGGCGCCGCCGTGGCCCTGGCCGCCCTCCCCCCCGGCCCGCCGAACCGGCTGCCCCTCCTGGCCGTGGCCACCGCCGGCTTCGCCCTGTGCGGCACCCTGATCGTCGCCCTCCGCTGGGAGCGGCCGGTGATCTGGTCCCGGCTGGCGGTGGTGGTCCTGTTCTGCGCCAGCGTGGGCGTGGTCCGGGAGGCGACCGGCGGCGCCGCCTCCGGCTACGCCAGCCTCCTCCTGCTGGTCGTGGTGTGGCAGGGCGCCTACGGCGACCGGCGGGAGATGGTGGCCACCATCGGGTTGGTGGCCACCACCGTGGCCGTGCCCATCGTGGCCCTGGGCGCGCCGACCTACCCGGCGACGGAGTGGCGCAAGGTCCTCCTCCTGACCCTCATGTCGACGATCATCGGCGGGGTCATCCAGCAGCTCGTGCGCGACGTGCGCCGGGAACGCCGGCTCATCCACTCCATCGGCGCCCTGGCCCGCTCCACCATGCGGGGCGACGACCCCCGGCACCTGATCTGCGAGGCCACCCGCGAGCTGGCCGGGGCCGACCTGGTCGTCATGCTCGAGCCGGCGGGCGACGGCTTGCGGGTGACCGGGTCGTCCGGGGTGGCCCTCCCCCGGGTGGTGATCCCCCCCGGCGCCGTCACCCCCCACCTGCGGGCCGCGGTGGCCACGCTGGAGGCCCAGGTGGTGCTCGACACCGCCCGGGACCCCCGGGCCGCGACCGGCGCCTCGGAGTCGCTGGGCATGCGGGCGTGGATGCACCAGCCGGCGGCCCGCCACGGCGCCGCCGCCGTGGTGCTGAGCGTGGGCTGGTGCCAGCCCCGCCGCCGGGCCCTGCCGGCGTCGGTCCGGGTGTCGCTCCCCCTCCTGGCCACCGAGGCGGCGGCGGCCATCGAGCGGGCCGAGATGGTCGAGCAACTGGCCGCCCTGGCCCGCCAGGACCCCCTCACCGGCCTGATGAACCGCCGAGCCTGGGACGACCACCTGGCCCGGGAGGTGGCCCGGGCCGGCCGGACGGGGCGCCCCCTCACGGTGGCGGTCCTCGACCTCGACCACTTCAAGGCGTACAACGACGAACACGGCCACCTGGCCGGTGACCAGCTGCTCAAGGCGGTGGCCGGCAGGTGGACCGGGGCGCTCAGGACGTCGGACGTGCTGGCCCGGTGGGGCGGCGAGGAGTTCGCGGTGCTCATGCTCGACACCGCGGCCGACGAGGCCCGGCGGGTGCTGGCCCGGGTGGCCGAGCGCACGCCGATGGGCCAGACGTTCTCGGCCGGCTTCGTCACCACCACCGAGGCGCACGACCCCGACCTGCTGATGGCCGGTGCCGACGCCGCCGTCTACGCGGCCAAGGCCGCGGGCCGTGACCGTGCCGTCCAGGGGTCGGTGGGGCCGGCGACCGACCCGGTGGCCCGGCCCGCCGGGGCCGGTGAGGCCGTCGCCCTGGACCCGGTTCAGGCGCCGGCCGGGGGGACCAGCGTGTAGGTGAGGGCGCCCCGCACGTCGCGGACCCGCACCTCGACCACGCGGGCCTCGTCGCCGTCGGCGGCCAGGCACCGGAACGAGGCCCCGACCCGCTCCACCCGCACGGCCGGGCCCTCGCAGGTGACGGTGGCGTCGTCGCGGTCGAAGCGATCGGCCAGGACCTCGACGATGTCGTCGGCCACCCGGTCGGTCACCAGCACGGCCCGGGTGGGCTCGACGGCCAGGGCGCCGTCGCCGTCGGTCTGGCGCACGTCCACCTCCACCGCGCCGCCGGCCACCGTGGCCCGGCAGCGGAAGCGGGCGCCGTCGGCGACCTCGATGTCGTCGGGGCACGAGACCGACCCCACCGACACCCCGTAGGTGTCGGCCAGGCGGCTCCGGATGCTGGCCTCGGTGCGGTCGTCGTCCAGCGTGGCGGGCTGGCCGCACGCCCCCAGCAGGGCCGCGACCGCCGCCCACGCACCCGCGACCCGGGTCCGCCGGCGCCTGGCGCCGCTGTCTCGACCCGTCACGGGCCGCACCGTACCCGGGCCACGCCCCGGCCCCCGACGGCGCTCAGCCCACCAGCGAGAGCACCAGGCCGGCCTGGCCCAGGTGGTAGGTGACCATGACGGCCAGGCGCCAGCTCCGGCGGGGCCCGAAGAAGCGGTTCCAGGCCAGGGTGGCGTCCGAGGCGTAGAAGAGCAGGGCGCCGACCACGCCGGCGGCCACCGTCCGGCCGAAGGCGGCCACCACCATGACCGAGATGACGGCCATGTAGGCCAGCACCGGCCCCCGCAGGGCCGAGTCCCGCTCGCGGACGCCGGCCAGGACCCGGGGGGCGATGACGGCCAGGGCGCCCAGCACCAGCACGACCCCGGCCCCGGTGGCGGTCCACGACCGGTGGTCGCCGGCCAGGCCGGCGATGTAGGCCACGTGGCCGAGCAGGAACGACCCCAGGCCGAGCAGGAAGGGGGGCAGCGGCGTGCTCGTGTCCTCGGGCAGCATGAGGAACACGTCGCCGGCCAGGGACAGGACCAGCCCGGCCACGAACCAGGCCCGGACCGTCCCGTCGTCGGGGTGCAGGGCGAGGGCGGCGCCGATCAGCAGGGCCAGGGTGGCGGGCTTGGCCCCGTAGACCAGGCGCTGGTCGTCGCGCCACACCCCCACCCAGTTCACGACGGCGGCCACCGCGGCCACGGCCAGCAGGACCCCTGCGCCCCCGGTCAGCTCGCCCACCGCGGCACCCTACGCGGTGGCGGCCACCGCCTCGTCCCAGGCCACGGGCTCGGCCAGGCGGGCCCGCCACCGGGCCAGGGGGGCGGGGCGGTTCATGCCCAGGGCGGCCACCACCCGGTCGCCCCGGCGGTAGAGGGCGACGAAGCGCCGCTCGTCCAGGCTGCCCTCCACCACCCGGACCTCCTCGGCTCCGGCGGTGCGGCCGGCCAGCATGATCTTGCGGTCGTACTGGTCGCTCCAGAACCAGGGCACGGGGGCGAAGGGCTCCCCTCCGCCGTCCCCGGCCAGGAGGGTGGCCGCGGCGTGGCCGCCCTGGGCGATGGCGTGGTCCCAGTGCTCGACCCGCAGGCGCTCGCCGTAGCCCGGGTGGGCCCAGCGGGCCACGTCGCCGGCGGCCACCACACCGGGGGCGACCCGGCAGGTGGCGTCGGCCACCACGCCGTCGTCGAGGGGCAGGCCCGAGCCCTCCAGCCAGCCGGTGGCGGGCCGGACCCCGATGCCCACCACCACCACGTCGCAGGCGATGTCGGTGCCGTCGGCCAGGCGCACGCCGGTGACCCGGTCGTGGCCCAGGACGGCCTCGACGCCGACGCCGAGGCGCACGTCGACGCCCTGGTCGCGGTGGACGGCGGCCACGGTGTCGCCCACCACGCCCCCCAGCACCCGGCCCAGTGGCACCGGGAGGGGCTCGACCAGGGTCACGTCCAGGCCCCGGCCCCGGCAGGTGGCCGCCACCTCGGCCCCCACGAAGCCGGCACCGACCACCACCACCCGGGTCGGGCCGGCGTCGAGGTCGGCCCGCAGGGCCAGGCAGTCGTCCAGCGTCCTCAGCACGTGGACCCCGGGCCGGCCCTCGGCCCCGGGCAGGGTGCGGGGGGTGGCCCCGGTGGCGATCACCAGGCCGTCCCAGGCCACGGAGGTGCCGTCGGCCAGGGCCACCGTCCGGGCCGCCAGGTCCACGCCGGTGGCGGCCACGCCCAGGCGCCAGTCGACGGCCAACGCGTCGTCGGCGGCGCCGGCCAGGGCGGTGCGCTCCGGCTCCCAGGTGCCGGCCAGCACCTGCTTGGACAGCGGCGGCCGGTCGTAGGGCCGGTGGGGCTCGGCCCCGACCAGCACCAGGGAGCGGTCGTAGCCGGCGCCGCGCAGGGCCCGGGCGGCGTGGAGGCCGGCCAGGGACGCGCCGACCACGACGATCGAGGAGGGGACGGCCATGGGGGCGGGGCTGGGGTCGAGGGCGCGGCGGCGGGCCCTCAGTCCTCGACGGTGATGGCCTGCTTGGGGCAGCGGAGGGCCGCCTCGGTCACCTTGGCCCGCAGCGCCTCGGGCGGCGTGTCGTCCAGGACGTAGAGGAAGTCGTCGTCGCGGACCTCGAACACCTCGGGGGCGACGGCCATGCACACGGCGTTGCTCTCGCACAGGTCGTAGTCGACGACGACGCGCATGGTGGACCCCTCACGCGGACCGATGGGACCCGGCCACCCTACCGGCGCGGGCGCCCGCCGTCGGCTGGACCGGCGCGGATCGTGGCCGCCGACGCCCACGCCGTATCCTCGGGCGTCCGCACCCGAGGAGCGCCCCGTGCCCGCAGCCCGCCCGTCCCGATCCCCCGCCCGCCTCGTCGCCGTCGCCGTCGCGGTGGTGGCCCTGGTGGCCGGCACCGTGGGGTGCAGCGGCGACGAGGACATCGCCCGGGACGACTTCGAGGAGAAGCTGGTCGAGCGGACCGAGATCCCCGAGGCGGCGGCGGCCTGCATCACCGATCGGGTCTACGCCGAGTTCGAGCAGGGCCAGATCAACGCCATCGTCCAGGCCGCCACCGTGAAGGAGCTGCCCGACGACGCCGAGGGCACGCTCGAGGTCATCAACCGGGAGTGCCTGGCCGCCGAGCCGGGCTGAGGTCCGGAGGGGTGCCGTCCCGGCTCCCGCCGGGAACCCTGGGCTAGGGTCCGCGGCCTGCCCCTCGACCCGAAAGGGCCTCGCATGGCCTCGTCTCTGATCCGCCGGCTCCTCCCCGGGGCTCTCGCTCTCGGCCTGCTCGCCGGCGCCGGGTTGGCCGCCACCGGGTGCGGCGGCGACGAGGACATCTCCAAGGAGCGGTTCCTCGAGGACTTCTCCGAGAAGAGCGGCCTGGAGAACGACATCGACGCCTGCATCGTCGACGAGCTGTTCGCCCAGCTCGACCAGGAGGAGATCAACGACTTCTACGGCGCCGACACCAACGAGCCGCTGAGCGACGAGAACACCGCCGCCGTCGAGGCCGCCAGCAGCAAGTGCGCCACCGAGAGCATCGACATCCCGACGACCACCGCCGCTGAGTAACCGCCCCGCCGGCGCCGGTCACCGGGCGCTGAGTTCCGGGCCCCCGTGCCGTCTGCACGGGGTGGACGACGACGCGCCGTGGGCCAGGTTGGTGCTGCTGGTCGGCGGCCGCGAGCACCCGCTGGGCCCGGTCGGGGCCGCCGCGCCCTGCGACCTGCACCTGGTGGACGACCTCCTGGCCCTCCGCCTGGCCCTCGGCCGCCACGGCGCCACCCTGCGGCTGGTGGAGGTCCGCTCCGAGCTGCACGAGCTCCTCGACCTGGTCGGCGTGCCTGAGGCCCTGGGCGTCGAGCCCGCCCAGGGGGCCGGTTGGTGAACTGGCGCCGGTGGGCGTCGAGGGCCCGCTCCAGCTCAGCCGGGCGTGCGACGCCGGAGGCCGTCGATCGAGGGGATGACATCGCCGGTCAATGCCAGAGGCCGGCGGACCCGGACCCCGCCGGCCGGCCGGTTGACCACCATGCCGTGGGGCCGGGGTGGCGCCGGGTCGACCAGCTCCATGTCGACCCGCTGGGCCAGCCGGGCCAGGACCAGGGCCAGCTCCATCTGGGCCAGGGCGAAGCCGATGCAGCGCCGCGGGCCACGGCCGAAGGGCACCCAGGCCGCCTCCATCCGGGCCGCCTGCTCCGGGGTGGGGTCGAGGTGGCGCTCGGGCCGGAAGGCCAGGGGCTCGTCCCAGGCTCCGGGGTGGCGGCCGGCCAGGTGCGGCGACCAGGCCACCATGGCCCGGCGGGGGATGACCCGGTCGCCGACGGGCACGTCGATCACGGCCTGGCGGGGAGAGAGGGCCCCCGGCGGGTGGAGGCGGAGCGTCTCCTGGGCCACGGCGGCCGCGTAGGACAGGTCCCGGTGGGCCTCGGCGCCGAGCGTCGGGCCGTCCCCGACCGGCCCCAGCACCTCGTGGGCCTCGGCCCGGAGGCGGTCCCACACCCCGGGGGTGGCCAGGGACCGGTGCACGGCCCAGGCCAGGGTGGCGGCCGTGGTGTTGTAGCCGGCGCCGATGAGCGTGGTGACCTGGTCGTGGACCTCCTCCGCGGTGAGGCCCGACGCCGCTTCGTCCACGAACACGTCGAGCAGGTCGTCGCCGTCGGGGCCGGCGCCGACGGCGGCCCGCCGCCGGGCCACCTCCCGGTCGACGATCCCGTTGAAGGCTGCTCGGGCTGCTCGGGCCCGGGCCCGGGCCGTGAACGGGAGACGATGCGGGAGCTGCTGCAGGCCGGGCCGCTCCAGGTAGGACTGGAGCTCGTCGAACAGGGCGCCGATCTCGGCCGTGCGGTGCTCCAGACCGTTCCCGAAGAAGGCCCTGACCGTGACGGCCAGCACCAGGTCGGTGCCCAGGGGGTGGACGTCGACCACTCGGCCGGCGTCCAGGGCCGGGGCCAGGTGCTGGTCGATGGCCCGGTCGACCTGGCCCACGATCATGGGGATCCAGCGATCGAGGCGCCGGCGGGCCAGGCCCGGCTGGCTGGCCGCCCGGCGCCGGCGGTGGTCCTCGCCGTCGGACACGATCATCGAGGTCGGGCCGACGATGAAGCCCAGCACGTTGGCCAGGTGGCCCCACCGGTAGGAGACGCTGGGTTGGGCGAACACCGTGCTCAGGTCGTCGGGATCCCCCACCACCACCAGCCGGGCCGGCCCCAGCCGCAGGGCGAAGGTGGGCCCGTAGGCGGCGGCGCACTCGTCCAACACCGGGATGGGGTCCACCAGCAGCCGGCGGGCCAGCCGCCCGTTGGCCCGCACCCCCACCGGCCCGGCCAACCGGGTTGCGCCTCGACGCCGACCTTCGACGTGTCCCTCCACCCGAGCCCCCTCGACCGACGTCACGGCGGCAGCCTCCCACGACCCCGGCGTCGGCTCACCTCGAAGCCTCCTGGTCGGATGACCCGCCCTCGGCCTCGACCGATCCCGGCCGCCCCCGATCCCCGGCTGGACGCCGAGGACGAGCCGCCCGGCGGGCCCTGTCCTGTGGCGACCCGGCCGAGCTCTGCCGGTGGTGCGTCAGTCGGCCGGGCGGGCGGGGGCGACGGTGCGGCCCAGGATGCCCAGGGTGGCCCGCAGCGCTCCCTCGGAGATGATGGGGAAGATGCTCGCCTCCCGCCACACCGGGTCGATGTCCGACCAGTCGTAGTAGGAGGTGACCAGGGTCCCGCCCTCGGCCGGCTCCAGCCGGTAGCCGTAGACGTGGCCGATCTGGGGGCGGATGGCGCCCAGGACCTTCCAGGCGATCTCCCGGTCGGGCTCGAAGGCGGTGATGGTGACGGTGACGTCGTAGAGGCCGAGCGGGAAGTCGTTGAGGGCCTCGCGATCCATGTGGACCACGAAGGTGTCGCCCACCGCAGTGACCGCCTCGCCGGTGGCGGCCTGCAGCATCCCCGAGCTGTCGATGGCCACGTGGCCCTGCGGGTCGCACAGCACCCGGAAGATGGCCGGCGGCTCGGCCGCGATCAGCCGCTGCACCTCGATGCGCTCGTCCATGGGGCCATCCTGCCACCCGGTGGCTTCCCCCGGCCCGGGGCGGTGGCAGGGCTCAGGCCTCGATGCGCTCCGGGAGGCCGAAGCGTGAGAACAGCTCGGGGTAGAGGAAGTTGTGGTGGCCGCCGATGCGCCCGTCGGCCACCTCGATCACCTGGATGGCCCAAGGCTCCCAGACCCCGTCGCCCAGGTGGTGGTAGTTGCCGAAGCCGGCGGTGCCGTTGACCGAGACGGGCAGCAGCCGGCCGTCCTTGCACACGATGCCCTCGCCCACGAACCAGGCCACCAGGTCGTCGGGCCCCTGGAGCCAGAGGTCCCACGGGGGCATGGACAACACCACGTCGTCGCGCAGCAGCGCCACCAGGGCGGTCATGTCGTAGCTCTCGAAGGCCTGGACGTAGCGGGCCAGCAGGGCCTGTTGGCCCGGATCGGTCACCGGGTCGAGGGGCCGGTCCCGCACCTCGGCCAGGGTGGACCGGGCCCGCTGGAGGGCGCTGTTCACCGAGGCCACGCTGGTGTCGAGCAGCTCGGCCACGTCCGCCGCCGGCCACTTCAGGACCTCGCAGAGGATCAGGGCCGAGCGCTGGTGGGCCGGGAGGTGCTGGAGGGCCGAGACGAAGGCCAGGCGGATCGACTCGCGGGCCGCGGCCACCTCGGCCGGGTCGCCGCCCAGGTCGATGACCCGCTCGTCGGCGACGGGCTGCACGAAGGCGTGCTCCTCGCGCTGGTCGCCCAGCACCACGTCCGCGGTGCGGGTGGCGGGGCCCATCTCCATGGGCCGGGCCCGGCGCTGCGGACTGCGGATCATGTCCACGCAGACGTTGTTGGCGATGCGGTACATCCACGACCGCAGCGACGAGCGGCCCTCGAAGCCGTCGATGGCCCGCCAGGCCCGGACCATGGTCTCCTGCACGGCGTCCTCGGCCTCGGAGCCGGCGCCCAGCATCCGGTAGCAGTAGCCGGTGAGCTCGCGCCGGTGGGCGTCCAGGGCCCGCTCCAGCTCAGCCGGGGTGAGCGATCCGGGGTGGCCGTCGAAGGAGGCGGGGGACGACATCGCCGCCCATGGTAGAGCCCGGCCGCCGCCCGATCTGGCGGGCGCCCCGACCACCGGGCCCCCCACGACCGCTGCGCCGGCGGTTCGGGGGACGGTCCGGCCTACGCGTCAGGGCCCGTGCAGGTGACCGGCTACGACCTCGATCGCGACGGCAACGGCGTGGCCTGCGAGTAGCGCGCCGTCACATCACCTTGCGAGCATCGGTGACCGTGTAGCGGGTGATCTCCAGGTGGGAGATCTCCAGCTCGGGCACGGCGGTGAAGAACTCGGCCAGGTGGGCCGACGCCGAGTGGGCGTCCAGCGCCTCCTCGGACTCCCACTCCTCGTAGAGGTGGTAGCGGCCCGGCTCGTCCAGGTCCGCGTAGTACCCGTAGGCCAGGTTGCCGGGCTCGGCCCGCGTCTCGGCCACCAGCGCCCTGGTCAGCTCCAGGGCCCGGTCGACCTTCTCCGGGTTGAGGACGATGGTGCCCGACACGACGATCATCGTCCGACAGTACCGGCTGCACGAGACGGGCTCGGTGGCGCCGGATGGGCCCGGCGGTCCGGGCCGCAGGCCGGCTGGCCACACGCCGCTCACCCGTCGGGGAGAAGTTGGTTCACGGACGACGGCTCGGGGAGGCGTGCGGCGGCGGCGGGTCCCGCCGCCGAGCACCCAGGCGTTGACAACACAGCGCCGTGGCCCGGTCACGGGCCCGTCGTCGATGTCCCCTGCCGCCCTGCACCGGCAGACGACCCGGAGGTTGCATGCCCCCCGACCTGATCGTGTTCTCCCACCTGCGCTGGACCGGGGTCTGGCAACGCCCGCAGCACCTGATCTCGCGGCTGGCCGCCGGTCGCCGCACGTGGTTCGTGGAGGAGCCGGAACCGGGCACCGGGTCGGAGCCGAGGCTCCGGACCGAGCGCCACGGGCCCGTGACCCGGGTGTGGATGGAGCTGCCGGAGCTGGAGGCCAGCCGCACGTGGGACCGCGCCCTGGCCGAGGCCCACGCCGAGCCCCTGTGCCGGTTGGTGGGTCCGGGTGACGACCGCTGGGTCTGGCTGCAGACGCCGATGGCCTTCGACATGGTCGCCCCCCTCGAGCCCCGGCGCCTGGTCTACGACGTGATGGACGACCTGGCCGCCTTCGCCGGCGCCCCAGAGGGGCTGGTGCTGCACCAGCGCCGGACCCTGCACGAGGCCGACATCGTCTTCACCGGCGGGCGCTCCCTGCACCGCTCGGTGGTGGCCCACCGCCCGACCGGGACGCACCTCTTCCCCAGCGGGGTCGACCCGGCGCACTACGAGCCGGCCCGCCGCCACCGGCGGCGACGCCACCGGCAGCCGGAGGGCCGCCCGGTGGCCGGCTACGTCGGGGTGATCGACGAGCGGGTCGATCTCGACCTGGTGGCCGGGTTGGCCGACCACCTGCCCGGCTGGGACGTGCAGATGGTCGGCCCGGTGGCCAAGATCGACCCGATGTCCCTGCCCCCGCGCCCCAACGTCGCCTACCCGGGCCAGCAGCCGTACTCGGCGCTGCCCGAGGTGATGGGCGGCTTCGACGTGGCCCTCATGCCCTTCGCCCGCAACGAGGCCACCGCCTCCATCAGCCCCACCAAGACCCTGGAGTACCTGGCCGCCGGCCTGCCGGTGGTCTCCACCAGGGTCCCCGACGTGGTGGCCGACCACTCCAGCGTGGTGTGCCTGCAGGACGACGCCGAGGGCTTCGCCGCCGCCTGCCGCCGGGTGCGGGGCGACGACCTCACCGACCGGGACCGGAAGCTGGCGCCGCTCCTGGCCCGGCAGGACTGGGACCGCATCGCGGAGCGCATGCGGGGGCTGATCGAACGCCTCGACGCGCCAGCCGTCCCGGCCGGGGAGGTGACGGCGTGACCCGCGAGCCCCGCATCGTGATCGTCGGCGCCGGCCCCACCGGCCTGGGCGCCGGCTGGCGGCTGGAGGAGCTGGGCTACGACGACTGGGTGGTCCTGGAGGCCTCCGACCACGTCGGTGGGCTGGCCACGTCGTTCACCGACGACGCCGGCTTCACCTACGACATCGGTGGCCACGTGATGTTCAGCCACTACGACTACTACGACCGGCTGGTCGAGAAGCTCATGGGCGGCGAGTTCACCGAGCTCCAGCGCGAGGCGTGGGTGTGGATGGAGGACCGCTTCATCCCCTACCCGTTCCAGAACAACATCGGTGGCCTGGACCCGGAGACGGTCTTCGCCTGCGTCGACGGGCTGATCGAGGCCCAGCGCGGCTCGCACGAGGTGACCAACTTCCGCCAGTGGGTCGACGCCACCTTCGGCCGCGGCATCGCCGAGCACTTCATGCTGCCCTACAACTTCAAGGTCTGGGCCACCCCGGCGGAGCTGATGAACCACGTCTGGATCGGCGAGCGGGTCTCGGTGGTCGACGTGAGCAGCGTGCTGCGCAACGTCATCCTGGGGGAGCCACAGGTGTCCTGGGGACCCAACAACACGTTCCGCTACCCCATGCGGGGCGGCACCGGCTTCCTCTACGAGGGCATGCGCCGGCAGATCGAGGACCACCTGGAGCTGGAGACCCCTGTGGCCTCGGTCGACCCCGTGGCCAAGGAGGTGCGCACCGCCGACGGGCGGGTGTGGCCCTACGACGTGCTGCTCTCGACCATGCCCCTCAACCGGCTGGTGGAGAGCACCGAGAGCGTGCCCGACCCGGTGCGGGAGGCGGTGGGCGGCCTGCACTGGAGCGGCAGCCACATCGTGGGCGTCGGCCTCGACCGCCCGGCGGGCTCGACCAAGAACTGGATCTACTTCCCCGAGCCCGACGTGCCCTTCTACCGGGTCACCTACCTCTCGAACTACTCGCCCTACATGACCGCCTCCCCGGACCAGACCCTGCTGCTGACCGAGACGTCGCGGTCGCCCCACAAGCCGGAGGACGCGGCCACCATCGTCGAGCGGGTCGTCGACGGCCTGGTCGCCACCGGGCTGATGGACGACGAGGACCGGGGCCGCATCGTCACCACGTGGCTGTGCTCGCCCGACATGAGCTACCCGGTGCCCTCGGTGACCAGGGACGCCTCGCTGGGCGTGATCCAGCCCTGGCTGCGGTCCCAGGACATCTGGTCCCGGGGCCGCTTCGGGGGCTGGCTCTACGAGATCGGCAACATGGACCACTCGGCCATGCAGGGCGTCGAATGGGTCGACCACGTGCTGCACGGCGAGCCCGAGGCCACCTGGATCCCCCGGGGCGAGGGCGACGCCGGGGAGGGCATCCGATGACGACCCCCTCCTCCCCCATCGCCCAGGTCCCCCTCGGCTCCACCGGCCTGGACGTCACCCGGCTGGGGCTGGGGGCCTGGGCCATCGGCGGTGGCGAGTGGCAGGGCGGCTGGGGCCCCCAGGACGACGCCGAGTCCATCGCCGCCATCCACCACGCCGTCGACCGGGGCGTCACCTGGATCGACACCGCCCCGGCCTACGGGTTGGGCCGGGCCGAGGAGGTCGTGGGCCGGGCGGTGGCCGAGCTCCCCCCCGAGGACCGTCCCGCCGTGTTCACCAAGTGCGGGCTGGTGTGGGAGCCGGGCGGCACCACCGTGGCCAACGTGCTGGCCCCCGACTCCATCCGGCGGGAGTGCGAGGACTCGCTGCGCCGCCTGCGGGTCGAGCGCCTCGACCTGCTCCAGGTCCACTGGCCGGGCGAGGACGGCACGCCCCTGGAGGCCTCGTGGGCGACCATGGCCGCCCTGGTCGAGGAGGGCAAGGTCGGGGCCGTCGGGGTCAGCAACTTCGAGGTCGACCTGCTGGAGCGGTGCGAGGCCATCCGCCACGTCGACACCGTGCAGCCCCAGCTCAACGTCCTGGAGCGCCAGGCCGCGGCCGAGGTCCTGCCCTGGTGCGAGGCCCACGGCACCGGCGTCATCGTCTACAGCCCGATGCGCTCGGGCCTCCTCAGCGGGCGCTTCACCGAGGAGCGGGCCCTCTCCCTGCCGGAGGACGACTGGCGGGCCACCCATCCCGACTTCCAGCCCCCGGGCCTGGCCCGCAACCTGGACCTGGTCGAGCGCCTGCGACCGCTGGCCGAGCGGTTGGGAGCCTCGGTGCCGGAGCTGGCCATCGCCTGGACCCTGGCCTGGCCGGCGGTCACCGCCGCCATCGTGGGGGCCCGCTCGGCGGCCCAGGTCGACGGGTGGATCGGCGCCGCGGCCGTGTCCCTGGGCCCCGACGAGCTGGCCGAGATCGAAGCGGCGCTGGTGGCCACCGGGGCCGGGGACGGGCCCCTGCGCCCCGAGCCGGCGGCGGCCGGCACGGCCGGCTGAGCGGTGACGGTCGAGATCTGGGGCGGCTTCGAGTCGACCTATCAGCCCGCCTTCGACCGCGACGTGGTCGAGACCACCCAGCACGACCGGCGCTGGCGCGCCGATCTCGACCTGCTGGAGGGCTGCGGCGTCCACACCCTCCGCTACCCCCTGCGGTGGCATCGCATCGAGCCCGAGCCCGGCCGCTTCGACTGGGCCCACACCGACGCCGTGCTGGGCCACATGCGCGACCGCGGCCTGCGCCCCATCGTGGACCTGCTGCACCACACCAGCCACCCCCGCTGGGTGGGCGACCTGGCCGCCCCGGGCTTCGGCCCTGCCTTCGTGCGCTTCGTGGAGGCGGTGGCCGAGCGCTACCCGTGGCTCCCGGCCTACACCGTGTGCAACGAGCCCTTCACCACCGTCCTGCTGTGCGGCCAGGAAGGCCTGTGGCCCCCGCACCTGCGGGGCGACGAGGGCTTCGTGGCCGTGGCCTCGTCGCTGCTGCCCGCCGTCACCGCCGCCAGCCGGAGCCTGCGCGACGCGCTGCCGGCGGCCCGCCACGTCCACGTGGAGGCGGCCGAGCGCCACACCTGGGACCGGGGCGGCGAGGCCGCGGCCGAGCTGTGCAACGACCGGCGCTTCCTGCTGACCGACCTGCTCGTCGGCCTCCCCGTCGATCGCGACCGCCCCTTCGCCCGCCACCTGGCCGCCCACGGCGGGGCCCACCTCCTCGACGTGGAGCCCGGCTCGGTCGACGTCCTGGGCCTCGACTACTACGCCCACAACCAGTGGCACTGGACGGGCCGGGGCGGGACCAACGTGGCTCCCGCCCCCCCGCCCCTCTCGGACCTGTTCGTCGAGTACTGGGACCGCTACCGGCTGCCCACCGCCCTGGGCGAGACCAACCTGTGCGGGGCGGCGTCGGATCGGGCCAGCTGGCTCCGCTACGCGGTGGAGCAGTGCGAGGTGGCCGTGGGCGCCGGGGTCCCGGTCGAGGGGCTGTGCTGGTTCCCGGTCGTCGACTCGGCCGACTGGGCCTCGCATCTGACCCGCTCGGTGGGCCACATCGACCCGGTGGGGGTCTTCTGGCTGGACGAGCGGTGGGACCGTCGCCCCTCGTCCATGAGCGCGGCCTACGCGCTGGCCGCCGGGGGGGCGCCGTCCTCGGCCCTGCCGGCCTACCGCTTCCGGCCCCCGGCATCGGAGTGGCTGGCCGGCTGGATGCCCCACATGGCCCACTGGCCGTGGCAGGACCCCCCGGCCGACGAGGTGTGCTCCAGCCGCCTGGGGCCCGGAGTGCGGGTCGGGCTGGGCTCCTGAGTCGACCCGGCGGTCAGCCGGCGCGGTGTCGGAGCTCGGCGGTCAACGGGTCATGCGATCGGTCGGGCCCGGAGCCGATCAGCCCGGCGAGCGCCGGCGGGCCAGCAGCGTGAGCCCGAGCCCCACCGAGGCGACGACGATGCCGGCCAGGAGCACCTGTCCCATCAGGGTCGCCCCCGTCCGGGGCAGAGCGCCGCCACCTCCGGCGCGGGGCGACGTGGTCCGCTCCGAGCCCGGTGGCCGCGTGATGCCGTCGGCGTCCACCGAGGGGGAAGGGGAGGCCGTCGCCGTCGCCGTGGCGGTCGGATCGGGGGTCGGGGTGCCGGACGGGTCGGGCGTGACCGTCGGGGTCACGGTCGGGGTCACGGTCGGGGTCACGGTGGGCGTGGGCGTCACCGTGGGCGTCGGCGTCGGGGTGGGGTCGACGGCACCGGTGATCCCGGCGTCGTGCACCGTGGTGGAGATGACGTTGGGGGCGATGGTGAACACGTCGGTGAACCCCGTGTCGGACCCCGTGGGGTTGATGTCGGAGTCGAGCTGGTTGTCGCCCCCGGCCTGGTCCTTGGGCGAGAAGTCGTTGGTCCCCCCCGACAACAGCACCCGCACCCGGTAGTCACCCGGCACCGGCGCCACCACCGTGTAGTTCCCGCTCCCGTTCGTCACCGCCTGGTCGATCAACTGCGTCTTGGCCGCGTTCCAGAGCTGCACCGTCACCCCCGCCAGGCCCGGCTCGCCGCCGTCCTGGCGGCCGTCGTCGTCGAGGTCGTGCCAGACGAAGTTGCCGATGTTGATGGGCGTCGGGGTCCGCGTCGGCGTGGGCGTGACGAAGCGACGGATCCCGGCGTCGATCGAGGTGATGGAGATGACGTTGGGGGCCAGGTTGAAGATGTCGGTGAACCCGGTGCTGGTCCCGGTCGGGTTCACGTCGGAGTCCAGCAGGTTGTCGCCCCCGGCCTGGTCCTTGGGCGAGAACTGGTCCCCGGCGGCCGGCAGCAGCACCCGCACCCGGTAGTCACCCGACACTGGCGCCACCACCGTGTAGTTCCCGCTCCCGTTCGTCACCGCCTGGTCGATCAACTGCGTCTTGGCCGCGTTCCAGAGCTGCACCGTCACCCCCGCCAACCCCGGCTCGCCGCCGTCCTGGCGACCGTCACCGTCGACGTCGTCCCAGACGAAGTTCCCGACGTTGATCGGCGTGGGCGTCCGGGTCGGCGTGGGCGTGACGAAGCGACGGATGCCGGCGTCGTGCACCGTGGTGGAGATGACGTTGGAGGCGATGGTGAACACGTCGGTGAACCCCGTGTCGCCCCCCGTCGGGTTGATGTCGGAGTCGAGCTGGTTGTCGCCCCCGGCCTGGTCCTTGGGCGAGAACTGGTCGCCGGCGGCCGGCAGCAGCACCCGGAGCCGGTAGTCGCCCGGCGCCGGCGCCACCACCGTGTAGTTCCCGCTCCCGTTCGTCACCGCCTGGTCGATCAACTGCGTCTTGGCCGCGTTCCAGAGCTGCACCGTCACCCCCGCCAACCCCAGCTCACCGCTGTCCTGGCGACCGTCACCGTCCAGGTCGTCCCACACGAAGTTCCCGATGTTGACCGGCGTCGGGGTGCGCGTCGGCGTGGCGTCGGCCCGGGGCTCCCCGGCGCGGGGCTCCCCGGCCTGGGGCTCCCCGGCGCTGGTGGTGTCGACGGTCTCCCCGTCGCCCTCCTCGGCGTAGAACGTGACGCCCTCGTCCTCCGGGCGGCCCCCGCCGTCGGCCGCCACCTCGACCACGTCCTGGCCGGGCCCGGTCGAGCGGCTCAGCCCGGTGACGTAGAGCGAGAAGCCCAGGACGACCACCAGGACCAGGCACAGGTTGGCGATCTTGGCTTTCATCCTGTGGCGCCCGTTCCAAGCAGGGGAGATCGAGTGGGCGGAAGCATAGTTGCGGTGCCCGCCCGGAGGGTCACCCCCGGGGCGGGCGGTCGTCGCCCGGGGGTCCGGCCCCGGCCGGAGCCCACCGCTACTGTCGCCGGCCATGGTCCTGAGCGCGGCGCTGGTCCTGGCCATCGCGGCGATCGGCGTCGGGCTCACCACGTGGACCGGGGTCCGGCTCCGCCTGGAGGAGCGCCTCCCCATCGGCATCGTGGTCGGGGCCGTGACCGTGTCGGCCGGGTCCTTCGTCGGGTTCGAGGCGTTCGGCATGGGCTGGGCCGCGCTGGCCTGCGGGCTCGTCCTCCCCGGGGCTCCGGCGGTCGCCGGCGGGCTCCGGCACCGGGGGGTGCTGCGGGGCGAGGCACGACGGGCCGGAGCCCGCCTGCGCCTGCCGTGGCGTCGCCCGGCCAGCCTGCGCCCGCTGGCCGTGCTCACCCTCGTCACCGGGGCGGTGTCCACCCGGATCCTGGCGCTGGCCTACCAGACCGACGGCGAGGGCATCCGGGCCGGCAGCCTGGCCACCTGGGCGGACTGGGCCGCCCACCTGGCCTACGCCGGCTCCTTCGCCTACGGCGACAACCGGGTCCTGGAGCTCCCCCTGTCGGCCGGGGAGCCGCTGCGCTACCACGTCCTGGCCAACTACTTCGGGTCCCTCTTCACCGTGACCGGCCTGGAGCTCCCCCAGGCCCTGGTCTGGTCGGCCTGGCTCCTGGCCGCCTCCCTCCCGCCGCTGATGTTCGCGTTCGTGCTGCGCCTCACCGGCTCGCGCCTGACCTCGGGGCTGACCGTGGTGCTCTTCACCCTCACCGGCGGGGTGGGCGCCTGGTACTTCGCCCAGGACGTCCGCCAGAGCGGGTGGCGCACGCTCACCGCGCTCCCGCAGACCTACGCCCGCATGCCCGAGCAGCACCTGTGGGTCGACAACACCATCTCCGCCTCGCTCTACGCCCAGCGCTCGACCCTGCTGGGCGTGGTCACCGGCCTGGCCGCCGGCACCCTCCTGCTGGCGGCCCGGCCCGCCTGGGTGCGCAGCGGCTTCGTGGCCGCCGGCCTGCTGGTGGGCACCACCGGCATCTCGCACGTCCACATGCTCTTCAGCGCCCTGGCCCTGGGCGGGCTGGCCCTGGTGGTCGACCGGCGGGCCACCTGGTGGTGGTTCCTGGGGCCGGCGATGGCCGTGGGCCTGCCCCTGGCCCTGGCCATCCGGCCGCCGACGAGCCGGCTGCGGTGGCTGCCGGGATGGATGGCGGCCCAGTCGGGCCAGTCCTGGCCGTGGTTCTGGGTCCGCAACGTCGGGCTGCTCCTCCCCCTCGTCCTGGCCGTCGCCCTGTTGGGCGGGGTGCCACGCCGGCTGCGGCGGCTGAGCGCCCCGCTGTGGCTGTGGTTCGTGGTGCCGAACCTGGTGGCCTTCCACCCGTCGGAGTGGAACAACACCAAGTTCTTCCTGTTCTGGCAGTTCGGGGCCTGCGTGGTCGTCGCCGCGCTGCTCACCCGGGCCGTGCGGGGGCCGATCCGGCACCGCCACCCCGCCGTCCGGGGCGCGGCGGCGGTCGCCGCCGCCGTGGCCCTCGTGGCGCTCACCTCCGCCGGGGCGCTCGACACGCTGCGGGCCATGCAGCGCTCCAGCGCCATCCCCTGGGTCGACGCCGACGACGTGGCCGCCGCGCACTGGCTGCGGGCCACCGCGGAGCCCGGCGACACCCTGGTCTACGGGGCCAGCAACACCTCGGCGGTGGCGGCCCTGAGCGGTGTCCCGGCCCTCACCGGCTACCCGGGCTGGACCGACGACCTGGGGCTGCCCGACTGGCGGGAACGGCTGGCGGCCACCCGGACGATCCTCTCGGGGAGCGCCGGCGTGGACGCCCTCCTGACCCGCTACAGCGTCGACTACGTGGCCATCGGGCCGCGGGAGCGCTTCGAGCACGGGGCGTCCGACGCCTACTGGCGGGGCCGCGGCGACCCCGTGTTCTCCGGCGGCGACTACCAGATCTACGAGGTGTAGGCCGTGGCCGCCGCCGGCCGGGGCCCGGCCCGCCGCCGGGCCCTGTGGTGGGCCGCGGTGCTGGCCTGCGCCGCCGTCGGCCTGCTCCTGCGCACCTGGAACCTGGACCACGACCAGCGCCAGCACCTCCACCCCGACGAGCGCCACTGGTCCCTCACCTCCTCGGCCCTGGCCCAGGCCCCCCCGCCGGCACCCCACGGCACGGTGGCCGGTCCGGTCCTGGACTGGCTCGACGGCCAGCGGTCACCGGCCAACGCCTACCGGGGGGCCGACACCTTCGTCTACGGGCCGGCCACCCTGGCCGTCTCCCGGGGCGTCGCCGGGTGGCTGCACGACGGCGTGGAGGGCGGCGACCAACCGGCGGCGCTGGTGGCCGGGGCGGTCGACACGGCCGGGGTGCCCCTCATCGACGAGGACGGCCACGCCCGCTTCGACGACGCCTACGAGGTCGACCTCGTGGGCCGCCTCCTCGGTGCCCTGGCCGATGCCGCCACCGTCGTGGTCGTCGGCCTCATCGGCCGGCGCCTGCGCGACCCGTGGGTCGGGGTGGCGGCCGCCTTCCTGGCCGCGGTCTCGGTCCTCGGCATCCAGCACGCCCACTTCCTGGGCTCCGAACCGGTGCTGGGGCTGGCCGCGGCCCTGGCCGTGCTGGCCACCCTCGGCCTCGACCGGGGGCCACGGGCCGGGCCGGCGGCCCGCACGGGGCTGGTCGCCGGCCTGGCCGCCGGTGCCGCCCTGGCGGCCAAGCTGACCGCCGCCCCGCTGGTGCTGGTGCCGCTGGTGGCCTGCGGCTGGCTCGCCGCCACCCGCCGCCGGCGGGCCGACTGGATCCGCCTCGGGGCCGTGGTGGTGGGGGCGGGGGTGGCCTTCCGGGTGCTCTACCCCTCGGCCTTCGACGGGCTGGGCCTCGGCCTCTCCGACCAGTTCTGGGCCGACCTGCGCCGGACCCGGGAGGTGAACGCCCTCGACCTGCCGCCGGCCCTGCAGTGGGCCGGTCGCACCCCGGTCCTCGACGCCCTCCGCCAGCTGGTGACCTTCACCGTCGGGCCCGGCACCTTCGCCGCCGCCGCCCTGGGGGCCGCCCTCCTCGTCCGCCGGCGGGCCGCCGTGGGCCGGTGGCCCAGCGCCGTGGTGGTGGCCGCCTGGCTGGTGCCCCTGGCCCTGGTCCTGCGCCAGAGCGTCACCACGGGCCGGTACTTCGTGCCCATGCTGCCCGCCCTCCACGTCTGCGGCGGGTACGGGCTGGTGGCCCTGGCCCGGGCGGCGCGCCAGCGCGAGCCCCGCGTGGCCCGGGCCGCGGCGGCCGGGGCGGCGGCCGTGGTCGGGCTCTCCCTGCTGTGGGGGGTGGCGTTCGTGGCTGGCGTCCACGGCCAGGAGCACACCCGCGTCACCGCCTCGCGCTGGATGGCCCAGAACGTCGAGCCCGGTGCCGTGGTCTCGGTGGAGGCGTGGGACGACGGGCTCCCGCTGGCCGTGGCCCCGGCCGAGCCCACGGCGTACGAGTACGAGCAGCTCGACCTGTTCGGGGTCGACACCGTCGACAAGGTCGAGCGCCTGGCCGAGCAGCTCGGCCGCATCGACTACGTGGTCGAGTCCTCGCCCCGGGTGTGGGGGACCGTGACCCGCATCCCGGCCCGGTACCCCTCGACCATCCGGTTCTTCGAGGAGCTCGACACCGGGAGGCTGGGCTTCGAGCGGGTCGCCACCTTCACCAGCCCGCCGAGGCTGGGGCCGTGGCAGCTCGACGAGTCGGGGGCCGAGGAGGCCTACTCCGTCTACGACCACCCGGAGGTGCGGATCTGGCGGCGGGTGCGGGACGTGCCGCCGGAGGGCCTGCTGGCCCGCCTCGACCCGGTGGCGGCGGCCACCGCGGTGGCCGTGCACCCCGACCACGGCTCGGCCAACGGCGCCATGCTCCACGCCGGCGAGCGGGCCGCCAACGCCAGGATCGGCACGTTCGACGACGACTTCGACACCGACGGGAACCCCCTGGTCCACGCCCTGGGCTGGTTCGCCCTGCTGGAGCTGCTCGGCCTGGCCACCTTCGTGGTGCTGGCCCCGGCCCTGCGCGCCCTGCCCGACGCCGGGCTGGGGATGGCCAAGGTCGTCGGCCTGGTGGTCACCGGCTTCGCCGTCTTCGCCGCCGTCACCTGGGCCGGCGTGCCCCTGACCCGCGGGGTGGTGGTGGCCTGCGGGGCGGCCTGGGTCGGGCTCGGGGCGTGGTGCGCCCACCGGCGCCGGGCCCTGCTGGCCGAGCTGTGGGCGGAGCGCCGCCGGGCCCTGGTGCAGGCCGAGGTGGTCGCCGCCGCCGCCTTCGTGGCCCTGCTCCTGCTGCGCGCCGCCAACCCGGACCTGTGGCACCTCTTCCGCGGCGGCGAGAAGCCGTTCGAGCTGGCCATGCTCACCTCGGTCCTGCGGACCCGGACCCTGCCGCCCTACGACGCCTGGTACGCCGGCGGCACGCTCAACTACTACTACGGCGGCTACCTGCTCCTGTCGGTGCCGGCCCGCATCCTGCGGACGTCGCCGGCCCTGACCATGAACCTGGCCCTGGGGGCCATCGGCAGCATGGTGGGCGGCGCCGCCTACTCGGCCGGGTGCGCACTCGCCGCCCTGCGCCCCGGCCGCCGCCCCGACCGCCGAACCGGTCGGTCGGCCGACCGACCGGCGGCCCCCACGGGAGCGATCCGCCGGGCCGGGCTCGTCGCCGCCGGCTTCGTGCTGCTCCTGCCCAACGCGGCCATCGTCCCCTCGATCCTGGGGCGGATCGTCGGCTCGGAGCGCGGCGAGCTCGACTGGTGGGGCCTGAGCCGGACCATCCCGGGGTCGCCGGCCGTCACCGAGTTCCCGCTCTGGTCGCTCCTCTTCGGCGACGTGCACCCCCACGTGATGGACCTGCCCGTCCTCCTGGCCGTGGTCACCTCGGCCCTGGCCTGGAACCGGTCGCTGGTGGTGGCCGCCCGTTGGCGGGAACCGGCCACCCTGGCCGTCCTCACCGGCCTCCTGGCGGGGGCGGCCCGCGCCGTCAACACCTGGGACCTGCCCCTCGCCCTGCTGCTGGTGGCGCTGGCCCCGGCCGGGGCGACGCTGGCCGGCGCGCCGTGGCGCCGCTGCGGGGCGACGGCCCTGGCCGCCCTGGCTGTGGTGTTCGTGGCCTGGGCCCCGTACGCCTGGCGCACCGAGGTCACCGACGCCGGGGTCGAGGCCGCGTCGATGCACACCCCGTTCACCAGCTGGCTGGCCCACTTCGGCTTCCTGGCCCTGGGCACCGTCGTGGTGCTGGCCGCGGCCGCGGTCCGGGCCCCCCGCCGGGCGGCCCTCGGCGCCGGGGCGGCGGCCGCCGCGGTGGTGGTGCTGGTCGTCTCCCGCCTGGCGCCGGAGCGGACCACCCTGGCCATCTCGGCGGTGCTGGCCCTGGGCTGCGCCGCCGTCGCCTGGCGGGCCCGCCGCACCGCTGCCCCGGTGGGCAGCACCGGGCTGGCGCCGTCGTTGCTGCTGGCCCTGGGCTGGGCCATGGTGGCCGGCATCGAGCAGTTCAGCGTGGTCAACGACTTCGACCGCATGAACACGGTGTTCAAGGGCTGGTACCAGGCCTGGCTGCTGCTGGCCCTGGGGTCGGCCGTCGCCCTGAGCGCCCTGGCCGCGCCGCCGGTGCGCCTGCTCGGTCGGCTCCGGGGCCAGCCGCCGGCCGCACGAGCCACCGGCCTGGCCGCCCGGGCGGTGCTGGTGGGGGCCGTGCTGATGCTGACGGCTTTCGTCCAGTTGGCGGTGCCGGTCCGCCTCGGCGACCGCACCAGCAGCGGCGGCCTCTCCCTCGACGGGTTGGCCTACCTGGACTCCGGCCTCACCGTCACCGCCGGCGCGGCCTCGTTCGACCCCGGTGAGGACCGCCCCCTCATCGCCTGGCTGCAGGGCAACGTGCGGGGCACGCCGACGGTGGCCGAGATGCCGGGCGAGGACTACTCCTGGACCGGGCGGGTGGCGGTGCACACCGGGCTGCCGAGCGTCATCGTCTGGCCGTACCACCAGAGCCAGCAGCGCCGGTCCTACGAGCCCTCGGTCTACAACCGGGTGGCCGACGTGTCCTCCCTCTACGAGAGCGGCGACGGCCGGGTCATCACGTCGGTGCTGCAGCGCTACTCGGTGGGCTACGTCGTGTTCGGCACCACGGAGGCGGCGGCGGCCACCCCCCGGAGCCGCCGGGCCCTGCTCACCGCTCCGTGCCTGACCGTCGTGTTCCGGGACGGCCCGTCCTTCGTCGCCGCCGTCGACCAGCCCTGCCTGGCCGGCCAGCCCGGCGGCCTGCCGGTGGCGCCGCGGTGAGCCTCGGTCAGCGGTCGGCCTCACGGATGACCAGGTACTGGTCGGCGCTGGCGGTGGGGCTCCAGACCTCGCGGGTGGCGAACCATCGGAGCAGGTCGCCGGCGCCGGCGTTGGCGTAGTCCGGCACCCACCACTCGCGGAGGCGGAACCGCTCGACCCGGTACCCCGCGGGGGCCTCGGGCGGGAGCTCGAGGGCCAGGAGGATCATGGCGTCGAAGTCGGTGGGGAGCACCTCCGGGTCGAGGGTGCCGTAGCTGACGTTCTCCAGGTCGTGGAGGTACCAGGCCCAGGGCCAGGAGCCGCCGCCGGACTGGTCGACGATGATGGAGTCGATGGTGCCGTCGCGCTGCCCGGCGGCCAGGCGGTCGACGATGGGCGGGACGTCGACCGACGTCTGCACGGTCACCAGCAGCTCTCGGGGGTCGGCCCCGTCGGTGATGGCCGGGCGGACGGCGACCACGGCGGTGATCGCCACCCCCACCGCGGCCACCGTGGCCAGGGCGCGGCGGGCCGCGGGGGCGCGGACGCGGTCGGCCACGGCCTGGGCCCCGAGCCCGGCCAGCAGCACCGTCGGCAGCAGGGGGTGCAGCGCCAGCCAGGCGAACTTCTCCCCGGCCCAGGAGTAGAGGGCCGCCTGGCCGACGGCCATGGCCACGAACCACGCCCCCACCAGGGACCGCCGCCGGGCCACCACCACCACCACGCCGATGGCCGCCACCCCCCCGATCAGCCACTCGTAGCCGGCGTAGACGGCGAGGTAGAAGAACCAGGGCTGTCCTCCCCGGCCGACGTCGTGCTGGCTCCACCAGTACCGCACCCCGTCGAGGAGCCCCGACTCGAGGCCTTCGGCGTAGCGGAACCCGGAGGTGAAGATCACCATGAAGGTGACGGCGAAGGCGCACAGCGTCCACACCCACGGCTGGGTCCCGAGGGCGCCCACCCGCCGCGCCGCATCCCGGGCCGCGCCCGGGCGCCGGAGGGCGGCGGCCCCGCCCAGGAGGAAGAACACCAGCGCGTTCAGGCCGAACAGGAACGTGGTCTCCTTCAGCCCGAAGCTGGCGGCCAGCAGCGCGCCACCGGCGACCAGGTGCCACGGCCGGGGCTCGGTCAGGGCTCGGGCCACCACCAGCAGCAGGCCGATGCTGACCAGGGCGACCAGGGAGTCCTCCCGCCCGGTCCGGGTCACGGTCAGCACGGTGGGGCTCACCGTGAACAGCAGGGCGGCCACCGGGGCCCCGACCCGCCCGAGCGTGCGGGTCGACCCGGCGAGCAGCGCGGTGGCGGCGATGCCGGCCAGGGCCGCCACCAGCCGGGCGTGGAAGGCGCTGGTGCCGAGGTTCCCCAGGACGGCGCCCTCGAGGTAGAAGCGCAACGGACCGTGGTAGACGGGGTCGTAGCGCATGATCCCGCCGCTGCGGGCCTGCCACGAGAAGAAGGCGTCGATGGCCTCGTCGTGGGCCAGCGGGCGCTGCCCGAGCCGCCACAGGTGGGCCACCGCCGACAGGGCGGTGATCGCCGCCGCCGCCCGCCATCGCCCGATCGCGCCCACCGACCCATCATGCCCTTCGGGTCCCGGCGCAGGCGCGGCCCCGGCGCCCGGGCCGATCCGGCGGTCGGTGGGTGGGTGGTAGACAGGCCCGGTGCGGGTCCTCGTGACGCTCACGTACTACCGCCCGCACTGGACCGGCCTCACCGCCCTGGCGGCCCGGCTGGCCGAGGGCCTCGCCGCACGCGGCCACGAGGTGACGGTGCTGGCCGCCCGGCACGACCGGTCGCTCCCCCGTCACGAGGAGCTGGCCGGGGTGCGGGTGGTGCGGGTGCCCACCGCGGGGCGGCTCAGCCGGACCATGGTGATGCCGGGCTACCCGGCGGCCCTGGCCCGCCTCGTGGCCGACCACGACGTGGTGCACCTCCACACCCCCATGGCCGAGGCGCTGCTGGTGGCGGCCACGGCCCGGGCCCGGGGGACGCCGCTCCTGGTGACCCACCAGGGCGACGTGGTCATGCCCTCGGGGCCGGCCAACGCCGTGGTCCAGCGGGCCATGGACGTGACGCTGCGGGCCGCTCTCCGATCGGCCGACGAGGTCGTGACCCTCGGCGCCGACTACGCCCGCTCGTCGCCGTTCCTGCGGTCGCTCGGGCGCCCCGTCGGCGCCATCCACCCGCCGGTGGAGATCCCGGCGCCGCGCCCCGAGGCCGTGGCCCGGTGGCGTCGGGAGCTGGGCCTCACCGGGCGGCCGGTCGTGGGCTTCGCCGGCCGCTTCGTGGCCGAGAAGGGCTTCGACGTGCTCCTGCGAGCCGTGCCCGCCATCGTCGCCGGCACCCCCGGCACCCACCTGCTCTTCGCCGGCGACACCGCCGTCGCCTACGAGGACTTCCACGCCCGGTGCGGCCCGCTGTTCGCGGCGGCCGCCCCGCACGTCACCGAGCTCGGCCTGCTGCTCGACCGCCAGCGCCTGGCCGACTTCTACGCCCTGTGCGACCTGGTGGTGGTGCCGTCCCGGAGCGACTGCTTCGCCGCCGTCCAGCTCGAGGCCCTGCTGTGCGGCACGCCCCTGGTCACCAGCGCCATCCCCGGCGCCCGCGAGGTCGTCACCCGCACCGGGCTCGGCTGGCTGGTCCCCCCGGACGACCCCCCGGCCCTGGCCCGGGCCGTGGTGGCCGCCCTGCGCGACCCCGCGCCCCCGGTGCCCACCGCGGCCGCCGTGCACGACACCTACTCCCCGACCGAGTCCGTCGACCGCTACGAGGCGGCCCTGCTGCGCCTGGCCGAGCGCCCCGCCCCCTCCGCCCGGCCCGCCCGGTCGGCCCAACCCTCCGACCCGTCGACCCAACCCTCCGACCCGTCAGTCCGCCCCTCCGACCTGTCAGTCCCCCGGCGGGACCGGTCGGTCCGACCCTCCGACCCGTCGACCCAACCCTCCGGCCGGGCGGTCCGACCCCCCTCCCGGCTGCCCCGACCCCCCTCCCGGCTGCCCCGACTCTCCGCCCGGTCGGCTCTGCCTCACGCGCGGTCGGTCCAGTCCCTCGCCCCGTCGGCCCGGCCCACCCGGTCGGTGCCGCCGACGCCCGGTCGGGCCGAGCTGATCGACACGCTGATGGGCGCCGAGGCCGACATGGCCTACCGTCGCCGCACCCGGTGGATGCTCAACCGGCTGGACCTGGCCGACGGGTTGCGGGTGCTCGACGCCGGCTGTGGCCTGGGCTCGCACCTGCGCCTCCTCGACCGGCTGCACCGCCTCGACCTGCTGGGCGCCGATGCCTCGCCGGCTCGCGCCGCCCGGGCCGCCCGGGAGGTGCCGGCCGCCGCCGTGGTGCGGGCCGACGTGACCCACCTCCCCCTGCGCGGGGCCAGCGTCGACCGGGTGCTGGCCTCGGAGGTGCTGGAGCACCTTCCCGACGACGCGGCCGGGTTGGCGGAGCTGCACCGGGTGCTGCGTCCGGGTGGGCTCCTGGTCCTCAGCGTGCCCCACGCCGACTACCCCTTCTGGTGGGACCCGGTGAACCGCTCGCTCGAAGCCGCCGGTCGCGCCCCCATCCGCCGGCCCGGGCCGCTGGTCGGGATCTGGACCGGCCACGAACGGCTGTACCGGCCCGCCGACCTGGCCGAGCGGGTGGCCGCTGCCGGCTTCGTGGTCGAGGAGGTCGAGGAGCAGACCCACCACGCCTTCCCCTTCTCGCACCAGCTGGTCTACGGGGTCGGCAAGCCCCTCCTCGAACGAGGGCTCCTGCCGGCCTCGGTGGGCGCCGCCGTGGGTCGGTTCCCGGCCGAGGGGACGGCCCCGGGGCGGGGCGGGGCTGTGGGTGGAGCGGTGGGTGCGGCCGTGGCCGTGCTGCGCCGGGTCGATCGCCGCAACGACCACCTGCGGGGCGACGAGCGGACCTTCGTCAGCGTCGTGCTCCGCGCCCGCCGGGCCTGAGACTCCTCAGCGTTCGGGCAGGCGGCCGACCGAGCGCCGGAAGGTGACGGCCTGGCGGCCGGCGGCCAGCACCGCCCCGGCCAGGCGGCCCATCCGGAAGGTGCTGCGGCCCACGGGCCGCTGCCGGTGGCTGACCGGGATCTCGACCACTCGCCACCCGCGGCGGACGGCGCCCAGGCCGAGCAGGAGCGAGGGGGCGAAGGCGGTGGGGTCGATGGCGGGCCGGAGGTCGTCCCACAGCGCCCGGCGGATGAGCTTGAACGGGGCGTTGGCGTCCTCGAGGCGGCGCCCGCTGACGGCCCACACCACGAGGCGGGTCATCCGGGTGACCACCAGCCGGTGCACCGGGTCGCGCCGCGGCCGGCGCACGCCGATCAGCAGGTCGGCCTCATCGCGCCGGTCCCACAGCCGCCACAGGTCGTGGGGCACGGTCTGGCCGTCGGCGTCGAGGTGAAGGAGCCAGGCTCCCCGGGCCGTCTCCATGGCCCGGTAGAGCGCGGGACCGGGCCCGGCGTTGCGGGGCTGGTGCAACACGACGAGCCCGGGGATCTCACCGGCCAGGCGGTCGAGGAGGGCACCGGTGCCGTCGGTCGAGCCGTCGTCGACCACGACGAGCTCGGCCGCCCCCGCCGCGAACCTCTGGTCCAGGACATCGCGGTGCTCACGCAGGACCTGCTCGATCACCGCCACCTCGTCGTAGACCGGCATGACGACCGACAGGTCAATCACGAGTCACGCCTCGGTCCCGGCGAAGCCAGCGCCGCCGACCACGGAACCGGCAACCCGCCCGGCACCGTCCCCCGTCCCTAGTCCGAGCCGGTCGCGGTGCCCGAGCCGGTCGGGGGCGCGAGCCACCCCAGGCCACCTCGCCCCCATGATGAGGACCCGCCCGGGATCCGGCATCGCTCGTCCTGCCCTTTCGAACCCGATGACGACCGACGACATCCCCGGCCGCCGCGCATCCTACGTTCACCCGCCCTCCTGTCTCCGGACGCGATGGGGACGTTGAGGGTCGTGATCGTGCTGTTCCGGTTCGACGTTGCTCACGGCGGCCTCCGGGAGGTTCCGCCAGATCTCGGTGGAGTCAGCATGCCCGGGCCCCCTGTCCCCCGGCCGAGCGTGGCCTGAGCATCTCCTGAGCCCGTTGGGAACGTGGCGTGAGGCGTGTCCCGGACTGGGGCGGGCTAGGAAAGGGCCATGCCTGTCATCACCTTGAATCCCCCTGGCCTGCCCACCCCGGACGTCTACTGCCAGGTCGCCGTGGCCACCGGGAGCCGCACCGTCTACCTGGCCGGCCAGGTGGCCCGCACCGCCGACGGCGAACCGGTGGGCCCCGGTGACCTGGCCGCCCAGACCGCTCAGGCCTTCACCAACGTGCACACGGCCCTGGCCGCGGTAGACGCCACCTTCGATGATGTCGCCAAGTTCACCGTCTACGTCGTCGACTGGTCGTCCGAGAAGATGGACCAGCTCGGCGAGGGCTTCCTCCAGGCCGCCGGCGAGCTGGGCATCACCGCCGTGCGCCCCATCACTCTCATCGGCGTCGCCGCCCTGGGCGAGCCCGACCTCCTGATCGAGGTCGAGGCGGTGGCCGTCCTTCCCTAAAACCGAACCGCCACGTCTCCGAGCGCGGCGTGTGGCTGTGCTCGGGCATCTCGAGGTGTTCCGAGATGCTTTGGAGTGCGACCAGCTCCAAGTCGCCGGGCGCAGGCCGACGACGCGCGGCGACGCGATCCGACGGCTCTGGAGTTCGCCAGGTGTGACTTGGAAGGGAGGCATCGCTGAGCACTGCTTAGGGTGTCGCGGTGGCTCCCGAGCGGAACAGCCGACTGCTCTGGCTCTCGATCGCCACCGTGTACGTCTTCCAGGCCCTACATCTGGTGATCCCGGCGGACGCGATCGGCGGCCGGTATTCATGGACCGCCGCAGTCGCGGTCGGCATGCTCGAGGCCGTGCTGCTTGTGGCGTGCTCCGGCCTGCGCCGGGACGCGACCTGGGCGCCGCGACTGGCCGCGTGGATGGCCGGACTCACTGGACTCGTGTTCCTGCTGTACCACGGCCTCCCGTTCGACAGCACGGTCACGAATCCGTATCCGGGCGAGGTCGGCATCGCTCCTTGGATCCCGGTGGTGGGGATCATCGCTGGATCGCTGGGAACGATCTACTTCGGCATCGTGCGGCCGAGGGCTCCTGACTCGATCGAAGCCACGTCCACCTGATCGACGCCCAACAGCGGCCGCCCTTCGAACCCCGCGTGAGCGGCGTCGGAACCGGCGGAGATCATCGCCGGTGCCGGGCTCACGTGCCTGCTGTGCACCCACTGCCGCGCGCCCGCAGACGATGGAGTGGACGATACCGGCGGTGCTCGGCGGTGCGGGAGGACACGGAGGAGTGCCGGGTGACCTGCGGGTTCGCCGGCATTTGTGGCGGAGGTGATGGATTCGACCCACGGCCTCTTCGATGCGACCGAACCCCTGACAAGCGCCCACGCCTCTGAGCAGGGTCTTTGCTGTGAATCTACGCTGTGCCACCCGAACCACCCGTGCCTTCACGGATTTTCACTCTGGAGTCACCGCACGACGCGTCATCGCCCCGCCGAGACCGGCGGTGACCGCCGCCCCCCCAACGGGAGGACCCCTAGGGCGATGAACCCCGGGCCTGGGAGGAGGGGGGCCGGTAGGCTGAGGGGGGCCGGTAGGCTGCGGCAATGGACCTGTCGGAGCTGATCGACGTGCGCCCCGGGGTGCGAAGTGGCAAGCCGTGCTTCGTCGGGACCCGGATCGCGGTCTACGACGTCCTGGACTACCTGGCGAGCGGGATGATCCACGAGGAGATCGTGGCCGACTTCCCCGAGCTGACCGAGGCCCACATCCGTGCCGCCCTGGAGTTCGCGGCCGCCCGCGAGCGCCGCCTCGCCACCCCTGCGTGAAGCTCCTCCTCGACCAGAACCTCTCTCGGCGCCTGGTCGACCAGCTCGCACCGACCTTGCCGTGCAGCGCCCACGTCGTCCACCTCGGCCTCGACACCGCATCCGACGAAGAGATCTGGACCTACGCCGGCCAGCACGACTTCGTGATCGTCTCCAAGGACTCAGACTTTCGCCAGCTCGCCTTCCTCCATGGCCCCCCACCCAAGGCCATCTGGCTCCGCGTCGGCAACACCTCAACCGCTGAGATCTTTAACCTCCTCCGATCAAGCACCGAGCCCGTCATCCACTTCGCCCAGTCGGCTGACGAAGCCCTTTTGGTCCTTCCGAACATTGATGGTTGAGCGGTGACGCCAACTTGTTACGGCTCTTCCTCAGCCTGCAAGTATGCGGGTGTGCCGACTCGTGCCCTGAAGATTGCGACCCGCAATCTTCAGCGAGCTGGCTACTTCCTAGATATTCACGAGAGCATGCAGACGGGCCCAGGTGCCCCCGACAACAAGCGACGCGAACTTCCCCGAGGAGCGGTGACCTTCGCGATCGGAGCACTGGACGCATACCTGTCCGAGGTCGCTGCGGAGGTGATGATCGCCCAGTTCGAGCTTGGTCACGCCACCGGCGATGGCAGGAAGATCGTTGAGGCCGTCCAAAGGACGGTCCCGACCCTCGCAATAGAGCTGGCTATCGCTGGACCAGACGTCGACCGCAGTGGGGTGCTCCGTGACGCCATCGTCACTCACTTCTACGACCAGGTGAGCAATCACGGCGCCAAGGCCGTGGCGAGCACGGTCCAACGAATGGGCCAGTCGTCTAACTCAGTCTGGGCAGCCGTCGAAGCTGCTGGAGAAGAAAGAGCGCAGATTCGGCTCGATGAGTGGACCGAGAAGCGCCACGCCATCGTCCATCGTGGTGAGCTGCCGCTGATCAATCGCGGTCCAGCGCGTGCATGTGTGGCGCTGGTCCAAGTGATCTGTGTTGCGGTCGACGCAGTGGCAGTCGAGGCCAAGGCTGCCTCTCAGTCCTAACCCCCCGGATCACTCCGACGGACGGGACTGCCGTGGAAGAGTCGCTGACTGATCTGTCCCTGGTAACGCCCCGTCGAGCCATGCCCATAGGCCAGGACCTGCGGGGTCGGCTTTCCGTGCCTTCGCGTGACTCAACGGACGAGACGGAAGGCAACTTGGTGGGACTGGCAGGTCCTCGCCGGCGCAGGCCGGGCGGACCGCTACCTAGGTCGTTGCCTGTCAGAACTAGGAGTGGAGGTGATGGGATTCGAACCCACGGCCTCTTCGATGCGACCGAAGCGCTCTAGCCAACTGAGCTACACCCCCGAGGGAGGGGCAGCATACCTCCGGGCTCGGGGCGCCCCGGAAACAAGGACCGGTCCCGCCGGTCGCTCTACGCGCGTCCGCCAGCGTCATGTGTCAACGGCGGCGCCACGGACCGCGGTTGCCCTTTCATGTCGGCTGATGTCGCTTCGTCCAGGTCGCGGGGAGGCTGCGGGCCTGGGCCGTTCGGACCATTTCGCCACTTAAGTAGGTTCCGCCACGCTGTGTGCTCAAGTTCGGCGGTTGTGCCCCGATCGGGACACATGCGGAAGATCACTCGGCCCAGGATCGCCTTGGCGCTCGTCGCCACGGTGCTGGCCCTCCTCACCAGCGCGTGCCTGTCCACCGGCCAGACCACGGTCCTCAACGAGATGAACGCCGACCGGTCCAGCAACCGCCTGCGCACGCTCCCCACCCACCCCGAGCTCGACGCCAAGGCCCAGGCCTGGGCCGAGAAGCTGGCCCGGGACAACCGGCTCTCGCACTCCCGGGTCCAGTCCGGCGCCCCGAGCTGCTGGCGGTCCCTGGGCGAGAACGTGGGCTACGGCCGCAGCGTCAGCTCCATCGAGGACGCCTACATGGCATCCGCCGGCCACCGGGCCAACATCCTCGACAGCCGCTGGGACTACGTGGGCGTCGGCCACGCCACCCGGGGCGGGCGGGTGTTCACCGTCCAGGTGTTCATGCAGGGCTGCCGCTAGCCGACCGGGCCGGCGCCAACAGACCCGACCACAACCGCGGCCGGACCGTCAGGCGGGCTTCCGGCAGATGTAGGCCAGCAGGTAGCAGTCGGCCGCCGCCGCGTAGATGCCGGAGCGGTGCGCCACCTCGGCCATGGAGAACGTGTCGTCCGCGGCGCCGGCGCCCAGGTGGTTCAGCCCCTGGACGGTGACGACCTCGAACCCGGCCCGCTGGATCTTGGTCGTGAGGGTCGGCTCGTCGTACTCGACCTCGTGGTCGGGGTCGATGAACTCCTCCTGCTGGAGGCGGGTCACCCGGCCGTTCGGCGTGTCGATGGCCATGTGCCCGCCGGGCCGCAGCACCCGCAGCGCCTGCTCCAGCACCGCGTCGCCGTCGGCCTCGGTGACGTGCTCGAAGGTCTGGCCCGAGTACACGAGGTCGAACGACCCCGACTCGTACCGGCTCAGGTCGGCCATGGAGTGGTACTGGTACCGCACCGGGCCCCGCTCGGTCGGCACCTCGGTGAGCGACCCCCGGGCCTGGTAGATCTCGTGGCGGTCGTCCACCGGCAGGTCCACGATGATCAGCTCGTCGAAGTCGTACGGGTAGCCCATGGCCACCAGCGCCCCCTCGTCGCGGTGCTGGTGCGTGCCCCCCAGGTCGAGGATCCGCCGGCCCTGGGGCAGGGTCCGGATGAACTCGCACCGACTGGAGTGCAGCGACGGGCCCAGGCGCCAGAACCGGCGGTGGGTCATGAACTCCTCCGAGCCCCACAGCGTCTCCACCAGCTCCGGGTAGCTCAGGGCGCCGGCCTCCACCGCCGGCAGCAGCGTCTCGGTGCCATGAGGGTCGGGCTCCCGCTGGAGGATCACGTTGTAGGCCATGCGGAAGGCGGCCGAGGGCACCAGGTCGTCGAAGGACAGGCCGTGGTCGCCCGGGGACCGGAAGGCGACGCGGGCCGCCTTGGACCGGGTGTAGAGATCGCGGAGCCGCTCGCTCCGCCGGGCCACGCCCCGCACCGCCTCGTTGACCCGGCCCCGGTCCCGCTTGCTGTCCTCGCTCAGCATCTCGTCACCGTAACGGGGCGGCCCGCCGGGCTCGCCAGCGACGGGCCAGCGGCGGTATCAGGACGGTCAGCGGCTCTCGATGGCCCGCTGGAGGCGGGCCTGGAGCACGGTGGTGGTCACGTCGCCCCGGCTGCGCTCCAGCACGGCCCGGAGCTGGTCCAGGGTGCGGCGCAGGCCACTGGTCAGGGCGTCGGGGTAGTCGACCACCGACAGCACGTCGTACACGTCGTCCATGGCCCCCAGCAGGGCCTCGGCCCGGTCCGTCTCCCCCTCGCGCAACCGGTCGAGCAGGTTGCGGCGCAGCTCGCTGGCCGCCTCGGCCAGGCCCCGCATCCACGCCGTGGCCTCGACGCCCAGCTCGTCGGGCCCGGGGGCGGGCACGCCGGCCACCAGCGCCTCGGTCAGGCGGGCCTCGGCGTACTCCTTCTCGGCGTCGTGGAGGAACCCGGCGTGGGCCAGGGACGGGAACGGCGCCAGGGTCCGCTGGGCGGCCCGCACCGACGTCTCGGCCTCGGCCAGGTGGCGGGCCACGGCGTCGAGCTCGCCCCGGTGCACGGCCCGGATGGCCCGCGACGCGCTGCGAATGGTGGCCCGGCACGAGGGCAGGGCCGCCTCGCGGGCCGCGTTGGCGGCACCCAGGCCGACCCGGATGGTGTCGGTGATCCCCTCCAGCCGGGCCCGGGTCGCGCCGGGCTCACCCGGGGGTGCGGTCACGGCCGGGGGCGGGCGTTCAACCGGAGGCGGAGCGGCGCAGCGTCACCAGCGTGGGCTGGCTCTGCGGCGGCACCGCCAGGTACCGCACCTTGTGGGACCGCTCGGCCGCGGACTTGCGCATCTGCACCAGCAGGTACACGTAGCCGCCCAGGCCCGCGTCGACCAGGAGGTGCAGGGCCACCATCGACCCACCGAAGGCCACGGCCAGCAGCAGGGTGAAGGCGGCCGCACCGCCGAGGGCGAAGAGCACGTCGCGCCGACGCTTGCGGGCCGCGGCCCGGCCCCGGGGCGAGCCGGAGCCGACCGGCCGGTCGCGGGCGCCGCGGAACGAGGACAGCGCAGCGCCGGGGGTGGCCCGGCCCAGGACGTCGAGGCCCTGCTTGAAGCTCACCACCGACGACCCGGGGCGGCTCTCGGTGCGGTTCCGCACGAAGGGCGGAACCAGCACGATCGCCCATGCGATGGCCAAAAGGATCAGGACCGGCACGCCCATGCTCTCCAGCTCGACTCCTGGCTCAGGACCGTAGCGAGGTGGCGCCCGTCACTGGGGGATGCCATACCGCCGGTCGGTGGTCGGGGTGCGGGTCCGGTCCTCGTCGACCGGGGCCCGCAATGTGACAGTTCTACTACGAACGTGACGGCGGGGCCACCCCGCAGCCACTGACACCCTGGTCACCGTGGCGGGACCACGGCTCGGACAGCAACCGGCCGGCCGGCGGCGGATCAGATCTCGGCCGGGTCGCCCAGGCCGGAGGGGCCGATCATCCCCGCCGCGCCCTCGCCCACCGCGGGCTCGGCCCCGTCCAGGGCGTTGTCCCGCAGCACCGTGTCGATGCTCCGGTCGAAGGGGGTGACGGCGTCGCGGCGGAACGTCCCCGACCGGCCGCCCGTCTTCTCCCACAGGGCCACGTCGCCGATGGTCATCGAGCGATCGGCCGACTTGCACATGTCGTAGATGGTGAGGGCCGCCACCGACACCGCGGTCAGGGCCTCCATCTCCACACCGGTGCGATCCACGGTGTCGACGTGGGCCTCGACCTCGATGAACTCGTCCTCGATGCGGAAGTTCACCAGCACCGCCCCCACCAGCAGGGGGTGGCACAGCGGGATCAGGTCCGAGGCCCGCTTGGCCGCCTGGATGCCGGCCACCCGGGCCACGGCCAGCACGTCGCCCTTGCCCACGCCCCCCCGGGCCACCAGCGACGTGGTCTCCGGGTGCATGTAGACCCGGCCCCGGGCCACCGCCCGGCGGTGCGTCGGGTCCTTGGGCGTCACGTCGACCATGCGCGCCCGTCCGAGGGGATCCAGGTGGGTCAGGCCACGGTCCGGCATGGACCGATGCTACGCCCGCACCCCACCCCCCGCCGCACCGACCGACCCCCGACGGTGGCCCGGAACGGCGCCCTCGCCTAGCCGCCGATCTGCGACATCGAGCGGCGGGGCCGGATGAAGGTGGGCTGGCCGATCAGGTGCCCGGGGCCCTTCTCGCCCACCGCGGCGGCCACCACGGCGGCGATGTCATCGTCGGCGGCCCCGCCCCGCAGCAGGGCCCGCAGGTCGGTCTCCTCGGTGGCGAACAGGCAGGTCCGCAGACCCCCGTCGGCGGTGAGGCGGATGCGGTCGCAGTCCCCGCAGAACGGCTCGGTGACGCTGGGGATGACACCCACGTCGCCGGCCCCGTCCCGGTAGCGCCACAGCGACGCCGGAGCCGACCCCCGGGGCACGGCCTCGACCGGGAACACCGTGTCGATGGCGGCCACGATCTCCGCCGCCGGCACCACCGCGCCGCGGTCCCACTCGCCCGAGGCGTCGAGGGGCATGAACTCGATGAACCGGACCGACAGGCCCTTGTCCCGGCCGAAGGCGGCCAGGTCGACGATCTCGTCGTCGTTGACGCCCCGCATGGCCACCACGTTGAGCTTCACCGGGGCCAGGCCGGCGGCCAGGGCGGCGTCGATGCCGGCGTGCACCCGGTGCAGGTCGTCGCGCCGGGTGAGCTCCACGAACCGGTCCCGCTGCAGCGTGTCCAGCGAGATGTTGACCCGCCGCAGCCCGGCGGCCCGCAGGTCGGCGGCCGTCCGGTCGAGGGTGGTGGCGTTGGTGGTCATGCTCAGGTCCGTGCCCAGGGCGGCCAGCCGCTCGACCAGGACCGGCAGGTGGGCCCGCAGCGTCGGCTCCCCACCGGTGAGGCGGATGCCGTCGACCCCGCACCGCTCGACCAGGACCCGGGCCAGGCGCTCGATCTCCTCGAAGGTCAGCAGCTCGTCCCGGGGCTGCCACTGCATCCCCTCCTCGGGCATGCAGTACGTGCAGCGCAGGTTGCAGCGGTCGGTGACCGAGATCCGCAGGTCGCGATGGACGCGCCCGTGGCCGTCGACGAGCGGGCGGGACACCTCCCGAGCCTAGGGGGCGCCCGGCCCCCTTGCGCCCAGGGCGGCCACCGGGTCGAGGACGATCACCTCGACCGCACCCCCCTCGGCCACCCCGGCCCCGTCCGGCACCACCGCCAGGCCCTGGGCCGCGGCGGTGGCCACCAGCTGGTGGCTGCCCTGAGCGGCCACCGGCACCACCACCAGCGCCCCGTCGGCGGCCCGGTCGAAGGTGACCCGCACGTAGTGGTCCTTGCCGTCGGCCCGGCGCCCCAGGGCGGTCCCGGCCCGGACCTCGAGCCGAACCCGGTCCAGGGTGGCATGGCCGCCCAGGCGCCGGAGGGCCGGGCGGGCCAGCAGCTCGAACGACACCAGCGACGACACCGGGTTGCCGGGCAGGCCCAACAGCGGCACCCCCTCCACCGTGGCCAGGGCGAAGGGCTTGGCCGGCTTGATGGCCACCTGCACCCACAGCGGGTCGGCCATGCGCCCCAGCACCAGCTTCACCACGTCGGCCTCGCCCATGCTCACCCCGCCCGAGGTGAGGATCAGGTCGCAGCGGGTGGCGGCCGAGCGCAGGGCGGCGGCCACGGCGTCGACGTCGTCGCGCACCCAGCCCAGGTCGACCGACGTGGCCCCGGCGGCGGCCACCGCGGCCAGGAGCATCGGTCGGTTGGAGTCGCGGATCTGGCCCACCTCCAGGCCGCGCACGGGCTCGACCAGCTCGTCGCCGGTGGAGATGACGCCCACCCGGGGCCGGGGGTGGACGCAGGCGGTGGCCCGCCCGACGGAGGCCAGCACCCCCACCAGCGGCGGGGTCAGGACCGTCCCGGCCCGCATCACGGTCGTGCCCGCCACCACGTCGTCACCGGCCGAGCGGACGTGCAGGCCCGCCGACGAGGGAGCCAGGACGGCGACCGTCTCCCCGTCGCCCCGGGCCCCGCTGGAGTGGCGGGTCACCTCGACCGGCACGATGGCATCGGCGCCCTTCGGCACCGGCGCCCCGGTCATGATCCGGATGGCCTGGCGCCCGCCCACCACCCGCTCCGAGGCCCGGCCGGCCGACACCGTGTCGATGACCTCCAGCACCACCGGCAGGTCCTCGGTGGCGCTGGCCACGTCGGCGGCCCGCACCGCGAAGCCGTCCATCCCCGAGCTGGCGAAGCCGGGCAGGTCGGCGTCGGCCACCACGTCCTCGGCCAGCACGCAACCCTGGGCCAGGCGCAGCTCGACCTCCCGGGCCGACCGGGGCCGGCACCGCTCCAGGACCAGGCCCCGCACCTCCGACAGCGGTCGCACGGGCCGTGACGGTAGCCCGGCCGGGGCTCGGCGCCGCCCGAGGCCGGCGCCGGCATGGCTTCCTACATGTCGCGCTGGTGCACGAAGTCGGACAGGAACGACCGGAACTCGGGCCCCAGGTCGTCGCGCTCGCTGGCCAGCTCGACGATGACCTTCAGGTAGTCGAGCACCTGCCCGGTGTCGTAGCGGCCCTCGGTGAAGGTGTAGCCGTAGACGGCCTGGCGCTCCAGCAGCAGGGCGATGGCGTCGGTCAGCTGCAACTCGCCACCCGAGCCCGGGGTGATGCGGCCCAGCGCTTCGAAGATCTCCGGCGTCAGGATGTAGCGCCCCATCACCGCCAGGTTCGACGGCGCCGTCGCCGGATCGGGCTTCTCGATCACGTCCAGGATGCGGACCAGCCCGTCGGACACCGGCTCGGGCCGGGCGCACCCGTAGCGGGAGATCTCCTCGTCCGAGACCTCCTTCAGTGCGATCACCGACTGCTGGTAGCGGTCATAGGTGGCGATCATCCCCTCCAGCAGCCCCACGTCGGCCCGCATCCACTCGTCGCCCAGCAGCACCGCGAACGGGTTGTCGCCCACGTGCTTGCGGGCCACCGAGATGGCGTGGCCCAGGCCCAGGGGCTCGCCCTGGCGGACGTAGTGGATGTCGGCCAGCTCGGCGATGTCGACCAGCTCGTCGCGCTGGTCGTGCTTGCCCTTCTTGCCCAGCAGGTACTCGAGCTCGAAGTTGCGGTCGAAGTGATCCTCGAGGCTGCGCTTGCCCCGCCCGGTGATGATGAGGATGTCGTCGATGCCGGCCCGCACCGCCTCCTCGACCACGTACTGGATGGCCGGCTTGTCCACCACCGGCAGCATCTCCTTGGGCTGGGCCTTGGTGGCCGGCAGGAACCGGGTGCCGAGGCCTGCTGCGGGGATGACCGCGGTGGTGACGCGCCGAGGGGTCTGCACGGCTGAGTGTCTACCGCGCCCGGCCCCACCGCCCCGACTCCCCCCGCCGGGCTGGCGGGACCGATGGGGCGCGCAGGTACCATTGGCACTCTCGACCACCGAGTGCCAACGACGACCGGCCCCGCACGCCCACCGGTGGGAGCCGCCGCACCGAGGAGACCCGATGCCCACCTACGAGTACCGCTGCAAGGATTGCGGCCACACCTTCGACGCCTACCAGTCCTTCACCGACGACGCGCTCACCGAGTGCCCGTCGTGCCAGGGCGCGGTGCGGAAGGTGTTCGGCAACGTCGGCATCTCGTTCAAGGGCAGCGGCTTCTACAAGACCGACAGCCGGGGCTCCGCCGGCAAGGCCAAGGAAGCCGCCGGCGGGACGGGCAACGGCGCCTCCGGCGATGCCAAGAAGGACAGCTCCACCTCGGGCGACTCGTCCTCGTCCTCGTCGGGCTCCGATTCCTCCGGCTCGTCGGACAAGGGCTCGGGGTCGTCGGACAAGGGCAAGGGCTCCGGTTCGGGCTCCGGCTCCGGCTCCGGTTCGGGCTCCGGCTCCGGCTCCGGCCCGAGCACCTCCAGCCCCGCCGCCTCGTCCACCTGACCGATCCGCCCGGCACGCCCCGGGGCGCGCTCCTCATCGGTGGCATCGGCCATGATCCGCCCCGGCGGGGTGTGGTGGCCGTGGGCACTGGGGTAGAAGGGCTGGCACCCCCCGCCAGGTCCTCGGCCCGTCTCAGGTGATGTGATGCCCACCCCATCGTGGAGGAAGCTCCGGTCCCCCGTGATCGTGGGCCTCACCTTTGCCCTCGTGCTCCTCCTCGGCGGCTGCTCGGACGACGATCCGTCCCCGCAGACCACCGACCCCGCGCCCACCACCACCAAGCCCTCCACCACCCTCTCCCAGCAGCAGGAGGACGAGCAGGCCCTGCGCCAGCTCGCCGAGGAGTGGTTCGAAGCAGTGCGCCGGATCTTCGTCGACGGCGAGGATCCCGCCATCGCCGAGCGCTACGTCACCGGCGACTACCTCACCGAGTTCCGCCGACACGTCCAGGACGATGCCGCCAATGGCCACGTGACGGAGCGCGATCCTCAAGGTCGTTCGAGGACCACCGTGGAGGATGTCTCTGTCACCGGTGACCGAGCCGAGATCGTTGAGTGTGTCGTTGACGCTGATGTGCTGAAGGACGGCGACACCGGCGAAGTGATCAATGACGAGATTGCCGCTCGACGTTTCATCACGAGGGCTGTCCAGACGGACTCGGGCTGGAGGCTCTCCCAAAGGACGACGGAGTCAAGAACCGAAGACAGCGAGATATGTCCGGCGTGACTCGACTTGTTCTCAGCCTTGTCGCCTTGACGGCCGTTCTCGCGGCTGGCTCTGCGGCATCAGCCGATGCCGCGCATGACGAAGGTTCGCAGTCGATCGGGGTGGGGGTGGAGAGGCCGGGGGACGGATCGGAGCGGCCGGGACGGGTGCCGGCGCGGCCGCGGCCGTCGTCGTCGGGGCCGGGGGGCACCGGCGCGGCGGCGGTGCCGTGGGTGGACCCGTGCGCCGGGATCAGCTTCGACCCCGCGGACTGCGTCCTGGCGTGGATGGCGGACACGGGCGCGGCCGTGCCGGCGCCCGCGGCGGCACCGGCCATCGCCGCCGTCCTGGCCCTCCAGGCCCGGGAGCAGGTGACGGTGAGCGTGCCCCGGCTCCACACCTCGCCCGACGGGGTGCCCCAGCTGGCCGGCAAGCGCACCTGGTTCTGGATGGACGAGGGCGAGTGGCGGGCCGTCTCCGTCCGGGCCGAGATCCCCGGTGTCTGGGCCGAGGTCACCGCCACCCCGGTGCGCGCGGTGTGGCGGCCGGGCGACGGCGGGGCCGCCGTCACCTGCGACGGGCCGGGCCGACCCCACCCCGGCACCCGGGGCGCCACCACGGCGTGCGGGCACGTCTACACGACCACCGGCGCCCGCACCCTCCGGGCCGCCGTCACCTACGAGGTCACCTGGCGCTCGTCCACCGGCGAGACCGGCGTCCAGGACCCGTTCGTCCTCACCGGGTCCCTGCCCGTCACCGTCGAGGAGCGCCAGGTGGTCGTGAGCTAGCCACCGTCGGACTGCCTCTCCCGCCGGACTACCTATCGAGCCCCCTCTCGCCGGACGACCCATCCAGCCCCCTCCGGCCGAACCCACCCGTCCACGCCTCCTGTCGGATCGCCCATCGGGGCGCACCTCCGGTCCGGTGGCCCACCCGCTACTCGGCCTTCCCAGCCCAGCTCAACGTCGCTTCCCCTGCTGGTCCCCCCACCGTGAGGTCGCGCCCGTGATGTCGTTCCGTCCCCGCCGCAGCCTGCGGCCCGTCCGCCCCCGCCTGCCCCGGCGGGCCATCCCCTGGTACGCGGCGGCACTGCTGCTGGCCGGGGCCACGGGCCTGCTCGTCGCCTCCGCCCTGCGGCGGGCCGACGCCGCCGAGGGGGCCTACGGGACCAGCCGGCCGGTGGCCGTCGTGGCCCGGGACGTCGCCGCTGGCGAGGTGGTCACGGCGGCCGACGTGGTGGTGCGGCGGTGGCCCTCGGTGCTCGTCCCGCCCGGGGCGCTGGCCACCGCCCCGACCGGGCGCACCGCCCGGGCCGACCTGGTGGCCGGCGAGGCCGTGGCCGACCGGCGCCTGGGCCCGCCCGGGGCCGGGGGCGGCACCGCCCTGCTCGCCGCTGGCCAGCGGGCCGTGCCCGTGCCCATCACCGTCCCCGGCCTGGACCTCCGGCCCGGGGACCGGGTCGACGTGCTGTCCGGGGGCGGTCCTGGCGGCGGGCCGGCCGGTGACCTGCCGGTCGGGGCCACGGGGCCCGACGTCGTGGCCGCCGGGGCCACCGTGGTCGACGTGGCCGAGGAAGCGGTGGTGGTGGCCGTCGCCGCATCGGTGGCGCCCGACGTGGCCGCCGCCCTCACCGCCGGGCCCCTCGTCCTGGCCCTCCGACCACCCGGCGGCTGAGTCTTGGCCCCACCGGGGAGCCGGACCATGGGGCGCAGCACCGGGATACGGTGCGAGGCCAGACCCTGTCCCCCGCAGGCTCGAGCTGGAGGTCCCGCCATCCCTCGCACCCGCCGTGCCCTGGCCCTCGCCCTCGTCGCCGCCGCGCTGGCCGCCGGGTGCGGGGGTGACGACGACCCGTCCTCGGCCCGCGGGGACGACCCCACCGCGACCACGGCCCGGCCGGGGGACGGGGCCGGCGGGACTGGCACCTCCGGCGACTTGGTGCCCGGCGCCGAGGCCCGGCAGCTCGGACCCTCCGACGGGCCGGGCGTCCCCTCGGACGGGTGCCGGACCGATACCCCCGGCGACCAGGTGGCGAAGGAGCGCCATGAGCTGGACGGGATCGACGACGACGAGGGCGCGGCCCGCTGGTACCTGCTGACCGCCCCGGCCGGGACCGAACCGGTGCCCCTGGTGGTGGACTTCCACGGCCTGTCCGAAGGGGCCGAGATCCACTCCCTCATGAGCGAGATGGGCGAGCTGGGCCTGGAGCAGGGCTTCGCCACCGCCTTCCCCAACGGCACCGGCCAGCCCGTGGCCTGGGAGGTGCTCGCCGAAGGCGTCGACTCGCCGGAGCTGCCCTACGTCGACGCCCTGCTCGACGACGTGCTGGCCGCCCGGTGCATCGACACGTCCCGGGTCTACGCCACCGGCCTGTCCAACGGGGCCATGATGACCTCGATGCTGGCCTGCACCCGGGCCGACCGCTTCGCCGCCTTCGCCCCCGTGGCCGGCCTCAGCACCTGGGACGGGTGCCAGCCCCGACGCCCGGTGCCCATCCTGGCCTTCCACGGCACCGCCGATCCGATCCTGTACTTCAACGGCGGCATCGGCGACCTGAGCATCGTCACCGGGGGGGAGGCCCCCGAGAGCGTCGAGGTGCCCGAGGCCGACCTGGACGGCGAGGGCTACCCCGAGACGGCCCGGCAGTGGGCGGCGTTCAACGGCTGCGACCCGGAGGCCTCCGACGAGGAGCTGACCGAGGAGATCCTCGACCGCACCTGGCGCTGCCCGGCCGGCGCCCCCGTCGAGCTCGTCATCGTGGTGGGCGGCGGGCACTCCTGGCCCGGCAGCGAGTTCTCGAAGCAGATCGAGAGGATCGTCGGGCCCACCACCGACGACATCGCGGCCAGCGAGGCCATGTGGGAGTTCTTCCAGCGCTACCAGCTGCCGGCCTGACCCACCTGCCCTCTGGTGGCGGGAGAGGACGTCGGCGCGCTCCCACCGCGCCGACACGACCTCAGGTGGCCTCGATCACGCCCCCGCTGAGCAGGCCCAGCAGGACGAGCCCCAAGGCCACCCGGTAGACGACGAAGACCGTCGTGGGGTGGCGGGTCAGGTAGCGCAGCAGCCAGGCGATGGCGGCGTAGCCGACCACGAAGGCCAGGGCCGTGGCCACCACCGTGGCCGCCACGCCGGGGCCGTCCCCCGAGGTGACGTCCGGAGCGGTGGCCACCCCGGACAGGACCACGGCGGGGATGGACAGCAGGAACGAGAAGCGGGCGGCCGACTCCCGATCCAGGTCAAGGAACAAGCCGGCGCTGATGGTGGCCCCCGACCGGGACACCCCGGGCACCAGGGCCAGGGCCTGGGCCAGGCCGACGACCACGGCGGTGCGGGTGTCGACGTCCTCGATCCCCCGGGTCCGGCGCCCGACCCGTTCGGCCACGAACAGCACCCCACCCAGGACGATCAACGTGGTGGCCACCAGCCACAGGTTCCGGGCCCCCGTCTCGATCTGGTCCTTGAAGGCCAGGCCGAACACGGAGATGGGCACCGTGGCCAGGATCAGGTACCAGCCCAGCCGGGCGTCGAGGGTGCGCCGCAGCTCGGCATCCCGCAGCGAGCGCAGCCAGGTGGTGCCGATGCGCCAGAGGTCGTGCCGGAAGTAGATGACCACGGCCAGCACCGTGCCCAGCTGGGTCACCGCGGTGAAGGCGGCCCCCGGGTCGTCCCACCCCAGCAGGGCCGGCACGATGCGCAGGTGACCGCTCGAGGACACGGGCAGGAACTCGGTCAGCCCCTGGACGATCCCCAGGACGACGGCTTCGACGAACGACACGTCGTTCATGCTGCCTGAACGGCAACACCGGTCCCGTCATCCCGGCCGCCGCCGCCCGGCGGGGTCGGGCTAGGTGCCGGAGATGGTGACGTCGCGGATGACCAGGCTGACCCCGGCCGCGCTCATGGGCAGCCAGTCCACGTCGGAGCCCACGGCCTCCACGTCGCGCAGCATCTTCTGGAGGGTGGAGGCGATGGTGAACTCCCGCAGCGGGGCGCCCAGCTCACCGCCGGCGATGCGCAGGCCCTCGGCGCCGGTGGAGAAGTCGCCGCTCACCGGGTTCACCCCCGAGTGCATGCCGATCACCGACGAGACCAGCACCCCGTCGCCGACCTGGCGCAGCAGCGCCGGCTGGTCCAGCTGGCCCGGGGCCAGGGCCAGGGCCCGGCACCCCACGCCGGGCGTGGACTTGAACCCGCCCCGCACGGCGTTGCCGGTGGAGGCCGTCCCGGCCCACCGCCCGGTGTAGGCGTTGTGCACGAAGGCCTGGAGCACCCCGTCGGCCAGCAGCGAGGTGCGCCGGCTGGCCAGGCCCTCGCCGTCGGTGGCCGAGGCGGTGTAGGCCAACGGGTTGGTGGCGTCGTCGACCAGGGTGACCAGCGGCGAGCCCACCTCGTCGCCCAGGCGCTCGGCGAACGGCGAGCGCCCCTTGAGCACCGCCTCGCCCGACAGGGTCGAGCCCAGGATGGCGATGACCTGGGCGGTGACGTAGGGGTCGAGGACCACCGTGGCCCGGGTGCTGGCCGGCTTGGTCGCCCCCAGCAGGCGGGTGGAGCGCATCACCGCGTCGTCGGAGGCGTCGGCCGGGACCAGGTCGCCCAGCTCCCCCCCCACCGAGAAGCCGAACCCGGTCTGGGTCAGCCCGTCCTCCTCGGCCAGGCACGACACGGCCACGTAACAGGCGGTGGAGGCCGACTCGGAGCGAATGCCGGTGGTGGAGGCCACGCAGGCCTCGCCCATGGCGTCGACGAACTCGGCCGACTCCACACCGGAGATGCGGGGGTCGCCCGCCCGCACCAGGGCCTCCAGCTCCAGGGCCATGGCCACCTTGTCCTCGGTGGGCACCTGCAGCAACGAGGGCCGGAACAGGTCGAGGGTGGGCACCGCCACCCCGTCGGGCTCGGCCAGGCCCACGTGCGGGTCCGGGGAGGCGAAGCTGGCGTTGTCGCGGGCCTCGGCCAAGGTCTCGGCCAGCACGTCGTCGTCGAAGGTGGCGGCATAGGCGAAGCCCTGCCGGTCGCCCAGGACGACCCGGATGCCGACGCCCATGGACTCCGCCGAGGACAGCGACTCGACGTCGCCCTCGTACGCCCGCACCTCGGTGTGGCGGCTGCGGCCCACCACCGCCTCGACCGCCTCGCCGTCGGCGGCCCAGCCGACGACCCGGTCGGCGATGTCGGTCAGGTCCCGGGAGCCGGTCATGCCGCGGTGCCGCCGATGGTCAGGCTGCGCACCCGCAGGGTCGGCACACCGTCGCCCACCGGGACGCCCTGGCCGTCCTTGCCGCACGTGCCCGGCGAGCCCATGGCGAAGTCGTCGCCCAGGGCCTCGATGTCGGTGAGCACCTGGGGGCCGTTGCCGATGAGGTTGCCCTCCCGCAGCGGCTCGGTGACCACGCCGTCCTCGATCAGGTACGCCTCCCACATGCCGAAGACGAAGTCGCCGGTGGCGGTGTTGACCGAGCCGCCGCCCAGCTGGGCCACGTACACGCCGTGGTCGGTGCCGGCGATGATGTCGGCCGGGTCCTCGGTGCCGTTGGCCAGGAACGTGTTGGTCATCCGCACCATGGGCAGGTGCTGGTAGCTCTGGCGCCGCCCGTTGCCGGAGCGGGGCCGGCCCTCCTTGCGCCCCCGGGTGACGTCCCACATGTAGTCGGTGAGGACGCCGTCCTGGATGAGCACGTTGCGCTGGGCCGGGCTGCCCTCGTCGTCGATGCCGAAGCAGCCCCACTCATCGGCCACGGTGCCGTCGTCGATCAGGGTCACCAGCGGGGAGGCCACCTGCTGGCCCACCCGGTCGCGATACACCGAGGCCCCCTTGGCCACCAGGTCGGCCTCCAGGCCGTGGCCGCAGGCCTCGTGGAACAGGACGCCACCCCCACCGGCCCCGATGACCACCGGCATCTCGCCGCTGGGGGCCGGCCGCGCCCCCAGCTTGGTGACGGCCCGGGACGCGGCCTTGCGGGCCATGTCCTCCACCTCGTAGCGGTCGAACAGCTCGAAGCCCACGGTGTGGCCCACGCTCTGGCGGCCGGTCTGCATGCCGGTGTCGCCGGCGGCCACCACGCCCACCGAGAACAGGGTCCGGACCTGGTCGTCGCCGGTCAGCAGGCCCTCGCTGTTGGCCACCAGGATGCGCCGCCGGCTGTCGCCGTAGCGGGCGCTCACCTGGCGGACGGCGCCGTCCGCGCCCCGGGCCGCCTCGTCGGCCCGGCGCAGCAGCTCGACCTTGGTGGCCTTGGCCACGTCCTCGGGCTGGATGGCCACCGTGCTGGGGTGGCGGACGGCCTGCCGGTCGAGGGCCACGACGTTGCTGCCGCCCCCGCCCCGGCGGGCGGCAGCGCCGGCCGCCTCGGCCGCGGCCCGCAGGCCGGCCTCGGACAGGTCGGAGGTGTGGGCGTAGCCGGTGGTCTCGCCGCTGATGACCCGCACCCCCGCACCCCGGTCCCGGCCCGAGGCCAGCTCCTCGATGCGCCCGTCGTCGAGGACGGCGGAGGTCGAGCGCTTGTCCTCGGCGAACACCTCGGCGAACTCGCCACCCCCCTGGAGGGCGGCGCCCAGCACGCGGGACAGGACGTCCTCTTCGATCACGGCCATCTCTCCCGGGTCGGCGGGCGCCGGGGGCTCCCCGGCGTCGAGTCGGGCCAGCGTACCGACGCCCCGGGCGGTCCCGGCCCCGACACCGGTGGGGGGGGTTGGAGGCTGGCCGGCGGGGGGGCGTAGCGTACGCCTCCGTGTCTCTTCCCCGTGGGCTCACCGCCTCCATCCGGCCCGGCCTGACCGGGCGGGTGCACCTCGACGTGGCCGAGGCGGACACCGCGGCGGCGCTGGGCTCGGGCGACGTGCCCGTGCTGGCCACGCCCCGGGTGGTGGCCCTGTGCGAGCAGGCCTCGCTGGCCGCCCTGGGGGCGGTGCTCTCGGCCGACCAGACGTCGGTGGGCCAGCGGGTCCAGATCGACCACCTGGCCCCCACCGGCATCGGGGGCGCGGTCACCGCCGATGCCACCCTGGAGAAGATCGAAGGGCGTCGCCTCACCTTCACCGTGGCCGTGAACGACCGCTGCGGCCTGGTGGCGGCCGGCCGGGTCACCCGCGTGGTGGTCGAGCGCGAGCGCTTCCTCGGGAAGGCCTCGGGCTGAACCCGCCGCCCCCGCCGACCCCCGCCCCCGCACCACCCGGGATCGAGGTGGTCGGCCTCGACGCCGACGACACGTTGTGGCACAACGAGACGTACTTCGCCGAGGCGGCGGAGACGTTCGTCCAGATCCTGGCCCCCTGGACCCCGGAGGGCGAGGACGTGCGGGCCCGCCACGACGCCACCGAGCGCCGCAACCTGGAGCTCTTCGGCTACGGCATCAAGGGCTTCACCCTGTCCATGGTGGAGACGGCCCTGGAGGTCAGCGGCAACCGGGTCAGCGGGTTGGCCGTCGCCGAACTGCTGGCCCTGGGCAAGCGCATGCTGGCCCACCCGGTCGAGCTGCTCGACGGCGTGGCCCAGGCCGTCGACGAGCTGGCCGGCCGCTACCGGCTGGTGCTGGTCACCAAGGGCGACCTGATCCACCAGGAGCAGAAGATCGCCCGCTCGGGCCTCGCCGAGCGCTTCGAGCGCGTCGAGATCGTCTCCGAGAAGGACGAGGCCACCTACGCCGCCGTGCTCGACCGGCTGGGCGTCGCCCCCGAGCACTTCTGCATGGTCGGCAACACGGTGCGCTCCGACGTCCTGCCCGTGCTGGCCCTGGGCGGCCACGCCGTGCAGGTGCCCTACGAGATCACCTGGGCCCACGAGCGAGCCGCCGGCCACGGGGCCGAGTTCCCCGTCCTGGCCTCCCTGGCCGAGCTCCCGGCCTGGCTGGCCACCGCCCCCGACCGCTAGGTCAGCTAGGCGGTGGCCGACGACGGCAGGCCGGCCTCCAGGAAGCGGGAGACGACGCGCCACCAGCGGTCCGGGTTCTCGAACTGGGGGCTGTGGGCGGCGTCCACGATGACCTCGTAGGTGGCCCCGGGGATGGTGGCCGCCAGCCGCTCCGAGGCGCCCAGGAAGCCCCGGTCCTGCTCCCCCACCACCACCAGGGTCCGCAGGTCCAGGCCGGCCAGGGCCTCGAGGCGGTCGGGCACGGCCGGGAGCTGGAGGGCCACCGCGGCGTACATGGCCGCCGAGCACGCCTTCAGCTTGCGGTCGTTGAACTCGACGTAGCCCGGCCGCTCGGCCCGGACCCGCTCCTCGGCCGGGGGCCGGCGCCGGGTGTCCAGCTCGGCTGACAGCTCGGCCAGCCGGTCCACCCCCTCGGCCCGGACCACGGCCACGGCCAGCTCCACGATGCCGGGGTCGAGCCCCTCGACCGGGCCGTGCCCGGTGTCCATGAGGACCAGCGAGGCCAGCCGGCCCGGGACGTCGAGGGCCATGAGCTGGGCCACCATCCCCCCCATGGAGTGGCCCAGGAGGGCGAAGCGCTCCCAGCCCAGCGCGTCGGCCAGGGCGAAGGCGTCGGCCGCCATCTCGCCCAACGAGTACGCGACCTCCTCCGTGGGCTGGTCGCTGGCCCCGTGGCCCCGGTGGTCGGGCACCACGACGTGCCAGCCCCGGTCGGCGAAGCCGTCGACCACGTCGGCGAAGTCCTCCTTGGCCCCGCCGAAGCCGTGCAGGAGCAGCAGCGGCACCCCGCCGGACCCCGCCTCCAGGGCGCTGTGGCGCAAGCGGGAGGTCGTGATGTCTCGGATCTTCACCGGCGCCCCTCTCGGCGTGCCCGACCGTGGACGGCACTCTACAAACGGGGACCCCGGGGCCGGGGTCCCGGAGGTGGGCCCGGCTACCGTTGGGGCGCACCCTGCCGGGCGACGGCGGCCGGCGTCCCGGCCCCCGCGACCCCGCCCGTCCGCGAAAGGGGGTCAGGACGTGCCGCTCGCTCCCACCACCCGACGGCGCCTGACCCTGGCGGCGCGGATCGTCGTCAGCGCGGCCATGCTCGGCTTCCTCCTGACCAAGATCGAGACCCGGGGGGCCCGGGTCCTCCCGGAGTGGACGACCTCCACCGCCCTGTGGCTGGCCGGCGCCATGGTCCTCACGCTGGTGAGCATCGTGCTCTCCGCCCTGCGCTGGCAGACGGTGCTGGTGGCCATCGGCCAGCCGGCCCGGCTCCGCCGCCTGCTGTCGCACTACCTGGCCGGCCAGTTCGTGGCCAACGTGCTGCCCACCACCATCGGCGGCGACGTGCTGCGGGTGTCGCGCCTGGCCCGCGACAACGGGCACATGCCCGACAGCTTCGCCTCGGTGGTGCTGGAGCGCCTGACCGGCTGGCTGGTGCTCCCCCTCATCACCTTCGTGGGCCTGCTGGTCAACCCACCCCTGCGGGACCTGGGCCGGGCCACCCAGGTGGCCTTCAGCCTGGCCTGCGGCACCCTCGTCGGCCTGGTGCTGCTGCTCCTGGCCGTGGCGGCCAAGCGCTGGGGCGAAGTCGACGCCACCAAGGGCTGGAAGCGGTTCCTGGCCGCTGTCAGCCTGGGGCTCAACCGGTTGCGGGCCAACCCCCGCCACGCCGCCAGCGTGGTCGCCGTCGGCTTCGCCTACCAGCTGGTGCTGGTGGCCGCGGCGGTGATGGCGGCCCGGGCCCTGGGCATCCCCGACGCCGGGCCCACCGCCCTGCTGGCCTTCTTCCCGGCCGTGGCCATCGCCCAGGTCATGCCCATCAGCATCTCGGGCCTGGGGGTGCGCGAGGGGCTCTTCGCCCTGTTCCTCACCCCCCTCGGGGTGGCCACCGCCCAGGCCGTGGCCCTCGGCATCCTGCTCTACCTGCTGAACCTGATCGTGAGCCTGCTGGGCGCCCCCGCCTTCGCGGTGGGCGGGCGCCGCCGCCTGCCCCCCGAGCCCGACCCGCTCGACCCGCCGACCTCGGTGCCGGCGGCATGAGCGAGCCGACCACGGGCGCCCTGGCCGAGCCGGTGCCCGGGGGCGACGAGCCGCCCCCCCGCCCCGAGGCCGCCACCGCCGGCGGCCGCCGCCTGCGGTGGTGGCGCGAGGCCCTGTACGTCCTGCTCTTCTACTACGTCGGCTACTCGCAGATCCGCAACCTGTTCGGGTCCAACGGCGAGGGCTCGGCCGCCATCGCCTTCGACCACGCCAAGGCCGTCATCCGGGTGCAGGAGGCCATCGGGCTGTGGTTCGAGCCCGCCCTCCAGCGCTGGTACCTCGACCTGCCGGCCATGGGCCTCATCCGGTTCTGGAACATCTACACGGCACGGCCCACTTCATCGTCACCGCCGTCGCCCTGGTCTGGGTGTACCGGCGCCAGCCCGACCGCTACTCGCTGTGGCGCAACACGCTGGCCCTCATGACCGCCCTGGCCCTGGTCGGCTTCGCCACCTACTCGCTGATGCCGCCCCGCCTGCTGGACGACACCTCCAAGTTCGGCGCCTGCTACGAGCAGCAGGTGAAGGGCTGCCACGGCTACGAGGTGACCGACACCCTGGCCGTCCACGGCGGGCTGTGGTCGTTCGGCTCGGGGGCCATGGCCGAGGTCTCGAACCAGTACGCGGCCATGCCCAGCATGCACACCGGCTGGTCGACCTGGAGCGCCTGCGTGCTGTGGGGCCTGACCCGGCGCCGCTGGCTGCGAGCCCTGGCCGTGCTGTACCCGGTGGCCACCGTGTTCTGCATCCTGATCACCGGCAACCACTACTGGCTGGACGCGGCCGGGGGCCTGGTGGCCTTCGGCGTGGGCCTGGGCCTGGCCAAGGTGATCACCGACTGGAACGAGCGCCGCTTCCTGGCCCGCGAGGCCGCGTCGACCGCCTAACCGGCCAGCCAGCGGACCGGGGGCCCGTGGAAGGCGCTGCGGGCCAGCACCTGGGTGGGGGGCGGGTCGCCGTCGGGTCCCGGCCAGCGGGTGAGGCGGACCTCGGCCTCCTGGTCGTCGGCCGGCTCCATGCGCAGCCAGGCCACCGGGGCCTCCGGGGTGGCCCGGGCCCCGGCCGCGGCCAGGACCTCCTCCAGCCCCCGCCGGCCCTCCGGGCTGAGGTACTGGGCCACGATCGAGTGCACCACCACGGTGGCCACCCCCGGGGCCGGCCCGGCCAGCCGGTCCGCCACCCACGCCGCGGCATCGGCCCGGTCCACCGGGGCCGGCACCGCGGCGGCCACGGCCAGGGCGGCGTCGAGGCGGTGGCGGCGCTCCTCCTGGTCCGGCCACAGGCAGGCCCGCAGCCGCAGCCGGGCGGCCGGGTCGGCCGGGTCCAGGGGGTGGAGGTCGCAGCCCCGGCGCTCGACCACCTCGACCGGGACGTCCAGCGCCGGGGTCCGGCCCGCCCACGGGGCCACGAAGCGGACCGACGATCCGGCGGGGCCGAACGTCCCGAGGCAACCATCGCCGGACTCGTAGCGGAAGTGGTCGAAGCGCAGGTTCAGGCCGGCGCTGGCCCCCACCTCCAGGACCCGGAGGGGCAGGCCGGCCCGGGCCACGGCCAGGTAGCCCCCCAGCAGGGCGGCCGAGCGTCCCACCTCGTTGGTCTGGAGGGGAGCGGCGGTCCGGGCCCGGACCCGATCCAGGTGGGCGGCGACGGTGGCCATGAAGGCGGCCCCCACACCTGGCCCGGGGCGCCCCCCGCACGAGGGGTAGTAGGCGGCCAGGTCCGGGGCCGAGCCGTCGAGGGCCACCTCGTGCACGGCCGCCAGGAAGCGGAGGATCAGGGCATGAGCGACGGCCTCGGCGGCGTGGTCGGCCAGGGCGGCCCGGCACGACCCGCCGGCTCGCACGTCGTCGGCCACCACGTCGAGCAGGCCGGTGTAGAGGGCCGAGCCCCCGATGGCGCAGCCCTGCTGCTGGGCCCGCACCCGGGCCTCCAACCCCTCCGATCCCTCGTGCACGGGCCGAGCATGCCCCACCGGGACCGGCGCCCGGGGAGGGCCACCCGTCGTGGGGGCTCTGCCACGACGGGGGCGGGGCGCCGGCGGTAGGTTGGGGGCCGATGCTCCTCGATCGGATCCACTGCCCCGCCGACCTGCGGCGGCTCTCCCACGCGCAGCTGGAGGAGCTCTCGGTCGAGATCCGGGACTTCATCGTCGACACCGTCGAGCGCATCGGGCACGGCCACCTGGGGTCCAACCTGGGCGCCGTCGAGCTCACCCTGGCCCTCCACCGGGTGTTCGACTCCCCCCGCGACATCCTCCTGTGGGACACCGGCCACCAGGCCTACGTGCACAAGCTGGTCACCGGGCGGCGCAAGGGCTTCGACGATCTGCGCCAGGCCGGGGGCCTCTCCGGCTACCCGTGCCGGGCCGAGTCCGAGCACGACTGGGTCGAGAACAGCCACGCCTCCACCATCATCAGCTACGCCCACGGCCTGGCCGTGGCCCAGGAGTCCGAGGTGGGCGAGGGCCGCCGGGTGGTGGCCGTCATCGGCGACGGCTCCATGACCGGGGGCATGGCGTACGAGGCCCTCAACAACCTGGGCCACTCGGGCAAGAAGGCCATCATCGTCCTCAACGACAACGGCCGCTCCTACGCCCCCACCGTCAGCCGCCTCACCGAGACCGTGTCGCGCCTGCGGGTCGACCCCCGCTACGTGCGCCAGCGGGCCCGGGTGGAGGAGACGGTGCGCAAGGTCCCCTACCTGGGCGACCACCTGGCCTGGGGCATGGCCGGGGCCCTGGCCGGCATGCGGGAGATGCTCGAGCCGCCCGTGTTCTTCGAGTCGCTGGGCGTGAAGTACACCGGGCCCATCGACGGCCACGACATCGCCGGGCTGGAGACGGCCCTGCGCCACGCCGCCGAGCTGGACGAGCCCATCGTCGTCCACGTCCTCACCGACAAGGGCAAGGGCCACGCCCCGGCCGAGAACGACCCCATCAAGCGCATGCACGACATCGGCGCCCCCAAGCCCGGGTCGTACACCGCGGCCTTCACCGAGGCGCTGATCAAGGAGGCCGAGAACCGGCCCGAGCTGGTGGCCATCACCGCGGCCATGCCCGACTCCACCGGCCTGCTCCCCTTCGACGAGGCCTACCCCGGGCGCATGATCGACGTCGGCATCGCCGAGCAGCACGCCGTCACCTCGGCCGCGGGCATGGCCATGGGCGGGCTGCGCCCGGTGGTGGCCCTCTACTCCACCTTCCTGACCCGGGCCTTCGACCAGGCCAACCTGGACGTGGGCCTGCACGGCCAGCCCGTGGTGTTCTGCCTGGACCGGGCCGGCATCACCGGCGACGACGGGCCGTCCCACCACGGCGTGCTGGACATGGTGCTCCTGTCCAAGGTGCCGGGCATGACCATGTTCGCCCCCTCGTCGTACCAGGAGCTCCAGCAGATGCTCCACGACGCCCTGGAGATCACCTCGGGCCCCGTCTCCCTCCGGTGGCCCAAGACACCGGCCCCCCACGTCCCCGAGGCCGAGGTCGGCTCCGGGCTCCGGGCCCGCAAGGTCCGCACCGGCCCCGACGCCTGCCTGGTCGGCGTGGGCAACATGCTGGCCCCCTGCACCGAGGCGGCCGCCGCCCTGGAGGCCGAGGGCATCTCCTGCACGGTGTGGGACCCCCGCGTCATCCACCCCCTGGACCCGACGCTGGTGGCCGACGCCGCCGCCCACCCGCTGGTGATCTCGGTCGAGGACGGCTACCGCGACGGCGGCATCGGCGCCGCCCTGGCCGACCAGGTGGCCGAGGCCGCCCTCGACCGGCCGGCGGCCGAGCGGCCCGCGGTGCGGGTCATGGGCGTCCCCACCGAGTTCCTGGCCCAGGGCAAGGCCCCCGCCATCCTGGCCGGCCTGGGCCTCGATGCCGCCGGCGTGGCCGCCGAGGTCCGTCGCTCCCTGCACCCCTGAGCGACCCCGACCGCTGACCGGCCCGCGGGCCGGGCGCGCCGGCGCCGGCCTCCCGGTGTGCCAGGGTGAGCGGCTCCATGGGTGCCCTCGTCGCCAGCCTGGCCAGCCTGTTCTGGGGTGTCAGCGACTTCCTGGGCGGCACGGCCAGTCGCCGGGCCCACCCCCTGGCCGTCATGCGGGTCAGCCAGGGCCTCGCCGTCCTGCCCCTGGTGGCCGTGGTCTTGGTGACCGGGGAGACCGGGCGCACCGGGGCCATCGGCTGGGGCGTGGCCGCCGGCCTGTTCAGCTGCGTGGGTCTGGCCTCGTTCTACGCCGCCCTGGCCGCCGGCACCATGGGGATCGTGGCCCCGGTGGCCGCCCTGGGGGCCGTGGTCCCCGTGGCCGTCGGCCTGGCCCAGGGCGAGTCGCCCCGCCCGGCCCAGATGGCCGGCATCGTGGTGGCCATCGCCGGTGTGGTCCTGGCCTCCGGGCCCGAGCGGGCCCGCGCCGCGGTGGAGCCGACCGACGACGACCCGGGGGGCGGCCCGGGGCCGGCCCCCTCCGCACCCGCCGAGCTGCTCGTCGAGCCGGCGCCCCTCGCTCGCGCCGCGCCCTCGCCCTGGCGGCCCCTGGCCCTGGCCGTCGTGGCCGCCGCCTCCTTCGGGGGCGTGCTGGCCGTGGTGGCCGAGGGCAGTGAGGCCAGCGTGGCCATGACCCTGCTGGCCACGCGGGCCACCAACGCCGCGGCCTGCGCCCTGCTGCTGGCCACCGCCTTCCGGGGGGCCACCCGACCCACTCGGGCCGACCGGGGCACCCTGGCCACCATCGCCGTGACCGACATGGGAGCCCACACCGCCTACGCGGTGGCGGTCAGCGGTGCATCGGTGGCCATCAGCGCGGTGCTGGCCTCGCTCTACCCGGCGGTCACCGCCCTGCTGGCCTGGCGGGTCCACGGCGAGCACCTGGCCCGGACCCAGGCGGTCGGCGTGGTGGCCGTGCTGGGCGGCGTCGCCCTGATCGCCGGGGGCTGACCCCGGGGCCGGCCCGCTGCCCTACTCGTAGGGGTTGTCGGTGAAGAAGGGGTTCTCGCCGGCGTCGTGGTCGGTGGTGTCGATCACCTCGGTGATCTCCGGGACCCGTTCGAGGATGGCCGACTGGATGCCGTCCCGCAGGGTCATGGCGCTCACCGCGCAGCCCTGGCAGCCGCCGCCCATGGTGATGTGGGCGGCCGAGCCCTCCACCTCGACCAGGCTGGCGAACCCGCCGTGGGAGGCCAGGGCCGGGTTGATGTGCTGGTCCAGGAGCTGGGTCACCCGCTCCTCGACGGTGCCGACCAGCTCGATGCTGCCGTCCATGCCCAGCGGGTCGGGCCGGTTGGGGTTGCGCAGCACGAGGCCGCCCTGGCCCTCCCGCGACGGCACGTCGAGGGTGGCCCCCTTCAACCGGTCGACGCTGCCGGCCGGGATCCACACCGTGACGCCGGCCTGGACGGTGACGGCGTCGTCGGGGGCGGCCCCGGCGGCCGCCTCGAAGGCCAGGTCGTAGCTGAACTCGGTGCCCCGCACGCCGGTGACCTCGACCCGCAGGGCCAGGGCCTCGGCGTCGTCCTCGGCGTCGCGGAGGCTGGCCACCGTGGCCAGGGCGGTGTCGGTGAGCCGCAGGACCAGGTCGGCCTCCGGCGTGTCGGCGGCCGTGGGCGCGGCGGCCGGCACCTCGGCGTCCGGGGCGGGAGCGGCGGCGGTGTCGGTGGCATCCATGGTCCGGTCAGGCTACCGACGGGGGCGCCGAACGCCGCGGCCGGCCGGGCCGGGGAACAACCGGCCGCCAGGCCGGGGTTGGCACCCGGGATGCCGCCCCCGCCGCCCGCCCACCCCCCCGGCGACGACGAGGCCGACCCCCGCCGCTGGCTGGTGCTGGGTGTCCTGTGCGTCAACCTGGTGCTGATCGTGGCCGCCGTCTCGTCGACCAACGTGGCCCTCCCCACCCTGGCCCGCCCGGACACGCTCAACGCCTCCCAGACCGGGTTGCAGTGGATCGTGGACATCTACGCCCTGGTCTTCGCCGGGCTCCTGCTCCCGGCCGGCGCCCTGGGCGACCGCTTCGGCCGCAAGGGGGCCCTGCAGGCCGGGCTGGCCATCTTCGTGCTGGCCTCGCTGGCCGCTAGCTTCTCGGGCGGCACCGGGCCGTTGATCGGGGCCCGGGCCGTGGCCGGCATCGGGGCGGCGCTGATCATGCCGACCACCCTGTCCATCCTCACCAACGTGTTCCCGCCCCACGAGCGGGCCCGGGCCATCGGCATCTGGGCCGGCTTCGCCGGGGCCGGCGGGGCCATCGGCCCCCTGGTCGGCGGGTTCGTCCTGACCCACTTCTGGTGGGGGTCGGTCTTCCTCATCAACGTCCTCATCGGCGCCGTGGCCCTGGTGGCCGGGGGCATCCTGGTGCCCACCTCCCGGGACGCCCACCGCTCCCCCCTGGACCCGGTGGGCTCGGCGCTGTCCATGCTGGGCTTCGGCGCCCTGCTCTTCGCGGTGATCGAGGCCCCCGAGCGGGGCTGGTCCGACCCGCTGGTGGTGGCCGGGTTCGTGGCCGCCCTGGCCCTGCTGGGCGGGTTCGTGCGCTGGGAGGCCACGTCGCGGTCGCCGATGGTGGACGTGGGCCTGTTCCGGGTGCGGCGCTTCGCCACCGGGACCCTGGTCATCACCATGGCCTTCTTCTCGATGTTCGGGATGTTCTTCGTCACCACCCAGTACCTGCAGTACGTGCGGGGCTACAGCCCGCTGCTGGCCGGCCTGGGCATCATCCCCAACGCCCTGGCCATGCTGTTCTGGGCCCCCCGCAGCGCCCGCATCGTCACCCGCCTGGGGGCCCGGGCCACGGTGGCCTCGGGCCTGCTGCTCCACGCCGCCGGCTTCTTCCTCCTGTCGCTGGCCTCCCACGACACGCCCTACGTGCTCACCGGGGGCGCCCTGGCGATCATCGGCACCGGCTCGGGCCTGGCCATGGCCCCCACCACGGCCATGATCATGGCCGCCGTGCCCCGGAACCGGGCCGGGATGGGCTCGGCCGTCAACGACACCGCCCGCGAGGTGGGCGGGGCGGCCGGCATCGCCGTGCTGGGCAGCATCCTGGCCACCCGCTACCGGGCCGGGCTGGGCGGGCTGGCCGAGCGCCTGCCCGGCGAGGCCGGCGAGCTCTTCCGCCGGGGCGTGGGCCAGGCCCTCCAGGTCAGCCGGAGCGTCGGCGGGCCCCGGGGGGCCGACCTGGCCGGCGCCGCCCAGGACAGCTTCGTGCAGGCCATGGCCGTGACCCTCCGGGTGGGCTCGGCCACCGCGGCGGTGGCGGCCCTGGCCGTGCTGTGGCTCCTCCGGGCCGAGAGGCCCATCCCCACCGCCAGCCCGGCCGCCCGGCCGGCCATCCCGGTGGACTGAGCCCGGCCTAGGTTGCCGGCATGGTCGCCACCGCCGCCCCCGAGCCCACCGACACGCTGTCCCTGGCCGGCCGGACGGCGCTGGTCACCGGCTCGTCGCGGGGCCTCGGGGCAGCCACCGCCCGCCGCCTGGCCCGGGCCGGCTGCGACGTGGTGGTCACCTACCGGCGCCAGGAGGACGAGGCCCGGGCGGTGGCCGCCGACGTGGAGGCGGCCGGCCGGCGGGCCTGGGTGCAGCGCTGCGACGTGGGCGACGTCGACGACGTGGATGCCCTGTTCGACGCGGTGGCCGACCCGGAGCGGGGGCCGGGCCGGCTCGACGTCCTGGTGGCCAACGCCGCGGCCACGTCGTTCCGGCCCCTGCTGGAGGCCGAGCCCCGCCACCTGGAGCGCACCTTCGCCATCTCGGTCACCGGCTTCCTGCGCCTGGTCCAGCGGGCGGTGCCCCTCCTGGAGGCCAGCGGCCACGGCCGGGTGGTGGCCGTGTCCGGGGTCGACACCGTGACCTGGATCCCGGCCCACGGCATCCTGGCCGCGGCCAAGGCAGCCATGGAGTCGATGGTGGCCTACCTGGGCTGCGAGCTGGGCGAGCGGGGCGTGACCGTGGTCGGCGTCAACCCGGGCTGGATCGACGGCGACAGCCTGAAGCTCATGCTGGGGCCCTTCCACCAGGCCCTGTCCGACATCGAGGCCCGCACCCACCCGCTGCGCAAGGCCATGACCCCCGAGGACGTGGCCGAGACCGTGGCCCTGCTCTGCACCGACGCGGCCCGGCTGGTCAACGGGTCGATCGTGCCGGCCGACGGGGCCGGCGTGTTCGCCTTCTGCGGGCGCTTCATCACCCTGGCCGCCGAGGCGGCCATGGCCGGCGCCGCGGTCGACCCGGCGGCCGGCGCCGCCCCCAGCGTGGTCCGTCCTCAGTCGTAGTACTCGGCGCCCAGGTGGGTGATGGGGTCGTCGCCCCGGAGGTGCCGGAGGGTGTTCTTCAGCTTCATGAGCTGGATGAAGATGTCGTGCTCGGGGTACAGCCCGGGCTGCGCCGGCTGGGGGCTCTTCCAGTAGAAGCTCAGCCACTCCTGCACGCCGGAGAGGCCGGCCCGCTGGGCCAGGTCCAGGAACAGGGCCAGGTCGAGCACCAGGGGGGCGGCCAGGATCGAGTCCCGGCACAGGAAGTCGACCTTGATCTGCATCTTGTAGCCCAGCCACCCGAAGATGTCGATGTTGTCCCAGCCCTCCTTGTTGTCGCCCCGGGGCGGGTAGTAGTTGATCCGCACCACGTGGTGGATGTCGCCGTAGAGCTCGGGGTTGCGCTCGGGCTCGAAGATGGTGTCGAGCACCCCCAGCTTGGACACCTCCTTGGCCTTGAACGACTCGGGGTCGTCCAGGATCTCGCCGTCCCGGTTGCCCAGGATGTTGGTGGAGTACCACCCCTCCACGCCCAGCATCCGGGCCTTGAAGCCGGGGGCCAGGATGGTCTTCATCAGGGTCTGGCCGGTCTTGAAGTCCTTGCCGGTGACCGGCACCTGCTTGGCCTTGGCCAGCTCCAGCAGGGCCGGGGTGTCCAGGTTCAGGTTGGGGGCGCCGTTGGCCACCGGGATGCCCAGCTTCAACAAGGCGTAGGCGTAGATCTGGCTGGGGGCGATGTCGGGGTCGGAGTCCCGCAGGCCCTGCTCGAAGGCCTCCAGGCTCTGGTGGACGGCGGTGGGCTCCCGGTAGACCTCGGTGGAGCCGCACCACACGGCCACCAGGCGGTCGCAGCCGTTCTCCTCGCTGAACCGGTTGATGTCGTCGGCCAGCTGCTGGGCCAGGTCCCACTTGGAGGCGGCGGCCTTCACGTGGTCGCCGTGGAGGTTGCGGACGTAGGCCTGCTCGAACACCGCGGGCATGGGCCGGATGGCCCGCAGCTCCTCGCCCAGCTCCTCCAGCATGTGGGCATCCAGCACGCCGGCCCGGCTGGCGGCCACGTAGGCGTCGTCCTCGAAGACGTCCCAGCCCCCGAAGACCAGGTCGTCGAGCTGGGCCAGGGGCACGTAGTCGTTGATCAGGGGCACGTTGTCGTCGGGGCGGGGCCCGATGCGGATGGTGCCCATCTGGGTCAGGGAGCCGATGGGCCGGGCCAGGCCCTTGCGGATGGCCAGGCACCCGGCGATGAACGTGGTGCCGACGGCGCCCATGCCGGGCAGCAGGACCCCCAGCTTGCCGGTGGCGGGGCGGATGTCGACGTTGGGCTCGAGGGGCACGAGGCGCTCCAGGGGGAGGGGGTGGGAGCCCGGGCTGCAGCGTCCGGGGGGCGGGCGCAGCGGGGCCGGCCCACGCTAGGCGCCACCCCTCGTGCGTCGCGCCCTCAGCCGGTGACGTGCGCGTCGGCCACGGCCAGGGCCTCGTCCAGCAGGTCCAGGCCGGCCTCCAGGTCCGCCACCGGGGTGGTCAGGGGCGGGACGACGTGGAGGCGGTTGCCGGCCGCGAACGGCACCACGCCCCGCTCCACGCACGCCGCCACCACCTGGCGCAGGGGGGCGGCGGCGGCGCCCGAGGCGTTGAACGGCACCAGCGGCTCCCTGGTGGCCCGGTCGCGCACCAGCTCCAGGGCCCAGAAGGCGCCCACGCCCCGCACCTCGCCCACGGAGGGGTGGCGCTCGGCCAGCGCCGCCAACCCCGGCCCCAGGACGTCGGTGCCCAGCATCCGGGCCCGGGCCAGGAGGCCCTCGTCCTCGAAGGCGCCGATGGAGGCCACGGCCGCCGCGCAGGCCAGGGGGTGGCCCGAGTAGGTGAGGCCCCCCGGGTAGGGCCGCTCGGCGAAGGTGTCGGCGATGGCCCGGGACATCAGCACCCCGCCCAGGGGCACGTAGCCCGAGTTCACGCCCTTGGCGAAGCAGATCAGGTCGGGCACCACGCCCCACCGGTCGACCGCGAACCACTCGCCGCAGCGCCCGAAGCCGGCCATCACCTCGTCGCAGACCATGACGATGCCGTGCTCGTCGCAGATCTCCCGCACCCCGGCCAGGTAGCCGTCGGGCGGCACCAGGACCCCGTTGGTGCCCACCACCGACTCCAGGATCACCGCCGCCACCGCGCCGGGGCCCTCGACGGCGACGGTGTCCCGCAGGTGGGCCAGGGCCCGCTCGCACTCCTCGGCCTCGGTGGTGGCGTGGAAGGCGGAGCGGTACAGGTAGGGCCCCCAGAAGTGGACCACGCCGGCCGGGCCCGGCTCGCTGGGCCAGCGCCGGGGCTCGCCGGTGAGGGCGATGGCCCCGGCCGTGGCCCCGTGGTAGCTGCGGTAGGCGGCCAGCACCTTGTGGCGCCCGGTGTGGAGGCGGGCCATGCGGACGGCGTTCTCGGTGGCCTCGGCCCCCCCGTTGGTGAAGAAGACCACGTCCAGGTCCCCGGGGGCCCGCTCGGCCAACAGGCGGGCCAGCTCGCCCCGCTCCGGGTGGGCGTGGCCGGGGGCCACCATGCACAGCACGTCGGCCTGGGCCTTGATGGCCTCCACCACCCGGGGGTGCTGGTGGCCGATGTTGACGTTGACCATCTGGGACGACAGATCGAGGTAGCGGCGGCCGTCCTCGTCCCAGAACCAGCTCCCCTCGGCCCCGGTGACGACCAGCGGGTCGAGCGCCTTCTGGGCCGACCACGAGTGGAACACGTGGGCCCGGTCGTCCCGGTAGGCCTGGCTCCGGGCGGTGTCGACGGTGGCGGCGGTGTCGGTCACGGGGGCTCCTGGCGGCGGCAGCGGCCCACCCGGCCGGGGCGACCGGCCGTCGACCTGCCTTGCGGATGGGGTCCGAGCCGACCAACCTACGCCCATGCGGATCCGCGCCCTGGTCCTGGCCCTGGCGGCCGTCGCCCTCCTGGCCACCGCGGCGTGCGGCGACGGCGGCGGGGACGAGTCCACCGGGCGGCCCACCGAGTCCGCCCTGTCGATCAAGCTCCGCAACGACGGCGGCTTCCCCCCCACCTCGGCCGACTGCGTGGCCGAGGTGCTGGTGGCCTCCGACATCTCCGACGCCGGGCTGCGGGACTTCCTGGGCGCCGACCTGGAGGCCGGCGGCGACCTGGCCCAGGACGAGATGAGCACCAAGGACCAGGAGGCCCTGGCCGAGGTGGCCCAGGACCTCAACACCTGCCTCGGCGGCCAGACGGCCCCCGCCAGCACCGCACCAGCAGCCGAGAGCACGGCGCCGACCACCGCCCCCGGCGACACCGGCACCACCGCACCGACCACCGCCGGGCCCGACACCACCACCGCCACCACCGCCCCGCCGGGCACCACGGCGACGACCACCACCGCCACCACCGCCGGGGGCTGACCGGTCGGTCTAGCGGTCGGCCTCCTCGGCCAGGGCCAACCACTCGTCCTCGGCCCCGGCCAGCTCGTCGGCCACGGCGGACAGCTCGGCCCCCATGTCGGCCATGCGCCGGTGGTCGGCGGCGCCCTCGGCCAGCGCCGCGGTCAGCTCCTCGCGCCGGCGCTCCAGGCGCCGCACCCGCCCCTCGGCCTCCTTCATGAGCTTGTGCAGGTGGCCCCGGGGCCGCCGCGACGCCGTCGGCGGAGCGGCCGGGGCGGGCGCGGTCGGGGCGGCCGGGGCGGGCGCCGCCGGGCGGGGGGACGCCGGGCGGGGAGCAGCGGCGCCGGCCCGGCCCCGGGCCCGGGCGGTGCGCCGCTGCTCCTCCCAGGCCGGGTAGCCCCCGGGGAGGCGGCGTCCGTCCACGCCCTCGTCGATGACCAGCACGTCGGTGACGGTGCGCTCCAGCAGGGCCCGGTCGTGGCTGACCACCACCAGGGCCCCGGGCCAGTCGTCCAGGAAGTCCTCCAGCACCCGCAGGGTGTCGAGGTCCAGGTCGTTGGTGGGCTCGTCCAGCAGCAGGACGTTGGGCCGGGCCCGCAGCGTGAGCAGGAGCTGGAGCCGCCGGCGCTCGCCGCCCGAGAGCAGGCCCACGGGCGCCCCCTGGGCATCGGCGTCGAACCAGAACGCCTCCAGCAACCGGGCATCGGTCCAGTCCGGGTCGCGGTGGGCACCGGCCACCGCGGCGGCCACCCGCAGGCCGGGGTCGAGGGCCAGGCCGGCCTGGTCGTACACCGCCACCTCGGCCGTGGTGCCCCGCACCACGCGGCCCTCGGCCGGTGTGATGCGGCCGGCGATGACGTCGACCAGGGTCGACTTGCCGGCCCCGTTGGGCCCCACCAGCCCAAGTCGTTCCCGCGGGTCGAGGGCCAGGTCCACCCCCCGGAACAGCCAAGGCCCGTCCTCGTCCCAGCGGTGGCCGACGCCGTGCAGCTCGACCACCTGGTCGCCCAGGCGGGGGGTGCCGTGGTGCAGGGGCAGCTCGTCGGAGGGACGGGCCGCGGCCTCGGGCCGGGCCTCGACCAGCGAGGTGGCCCGGTCCACCCGGGCCCGGGCCTTGGTGGTGCGGGCCGGAGCGCCCCGGCGCAGCCAGGCCAGCTCCCGACGGGCCAGGTTGCGGCGCCGGCTGTCGGCCACCGCGGCCTGCTCGGCCCGGAGGGCCCGGGCCTCCAGGTACGAGGCGTAGCCCCCCTCGTGGGCGTGGCCCCGGCCCCGGTCCAGCTCCAGGATGCGGGTGGTGACCCGGTCGAGCACGTGACGGTCGTGGGTGACCAGCAGCAACCCGCCCCGGTGGGCGGCCAGCCGCTCCTCCAGCCAGGCGATGGCGTCGATGTCGAGGTGGTTGGTGGGCTCGTCCAGGATCAGGACCACGGCGTCGTCGCCCTCGCCGGCCGGGCCCACCTCGGCCAGGGCCCGGGCCAGGGCCACCCGGGTGGACTGCCCGCCCGACAGCGTGGCCACGTCCCGGTCGAGCAGGTCGGACAGGCCCAGCCGGTCGGCCACCGCCTCGGCGGCCCACGCCCCCTCGCCCTCGGCCCCCACCGCGGCCCGCACCGTCCCCGGCGGGAGGGTGCGGTCCTGGGTGACGGCCACCACCCGGCTGCCCCGGCCCCGCCGCACGGTGCCGGCCGCCGGCTCGACCGCGCCGGCCAGGACCCGGAGCAGCGTGCTCTTGCCGCACCCGTTGAGCCCGACCACGGCCAGGCGGTCGCCGCTGGCCAGGGTGACGCCCACGTCGGTGAACAGCGGCCGCTCGGGGCGGGTCACGGTCAGCCCGGCGGCGTCGAGGAGGATCACGGCGCCGAGGGTACGGCCCGGTGTCCCCCGCCGGGCCCAGCGCCCCCCGTACCCTCGCCCCATGCCGCGGCGCGACGGGATCCTGTCCGAGCCGATCGACCTCGACGGGCCCCGCCGGCCCCGGGTGACGTACCCGGCGGTGGAGGCCACGCCCGGCCTGGCCATCACCCCCCGGGGCGAGCGGGCCCCGTGGACGGTGGTGTCGGCCCGGGCCGACCAGCTGTACGCCCGCGACCCCGCCGGCCGCCAGCACCTGCTGCGCCCCGTGCCCGGAGCCTTCACCGTCGGGGGCCGGGCCGTGACCCTGGTGGCGCCCCGGCCCCGGCCGGCCCCGGCCGCCGCCGCCCGCACGGCGTCGGGGTCGGTGGCCGCCCCGGCGGCGCCGGCCCGGGTGGCCCGGGCCAGCCGCATCCTGGTCGAGGGCCTCCACGACGCCGAGCTGGTGGAGAAGGTGTGGGGCGACGACCTGCGGGGCGAGGGGGTGGTGGTCGAGGTCCTGCACGGGGCCGACGACCTGGCCGCCGTGGCCCGCGCCTTCGGTCCCCGCCCCGGCCGGCGCCTGGGCATCCTGCTCGACCACCTGGTCGACGGGTCGAAGGAGACCCGCCTGGCCGCCGCCGTCGGCCACCCCGACGTGCTGGTCACCGGCCACCCCTTCGTCGACGTGTGGCAGGCGGTCCGGCCCGCGGCCCTGGGCATCGCCGCCTGGCCCGCCGTGCCGCCGGGCACGCCGTGGAAGGAGGGCGTCATCGCCGCCCTGGGCTCGCGGGAGGAGCCCCGGGCCTTCTGGCGCCGGGTCCTGGCCGCGGTGGGCGACTGGACCGACCTGGAACCGGCCCTGATCGGCGCGGTGGAGCAGCTCATCGACTTCGTGACCGAGCCCGCGCCGGCCTAGCCCCTCGGTACGCTCGCCCCATGGAACGGGCCATCCCCCTCGGCCGCCTGGCCGGCGTCCGCATCGGGATGAGCTGGGTGGTCCCCTTCGTCGCCGTCCTCTACGCCCTGACCCTCCGCCAGGGCCCCCTGCCGGCGGCGGTGCCCGGCGAGCCCCCGTCCACCTACTGGGCCGTGGCCGTTGTGGGCGCCGCCCTGTTCTTCCTCTCGCTCCTGGCCCACGAGATGGGCCACGCCCTGGTGGGCCGGCGCGAGGGCATGGACGTCCGGGGCATCACCCTCACCCTCTTCGGCGGGCACACCCAGTTCGCCACCGAGGCCGGCACCCCGGGGGCCGAGCTGCGGGTCAGCGGGGTGGGCCCGCTGGCCAACGTGGCCTGCGCCGCGGTGTTCCTGCTGCTGGGCCTGGCCGTCGACGGCGGCCTGGGCCCCATGGCCGTGGTGGGCGAGATGCTGGCCTGGCTGGCCTTCGTCAACCTGCTGCTGGCCGCGGTCAACCTGCTGCCCGGCGACCCGCTCGACGGCGGGGCGGTGCTGGGGGCCCTGGTGTGGATGGTGACCGGGGACCGGACCCGGGCCCAGACCGTCACCGCCACCATCGGCTTCGTCATGGGCGTGGTGCTGCTGGTCGGGGGCGGGTGGCTGCTGCTGGCCGAGGCCGACGACCGCGGGCTGTGGCTCCTGTTGATCGGGGCGTTCATGGCCGGCAACGCCCGCAGCCGCCTGCGGGCCGCCCCGGCCCTGGGGGCCCTGCGCGAGGCCCGCATCGGCGCCGTCATGCAGCCCGACCCGCCGGTGGTGCCCGAGTGGACCACGCTCAGCGACGTCGTGGCCCGGGCCCCGGGCTGGGCGCCCCACACCGCCTTCCCGGTCCAGGCCTCCGACGGGCGCATCACCGGCCTCCTCACCGCCGAGCTGGTGATGGCCGTCGACCCGCACGACTGGCCGGCGGTGCGGGCCGTGGACGTGGCCTGGCCCCTCGACCGGGTGCCCACCGCCCTGGTCGACGACCCGGTGCTGGCCACCCTGCAGCGCAGCGAGGCGGCCGCCGTCGACCGGGTGCTGGTGCTGTGGCCCGACGGGCGGGTGGCCGGGGTGGCGGGCCACGACGCGGGTGAGCGCGCCCTCCGCCAGCGGGCCAGGAGCTGACCGGCCAGGGGCTACGGTCCGCGGCCATGGCCGACGAGACCTCCCCGCCCGTGCAGTACCGCCTCGACGGTGCCGTCGCCGTGGTCACCCTGGACGACGGCAAGGCCAACGCCATCGGCCACCCGACCCTGGAGGCCCTCCACGGCGCCCTGGACCGGGCCGAGGACGAGGCCACCGCCCTGGTGCTGGTGGGCGGGGCCCGGACCTTCTCGGCCGGCTTCGACCTCAAGGTCATGACCGAGAGCCCGCAGGCCATGCAGGGCCTGGTGCTGGCCGGGGCCCGGTTCTGGATGCGCCTCTACGGCACGTCGCTGCCCACCGTGGCGGCCTGCACCGGCCACGCCCTGGCCGGCGGGGCGGTGACCCTCCTGTCCTGCGACGAGCGCATCGGGCCGGCCGACGTGCCGGCCAAGGTCGGCCTGAACGAGGTGGCCATCGGCCTCACCCTGCCCGTGTTCGCGGTGGAGCTGGCCCGCGACCGCCTGGCCCCGCCGCACCTGGCCCGGGCCGTCCTGGGCCAGGTCTACGACCCGGCCGGGGCGGCCGAGGCCGGCTTCCTGGACCGCCTGGTGCCGTCGGCCGACGTGGTCACCGAGGCCCTGGCCGTGGCCCAGGAGCGGTCGGGGCTGCGCCGGGGGGCGGTGGCCCACACCAAGGCCGCCCTCCGCCGGGCCACCATCGACCAGGTGCTGGCCGGCCTGGAGGACGACATCGCCCTCCTCTCCGGCCCCGACGGGGCCTGACCGCCAGCGCTCCCCCTCCCGCTCACCCCTCCCGGTCGGGGGCCGGGGCCAGGGTGAGCTCCAGGTGGAGGCCGAGGTGGTCGGACAGGAAGGGCAGGCGGTGGCGGTCGGGGGCGTCGGCCCGCCGGGGGAAGGGCCGACGGCGCAGGACGGCGTGGCGCACCGCCAGGCCGTGCTCGGGCCGGGGGCGCTGCAGGAACACCCGGTCGATGCGTTCGGCCGGGTCGACCGGCGAGGCCGGGCCCTCCGGGGTCGGCGCCTCCGGGGCGGGATCGTCGTCGGGGGCGAAGCGGGGATCGGCGGGGTCCAGGCGGCCCAGCTCGCCCCCCACCCGCTCCAGGCCGGAGGTCGGGCCCGGGCCCGAGCCCAGGCCGAGCCACAGGTCCTCCAGGCCGGCCGGGGCCAAGGTGGCGGCCAGGTCCCGGTCGGTCCGGCCCCCGGCCGGCACGTTCACGTCCCCCACCACCAGGGCCAGGTTGGCCGGTTGGTGGGTGGCGTCCACGAAGGCCACCAGCTCCTCGGCCTGGGCCCGGCGCACGGCGTCGGTGCCGGCCACCCGGTCACCGGCCACCGGGAACAGGCCGCCCCCGGCGCACAGGTGGGTGCTGTACACCTCGACCCGGCCCGGCAGGCCCACGTCCACCTCCACCAGCAGCACGCCCTTGGCCGCCCACGGGTCGGCGTCGGCCAGGCGGTGGCCGGCCGCGGTGTAGCGGTGCCGCTCGACCCGCGTCACCGCCGGCCCGTCGACCAGGGTGGCCAGCCCGCTGGAGGTGGCGGTCCGGCCCCCGGCCCGACCCCACCCGCCCTCGGGCCCCACGGCCACGGCCGGCCGGGGGGCGTCGGCGGGCCAGCCCTCCAGCACCCGCCGGCGGTCCTCGACCGCGAAGGCCTCGGCCAGGGCCACCACGTCGTAGGCGCCGACCACGGTCCGCCCCAGCTCGGTGGCCCGGTCGGCCGCCGCCGGGGCCGCTCCCGGCTCCCAGCGCAACGGGCCCACCCCGACCCGCAGGGGGCGGAGCAGGAAGGCGTTGAGGAACAGCAGGCGGAGCTCGGTCACCGGTGCGGGTCCCGGTGCACGGCCAGGCCCTCGGGGGTGACCATGTGGCCGGTGAGGGTGCGATCGGCGTGGCGCAGGCGCCAGCGCATCATCTCGGCCAGCCGGTCGGCCACCACCGCCGAGCTGCCCGGGTCGCCGACCCGGTCCTCGACCTGGTCGGGGTCGTCATCGAGGGCGAACAGCAGCGGGGGCAGGACCTCGGGATCGGCCGCGAACTGCACGTACTTCCACCCCGCCCCCCGGCTCACGGCCAGGCAGCACTGCTCCATGGGGATGCCCAGCAGCCCCTCGGCCAGGTGGAGCCACGGGTTGCGGAAGTCCCACTCCCAGTGGACGGTGTCGCGCCACCCCTCGGGGCCGGTGGGGGGAGGGGTGTCGTGGAGGAAGGGCTGGAGCGACCGCCCGTCGCACTGGAGCGGCGGCTCCACCCCCATCCACGTGCACAGGGTGGGCAGCACGTCCACGTGCTCGGTGGGGGCGGCGACCACCGAACCCCGGGTGGCGTCGGCCTCGGCCCGGGGGTCGCAGACGATCAGGCGCACGTGGTAGCTCTCGTCCCAGTAGCCCAGCTTCTCGACCAGCCAGTGGTCGCCGTTCTGGTCGCCGTGGTCGGAGGTGAGCAGCACCAGGGTGTCGTCGGTCAGGCCGGCCTGGTCCAGCCAGGCGAAGAGCCGGCCCAGCTGGTCGTCGACCTCGGCCATCATCCCGTAGTACGTGGCCCGGAGCTGGCGCCGGTCGGCCTCCTCGGCCGGCGCGGCCACGCCGGGCAGGCTGGTGGCCACCGCGGCCAGCGGGTGGCTGGCCGCCTCCTCGGCCCGACTGCGGTGGCCCCGGAAGCCGGGCACGTCGTCGGCGGAGTAGAGGTCGTGGTAGCCGACGGGGTTGCGGTACGGCGGGTGGGGGCGGATGAAGCTGGCGTGCACGAACCAGGGCTCGTCGTCGCGCCGCTCCAGCCACTCGACCAGGCGCTCGACCACGAAGGCGGTCTCGGTGTGCTCGGGCCCGAAGCGGGTCGGGGCCCACCACTCGCTGCGGGTGCCGGCGCCGGGGTGGCCGAGGTCCGGGAGGTACAGGTCGCGGGGCTCCGACGGGACGTCCACCCCCTTGCCGGCCAGCCACCGGGCCCACTCCAGGGGCCCGGCCCCCTCGGAGGGGTCGTTGAGCACCACGTCGAAGCCGGGCAGGACGCCCTCGTAGGAGCGGAGGCGGGGATCGTCGGCCTCCACCGCCCGGGGGTCGACGGTGGTGTCGGTGTAGCCGAACAGGGCGGGTCGGTAACCGGCCCGCCGGGCCTCCAGGGCCACGTTGGTGAACCTGGTGTCGAGCGGCGTGCCGTTGAGCACCGAGCGGTGGTTCATGGCGTACATGCCGGTGTGCAGGGTGGCCCGGGACGGCCCGCAGGGGGCGACGTTGGCCCAGTGCTTGGCGAAGCGCACCCCCCGGGCGGCCAGCGCGTCGAGGGTGGGGGTGCGGACCAGCGGGTGCCCGGCGGCCGAGAGGCAGTCACCGCGCCACTGGTCGACCGTGATGTGGAGGACGTTGCCGCGGGGCATCGGCGGAGGCTAGCCAGGGGGTCGGGTCCGGTCAGGGGGGCGGGGCGTAGGCGGTGGCCGGGCCGCCGTCCACCTGGAGCCGGATCTGCCGGTCCATCCACTCCCACAGGTGGCGCTGCTCCGGGGTCATGGGCGGGGCCAGCAACAACCCGCTCCGGGCCGCGTCGTCGGCCTGGGCGATGGCCGCGGTGGCGTGGCGCACCCGCCGGACGTCGGCGGCGCCGTACTCGGCCACCAGGTCCACCAGGTGACGGCCCGCCTCCCGGGCCTGGCGGGCCTGGTCGTGGATGGAGGTGCGCTGGGCCTCGATGCCGGCCCGGCCCCCCACGAAGCCCTCGACCACGCTCGCCTCCACCGTGGGGCGGGCGGCGGGGCCGGCCCCCAGGTCGGCCAGCTGGATCTCGCGCTGCAGCCCGTCCAGGGCGGCCAGCAGGTCCAGGACGGCGGCGGCCGGGGCGGCCCGCATCTCGACCCGGCGGCGGGCGCCGCCGGCCGCCGGGGTCACGGCACCATCTGGGCGTGCCAGTCGAGCTCGAACCACACCGACTTCCCCCCGGCCGACGTGGTGGTGCCCGAGGCCCGGGCCAGCGCCTCGACCAGGTGCAGGCCGCGGCCCGACAGGGCGTCGACGCGGTAGTCGCAGGGGTGGGGCGGGCGGGGGTCGCCGTCGAGCACCTCGACCCGCAGGCGCTCCCGGTGCTCGAGGGCCACCGTGAAGGGCGTGCGGGCGTGGAGCACGGCGTTGCTGGCCAGCTCGCTGACCAGCAGGGAGCAGGTGGCGACCAGCTCGGTGTCGGCCCCCCAACCCTCCAGGGTGGTGGCACAGAACAGTCGGGCCCGGCCGACGCTCGCGGGGTCGGCGTCGAGGTTGATCCTCGTCCGCACGGGTGGGGAGACTACTGGCACGACAGCCGTCAAGTGTGCCGTCCGTTGGCCTCGGGGGCGGGCCGGCGAGCGAGGGGCGGCGCCGGTGCGCCCGTGATGGGCCCGCACCCGCCAGACTGCACGGCATGTCTCCGGGACCGGTCCGCCGCCGTGTCGCCCGGCGGTCCCCGCAGGAACGGCGCCAGGCCTTCCTCGACGCCGCCGTGGCCGCCATCCGGCGCGAGGGGGCGAAGGTGTCGATGGAGGCCATCGCCCGCGAGGCCGGCGTCACCAAGCCCATCGTGTACCGCCTGTTCGGTGACCGGGACGGCCTGCTCCGGGCCCTGGGCGAGAACATGGCCACCCAGGTCCTCCACGAGGTCACCCGGGCCCTGGAGGAGGCCGGCGACAACCCCAAGGAGATGCTGCGCACCGCCATCGCCGCCTACGTCGCCCTCATCGACGAGGACCCCGAGGTGTACCGCTTCGTCACCGAGCAGTCGAGCACCGCGCCGGGGGCCACCATCACCGGCCTGTCGGCCGACGTGGCCCGGGCCATCGCCGTGGTCCTGGGCGAGCAGCTCCGGTCCCGCAACGCCGACTCCGGGGCGGCCGAGCCCTGGGCCTTCGGCGTCGTGGGCATGGTCCACCTGGCCGGCGACTGGTGGGTGCGCACCCGCACCCTGCCCCGCGACCAGCTCGTGACCTACCTGGTCGACCTGCTGTGGGACGGCTTCGTCGCCCTGGGGCCGGTCCCGCCCTCCCCGCCGCCGGCCCCGGCCTGAGCGCCCAGGAACCGGAGCTGGGCGGCCAGCACCGCGGTGGCCGGGAGGTCGACGCCGGCGGCCCGGGCCGCGGCCAGGGGGGCGCCGTAGATGGCGTCGACCTCCATGTCCCGCCCGGCGTCGAAGTCCAGGCGCATGCTGGGGGCGTACGGGGTCATGGCCGCGGTGGCCCGCACCATCCGGTCCACGAAGCCGGGGGCGATGGCCCGCCCCTGGGCCGCGGCGCCGGCCCGCACCTCCTCCATCAGCGTCCGGACCAGGACCACGGCCGCCGGGTCGGCCACCAGCTCGTCGGTGCGGGCCCGCAGGACGACGGCCAGGCCGTTGAACGGGACGTTCCACACCAGCTTCTCCCAGCGCCCCTGGACCAGGTCGGGGGCGGCCACGCCCCCCACCCCGGCCGCCTCCAGGTCGGCCACCACCGCCTCCACCGCCGGGGTGATCCCGGCCGGGGCCAGGTCGTCCCGGTGCTCCCCCACCGTCACCCGCCCGAAGTCCAGGTGCTCGATGCGCCCGGGGCCCACCCGCTGCGAGCACACGAAGGCCATGCCGCCCAGCACGGTGGCCCCCGGGGCCAGGCCCGCCACCCGGGCCTCGACCCCCAGCCCGTTCTGCAGGACCAGCACGCTGGCCCCGGGCCGGTCCCGGGCCACCTCGGCCGCGGTGGCCCGGGCCGACGGCGAGGTGGTCTTGGCCGCCAGCACCACGACGTCCACCTCGGGGACGGTGGCCGGGCCGCGGTGGACCGGCAGGCGGGCGGCCACGTCGCCCAGCGGGGAGGAGAGGTGCAGGCCGTCGGCCTCCAGGGCATCGGCGTCGCCCCGGGCCACCAGGTGGACCTCGCACCCGGCGGCGTGGAGCCGGGCCGCGTACAGCCCTCCCACCCCGCCCACCCCCACCACCGCGTAGCGCCGAGGGGGAGCCATCCGGGGCAACCTACCGGGCCGCCCCGGCCGGAGGATCGGCGGGGCGGGGCAGGATCCACGGGTCGTCCCACAGGTCCCGGGGCCGGGCCGCCAGGTCGACCGCCGGGTCGATCAGGCGGGCCGGCGGGTGCCCGTTGAGCGAGAGCCAGGCGTCGACCCGGACCTCGACGTGGCGGCCCCGGGCCTCCTGCTGGGCGGCCAGGGCCCGGGCGGCCTGGTGGATGAGGTCGGGCTCGGTGGCCATGACCTGGCGCTGGGACCGGGTGTAGAGGCCGCTGCCGTCGGTGGCCCACCGGCGCCCGGTGGCCGGCTCGTGGAGCAGGAAGGTGACGGAGCCGGCCTTCTCGGTCAGCAGCACGTTCCAGGCGAAGCGGTAGCCCTGCGCCGACCACCGGTGGTCGCCGCCGTAGGCCAGGTGCCGGACCGGCAGCGCCAGCTGCACCACCACCCACAGGGTGGCCAGGGCCAGGGCGGCCCGGCTGGCCGCGGGCCGGGCCACCACCGCGCCGCCACCGCCCCCACCGCCGGCCGCGGCCACCGTCGCGGGCCCCACTGCCGGCCCGGGGCCGGCCCGGGACCGGCCGGCCCACCGAGCTCGGGCCCGGGAGGCCAGGGCCCGGGGCCAGTCGGGGGCGAAGAAGACGGTGGCGGCCCCGACCATGAGCCACGGGAACACGCCGATGGGGAACAGCGCCCAGGTGCTGACGTGGAAGGCCACGAGGGCGCCCCAGGCCCATGGGCGGGTGCGCCGGGCCAGGAGCAGGGGTACCACGGCGCAGTCGAAGGCGGCCCCGGCCACCGACAGCACGTGCGCCGTGGCCACGTGCTCCAGCGCCGGGCCGACCACCGCCAGCCCGGACCGGGCCGGCAGCCACAGCCGCAGCGGCTCGGCCCGCAGCAGCCAGTCGCCCTGGAGCTTGGCCACCCCGGCCGAGGCGTAGACCACGCCGACCTGGAACCGCAGCAGCCACACCCACCCGCGGGCCACCGGCCGGGGCCCGCCCCGCCGCCGGGTGTCGAGGCTGCCCGCCGCCCCCCAGGGGACGACGGTGCCCAGGGCCAGCACCAGGGTCAGGAACCAGTAGTGGTTCAGGTAGGTGGTGGCGTCGATGAGCTCGACCCAGGCGAAGGCTCCCAGGAGCACGGCCGCCGCCACCCGGGTGCGCCAGCCCAGGGCCATGGCCAGCGACGCCCCGGCCAGCACGGCCACCAGGGCGGCCATCGCCGTCGGCCCGGGCTGGGGCACCCACCCCAGGCCCAGGTAGGTGAAGCGGTGGGCCGGGCCGGCGTAGAGGCGGTCGATCCAGCCGTAGGCCACCACCCGGGCCGCGCTGAGCACGCCCACGGCCCCCACCACCACCCGCACCGCGGCCAGCGACGACCCGTCCACGGGCTCGGCGGCCCGGGCCGCCAGGAGGCGGGGGGCGGACTGGCGGGCCGGCATCCGCGAAAGGTTAGGGTGCCCTAACCCACGTCGGGTCCACGCCGTCCCTGTCGCCCTCCCCTCAGGTAGGACCGCCCATGAAGACCTCCGTCGCCCGCCTCCTCGCCGCCGGCCTGGCCCTCTCCCTCCTGGGGGTGGCCTGCTCCGACGACGACCCCGCCGCCGAGGGCGACGAGGCCACCACGACCACGGCCGCCGGGGGCTCCGGCAGCAGCGCGGGCGACGAGGCGGCCACCCCCCTCGATCCCGAGCGGGCCACCGCCGCGGCCACCACCTACGCCGACCTGGTGTTCACCGCGTACGACGACACCGTCACCGCCGCCACCGAGCTGCAGGAGGCGGTGGACACCTTCGTGGCCGCCCCCGACGAGGCCGGCCTGGACGCGGCCAAGCAGGCCTGGCTGGACGCCCGCGACGTCTACGGCCCCACCGAGGTGTTCCGCTTCTACGACGGCCCCATCGACGACCCCGAGGACGGGCCCGAGGGCCAGATCAACGCCTGGCCCATGGACGAGGCCTACGTGGACTACGTCGAGGACGACCCCGACGCCGGGATCATCAACGACGCCGAGGGCACCCCGGAGATCACCGCGGAGGGCATCGTCGAGGCCAACGAGGCGGGCGGGGAGACCAACATCTCCACCGGCTGGCACGCCATCGAGTTCCTGCTGTGGGGCCAGGACCTGAGCGACGACGGGCCCGGCGCTCGGCCCGTCACCGACTACACCGACTCGCCGGTGGCCGAGCGGCGGGGCGCCTACCTGAGCGCCCTGGCCGAGCTGCTGGTGGCCGACCTCACCTCGGTGCGCGACGAGTGGGACCCCGAGGGCGGCGCCTACCGGGAGGACTTCCTGGCCGACCCCGACCAGGCCGTCACCAACATCCTCCGGGGCATGGGCGCCCTGTCGGCCGGCGAGCTGGGCGGCGAGCGCATCCTGGTGGCCTACGACACGCAGGACCAGGAGGACGAGCACTCCTGCTTCTCCGACAACACCACGGCCGACGTCGTGGGCAACGCCCGGGGCATCCTCGTCGCCTACACCGCGGACTGGCCCGGGGTGGAGGGCACGTCGCTCTCCGAGGTGGTGGCCGAGGTGGCCCCCGAGCTCGACACCGCCCTGCGGACCTCGCTGGACGAGACGGTGGCCGCCGCCGAGGCCCTCGAGCCCCCCTTCGACCAGCTCCTCACCGACGACAGCGGCCGCGAGGCGGTGCGCACCCTGGGCGAGGACCTCCAGGCCCAGGGCGACGTGATCGCCGACCTGGCCGCCCGGCTGGGCTACGAGATCAGCCTCGACATCTGAGGTCCCGACCCTGACCGGCGCCCCGCCCCCGACGCTCCCCCCCGGACGGGGGCGGCGCCTCTCGCGCCCCCTCCTCGGGGCGGCGGCGCTGGCCGCGGCCCTGGCCGCCCTGGCCTGCTCGGGGGGCGCCGGTGGCGAAGCGGCCGGCCCATCGCCCACGACCGCGGCCCGGCGGGCCCCCGCCGCCGAGCGGGCGGCCCAGGGCGGCGACGCCACCGTCGCTGTGGCGGGCGCCGGGGCCTACGCCCAGCCGGTGCCCGGCCTCGACCCCGAGCAGCGCCGCTTCTTCGCGGTGGGCAACAACTTCTTCAACGACAACTGGGTCACCGCCCCCGCCTCGACCACGGCCCGCGACGGGCTGGGGCCCCTCTTCAACGCCCAGTCCTGCTCGTCGTGCCACTTCCGCGACGGGCGGGCCCAGCCCCCCGACGGGCCCGACGACCCCGAACGGGGCCTGCTGGTGCGCCTGGGCGTCCCCGCCGCCGACGGCAGCGTGGACCCCCACCCCACCTACGGGGAGCAGCTCCAGGACCGCTCGGTCGACGGCGTGCCCGCCGAGGGCAGCATCGTCATCACCACCACCGAGCGCCCCGGCACCTACGCCGACGGCACCCCCTACACCCTGCGGGAGCCGCACTACGAGGTGCTCGACGCTGACGGGCGGCCCCTGGGCGATGACGTGGTGATCTCGCCCCGGGTGGCCCCGGCCATGTTCGGCATGGGCCTGCTGGAGGGGGTGCCGGCCGGCGCCGTGGTGGCGGCGGCCGACCCCCACGACGCCGACGGCGACGGCATCTCGGGCCGGGCCCCCATGGTGGTCGACCGGGAGACCGGCCAGCCGGTGCTGGGCCGCTTCGGCTGGAAGGCGGCGGAGCCGACGGTGGCCGACCAGGGGGCCTCGGCCTTCCGGGCCGACATCGGCATCACCTCGCCCCTGCGGCCCGAGCAGCCCTGCACCGCGGCCCAGGCGGCCTGCCGGGCCGGCCCCCACGGCGGCGACCCCGAGATCGAGGGCGAGCGCCTGGGCCGGGTCACCTTCTACACCCGGACCCTGGCCGTCCCGGCCCGGCGGGACGTGGGCGCCCGCCCCACCGACCGGGGCGAGGACGTGTTCACCGACGCCGGCTGCGCGGCCTGCCACACCGCCACCCTGGAGACGGGCCCGGCCGACATCGAGGCCCTCGACCGCCAGGTCATCCGGCCCTGGACCGATCTCCTGCTCCACGACATGGGACCCGGCCTGTCCGACGGCCGCCCCGAGGGCGACGCCTCCGGCACCGAGTGGCGCACCCCCCCGCTGTGGGGCCTGGGCCTGCTGGAGACCGTGAACGGCCACACCCGCCTCCTGCACGACGGGCGGGCCCGATCGGTCGAGGAGGCCATCCTGTGGCACGGCGGCGAGGCCCGGGCCGCCCGCGTCCGCTTCGCCGCCCTGCCCGCCGCCGACCGCCGGGCCGTCCTGGCCTTCCTCGCCTCCCTGTGACCGGAGCCGCCCCCGTGACCCGCCCCCTCCGCCTGCTCACCGCCCTCGTGGCCCTGGCCCTGCTGGCCCCGGCCTGCGGGGGCGACGGCTCCGGCTCGTCGACCGAGCCCGGCCCAGGGTCGTCGTCGGTGACCGAGGAGGAGCAGCGGGCTGCCCTGGCCAGCGCGGCCGACGAGATCGTCGTGCCCGGCTACCGGCTACTGGTGGACCGGCTCGAGGCGCTGGGCGTGACCCTGGCCGGGCTGTGCGCCCGCCCCGGGGCCGACCCCCTGGCCGAGGCCCGGGCCGCCTGGCGCGAGACGGCCCGCGAGTGGCAGGCCACCCGGGCCACCGCGGTGGGCCCGGCCATGGATCGCCGCCTCATGGCCGACGTCGGCTTCGCGGCCCGGGCCTCGTCGGTGGAGGACCTGCTGGAGGGCACCGACCCGGTCGACGTCGAGGGGCTGGCCACCACCGGGTCGGCCTTCCGGGGCATCTACGCCATCGAGCTGCTGCTCTTCGGCGACGGTGCCGACGAGCTGCTCACCGCAGCGGGGGCCCGCCGCTGCACCATGGCCACCTCGGCCAGCCGGCTGGCCGCCCGGGCCACCACGGCCGTCCTGGACGACTGGACCGGCGGCTACCGCGACCGGTTCGTGGCCGGGCTCGACGGCGGCCCGCTCACGAGCATCGACGCGCTGGTCAACCAACTGATCGCCGGCCTCACCGCCGTGGACGACTCCGGCCTGCGGGACCTGGTGGCGGCCGAGACCCTCGACGACGTCCCCACCACCCGGCGGGACGGCCCCGGCGCCACCCGCATGGACCAGCACCGGGCCGTGGTGGGGGCCGTGGCCACCGTCGTCCAGGGCTCGGCCCGGAAGGACAGGGGCCTGGCCGAGCTGGTGGGCGAGCGCTCCCCCGGCACCGGCGACCGCCTCCGGGACAGGGCCCGGGCCGCGGCCGCGGCCATGGGCGCCCTGCCCGACTCGGTGGCCGACTCCTTCGCGGCCCGGGAGGCCCTCGCCACCGCGGCCGAGGCCGTGGCCGCCCTGAAGGTGCTGCTGGCCACCGAGGTGGCCAGCCAGCTCGGCATCACCATCCGCTTCAGCGACGCCGACGGCGACTCCTGAGCGCCGTGGCCGGCGCAGCCCCGGGCCGGTCGAGGCGGTGGTCCCGGGCCGGGGTCCCGCTGGCCGTGGTGGCCCTGGCCGCGGCGCTGGCCGGTGTCCTGCTGGCCGGCGAGGACGACAGCGACCGCCCCGCCGGGCCCCGCGCCCGGGCCGAGCCGGCGCCGGTGGCGGTGGCCTCGGACGCCCCCCGGCACGCCACCCTGGCCGAGCTGGTGGCGGCCACCGACGTGGTGGTGCGGGCCGAGGTGGTGGCCACCGAGCGGGGGCGGCTCTTCGGCGACCCGGCCTCGGGGACGGCGGTCGAGTCCCGCCTGGTGACCCTGGAGGTGGCCGAGGTGGTGCGGGGCACCGGCATCGAGGCGGGCACCACGGTGCTGGTCGAGGAGGAGGGCTGGCTGCCCGACGGCGCCCCCCTGGTGGTGGACGGGGCGGCCCCCTCGGCGGTGGGCGACGACGGGCTGTGGTTCCTGGTGGCCGGGGGCGATCCCGCCGTCGACGCCTTCGTGGTCGTCAACGCCCAGGGCCGCTACCTGCTGTCCGGCCCCGGCGGCGGCCTCCGAGGGGCAGCCGGCGACGACCCCCTGGTGGCCGAGCTGGCCGCCCTCCCCCTCCCCGCCCTGGAGGCCCGCATCCGCGCCGCCTGATCCCTCCTGTCCGGACGAACACTTGTACGATAGGCTGCCGTCACCCTTCGAGGAGCGAGGACGAGGGCCCGGCCTGACCCGTCAGGCGGCGCCCGGGAGGCGGACGGCCACGGTGGTGCCCTGCCCCGGGGCGGAGCGGAGGGCCACCGTGCCGCCGTGGGCGGCGACGATGGCGGCCACGATGGACAGGCCCAGGCCGCTGCCCCCGGAGCGGCGCGAGCGGGAGACGTCGCCCCGGGCGAAGCGCTCGAAGGCCCGAGCCGCCACCTCGGGGGCCATGCCCGGGCCGTCGTCGGCCACCTCCAGCACCACGGCCCCGGGCCCGGCGGCGAGGCCCGGGCGAGCCGGCTCGGCGGCCAGGCGCACGGTCACGGTGGTGCCGTCGGGGGTGTGGTGGGTGGCGTTGCCGACCAGGTTGGCCACCACCTGGCGGAGGCGGTGGTCGTCGCCCGCCACCACCAGGGGGCCCGGGGCTCTGTCCAGGGCCACGGTGTGGCCGGGGTGGGCCACGGTGGCGTCGGCCACGGTGTCGGCCGCCACCGCCCCCAGGTCGACCGGGGCCCGCTCCAGCGGGCGGCCCTGGTCCAGGCGGGCCAGCAGCAGCAGGTCGTCGACCAGGGCGCCCATGCGGACCGCCTCCTGCTCGGTGCGTTCCATGGCCGCCCGCCGGGCCTCGGGGTCCTCCAGCCCGCCGTGGCGGTGGAGCTCGGCGTAGCCCCGGATGGTGGTGATGGGGGTGCGCAGCTCGTGGGAGGCGTCGGCCACGAACCGGCGCAGCCGCTCCTCGGAGGCGGTGCGCTCGGCGAAGGCCTCCTCGATGCGTCCCAGCATGCGGTTGAGGGCCACGCCCAGCTCGCCGGCCTCGGTCCGGGGGTCGGCCTCGGGCACCCGGTGGGAGAGGTCGCCGGCAGCGATGTCGGTGGCCGTGGCCGTCATCCGCTTCAGGGGCCGGACCCCGAGGCGCAGCACCCAGAAGGCCACCAGCGCCAGCACGGCCAGCACCAGGGTGGTGGCCCCCACCTCCACCGCCACCAGGCGACGGACGGCGGCGTCGACGTCGTCGAGGGGGGCGCCGACCAGGGTGGTGCCACCGGGCCGGACCCGGGCCACCACCCGGAAGCGCTCCACCCCCCCGTCGCCGGGCACGGTACGGATGCGGCCGGGGCGGGCCTCCAGGGCGGCCAGGGTGGCACGGTCGATGCGGGGCGTCGCGGCCTCGGAGCCGGCGGTGCGGGGGGAGGCCAGGGTGACGACCCGGGTGCCGTCGCTGACGCCGACCCAGATGGTGGAGGGCCCGGGCCGGTCCGACGGGTCCTCGACCCCCCCGCCCCCGGCGGGGCCACCGGGCCGGCCGGGCCGGAACTCGACCGCGGCCCGGGCCGACAGGCGGATCTGCTCGTCGACCCGGGCCACCAGGTCGGCCTGGGTGGTCCGGGCCACGACCACGGCCACCACCACCAGGACCACGGCCACCAGCCCCAGGCCCAGGCCCAGCCGGAGCCGGAGGCTCATCGGGGCGCCACCACCCTCAGGCCTGCTGGCGCAGCACGTAGCCCACGCCCCGGATGGTGTGGATGAGCCGGGGCTCGCCGTCGAGCTTCTTGCGCAGGTAGCCGACGTAGGTCTCGACGATGCCGCCGTCGCCACCGAAGTCGTAGCTCCACACGTGGTCCAGGATCTGGGCCTTGGACAGCACCCGGCCCTGGTTGGCCAGCAGGAAGCGGAGCAGGTTGTACTCGGTGGGCGAGAGGGCCACGTCGGCCCCGGCCCGGGTGACGCGGTGGGCGTCGTCGTCGAGGGCCAGGTCGGCGCAGCGCAGCACCGTGGCGGTGCGCTGGGCCCCGGTGCGGCGCAGCACGGCGTCGGTGCGGGCCACCAGCTCGTCCAGGCTGAACGGCTTGACCACGTAGTCGTCGCCGCCCAGGGTCAGGCCCCGCACCTTGTCCTCGGTGGCGTCCCGGGCGGTGAGGAACACCACCGGCACCCGGCTGCCGTCGGCCCGCAGGCGGCGGCACACCTCGAAGCCGTCGAGGTCGGGCATCATCACGTCCAGCACCACCAGGTCGGGCGGGGCGGCGGCCGCCGCGGCCAGGGCCTCGCGGCCCGAGGCCACCGCGGTGACCTGGTAGCCGTGGTGCCGGAGGGCGGCCTCCAGCATGGAGCGCAGGTTGTCGTCGTCGTCCGCGAGGAGGAGTCGCTCTCCGGCCATGGCCCCATCCTGGCCGCCGAACCTGGGAGCCACCTGGGAGCCAGCCGGGAGCGGGCCCGGGGGCAGCCGGTCAGGAGGCGGCGACGGCGGCGCCCTCGCCCACCTCGGGGAGGTGGTCGCGCAGGAGGAGCTGGTACTCCTCCAGCTCCAGGGGCCGCGACAGCAGGAACCCCTGGCCCTTGCGGCACCCCATCTCCTGGAGGCGGACCAGCTGCTCCTCGGTCTCGATGCCCTCGGCCACCACCGTGGTGACGTCCAGCGACTCGGCCATCTGGAGGATGGTCTTGGCCAGCCGGTCGCCCTTGGACGCCCCGTCCAGCTCGGCCACGAAGGCCCGGTCGATCTTGACCACGTCGACGGCGAAGCGCTGGAGGTAGGCCAGGGAGCAGTAGCCGGTGCCGAAGTCGTCGATGGCGATGCGCACCCCCAGGGCCCGGAGCTGGTCGAGCAGGTGGGCGGTGGCCTCGGTGTCGGCCATGAGGGCGGTCTCGGTGATCTCCACGGTGAGGCCGCGGGGGGGCAGGCCCGACTGGGCCAGGGCCACCGACACGCTGTCCAGGAAGCCGGGCGCCGCGAACTGCACCCCGGACACGTTGACCCCCACCGTCGACCCGCTGACCGCGGCCTGGCGGCAGGCCTGGTGCAGGACCCACTCGCCGATGGGCACGACCAGGCCGGTCTGCTCGGCCACCGGGATGAAGGAGTCGGGGGGGATCTCGCCCCGGTCGGGGTGCCGCCACCGGACCAGGGCCTCGGCCCCACCCACCAGGCCGGTGACCAGGTCCACGATGGGCTGGTACACCACCCGGAGCTGGTCGTTCTCCAGGGCCACCGACAGGTCGGTCTGGAGGGCCAGGCGGTCCGAGGCCGAGTCCCGCATGGCCGGGTCGAACACGCAGACCCGGCCCTTGCCGGCCCGCTTGGCCTCGTACATGGCGATGTCGGCGTCGCGCAACAGGCCCACGGTGCTGGCGTCGCCCATGGCCACGGCCACGCCGATGCTGGCCACCACGCCCAGCTCCATGTCACCCACCGGCACCGGCACCCGCAGGGCGTCCAGGATGCGGTTGGCGATGGTGGTCGACTGGCCGTCGATGGTGTCGTCCTCCAGCAGGACGGCGAACTCGTCGCCGCCCAGCCGGGCCGCGGTGTCGCCGGCCCGGAGGCAGCGCACGATGCGCTGGCCCACGGCCCGCAGGAGGGCGTCGCCGGCGCCGTGGCCCAGGCCGTCGTTGACGGCCTTGAAGTCGTCGAGGTCCACGAACAGCACGGCCACCGAGCACTGGGGCTCGCGCCGGCGGCGGTGGAGGGCGTGGTCGACCCGGTCGGCGAACAGGGCCCGGTTGGCCAGGCCGGTGAGGCTGTCGTGGAAGGCCTGGTGGCTCAGCTCGGCGGCCAAGGTCTTGCGGTCGGTGATGTCCCGCATGGTGAGGGCCAGCCCGTCGACCACGTCGTCGCCCACCAGGTTGGCCGCCACCACCTCGAACTCGCGGATGGTGCCGTCGGCGGCGATGAGGCGGGTCTCGAACCGGGACGTGCTGTGCCGCGGCCGGGAGGCGGCCTGGAACAGGTGGGTGGTGAGGGTGGCCACCTCGTCGGGGTGGGCGATGCGCCGCAGGGCGGTGCCCACGTGGCCCTCCGGGTCGCGCCCCAGGGCGGTGCGGAAGGCCGGGCTGACGTACTGGATCATGCCCTCGCTGTCGACCACGCTGATGACGTCGGTCGAGTACTCGACCAGGGCCTCGAAGCGGTCCTCGCCCTCCTGCACGGTGCGGGTCTGGACCGAGCCGACCAGCAGCGACAGCCGGCCCAGGGCCAGGGCGAAGACGGCCACGGTGGCCGCGGTGGCCGCCACCACGTCGTCGCGTTGGGGGTTGGCGGCCCCGAGCACCTGGGCCAGGAGGATGACCGGGGGCACCAGGGCGGTGACGACCAGGACGACGATCCGCCAGCGGTGGAGCTGGGCCGCCGGCGAGGGCGGGGCCAACCGGTCGCGGGCGCTGGGGTCGAGGGCGGCCGCGCCGAGGAGGGCGTAGGCGGCGACGAAGCCGAGCTGGACGGCCACCGCGTCGGGCGAGCCGCCGTCCACCTCGACCATCTGGCGGGCGCTCTCCACCCCCAGGAGCACCACCGCCCCGGCCAGGGCCAGGACCACGGTCGGGGAGCGGGTGGCCGTGCCGAACAGGAGCCGGAGGCCGAGCACCAGCAGCACGGTGGCCATGACCGGCTGGGAGGAGGCCCAGGCCAGGTCGACCCGGGACAGCGGGGGCCCCTCCAGCAGGGGGTCGACCAGGAAGGTCCAGGTCAGGAGGGCGGCGCCCACGCTGAAGATGGCGGCGTCGAGGGGGCCGAAGGGGTCACGGGCGGCGGTGGGCTCCGGGGTCCGGGCCAGCAGGGCCAGGCCCAGGGCCCCCACGCCCAGCACGAACAGGGTGTCGTGGACGGCGGGGGACGGTTCGGCGCCCACCTCCCGCTGCCACCAGCTCAGGACGTCGCCCGTCACCAGGGCGGCCAGGGCCCCCAGGTGGAGGCCCCAGGCCAGGCGGGGGGTCGGACGGCGGTGGGCCAGGCCGATCCCGGCGGCCACCACCGCGACCACTCCCAACCCGGCGCGCAGAGCGCCGGACCCCGGCTCGTGCAGCAGCAGGGCCCAGCCCGTGCCCACCACCGCGACGGCGGCCAGGAAGGCCACCGGCGCAGGTGAGAGGGCGCGGATCTGCATGGCCGTGCCCATCGGCCGCACCGGGGGTGACGTGAGGGGTGACTGCCGATGTCACCCCGTGGTGCGGGCCGGGCCGCCCTGCCACCGTCGGTCGCAGACCGTCGGCGGATGGCCCGGGCCGCCGGCGCCGGGCGCGCCCCACCGGCCCGCTCGTCGGCGCGGCGTCGCGCTCGGTCCCGGCTCTGTTGCAGTCACCGGGGCGAGGGGGTGCGACCGTCACCCGCGCCGCGGGCGAACCATGGGGCGCGTCGGGGTCAGCGGCGCCCGGAGCGGGAGCCGCCGCCGGAGCGGCCACCCCCGGACGGACCGCCACCCGAGCGACCGCCGCCAGAGCGACCGCCGGAGGAGCCGCCGGGGCGACCGGAGCCTCCGCCACCCGAGCGGGCCCCAGCCGGCCGGGGCCCGGGCCGGCCACCGGAGGGCCGGCCACCGCCGCCACCCCGGCGCTCCCCGTCCAGACCGAGCTGCTCGGAACCGCCTCGGCCCCCGCTGCGGGGCCGGCGCCGGGGGCCACCGCCGTCGGGGCGAGCGGCCCGGTCGCCGTCGCGGCCCTGCCCCTCCCCCGAGCTGCGGGGGCGGTCATCGCGCCCACCCCGGTTGCGGGGGCTGCGGGAGCGCCCGGACGACGGGTCGCCGTCACGGGACCCTCGGGACCGCTCGGCCGGGGCCGGCTCGGGAGCCCGCCGCTGCGCCACCGCGGCCTCGCCCAGGGTGGCCACGTCGGGCTCGACCAGCTCGACGTCCACGCCGGCCTGGCGCATCATCTTGGTCACCGCCCGGGCGTCGGCCGCGGGGGCCAGGGTGACGACCAGGCCCTCGGCGCCGGCCCGGCCGGTGCGGCCGGAGCGGTGGACGAAGTCCTTGGAGTCCGGCGGGGCGTCGAAGTGCACCACGCAGGCCACGCCGTCGACGTGGATGCCCCGGGCGGCCACGTCGGTGGCCACCAGGGCCTGGGCCCGACCGGTGGTGAAGGACCGCAGGGCCCGCTCGCGCTGGCCCTGCGAGCGGTTGCCGTGGATGGCCTCGGCGGCCACGCCCAGCTTGCCGAGCTGGCGGACCAGGCGGTCGGCGCCGTGCTTGGTCCGGCTGAAGACGATGGCCGGCCAGTGGGCCGCCACCACCTCGGCCGTGACCGCCACCCGGGTGTCGCGCTCGGCCCGCCACAGCACGTGCCGGTTGACCGGGGCGTCCTCGTCCTTCTCGACCCCGTGGCGGGCCGGGTCGCGCTGGTAGCGGCGGACCAGGGTGTCGATGTCGCCGTCGAGGGTGGCCGAGAACAGGAGGGTCTGGCGTTCGGGGTGGACCTGGTCCAGCAGGCGCTTCACCTCGGGCAGGAAGCCCATGTCGGCCATGCGGTCGGCCTCGTCGACGACCACGAAGGTGACCCGGTCGAGGCGGACGTCGCCCCGGTTCACCAGGTCGGCCAGCCGGCCCGGGCAGGCCACCACGACGTCGACCCCCTTGCGGAGGGCGGCCAGCTGGGGGCCGAAGCCGACGCCGCCGTAGAAGGCGTGGACGGTGCGGCGGACCGGGGCGAGCAGGTGGGCCAGCTCGTCACGGACCTGGGCGGCCAGCTCCCGGGTGGGCACCAGCACCAGCGCCTTGGGGCGCTTGGGGGCGGCGTTGCTGACTCGGGCGGCCAGGGGCAGGCCGAAGGCCAGGGTCTTGCCCGAGCCGGTCGGGGCCTTGCCACACACGTCCCGCCCGGCCAGGGAGTCGGGCAGGGTGGCAGCCTGGATGGGGAACGGCTCGGTGATGCCGCGGCGTTCGAGGGCGTGGGTCAGCTCGGCAGGCACGCCGAGCTCGGCGAAGGTGGGGGGCACGGAGGCTCCTGGGATCGATCGCACCGGGAGGGGGTGCGGGGCCGCAGCGAACCAAGGGTGGAGCTGTCGACCGGTCGAGAGGGCGGGATCGCCGTCGTGCTGCGCACCGGGACAGTGGCACCCGGAGGTGCCGTGATCCGACGACCCTACCGGGTGGGGCCCGGTCCTCCCCCATCCGACCCGGGGCGGCGCCGGGCGGCATCGGCCCGACGGGCCGGTCAGCCAGCCCGGATGAGGCCCAGGTTGCTGGCGAAGAGCAGGGCACCGGCCGCCACCCCGAAGGTGTGCCACACCTCGTGGTAGCCGAACCAGCGGGACGAGAGGCGGGGCCGGCCGGCGGCGAACAGGGCGGCGCCCACCGTGTAGAGGATGCCGCCCCCGGCGAACAGCGCCAGGCTGAGGGGCCGGCTCCACAGGGCCGGGAAGGCCAGCACCCCGGCCCAGCCCAGGACGATGTAGAGGGTGCCGCCCAGCTTCTTCAGGCGGTCGAAGGCCACCAGCTTCACCACGACGCCGGTGACGGCCCCGGCCCACATGAGCCCCAGCAGGGCGGCCCGCCACCACCCGTCGAGGAGCAGGAGGGCCACCGGCGTGGCGCTGCCGGCGATGAGCAGGTAGATCATCGAGTGGTCGGCCCGCTGCATGATCCGGCGGGCCCGGGCCGTGCGGGCGAAGACGTGGTAGGTGCCGCTGGTCAGGTAGAGCAGCACCGAGGTCACGCCGTAGACCCAGGCCGCCACCGTGGCCTCGGGGCTGGCTGCCGAGCGGACCAGCCACACCAACCCGGCCACCGACACCACCGCGGCCAGCAGGTGGAGGCGGCCCCGCAGCCGGGGGCGGTCGAGCACCAGGCGGATCTGGCCGAGGGCGTCGTCGATCTGGTCCATGGGGCTCACCTCCCGGGAGGGGCCACCGGCCCCGTCCTCCCGTCGGCCGGTCGCGGCCGCTCTTTGAGGGACCGTACCGAGCGGAGGCGGGACGGACGTGCGCGGCCGGTGAGGTTCTGGTCACGACGGGCCGGGCGCCCCTCCCCCGCCGGGGCCGCGACCCGGCCCTCCTACTGGAGGTCGGCCCAGGCCGCGGCCAGGCGGTCGCGCTCCCACACCCCGTCGTGGACGATGACCCGGTGGCGGACCCGCAGCTCCTCACCGGCGGCCAGGTCCAGGGGCTCGTGCCACAGGAAGGCGGCGTTGAGGAAGTTGGACCAGCCGTCGTCGCCGTAGGTGTCGGCCCGGGTGCTGCCGTAGAACGGCGTGGGGTGGCGCCGGTTGCCGGGGTGGTCGAGGAGGGCGATGCCGGCCCGGTCCCCCTCGGCCCCGCCGGGCGGCGTGCCGGTCAGGTCGCACCAGGCCGAGGCCTGGCCCAGCACCCGGTCGTGGGTGGAGCCGTCGGCCAGCAGCAGCGTGGTGTCGGTCCAGTCCCCCGCCCCCCGGACGGTGAGGCCGCCGTAGCCGCCCCAGGTGGTGAACGGCGTGCGGTCGAGCCGGCACGGGGCCCCGGGCACCAGCGTGGTGTCGAGGTCGATGGCGTAGGCGTCGGGGCCTAGGGGCACGTGGGTGAGGGTGCGCTCCTCGGTCAGGGCCACCGTCTCGCGGTCGGGCCGGGTCCAGGTCAGCGACCCTCGGAGGGCGACGACGCCGCCGGCCGCTTCCACCACCTCGGGCCGGTCGTCGTGGCGCAGCACCCCGTAGGGCTCCATCTCCTCCCAGAAGTTGTCGCCGTCGACGTACTTGATGGCGAACCACAGGGCGTGGTGCCAGGGGTGGTCGTCGGGGGCCTCGCGGGTCAGGACGTGGCCGGCCGGGGTGGTGACGGGGTGGACGAAGGGGCGGCGCCGGGCCCCCCAGTGGTAGGTCCAGCGCCCGGCCACGGTGGTGGTGCCCTCGCCCTGGGCCACCGGCGTGGGGGGCGGGTCGCCGGGGGCGGTCACGGCCGCCACCCGTCGAGGGCGGGGTCGTCGGGGGCGAGGGGCAGGGCCACCTCGCGGCCGGTGCGGGACGAGACGTACATGGCGGTCACGACCTCCAGGAGGGTGCGGGCATCGGCCAGGGTGACCGGCGGGGGGGCGCCGGCGGCCCGGGCCTCGGCGTAGCGCTGGAACTGGCCGATGTAGTCCTCGCCCCGGCCCGCGAACTGCTCGGCGGCGGCGTCCACGGTGGCCTGGAGCTCGGGGTCGGCGGCGGTGATGGCCCACGGCTCCTCGCCGTTGGTGTAGGGCGCGGTGCCCGACTCGGCCGACAGGTGCTCGAAGGTGAAGCGGTGGCGGGAGATCTCCACCGCCGAGCCCAGCGTGGCCGACAGGGTGGCCAGGGCGCCCGATGCGAAGCGGAGGGTCACCGCCGCGCAGTCCTCGACCTCGATGTCGTTGACCAGGGTGGCGGTGCGGGCCCACACCCCCACCGGCGGGCCCAGGACGAAGAGGGCCATGTCCAGGGCGTGCTCGGCGTGGGTCAGGAGCACGCCGCCCAGCTCGGTCTCCCACCGGCCCCGCCACGGCGTGGCGTAGTAGTCGGCACCCCTGAGCCAGGCCACGTCGATGTTGGCCACGTAGGGCCGGCCGGCCACGCCCGTGTCCACCAGGTGGCGGAGGCGCTGGAGCCCACGGCCGAAGCGGTACTGGAGGATGGGCATGACGGTGCGGCCGGTCTCGGCGACCAGGGCCGCCACCTCGTCCACCTCCCGCACCGAGCCGACCAGCGGCTTCTCGCAGATGACGTCCTTGCCGGCCCGCAGGCAGGCCTCGATCTGGGCCCGGTGCTGGGCCGGCGGGGTGCACAGGGCCACCACGTCGACGTCGGCGGCGGCCAGCACCGCGGCCAGGTCGGTCTCGGCCCGCACGTCGCGGAGCCAGCCCGCCACCTCGGTGGCCCGCTCGGCGTCGACGTCGCACACGGCCACCACCCGGAACCGGTCCCGCACCTCGGCGAAGGCCAGCACGTGCATCCGGCCGATGCCTAGGCCGACCACGGCCACCCGGGTGCGACCGTCGTCGGGCCCCGGAGCGGGCGGGGCCGGGACGGGGGGATCGGAGGCGTCGGTGGGAGGTGCGGCCATCGGCCCCGAGTCTGGCCGGCGCGGTGAGCCGGGCAACAGTGGGCTCGGCCCCCCGGGTAGGGTGCGCGGCCGAAAAGGGGGTGCACCCGTGCGCCGAACGATCGCCATCCTGCTCGCCCTGGCCGTCATCGCTCCCGCCTGCAGCGGGGGCGACGACGACGACGGCGCCAGCCCGACCCCGAGCTCAGGAGCCACCGTGGCCGACGATCCGACCCTGCTGGCCGGGACCGTTCCCGCCGAGGAGTGGACGGCCCGCCAGGACGACTACCTGGCCTTCGCCACCGCCGAGGGCCTCGACCCGGCCGACGCGCTGTCGGTGCTGGCCCACGCCGAGGCCGCCCGCCGGGCCGGGGAGGAACCGGACCTGGCCGAGGCCACGCCCGAGACGTTCGAGCCCATCTTCGCCAAGCTGCGCACCTTCGAGGACACCAGCGACTTCGACGTCAACCGCCTCATCACCCTGCTGCTGCGGGCCGGCGACGACCTGGACCCCGATCTGCGGGCCGCGGTCGAGGAGCGGGTCCTGGCCTTCAAGTACTGGTGGACCGAGCCCACCCCCGAGGGCGTGATCGACGACCAGTTCTACTGGACCGAGAACCACCAGATCATCTTCCTGGCCGACGAGTACATCGCCGGGCAGACCTTCCCCGACGCCACCTTCACCAACGACGGCAAGAGCGGCCGCCAGCACATGGAGCACGCCGAGCCCCGCATCCGCCGCTGGGTCGAGCTGCGGGCCCGGTTCGGGTTCAGCGAGTGGCTGTCCAACGTGTACTGGACCGAGGACATGATGGGCCTGCTGCTGCTGGCCGACCACGCCGAGGACCCGGAGATCGCCCGCCTGGCCACCATGACCCTGGACGTGCTGTTCGTGGAGATGGCCTCCCACCTCCAGAAGGGCGTGTTCGGCGCGACCAAGGGCCGCAGCTACCAGAAGGACAAGCTCAACGGCCGCGACGAGGACACCTTCAGCGTGGCCAAGATGGTCTTCGACCTCACGCCCGTGCCCTACGAGCACGCCGATGCCGCCACCCTCCTGGCCACCGCCACCCGGTACCGCCCGCCCGAGGTGGCCCGCCGCATCGCCGCCTCCGAGGAGGAGGCGATCATCCGCCAGCACCAGAGCCTGCCCATCGACCCCAACGCCCCCGTCGACGCCGACGCCCCCGCCCCCGAGGGCCTCAGCTACGAGGGCGAGGACGGGCTGATGGTGTGGTGGGGCATCGGGGCCCAGTTCCCGTGGCAGGTGGCCCCCACCTCGGCCCGGTTGGTGCAGGAGCTCGACCTGTGGGAGAGCACCAACTTCCGCCAGGCCGCGGCCCTGGAGCCCATCGTGGCCACCGCCTCCGACGACGAGATCCGCGAGCTGGCCCGCTCCCTGGCCATCCCCATCAACCCGGGCCTGCTATCGGAGGTCGACACCTACACCTGGCGCAGCCCCGAGGTCATGCTCTCCACCGCGGTGGACTGGCGGGCCGGGCAGCGCACCGAGCAGAGCCACATCTGGCAGGCCACCATCGACCCCGACACGCTGGTGTTCACCACCCACCCCCGCGAGGAGGTGCCCCTGGTCGACGACCCCAACGACCGGGAGGGCTACTGGACCGGCGACGGGGCCACCCCCCGGTCGGCCCAGGTGGGCACCGTGTCGATGAGCATCTACGCCCCCCAGTACGAGGCCGCCGCCGGGCCGGGCAGCGGCGGCTACTCCTTCCGCTACGGGGACCTGACCCACGCCTGGTTCCCCACCGAGCACTTCGACGAGGTGGTCGAGCGGGACGGCTGGGTCATCGGCCGCAAGGGCGACGGCTACGTCGCCCTGCGCTCGTGGCGCCCCACCCGCTGGCGGGAGTACGGGCCCGAGGAGTTCACCCGGGGCCTGACCGAGCGGTTCGACCTGGTGGCCGAGGGCGGCCCCGACAACGTGTGGATCACCGAGGTGGGCCGGGCCGCCGACCACGCCGGCGCCGAGGACCCGTTCGCCGCCTTCGTCGAAACCGTCACCTCGGCCCCTTCGAGGTGACGCCCATGGCCGGCGACACGCCGTGCCCCCCGGCCCCGGACGGGGCCGTGCCCGCCCAGTGCCCCCGCACCCCGGCCGACGGGTTCCTGGTGCGCTACGGATCGCCCTCCCAGGGGGAGATCACCTTCGGCTGGGCCCCCAAGGCCGACGACGCCTCGCTGGACACGCTGACCGTCGACGGGGACGAGGTCGACCTCCACCCCGACGACCAGGCCCGGTGGGACAGCCCGTGGGCCACCTCGGCGTGGGACAGCCAGCGCTACCGGGCCGAGGCCGGCGGCGCCAGCATCGAGCTCGACTTCACCACCGCCACCCGCACCGCCACCGCCGGCTGACCGCCGGCTCCAGCCGGAAGGGACGCAGCGGACCGGGGGGTTCGGCGGCGTCGTTGCGTCCGACCAGAAGGATCGTCCTACGATCCATCCCCGATGTGGGCTCCCACCCTCCCTCCGGCCGCCCGGGCCCAGCTGCCGTCGCCCTTCGCCTGGAAGGTGGCGGCCGCCGGCGTGGTCGGCGGGGTGATCGGGGCCGCCTACCTGGCGGCGCTGATGGTCATCGAGCACCTGCTCGGCCCCGAGGCCTGGTCCCCGGTCCCGCACATCGTGGTGCTCGCCGCCGTGGGCGCGACGGTGGCCCTGATCGTCCGGGTCCTCGGCCCCACCCGCAACGTGGAGCTGCTGGTGGATGACATCCACGTCATGGGGGGCACGCGGGAGGTCCGGTCGCTCCGGTCGCTGCTGCCCATCTCGTTGCTGTGCGTCGGCTCGGGCGGGACCCTCGGCCCCGAGGCCCCCCTGGTGCAGGCCACCGGGGCGGTGGGGGGCTGGCTGGCCACCCGTTGGGGACTCGACCGCCGCCACCTGCGCGTCCTGACCATCACGGGCATGGCGGCCGGCTTCACCGCCCTGTTCGGCTCCCCGATCGGGGCCGCGGTGTTCGCCCTGGAGATCCCCCACCGCCGGGGCCTCGAGTACGCCGATGCCCTCATGCCCGCCTTCGTGGGCTCCATCGCCGGCTACGCCGTCTACGTGGTGGCCACCGGGAGCGGCCTCGAACCCATCTTCGACCTGCCCGGCATCGACTCGATCACACTGGCCGACCTGGGCTGGAGCGTGGCCGCCGGCGTGGCCTCGGCCGTGGTCGCGTACGCCTTCACCGCCGGGGTCCGGGCCCTGCGCTGGGTCACGACGCGGCTGCCGACCGCGGCCCGGCCCGTGCTCGGCGGTCTGGGGCTGGGCCTGCTGGCGCTGGTCGACCGCCACGCCCTGACCAACGGCGAGGCCGCGCTCCACGACCTGCTCGTGGCCAAGGTGGCGGCGGGCACGCTGCTGGTGGCGGCCGGGGTCAAGCTGGCCGGGGCGGTGGTGGCCGTGGCCGGCGAGTGGCGGGGCGGCTTCATCATCCCGCTGTTCTTCGTGGGGGCCACGCTGGGGGCCGCCGCCCACGTCCAGCTGCCCGGCACCAACAAGTGGGTGCTGGTGACCACGATGATGGTCGGCTGCAACGCCGCGGTGACCAAGACGCCGCTCGGCTCGACGCTGGTGGTCACCGAGATGGCCGGCGTGCGGCTGCTCCCCACCGCCCTCATCGCCGCCCTGGTGGCCCTGGCCCTCACCGGCCCCATCCGGCTCATCGAGTCGCAGCGCCGCCGGGACGAGACCGCGGACCGGGGTGACGCCGATGCCCAGCTCGGACCCGAACCGGCCCCGGACATCGCCCCCGGCCCTCTGGGGGCCCCGTGAGCCCGCAGCCCCCGGCGCGTCCGGACGCGCCACCGCTGTGCGACGAAGACTACCAGGCGCTGGCCTCCTTCCGGGCCGAGCTGCGCCGGTTCCTGCGCTTCTCCAAGGACGCGGCGCGCAAGGCGGGGCTCACGCCCCAACAGCACCAGGCCCTCCTCGCCGTGCGGGGCCACCCCGGGCCGGGACCGGCCTCGGTCTCGTCGGTGGCCGAGGCGTTGCAGCTCCAGTTGCACTCGGCCACCGAGCTGCTGGCTCGCACCGAGGCGGCCGGCCTGCTCCGACGCAGCACCGACCCGGCCGACCGCCGCCGCACGCTCTGCACGCTCACCCCCGCCGGGGAGACCGTGCTGGCCTCGCTCAGCGAGCGGCACCGCCTCGAGCTCCGCCAGCTCCGGGCCACGGTCGGCGGGCTGACCCGCCTCGACTCCGCCGACCAGGACTGAGGCCCCGCCGTCAGGCGGCGGTGGGGCCGGTGCGGGTGGGGGCGAAGTGGACGGCGCGGGGATCGAGGCGTTCGCCGGTCGGCCCCCGGTACGGCGACACCCGAGGCGCGTCCCCGGGACCCGGCGGCCGGGGCCGCCCGGCAGGAGCCAGCCGTCGCCCCTGGTGATCGGTGAAGGTCAGCTCACCATCAGCATCACCACCGATGCCCAGGCGACCCTTGTGATGCAAGCGGTGATGGAACGGGCACAAGCAACACAAGTTGGCGCTGCTGGTCGGACCGCCGTCCTCCCAGTGCTTGATGTGATGCACGTGCAACCACAACCTCCGATCACACCCCGGCACCCGACACCCCTGATCGCGGTGCTCCACCAACCGCCGCAGCCGCACCGACGGCGTCCGATGCACCCGCCCCACCTCCACCGGCCGCCCGTCGACCAGGCGCACCACCTGCACATCCGCATCACAGGTCACGAACCGCCGCACCCCCGCCGGCACCACCGGCCCCCCATGCACACTCGCCACCCAACCACCAACAGCTCCGACCCCAGAGCCCGGCGGCCCAGACCGCGCCATGACCAACCCGGCCAGCGACCCGCTCTCGGTTCCGGCCTCCGTCTCGGCCTCCGTCTCGGCCTCGCGAGGACCAGGCGCCGCCGCCCCGCCCGCCGGTGCCGGGCCGTCCCGGGACCCGACAGCCCTCGCCCCGGACCCCGGTGCCGGGCCCGCAGCCGGACCCGACGCCCAATCACCCGGCGCACATCGGGGCCGACACGAGCCGGCGGCCGACCCCGTGACCGAACCGGGGATCGAAGTGGGGACCGCTCCACCCCCATCCTCCGGTACTGACCCGAGGGCCATCCCGGTCTCCAGGTGGATCAGCACGTGGGTCCGAGCCGCCCGCTCCGCCCCCGCCGCGTCACAGGCCAAGGTCGTGTTGGCCATGCCCACCAACGCATCGGCCCACGACACCCGGGCCTCGACGTCCTCACGGTGCAGGCGCTCGCGGGCGGTGCCCAGCGCGGCCTGGACCACCAGGCTCTGCTCCACCGGCAACCGCACACGAGCCCACCACGCGGCCTCATCGGTACCGAAGGTGACCGACCGCTCCACCTCGTCCTCCGACGCAGGGTCCGGCGCCTCGGGGATCGGCTCGGCCGCCGTCACCGGCACCACACCCGCCACCGCC